>Ga0157372_10000042_pt1 | contig 157651 bp, 132 predicted proteins | sample C55metaG_FD_115307 | JGI IMG/M metagenome (GOLD analysis project Ga0157372, IMG submission 115307) | Corn rhizosphere microbial communities from Kellogg Biological Station, Michigan, USA - C5-5 metaG | ecosystem: Host-associated > Plants > Roots > Rhizosphere > Soil | place: USA: Michigan...
ACAGAGAAGTTAAGCCCGCCAGAGCTGATGGTACTGCGGTAACACGTGGGAGAGTAAGTCGGCGCCAACCTTTATAAGAAGCCCTTCCGGAAACGGAGGGGCTTTCTTGTTTTATACCCTTTTCGTTCAGTGGTTCAGTAGTTCATTCGTTCAGTAGTTCATTTGTTCCATAGTGGATGAGGCTCTAACGGAGCTTTCCCCTTTTACCTTTTAGCTTTCTGCTTTCAGCTTTTACCTTTCACCTAAAACGTATCACCTTTTCGTCACCTTTCGTACCTGGGCTTTGGGTTATCAGCCTAAAATTGTTATTTTGAAGAGATATGGATCATTTTAAGCAAGGGCAATTCGAAGCGAAGTTGGCGGAGATATACCAAAAGTCTTCCTGGCTGAAGTACGAGATCGCGCTGACTGATTTTATTAATCTTTTTCCAGTTCATTATAGAAACGGTAAGCCACTTAAGCCAGAAAGACCTGCTGAGTTTGAGCTGGATAGGGAAACTTTTCTAGCCATTATGGTAGCGTTTAGGTTTTCATTTAATTAGGATAGGCATTGAGGGAGAGACGACCACCGACCAATCGAATACAATCGGTTACGTTTAAAGAGCGGGTAGCTGCTTTAAAGAATATCCCGGCATTTTTCAAATTGGTATGGGAAACCAATCTGATCATGACGCTCACTAACATTCTGTTACGCGTTATCCGGGCTGCACTTCCATTGCTGATATTATATGTTGGCAAGCTTATTATCGATCAGGTTGTATTGTTAATTCGCGATCATTCGGTATTACATAGCTATCTGTGGAAGTTGGTTATTATTGAGTTTGCGCTTGCCATCGCAGCTGATGCGCTTGGCCGGGTTATTACACTGATCGACAGTTTACTTGGTGATCTGTTCTCTAACCATACGTCGGTAAAGATCATGGAACATGCAGCAACACTTGATCTCGATCAGTTTGAGGACGCCACTTTTTATGATAAACTGGAGCGCGCCCGACAACAGACTTTGGGTCGAACCGTATTACTTTCGCAGGTGTTCGGTCAGTTACAGGATCTGATTACCATGGGCTTTCTGGCGGCGGGATTGATGGCCTTTAATCCCTGGCTTATCCTGTTGTTGTTGATTGCTATCTTACCCGCTTTTCTTGGAGAGTCTTATTTTAATGATCAATCCTACGCCTTAACCAGAAGCCAAACGCCTCAGCGACGCGAACTGGATTATCTAAGGTATATCGGCGCGAGCGACGAGACAGCCAAAGAAATTAAAATGTTTAGTCTGTCTGGCTTCATTATTAACCGTTTTAAGGTACTCTCCGATAAATTTTACGATGACAATAAACGCATCTCTGTTAAACGCTCTTTATGGGGAACGTTCTTTGCCGTATTGGGTAGCATTGGCTATTATGCCGCATACGTATATATTATATCGGCGACGATTAGTGGCACTATTTCTTTAGGCGAACTTACATTTTTGGCGGGTTCCTTCCGGCAGCTGCGCACCTTGCTGGAGAGTATTTTGACGCGTTTTACCACCGTTTCGCAAGGGGCAATCTATCTCAGCGATTTTTTTGAGTTCTTTAATATCGAACCTAAAATCCATCCGCCTAAAAATCCACGGCCTTTTCCAACTCATATTAAAGAAGGATTTACTTTTGAAAATGTTGGGTTTAAATATGCTAATTCTAACAAATGGGCCAACCGTAATTTAAATTTCACACTTCATCCGGGCGAGAAACTTGCACTGGTTGGAGAAAATGGCGCGGGTAAAACTACACTGGTTAAATTATTGGCAAGATTGTACGAACCGACTGAAGGCCGCATCACACTTGACGGTCATGATCTGAGAGAATATGGCCTCACCGAACTGCGGCAAAACATCGGCATTATTTTCCAGGATTATCTGCGCTACCAAATGACGTTCTCGCAGAATATCGCGGCCGGTAACATTACAGAAAAGGAGAATACGGAATTAATCCGCGCTTCAGCCAGACAAAGCTTGGCGGATGAACTGGTGAAGCGTTTGCCGGGAGGTTATGATCAAATGTTAGGAAGACGTTTTGCCGACGGCGTTGAACTTTCTGGCGGAGAATGGCAAAAAGTGGCTATCGCGCGAGCCTACATGAGGGATGCGCAGGTGCTTATTCTCGATGAACCGACTTCCGCGCTTGATGCTCGAGCCGAATATGAGGTTTTTCAACGTTTTACGGAACTAACGCAGGGGCGTTCCGCAGTTTTGATCTCGCACCGTTTTTCAACAGTAAGAATGGCCGACAGGATATTGGTATTGGAGAAAGGTGAAATGAAGGAGATCGGAAGCCATGAAGAGTTACTGGCCAAAGGCGGCCGGTATGCCGAGCTATTCAACCTCCAGGCTATGGGGTATCGATAAAAAAGAGATAAGAAACATAGTTAAGGATCTTTATGCCTCCTTTACCGTCTCTCACGTATTTGTAAGTTTTACCGCAGGGGCGACAAAAAAGACACAAAGATCACAGATGCTTCACTTTTGAAACAACACCTTTTTATTTGCTATACTGTTGATCAAGGAATAAATATCTTGCCCGGTTTTGCTCGGGTTCCAAACGGCTGTCCACATCGATATGCATTACACTTACGTGATTGGGATCCGTGTTGGCTTTCCACATAGGTAAGCCATTGCCATTGGGATTAAGTTTTTTAATGAAATTGGCGAAGTAGGCTTCCATGGTCCGTGATACCTTGTAATCTTCAGGCGTCCAGGCGTAAACCTTGTTGGTTGATAAGTTACCGAGGGCATACTCAATTTCTGCAGAGTGTACCGCTCCTTTAAACACCGGTGTCTGATTTGGTTTAGCCGCTCCGTTTCCTTTAATTACGCCGCCAGCTAAACCTGCTGTGGCATTGCCCATTTCGGGTCGCATGGCAGGTCTGGGTCGCGCAAATATATAGTTGTAAACAGGTTGCCCGCTGGTACGGGTATGCTCATCTGCCCATTTCCAGGTACTGTATACGATAAAGCGGTCGCTGGCCAGTGCAGTCGCGCTAGCTAATACATCTGCATCAGTAGTTGCAGGATAGAGTTTTAAAACTTCATCGGCTTTATCACCATACAGCGCTTTTACGGTCTTCTCATAATTTTCCGGAGTAGGTGCTTCTCCTCTCAGCAGAGATTGATAGTTCATTTCACCTGAGTTCCAGCCCACCAGTAGCGGAACGTGGGCCTGTTTGCCCTCCTCAAATATTTTTAAAGGAAGTTCCGGCCAAAAATAACCATCGATGGTGCAGGGTAAACCTCGGTATCCGGCATTAAACGTCTGATCGAGCAGTTGGTCGGCAGGGATAGCTCTTAAAGCTTCGATAGATTGAGCGCCCAATTTATTTGCCATTTCAACTCCTTTTTGCTCGGCCTCAGCCAATGGAATTGGCGCCATTGTTGGATTGATCGCTGCGCCGCTCTCGCCTATAGCGCCGGCAATTAAGTTTTTGGATAAGGGCGAAGCCATCTGCGCAAATACAGATGCCGATCCTGCTGATTCCCCCGCAATAACAACATGATTTGGGTCGCCGCCAAATGCTGCGATATTCTGATGCACCCATTCAAGCGCTGCATGCTGGTCGAGCAGACCATAGTCGCCTGAGGCATGATGAGGTGATTCTTTAGTTAATTCGGGATGTGCAAGGAAGCCAAACACACCTAAACGATAAGTGATGGTTATAGTGACAATCCCTTTTCGGGCCAGGCTTTCACCATCATAACGTAGTTCGGAGCCATCACCAGCAACCATGCCACCGCCATAAAAATATACTAACACGGGAAGGTGTTGGTTTGCTGATTTTGCCGGCGTCCAAACGTTTAAGTACAAGCAATCTTCGCTGGTGCCGTTGGCGCGGAACATCATATCGCCAAATATTGGTTTTTGCATGGCTTTTGGGCCAAATTTCACTGCTTTTCTTACACCTGTCCAATTTTTAACTGGCTGCGGCTCTTTCCACCGTAAATCTCCTACCGGAGGTGCTGCAAACGGAACGCCTTTAAAGCTCCGGATTCCGGCACTGTCCGTTCCCTCTAAAATGCCATTGCTTATTTTAATCTGAGTAGGCGTTTGTGCTAGCGCCGTCAGTGCGAGTGTTTGTGTCAAAAATAGTAGACAGAGTTTTTTCATTGGTTTTTAGGTTTCTTGTTTGAGCTAAAATAAGCATTAAGTTAACTATTGTGTCTGTTTGACGCACTATTTTTGTTGCCATAGAGGTGGTCACCCCCAAATAAATACCATAAAGGACGGTCCGGAAAAAAAATTATAAAAAAATATATAACTGATTAAACTTCAGTAGCTTTAACTTGTCATATTGACAAATGACCTATTTCTGATCCTAATATGAAGCATTTCAAGTACCCCTGCCTCGCCCTGCTGTTAATTTGCGGCGTGTTTATACTTTCATCATTTCTTAGCGGAAACGGTGTTAGTTTTTACCGGTCAATGTTTCCCTATAAAAAGGCCGGTCTTACCGAACGCGAAGCAGCTGCCCATTTATTAAGCCGGTTCACCTATGGAGCCACTCCAGGTGAGGTTGATCAGGTAGTTAAGATGGGGCTCGAAAAATGGTTCGTTCAGCAGTTAGACGGTGAGATTCCGGACGATTCACTCGACAAACGCCTTGACCAGTTTAGCGATTTGAAATTGAGTAACGCGCAGATTGTACAGGAATTTCCCAATGGCGGCAAAGTGATTCGGATGGCTATAAGGGATGGTTATATCAATAAGGACTCGGTAAACAAGGCCGATAAAGGTGGCTACAGAGACACTATTGCCAAATACATGCAAATGAAAGGACTGAAACCCGGACAGGAGCTTTACAGGCAGTTCATCAATCAGAAAATATTGCGCGCCGCCTATACCAATAACCAATTGCGGGAGGTGATGACCGATTTTTGGTTTAATCATTTTAACGTCTCGCTCACAAAAGGTGACTGCGCCCTGTTTATTCCCGACTACGAAAGAGATGTGATCAGGCCAAATGTATTTGGCAAATTTGATAACCTTTTGCTGGCCACTGCTAAATCTCCGGCCATGCTTTTTTATCTGGACAATTTCACCAGTACTGGTACTAATAATGCGAAACCATTAAATCCGCAGGCCAGTATGATGCTTGCTGCCAGGCTTAGAGCTTCCGTAAAGGATTCGGTCCGTGCTGCTGCGATGGTTAAGAATATTCAGAAGGTGAAAAAAGTGGGACAGGGACTCAATGAAAATTATGCGCGGGAAGTGATGGAGCTGCACACCCTTGGTGTAGATGGTGGTTACACCCAACAGGATGTAACTCAGGCTGCCCGTGTATTAACCGGGTGGACAATTTACCCAATGGATAATGAAGGATATGGGGGCGGTATGCGAAAGATCCTTGATCGCATTGGAGAAGATAAACTCGCAGAAAAAGGATTTGTTCATGAAGGTGATTTCCTGTTCGCTGTTAACCGCCATGATGATGGTGAAAAGGTAGTACTTGGCCACCACTTTAAGGCTGGCGGCGGCTACCAGGAAGGTGTTGATCTGTTAGAAATGTTAGCTCATCATCCCTCAACAGCCCGATTTATTTCCCGTAAGCTGGCCGTACGTTTTGTGAGCGATAATCCGCCCCAGAGCCTGATTAACAAAATGGCCAAAACTTTTATAGATAAGGACGGCGACATTAAGCAGGTCTTGATCACCATGGTTAGCTCACCTGAGTTCTGGAGCCCTTCTGCCTTGCGCGAAAAAACAAAGTCGCCCTTTGAGCTGGCTATTAATTCTGTGAGAAGTTTAAATGCCAATATTATTCAGCCTTACCAACTGTTCAACTGGTTAAACAGGATGGGCGAGCGGATTTATTACTACCAGGCGCCAACCGGTTTTCCGGATAAAGGGCAGTATTGGATCAATACCGGTTCATTATTGAGCCGCATGAATTTTGGGCTGGCCCTTGCTGCTAACCGCATCCCTGGCGTAAGAGTAGACCTGGCGGGTTTGAATAATCATCACGAACCCGAAAGTGCCCAGGCTGCCCTGGTTACTTATTGTAAAATAATTATGCCTGAGCGGAATCTGGATCAAACCATTAAAAGGCTTACGCCAATGCTTAGCGATCCGCAGCTGGCTCAGAAGATTGCTAATGCGAGCAAAAAAGCCGCGCCCTTGCCAAACGCAGCAGTAAATGCAGAACCGTTGATGAAAGAAGATACTGTGATGAAGAGGCGGTCTGAGCTATCAAAAAATAATTACATGGTGATGCAGCCTACCCCGGTTAATAACAATATGTTATCGCAGGTGGTAGGGGTTATCATTGGTTCGCCTGAATTTCAGAGACGTTAAATAAATAAACGATCCGTAACTACTAAGATCATGGTATCAAGAAGAGGTTTTTTAAAATCAGGCGGACTGGCCCTTTTCGGCGTCGGCCTTATGGGTGGCATTCCGGGTTTCCTTGCCGAAGCTGCTGCCAGCGTTAAATTAGAAGCTCCCTACAAAAAGAAGAAGATATTGGTCTGCATCTTTCAGCGGGGCGCCATGGACGGATTAATGGCCGTTACGCCGTTTAATGACGAGTACCTGAAGCAGGCGCGGCCCACCCTGTTTATGTCTGCAGCGAAAAATGGTCCGGGGACTTCGCTTATAGACCTTGATGGTCATTACGGGCTTCATCCTTCCATGAAAGCCTTTGAGCCGCTTTTTCGGGAAAAACGTCTGGCTATAGTTCATGGTATAGGCTCGCCCAATAATACCCGTTCACATTTTGATGCGCAGGATTTTATGGAATCGGGTACGCCTTTTAATAAAGGTACTTCAAGTGGCTGGCTAAACCGTGCGGTAGGGATGCTTGGACATGATGCCGCTACCCCTTTCCGGGCGGTAAGTTTAACTTCCGCTATGCCAAGATCTTTTTATGGTGATAACCCCGCAGTAGCCATTAGCAATCTGCAAGACTTTGCTATTCAAATGCGCGGCACTCCCGCCAATGCCAATATGGTAGCTAAAAGTTTCGAAGATTTATATGATCAAACCTCGTCAAACTTATTAAAGGAAACCGGCAAGGAAAGTTTTGATGCAGTGAAGATGTTGCAGAAGACCGATGTTAGAAATTACAAACCCGCCAATAATGCCATGTATCCTGTTTCCTCACTTGGTAACTCGCTGAAACAGATAGCCCAGTTAATCAAAATGGATGTGGGGCTGGAAGTGGCCTTTACCGAGTCTAACGGTTGGGATACGCATTTTAACCAGGGAACCGATACCGGCATTTTTGCCCGTAATGTTAATGACCTGAGCAATAGCATCACTGCCTTCTGGAATGATCTGGAGGCTTATCATGATGACCTTACGGTAATGACCATGACCGAGTTTGGCCGTACCGTACATCAGAATGGCACTGGTGGAACCGATCATGGCCGCGGTTCCTGTAACTTTATCATAGGTAATGATGTTAATGGCGGTCTGGTACATGGAAAAATGCAGCCGCTGGCCGTAGAAAATTTAGAAGATGGCCGGGACCTTGCCGTTACTACTGACTTTAGAAGTGTGTTTAGCGAAGTAGCGGATAAACATTTAAAAATCAACAATGATCAGATCTTGTTTCCGGATTGGACCGGCGATAAGATAGGTGTGATGAATAGTTAATAACACCTCCGTATAGAATAAAAGAAGAGGCTGTATCAAAAGTAAAACAGTTAAAGTCCTGTCGGCTGTCGTGTCGCCTTGCGTTATTTGTGTTAAACATTATCGCTACGTTTGCTAAAAGCGAAGAACACGACACCCGTTGCCTTTGATACAACCTCTTTTGACCAAGTATTAAAGAATTTCTTATGAGGCTTGAACCGCATCTTTCGCGTAAGCGGTACTGCTTTGCATTTCATCCTTGCTCTTGCTAATTACTTGCTTACCAGCGTCAACCAGGTTATCGATCTGTTGTTTAGCCGTATCCTTAACGGTGTCTACCAAGCCATTAAACCAGTCTGAAATGTGATCACGGCTTTCTTCTCCTTTTGCGGGTGCTAACAGTAAACTTGCCGCTGCACCAATGGCTGCTCCTGCTAACAGGAATACAACTAATTTCGACGTATTGTTCATAAGTGTTTTGTGTTTATAAAAGATACACAAGCATAATGCCATAAATGCCATTCCCTTGATTTTTATGATATTAACAATTATAACGTGCTGCCAATGTTAGAAAGTTGTTGACTTAATAAAGGGGCCCTAATATTTTTAGTGACATTGTCTGCTAAAATAAGCGCAACTGTTCAGAAGATGCATTCAAAGCGTTGGCATCCTGATCATAAAAGTTAGAAAAGGATAAGCCTAGTAAGCGCACCTTTTTTGTAGTGTCTGTGGCAGATAGGAGCTGCATAGCGGTTCGCATTAAAGCCGGCAGATCAAAAACCGCTGTAGGAAACGACTGGTTGCGGGTGATTTGTTTAAAGTCGCTGTATTTTATTTTAAGGGTAATGGTGCGTCCTTTAAGCTGATGACGATTTACCCGTTCTATTAATTTTTCTGCAAGCTTGCCTAATTCGGCCTGCATTTCCTCAACAGTAGTTAGATCATGCGCAAAAGTGTCTTCTACGCCTACCGATTTAGTTTCCCGATGAGGTTGTACAGGGCGATCATCTATTCCCCTTACAATTTTGTAGTAAAATAAGCCTGGCTTGCCAAAATGTTTAACAAGTTCTTGTTCGCTTAGCGTTTTAAGATCAGCTCCGGTAAACAGCCCCATATTTTTCATTTTGGCAGCAGTTACTTTTCCTACGCCAAAAAATTTCTCAACCGGCAACTGCTCCATAAAGGTATTGATGGATGATGGGCCGATGAAGGTCAGGCCGTCGGGTTTATTAATATCAGATGCAATTTTGGCCACAAATTTATTAATGGATACACCGGCGGAAGCAGTAAGCCGAAGTTCATTCTTAATGGCCTGTTTGATTTGCTTAGCGACCTCAATAGCTGATCCAATGTTAAGTTTATCCTGCGTGACATCAAGATAGGCTTCGTCCAATGACAGTGGTTCAATCAAGTCTGTATATCGCGAAAAGATCTCCCTGATGCTGCGCGATACCTCCCTGTATACATCAAACCGCGGACGAATAAAAATGACCTCAGGGCAAAGCTTCAGTGCATGTTTGGATGGCATCGCAGACCTTACGCCAAATTTCCGCGCTTCATAACTCGCCGTGGCCACTACTCCGCCACGCCCCTCCGGCGATCCGCCTACAGCGATGGCCCTGCCCCTGTATTCCGGATTATCCCGCTGCTCAACGGACGCATAAAAGGCATCCATATCAATATGGATGATCTTACGCAGGTTTCCGGTAGCAGGCAAATCGTTCATAGGCTTAAAAGCTCGAAATCATATAAGCCACCAAGGCAGCAACCAAAGTGTTTAGAAAATTAACAGTATCGTTGTTGATTACCTTTCGTCTTTCCAACGTAGCGCCGAGTGCGGAATCGGCAAAGTTACCAGCGTTTGCCGCGAAAATGATCCAAAGCATATTCAAATTCCACCCGTAACTTGCTCCAAAAATCAAAGCAATTAGTGTTGCCCCAATTGCACCAATAATGGTACCCTCGGTACTTACAATGCCATCCATGCCGCGTGGTCCTTCCTGTAAAGTAAGTACATGGTAAAACCGCCGCCCGTAAACAGTGCCGAGCTCAGATGACAATGTATCTGCCGTAGCCGAAGCAAAGGCCGCTGCAATTAATAAGTAAAGGAGCGGCAATTCCTGGTGCCATAGCCAGGCAATCAAACCGAGAGCGGCCGCAACGCCGCCGTTGGCTAACACCTGTCCGGCTGTTCTTTTACCCTTGTTCTTTTCTGCTACCCCTAATTCCTGTTTCAGGTCCCGTTGCCATAATGTTGCTGCATTTCCTAAAACAAAGAACGTCATCAGCATTGCTAATCCCGGGTACCCGGCCCCTTTGTAGATCAAGAAACCCACTAGGCCCCCACATAGCGCACCGGCAACAGTTAGTTTACGCGCAGCTATGCTGGCGATGATGCCGATTAAAAGAATGGCATAGGCGGGGTAGTCGTGTGCGTACATTGATAGCTTTTTGTTCCAAATATAATCTCTTTTAAACAAGCTCCTGTTAATGAGAGGTGGTTTAATACCTTTGTAAAATGATTGACGTTTTAGGCCAGGCGCTATTTGATTATCATCAGGCAAAGCAGCAAGAGTCGAGGTTATGGATACATAATAAATACGGCGAGAAAGAGGAAATGCCCGTAGAGGCCTATTTTAGGGAAGAGGATGACATGCCTGATCTGGAGTGGCTGGCGCTGAATGAATGTCGCGGCGCTGTGCTTGACATAGGCGCCGGCGCTGGAAGCCATGCCTTGCTGTTGCAGGAGAGAGGTTATGATGTTACCGCACTAGAGATATCGCCATTGGCAGCTGCAGTAATGCGCGAGCGTGGTGTGAAAAGCATAGTGGAAGCGGATATATATAAGTATGGAGATATAAAATATGATACGTTGCTTTTGCTGATGAACGGCATCGGGTTAGCCGGAACTATAGAGGGATTGAAAACATTGCTCGATCATCTAAAGAAAGTACTTCATAAAGGCGGCCAGATTTTGTTTGATTCGTCAGATATTGCTTATCTATATGAAGGTAATATTCCCGAAGGTGGCGAATATTACGGAGAGCTCTGGTATCAGTATGAATATGGTGGGCGAAAGACTGATTGGTTCAAATGGCTTTATATCGATGAGTTCTCGCTTCAAAAGATTGCAAATGAACTGGGATACCAAATGGAAGTTTTGCTTGAGGATGAGTACGGACAGTACCTGGTAAGGCTTACCTTATAAACAGAAAAAGCGGCTAACATGCCGCTTTTTCTGTTATATACATTGTCTGTTTAGCTCTGTTTCTTTTTAGATTTTGTAGAGCTTGTTTTAGCAGTACTTGTAGTAGTTGTTGTTTTGGTTGCTTTTGCTGCTTTAGGAGTTTTTATACGCGCTTTTTCTACACTTTCGGCCGCAATGGTAGCAGCATTGGTGCCGCTTTGAGTTTGATAATCCCACAGATTATTTTCAAAACTACCAATACGGGCTTCTACGGCTTTACCATCAATTGATGGAGCACTTACAGCCTGGGCGGTTGGATCAACAGGAAGGCCAGCTGCACCTCCAGCGCCTGCCGCAGGAGCGGTGGTTGGAACTGAACTGTTCGCCATTTGCTGATTTAACAATCCGGCAGAACCAGTTGCACGTACAATAGTGCTTGTAAACCTTCTTTGCAGAAACACGTCGTCAAGCGTCATATCATACAGATTGTGGTCGGGATCAGAGACGTCCTTGCTGGCAAAATAGTTCCGGGCTTGTGGAAAGTACAGCCAGAAGACAGGCGTATAACCGATAGTTTGGCCAGCAGCCTGCGCTTCTTTAAGCGGAGCAATACCGATAATACGGGTTACAACTAATGAACGTTTTTTGTCATAAAAGATATCTTCCTTAATACGGAAACGGGAGATCTTTTCTGGGTTGAAGTCGTTCAATACCATTTTTGAACCTATTTTGTTACCGTCTTTATCAAACTGGTCAACCATGGCGCTATCTCTCAAACTGCCCATTGCCTCTTTATAGTTAAGGCGTTTTTTGAAGGTATTATCGCCAGAAGGATTCATTAATTCAGGATCATAGGCGGTTAACCTGCCGGTTTTAACTCCTTCAAAAATAATATCGGCTAGCGTAGCGCCAGGTGTGTCGAATATCTGATTTTTAGGATTATGTACGTCTATCTCGCGCCAAACGCGTTTATAAAACTTAACCTGGTTTCTATCAATCGGCGGGTAAGCAAATGCTTTAGCCTTGTCGTAAGATGTGTTTTTATAGAAACCATCCACAGGCTTTATGGTATCAATAGGCGCGTCTTTAGGAAGTGAGTCCTGATCGGCCACTGCTGCAGTAGCAGGGGAGCCAACGGGTGCTATAGCCCTATTTTGACCAGCTGTATCAACGCTTGCAGTTGATTGTCTGGCGGTTGTTTTTTTACGTGTAGTTGTTGTTCTGTGTGTTGTTTTACGCTTGCTCTTTCGCTGCGCATCAACATTACTGTAGTTAAGTGCCAGCCCCAGAGTTAGTGCAATGGCCAATATGAACGATACTTTTGTTTTCATTTTTTTGATGTATCTGTATTTCTTCGCTTTCTGTTTCAGTTATTTGCTGCGTGTAGCAAAGAATTTACGTGTTTTAACCTGGTCGTTTAACAGATCGGGAGCCGGTAAAATACACCTGAACCCTATAAAAGAATGCCCCTCATCCTGGATCTCATAAGAGCGGGTAGATACACTCATGGTTTGTGCGTTATCTTTCCAGGAACCGCCGCGAACAACTTTTCTTTTCATAACAGGACCATCACTGTCTGATGCATCATACAACAGCACGGGATTAAGGTCATGTACCAGCTCTCTGGCAGAAGGGCTGAAAGCATCGAGGGTCCACTCGGCAACGTTACCCTGCAGGTTGTAAATTCCCAGGGCGTTTGGTGCATAAGATCTTACGGGAACCGTAAAAGTAGCGCCGTCAATAGCGTATGAGCCTTCCTGCTGTTTAAAGTTGTTGATAAGCAGCTCTTTGCCTTTCTTCTTTTTGTTTTTTAAGCTTCTTACTTTATCAATGTCTTCTGGTTTTACACCGAAAGAGGCGGCATACATCCACTGAGCTTCAGTTGGGAGTGAAAAGTCAAAACCATAACGGCTAACTACATTAGCTTCAATAACCCTGCCTCTCCAGTCGGCATAAGCACGGGCCTGTTTCCAGTTAACACCTACTACAGGGTAGTTGTCAAAATTGCGATTTTCATAATAGGTTTTGCTCATTACATCCATTTGTGAGTTTGGAAAGTCTTCAGACCAAACTTTGGTATCTGGAAATACGGGAATGGACTCTTTTACGTATCTGCTTCTTCCATAGTTGTCAAAAGCGAGATAAGTATAGGTGTATTTTACAAGATCGCGGTTAAGCGTTGGGCGGCCATTTACCAGTAGCACCAGTTTGCCCATTAGTTTCATCTGGATCTTAGGATCGCGGCTTTGCCATAAAGCTTCGTGGCCCTTAACCATATTCCAGTTAATCCTTTTTAAAGAATCCGGAACTTTTATGTTTCTGCTTTTGCCGGCAATAAAATATCTTGGATCTTTGAGATAGTCGGTAATGGCAAGTGAATCTGCAACCCAATCAACAAAGGTGCGGTATTGCACGTTCGAAACCTCGGCAATGTCCATAAAGAACGCACTAAGTGTTAAACTTCTCCTGGTAGTATCAGAAGCAAGAGCGGTGTCAATTACCATACTTTTATCGAGGATAGTTCCGGAAGGAACGTACGCCATGCCTGGAGGAGGGGGTATCCCGCGAGATTTATTGGCCTTGGTTTTAGGAATCCTGTAAATCTCCGCAGAATACCTTCTTGATTTACAAGCGGTGACCAACAAGCCCGCAGTTAAAAACACGATCAGAAAGTTTAATTTTGAATTCATACTCTAAATAGAATGTAGATATTATCTGCAATTTTTGTTATGGTTGCCAAAGTACATATAGATTAGGCAGATGTTTTTGTTATTGTAATAAGGCTCCATACTGTAGCTTCCTAGATCGAAGCCCGTCTGTAATTGCCTGATTTAGAATTTGTATATTTGGCATAAAAATACATTTTTTTATACTATTACCTCAAATAAATTAAAAATACCAGCGCAGTTTCTTAATTTTTTAACAATTTATTTAAATGTTCTAATTTTTTGAGATTTAGCAGTTCGATTTGATTTACACAAATATCATTCCTTTAAAAGTTCTCGTTGGAATGTGTGATTTGAAAGTTTATAACCCTAAAATTAAACCGAAACCCGGTATAATTCTTTTTGTTTTAAATATTTTCTTTAACAGATAAATTCTAATTGCATTAAAATAGAGTTTAATGTTATTAATTTATAATTAATAAATTATTTAATAGAAACAGAATTGCAAAGATTATAGAGTATGTAGCTTTTTTGTTACAGTATCCGGTAATGGGGACACTCCTTTTAATATTTTTTAATTATAAGGAGAATTGTATAGATAAGCAGACATCTGTTGCGGCCGCTGAAAGTCTTTAAATCGATACGATAAATTTCTGTGAAAGTTCGTAGCGGGATCCCGAGTTGTTGTGGATAAGCTCGTGGTAAGCAGGCCTTGTGTGGCAAATGGTCTTATTAAGTTTGCCTGCCAATGTATGCTGCCAGGAAGCAACTAAATTGGCAGGCAACTTTATTTCGTTTACCTTTTTATGAGCGCAAATATTACTGTTTGCGCACGGTATTGTTGCCGCGCGTTTCCAGAACGACAACCTTATCCGGATCGTCAGCCTCTGGTTTTTCAACTGCCAGTGTAAGTGTGCTGTTTTTTATAGTATATTTTACCGGTAGGCCGGTTTTTAACAGATAGGCTTTAATTACCTTGGTTTTTGGAAATTGCTCCAGTGTAATTGTGCCGGTGGATGGGTTAAGCGGATGAACATAGATCTTGTTGTCTTTTTGAGTAAGGCATCCCCATTTTTGCGGCCTTATATATCCTCCTGTTGTATTATAAATACTAGCACCATAGGTTTTCAGCCAATTGCCCATCCATTGAATGCGCTGAATAAATTCGGGTTGTATTTCGCCGTTAGGCATCGGGCCTATATTTAATAGTAAGTTACCACCGTTCCCCGCTGATTTTACCAGTAGGTTTACAATTTGGGCTGGTGTTTTATAAGTAGTATCGGTAAGATTAAAGCCCCAGCTGTTATTAATAGTGGCGCAGGTTTCGAGCGGTAGAGCCGAAATTTTCTGGAAGCTCAGTCCATTGGTATTTTCGCCGGGTACGTCCTGCTCAAACATTTGGAAATCTTCGCCAGGCAAAGGTGTCATGTGGTGGTTATTACCAATAAGGCATTGTGGCTGCAGGCGGTGAATAAGATCATAGATCTCGCGCATGTGCCAGTTTACCCGCACATCATTGTCTTTTCTGTCTTTACCCTCGGCCGACATCTGATCCCAGTAACCGTCAAACCAGATGCCGCCGATTTCACCATAGTTGGTTAACAGTTCCGTAAGCTGGTTTTTCATAAACTGAACATAGTCGTCCCAGTTACCACGTTGGGTGCGGCCGGTGCCCTTTCCGGTTCTTCCGGTCCAGTATTGGTAATCGTCCCGGCGCCAGTCAAGCAGCGAATAATAGAGAAATAATTTGACACCCTGTTTATGGCACTCATCGGCCATCATTTTAACAATATCCTTTTTATAAGGGGTATGCATAATGTTAAAATCAGAATACTTGGTGTCCCACATGCTAAAGCCATCATGATGACGGGTAATGAGGGTAATGTATTTCATGCCACCTTGTTTGGCCAGCCCTACCCACTGAGCAGCGTTAAATTCGATAGGATTGAAAAATTTTTCCAGGCGGGTATAGTTTTTTACCGTGATGTTGCGGTTATTCATCACCCATTCGCCATCGCCCGGTATGCTAAATGGTCCCCAGTGAATAAACATGCCGTACTTGGCATCGCTGAACCACTGGCGGGCTGAAAGATTGGCCGCGGTAGGCTCGTAGCTTTTGTCCTGACTATAGGTTTTAAATGTAAGCAGCAGGAGCAAGCCTGCGAGCGATAATAATTTTATTTTCATGAATTGATCTGTGTTGGCGTTATAAATCTAAGGCAAATGGCTTAACAATCCATGTTTAATCAGGTAAATGCCAAAAAAGCTGAAGCTTTTGCTTATTGGAGTGTTCCATATGAGGGGCTTTTTAGCGAGGACCGGTGCTGTTGTTGACACTCCTGGAAGATAAGAAACCGGACGAGATGGGCAAAAAAAAAGGATGGCCGGTATGCGGTCATCCATGTATCTGTTGCAGTTGCTGTAGCTTAAGCTCTTGCTCTTTTTGTTGTACCGAACAGAGGTGCTAAAATAGCTAAGAACACTGCAGCAACTTCTAATACTGTTACCATGACTTTGATTTTTTTAAGATGATTATTAATGTTTAATAGTTTTCCCGAAAAAGCGATTGACTTATTGGTGCCGTTGATTTACTGTTACCGCTAAGCTTACCGTAATTTCTTGTACGTCAGTCCGCTAAAAATATACCACTGTGTCAGGTCGAGAAATTGGGGAACAAAAAGCCTGAAAATGAAATCTTAAAAATGAGAGAGGTAGCGAAAAATTAGTGCGGTTTCGACTAAAATATCTGCCCGGAATGGATTTTTACGTCTAAAATTGGCGGTAGGCGGAAATATCGGTTCGTTTTTGCTGGTTTTTTTGTTTCGACCATGAATAGTATAGCGATTTTTATTGTTTGGCATAAAGCGTAACACTTGGCCGAGGGATGCGGCAAACAAAAAGCAAAGCCTAATTTAATTTTCGCAAAAGTTTATATTTTCTACGGGCTTTTATAGGCGGAACAGGGGCTAATGGTTAAAAAAAAAGCGTAAAAAAAATAAAAATAAATTTACTGTCAAACTGACATGGCTGGAAATTCTGTTAACTTCTAAGAAAAATCAATTGTTTAACTGCCAAAGGCTGTCAATGAGTCCGATATTCGGGCGTCGCAAGCGGGTGAGTACGGGTGATATAGCCTAATAGTATATGAATAAAATGAATGCCAATTGGCTCATTGGTACTTAGCTGAGGTTGGAAAGTGTTGGTAAAACAAAAGCGGCCCAAGCTTTTTTAGTGCAGGCCGCCTTTGATGGACGCTTAAAAATAAGAACCGGATTCCAGATCGGCAATCAGTCCTTGATGGGTGGGTTGCCAGTCGAGTGCTTTTCGGCTTTTCTCGCTGGAGGTTTGGCTGTCCATACTAGCAAAATGCGTAAACCAGCCAAAGTGTTCTACGGCGTCTTCGCCGGTTTTGCTCGCCACCGGTATATTCAGCTTTCGACCAATCACTTCGGTTATTTGGCGAAACGGTATGCCTTCTTCGGCTACGGCATGGTAGTGGGTTTGCACCGCATTTTTTTCGAGCAGTAATCTATAAAGTTTGGCAGCATCCAACCGGTGTACCGCAGCCCAGCGATTGGCGCCTTCACCTATATAAGCTGCAACGCCTTTTTCACGGGCAAGGTTGATCAACATAGGTATAAAGCCATGATCGCCATCGCCGTGTACAGTGGGAGGTAAACGCACCACAGCAACTTTTACTCCATTAGCCGCCACAGCTGCCGCCGCCTCTTCCGACGCAACACGCGGAAAAGCGCCAGGGCCGGAGGCCGGCATATCGTCCTCTGTAGAGAGACGCCCGGGAGCAAGCAAGCCGGTGCCGGAGGTTATAATCAATGTTTTACCTGAGCCGGCTAGTGCCGCTCCCATTGCTTCGATGGCCCGCCGGTCGGTTTCGCAATTAGCCTGGAAGTTTGAAAAATCATGAATAAACGCGGTGTGAATTACAGCATCAGCGGCAGCTACTCCGCTACGAAGGCTGTCGAGATCATTAAGGTCGCCGCGGTGTGCTTCGGCGCCTGTTGAAGTAAGTCGCTCAGCGGATGCATCAGACCGGACGAGGCCAAGCACCTGATGGCCTGCGGCCAATAATTCCTGAACTACAGCGGAGCCTACAAAGCCTGTGGCGCCAGTTACAAATACACGCATAGTATGTCCTTTTTTTGTTAACGATTCACAAGGAACTGATCCTTTTACAAAAACAAAATTGATCAGATTGTGGATGGAAAACGAGGACATTTGTCACCGTTTTTCTTTTATCGTCTCACCTGGGCCTGGCGGATTCGGCTGAGCGTTTCGCGGGAAACGCCCAGATAGGAGGCCACCATGTGCAGGGGTACGCGTGCAAAAACGGCTGGATAAGTTTTGATAAACTCATCATATTTTTCTTCGGCAGTTGAACTGATGGCGCTATAAAGCCGTTGCCGGATGGTAAGAAGTTTTTCGGAGACTAATTTTTCTGAATAAGCTTTTATTTGCGGAATTTGAGCAAAGAGGTCGTTAAAGTCATTTTTTGTCCACTGGATAATTACGCTTTCCTCCAATGCTTCTATGCTGTAAGCGGTAGGGGTGCCGTGATTGTAGCTTTCCGGGTCAACAATCCAGGAGTCTTCAGCCGAGAAATCAATAATATGCTTAACGCCGTCTTCCTTAGTTCGGAACGTGCTGAAGCACCCTTTCGAAACAAATACTTTATGCCTGCAGATTTCGCCTTGCTGCAAAAGGAGTTGCTTGCGCGGTATGGTCCTTTCAACGCCTTTTGAGCAAACCAGTTTAATCTCATCGTCAGTGAGATTTGCTTGTCTTTTGATGTAAGCTATGAATTCAGGGTGCATTAAAGCAAATGTAGAAAATCTCCGCATGCCTCAGGCCGGTCTATTGGAAAAACGGCGTTGAAATTAGTCTTCCTTGCACTAACCCCCGCAGATGCTATGGGTTTCGGGACAGCTGTTTTGGCAAATTGATTGACGGAATTGGAAACCACTATTTAAGAACATAACTGGGCATAGCTTAATTTTCAAACCAGACAGTTTGCGTGAAAGCGCCGTTGGCCGCTACATCCCACACCTCCGCTCTGGCCCATTTCCGGTTTTTAAAATTGACGTTGAGGGTGAAGGTCTGCATGCCGTACTCACGGGTGTAATTCAGATTGATCCGATCACGATAAACCTTTTTGCCATCCCCTGATATGATCTCCATAAAATTGAGCGGGAAAGTCCAGTGGACCGTTAGCTTAACTGTTGCGGTGTTGCCGTTATTGGGGGCTACCTCATCGGTTCCTTTTCCATTAATGGTGAAGGCCGGTAGCAATATTTCACCTGTGGTAGTGAAAAACTTTCCTTTTCGTATAGCGTCCAATATGGGCTGCCAGCTTGATGTATAGTCAGGGATTTTTTCGAGTTGTAAGTAGTTTACATTTAAATGCGCATACATTTCATTTTCCGGTTCAATGGAGAATAAGTCGGCCTCGCCGATAACGTGTTTGTGAAAGCCCATGTTATTCAGGTCATCCAACAGGTCGAGCACACGTTTACCCAGACGCGGTTGCGACAGATCTGCCGGAAGATTTTTCCAGGCGGCGCCCATAAAATGATCAGATTTGTAAAAAGCCTCGTTAAGATATTTATCCGGGAAGCCCGTAGAGCCTTTGGTGCGCGCATGCGCCGTCCAGGCCAGTCCATTCTCCTGCTCCAGTAGCTTGAGCATGTCGTTTTTATCAGCGATGTGGTAAACCTTGCCGTATTTCGGGTCGTCGGTTACAAATAGTTGATCAGGTTTGCGGGCCATGATCCAATAAACTGGTTTGGGAAAAAGGTCTAACCAATGTCCGCCGAAAAACTGGTTCGGTTCTTCGCCGGGCAGCAGCAAAAAGTTCTGGCCCGATAAACGCTCACACTGATCGAACAATACTTGCAATTCTGCCAGGCGTTTCTCGTCAGGCCCTTTCTGGTGGGCGTTGTAGTGAAACTCTGCCAGGTGCACAATATTGACGCCCGTACGCCTGAATACCTTAACAAAACCCGGGCTATCAGGCACTGACTTCCCGGCAATGATGCCTTTTGAAAACTCATTATGGAAATGGCTTTGCATGGTTTTGTAACCCCGAATGGCCGGATAACGATCATTATGCGTATATTTCTTAACTGCGGCCAATGTTGGGGCGGCCTTATCTGCACTGAGCAGGCAGAAAAAATTTATGCGCTGAAAGGTGCCGGGCGGCGCGTTGAACCATGGCACATACCGATGATCACCCTCCAGGTCCTGACGTATCCCGATGCCGTAGCCCGTGATCATGCCGCGATAATTGTTGCCCGCCCATACAAATTTCAGGTTGAAGGCTTCATCAAGCGGATAAAAATATTGGTGTGGTGCCGGGAATATGGCAAGGCTGCCTTGCGAATTTTCGCCGATGATGGTGCGATATTTCACCATGAGATTGCGGCTGCTATCCTGCACGCCGGTGATACTTGTTTGCAGCTGATCTTCTATACTTGCCCAGGCCAGGTTCTGGAAGGCCGGATTTTTACTCACGAGTCCACCGTCATAGACAATAGCTACTGAATCTTTTCGCGTGTGCATTACCGCAGCTACATTAAATAAAGGAGAACCGTTGTAAAAAGTGACTTCTAATTGGCCGGTAAAGCCCTCGGCACTCAGGCCGTCAATGCTGACAATGGAATGGGCACCCTCTGTAATTACGCTGCATCGCCCCTTGTTAAACGCTACTTTATAAGATTGGTGCGGCTTATTGGGTACTTTATCAAAAAATATATTCCAGCCGTTTTGAGATACCAGGTCCCGTTTACCGACAGTGAGGATAAACACGGGATTCAAACCGGCGGCGATGAGCTGATGATCAATACTTATACTGCTAAACAAAGGAGCATCCTTGTGCAGATTAAACACTACAGATCCATGCCGGCTGTTTCCGGCAGGCCAGGAAATATGCAGTTGTTCGCCATTTGCTACTGCCTTGGCTCCCGCACTGTTCTTAAACCGGGATAAATCGATCTGGGCATGTGCGCAGACAGAAAATATCATCACTATGCATAGTAAGCTTAGTTTGTTCATCTTGCTGTGATTGATTTTTTTACTTTTAAAACTATAGCATATTCGCCACGCAACGGAAGCCCATGTTTGAGGCGCTGCTGTCGGGCGTGTTGGCGGAGCGGGCAGCAACCCGGTAGCGGTTACAATAAGAATGGTGGCATAAAAAGGAGCCGCCTTTTATTACTCGTGCAGTTGCACTGGTGTTAAACCAATCGGCACACCATTCCCAAACGTTGCCAGCGCAATTGTACAAGCCGTAGCCGTTTGGTTCGTAAGCATTGGCCGGTGCTGTTCCCAGGTATCCATCTTCCATCGTATTAAAATGAGGGAACTCACCCTGCCAGATATTGCAGCGGTGTTCACCATCGGGCATCAGGTCATTACCCCAGGGGTACTTATTTTGTATCAGGCCGCCTCTTGCGGCTTTTTCCCACTCGGCTTCCTTGGGTAGTCGTTTTCCTGCCCACTGGCAATAGGCCAAGGCGTCGTTCCAGGAAACATGTACCACCGGGTGATCCATTCTTTCGGCTATGGAGCTCGTTGTGCCTTCTGGGTTGGCCCAGTAAGCACCTGGCACTACGCACCACCACGGCGTATCGGCGGCAACGTCAAAGTTATCGCTACTCCGTTCTTCCTGTAATAATTTATCAAACACGAATGACCAGCCATATCGTTCAGCATCTGTTTGATAGCCGGTCGCGTCCACAAAGTTGGCAAATTGTTGGTTGGTAACGGCTGTTATATCTATCAGAAAATCGGTAACATAAACCTGCCGCACGGGGCCTTCACCATCTGTGGGTAAGGCGTCGCTATCATCACTACCCATCAAGAAATCCCCGGCCGGAATGCTCACCATACCTTCAATTGATGTTTCTGCTGATCTGAAAATGGCAGTGCTGCCGGCAGCCGCTTCGGCAGCTCGCCGGGCGGCGCAGCATGGTTTAGATTTGTTCATTCCGTTCACTTGCTGTGTTTGGGCCATCGGTATCCTTGCGGTATGGTGCCCAGTAGTTTTTAGGATCGCGTTTAAAGCCGTATTTCCGTTTGGGCGAAGCGCGGGGATAGGGCAGCGGGTCTTGCATGCGCAGCTCCCATGCCATCATATCGTACATTAGTTCAGCCTGTTTTTGAGCATGCTGAACTTTGTTGAACAGATTATTAACTTCAGCCGGATCATCTTTCATATTATATAGTTGTCCGGCGCCCTGCATATCCATAATGAGTTTCCAATCTCCTTTACGTAGCAGCCGCATGGTGCCGCTCTGCGACCAGGTATTTAACTCGTCAAACTCTTTCCGACCCTTAACCAGGGTGCCATCCTGGGTGTAAGGATCGTATTGCTGCACCTTGGTAAAATGTAAACCACCGTAGCCTTGCTGGCCAATAATGCTCTCAAACTCTGCTTCGGGATAAGCTTTGCCACTTAAAAGCGGCCACAAACTGCGCCCCTGCACGCCGTCGGGTATTGGCGCGCCCAACATATCGCAAATGGTAGGCATTATGTCTACGTTGGATACATGGGCAGTATGGGCCTGTTCGCTGCCGACAATATTCGGCCCATGCCAGATCATGGGTATACGCGCCAGGCAATCCGGCACTTCTACCCCTTTTTTGATGAGGCCGTATTCGCCCGCAAAATCGCCGTGGTCGGCTACGAAGATGATCACCGTATTGTCGGTCAGTTTCTTCTCTTCCAGAAAATGTACAAAGCGTTTCAGCTGATCATCAATAAGCCTCAGCATGCCATAGTAGTTACTCCGTATGCGTGGAATGTTCTTTTCGTAATCCGGATAGCCCATCTCCATCAATTCTTTTTGCACATGCCATTTGGCGTCTTTTTTCTTTAGGACCTCAGCACCTGCCTGCACCGGTGGCAGGGTTTCTGGCGGAAACATGGAATAATAAGGCTCCGAAACCTGGTAAGGATTATGTGGTTCGGGGATAGACATGTACAGGAAAAATGGCTTATCCACCTGTTGGCTTACTTCTGTAACCCAGTTTACCGAATCATTCACAATGCGTGATGGCTGCTGTATTGACGCGGGAATAGGAGCCGGATTGGGATCAAAATAAAAGCTGGTACTTTCCAGGTACTGGTTTACTTTCTTTATTTCATCGCTCACCGGCCCCAGTTCGGCAAGGTGAGTATATTCCCTCCAATAATCAAAGTGCCCCTTATTTAAATAAGTGTGGTTTTTGCCGATGAGCGCCGTAGTGTAACCATTCGCTTTCATCACATCTACCAGATCTGCCGTGTAGGTGGCATCATGTATGTTCCAGTTGGAGCGTACTCGGGTGGCGTTCGGAAAACGGCCGGTTATCATGGACGTACGGCTGGGCACGCAGGCTGGTGCTGCGCAATAGGATTTGTTGAACCAGGTACTACGCGTTGCCAGACTGTCTAAAAATGGCATAGTATCCAAGGCGAAGCCTTCGCGTTTGCAGGCGTCTGCGCGGAGTTGGTCAGCAATAATCAACACGACGTTGGGTTTATTGCCAACCTGATTGCTTTTCAATGAGACAGACAATGGTTGCTCGCTTCCCTCTTCGGGTTTGGTACCGGCAACTGCCGCGGTGGGTACAAGCCCGGCCAGGGCAAGCGTGCCCAGGTGCTGCAGAGCCTCTTTTCGGGTTATCTTTTTGGACATATTTTTATAGACCTAAAATATAATTACCCCCCCCCTGTTTAATTAGGTTTATAAGATTGTGGGGTAATAATTGGATTGTATAGGCAATAGTAAGTCATCCTGCTGAGATTGTATTAGTACTGATGTTTAATAAATTAGTACTGACGTTTAGGAGAGAAATGAATCGGTGGTTAATTGGATATATAGCCGGGTGATCCCGATCAATTTTTTATATATCCCTAAATCGGAATTAAATTCCATTTTAAGAACCTTTGGCGAATCAAATATTTTAGTGGCAAACTTGTAATTTCAAACACCGACAGCTTTTTGCTTGGCAAGTCTTTCTTTTCGTTTATGGGTAAAATATTTCCTCACCGGTATATCGTAAACTACCATTACCAGGTAAGCCGCTCCAACCAACAAGATTAGCGCCGCAATAATAATGAAAGTCAGTTGCATAGTACCAGGCTTATGACTCGCATAATAATTACCGAACATCCATAACACGGCATAATGTGTCATATACAAGGGGTAGGAGATCTTTCCCGAAAATATGCATGCCTTTTTTAGCCCGGGTGCTAACGTGGCGCCAGCGCCCAGCGCTATCAGTAATGGAAAATAAAACAGTACAACCAAAGGCTCGGATAACCAATTCCATTTTGAGAATGGCATGATAAAAGCCAGGAATAATAATGCGGCTAATCCTATAAATCCGAGTTTATTTTTGATGATCCAGTTGGAACGGTAAACAAGCAGGCCTGCTAAGAAAGAATACGATATCCGGGCGCTTCCGTCCCAAAAGGTTGGGCCACTCCAGCCGCCCATTAAATTGCCGGAATGATAATCTACCCAACAAATAGCCATAGCGGAAAGTATGGTTAAGATCAGTAGGTAGCCGCGCCTCACCTTACAAAGCACAAATGCATAAGCGATATTGGCCACATATTCCCAAAATAAGGACCAAGCAGGGGCATTGAAACTGAATAGGTTAAACCCACGATCGGCTATTACGGGCAGTGGAATAAGTAGTATCGAGCAAAGAAATGCCAGGACGATTTTACCAGTACTATACAATTCTGGATGGCCACCAAATGGGTCGAACAAAAATGCCAATAGGCCTAACACTGATCCCAATATAACCAGTGGGTGCAGCCTGATGATCCTCGATTTAAAAAACTCAAGAATACCCATTTTGCCTATGCGATCGTCATAGGCATATCCGATAACAAATCCGGAAAGGCAAAAGAAGAAATCGACCGCTAAAAAACCGTGTCCGATAAAGTTCTTGCTGTAATCGGAGTAAGCCCATTCCATAAAATGAAATGTTACCACAGAGAGCGCGGCGATGCCCCTTAACCCGTCGAGAATTTCAAAATGCTGTTTTGTTTGAAGAATTGAAGGAGCGCTTTTATTCTTATTCATTTAATATATCCTATCGGGTTAATTAATGAGGCAGTTTTTGATTGGTGATTGTGGCAAGTTATCTAAATTAACAGTTACACCAAACTTGTAAATGAACCAAACAGGCGTAGCAATTGAGTAACATTGGGTTAGAATTTCGATCCTGGAGAAAATCTGAATATTGTTTACTATTTGTGAAACAGTCGCAGGCTCTTTATCGTATAAACAAACTCACAGATCCTCTAAGTGGCTTGCAATAGTAAGCGTAGTCGCTGGTTGAATTAGGTATCTTACCCCTGGGTACTTATTTCATGATAGGAGGTTGGAAATATTTTAATAAAAAATAAAATATATTTCAAGTTACAATTTGTAATTTTGTGTACCCTTAATTTAAACTAAAACTTAAACTTGAAATAATGCAAATCAGCGCTATTGCCTTCTCACGCTACAATTATTGTTCATTTCTGAATAAAGAAGCTCCGGAATCTATCCAGGTATCTCTCGATGATGGGATTGACCATTTTAATGATCTTAATGGTGGAGTAGTTTTCGCAAACCTTTAAAATTTTGTTTTAGGCAGCTATTATTTAAGCTGTTGTTAATCGCCTGTTATTTACTTAACGGAAAGGCTCCCCTTTTGTAATCTTTTATTCTAATTAATTTAAATATTTTCTAACCGACGATGAAGAAACACTTACTCTTTATTGCTTTTTTTTTAATAGCACTTTCCAACCTCAAAGGACAGGGGTTGTGTAACGGAGCATCGCAGATTGCCGGCAACACGGTGGTTCCCGCGTCACTGACTAATAATCTATTTACCGGATTGGGGTATAATCTGGGATGTAACGGCGTCTATTCCAGTTATCCTAATAATCAGAAGGCAACCTGGATGTATTGCGTAGTCAATAAAACGGGAGCTATTAACATGAACTTCAATAACAGCAATGGCACAGATGTGGACTGGTGTGTTTGGGGCCCCTTCGCTCCAGGAAGAACTATATCCGACATTTGCGCGAACAAGCTTGATAACTTGGCTCCGGTTATATGTGATTCGGGCCCCGGCCCGGGTGCGAGCGGAACGATTAATCCCACTCAAGTCGGACAGATTTACATTATTTTGGTAGTCAATTTTGGTGGTACAGCTACAAATTACAATCTTAATTTCACAGGTACCGGCTCTATAAGTAATGTTTATAGTGCAAATTTATCTGCACTTTCATTAAGCGCAGGAACATTGTCTCCCGCTTTTTCTGCATCCACGTCTACTTATACTGCTAACGTAGGTAGCTCTACAACCTCAATAAAGCTTACGCCAACTTTAGTTGATCCAGCCGCAACTATTAAGGTTAACGGTACTGCTGCTACAAGCGGATCGGCTACGGGAGATATTTCGTTAGCTCCTGGTGATAATACCATAACTATAGAAATTACAGCTGCAGACCATGTAACCGTAAAAACTTATACGGTAACGGTAACACGTGCAGTTCCGGTTGTATCATCTGTGTCTACGCTGTCAAATGTTGTTTTGAGTGCCGGTAATCTCAATCCGGTTTTTCAGCCCAATACCTTAAGTTATACTGCGTTGGTTAGCAATACAACAAATAATATCACGATAACTCCAACAGCAACTAACGCTAATGCAACGGTAACGGTTAATACCGCGCCTGTAGCATCTGGAACAGCGAGCAGTCTTATTAACCTCAATGTAGGATTGAATAATATTACTACTGTAGTTACAGCTCAGGATGGTGTTAGCACAAGTACGTATACAATAGCCGTAACCAGGGATAAAGCCACTCCTGCTATTTCTTTTGCTGCTTTACCTGGCAAAACTTATGGCGATGCCGACTTTGATGCCGGTGCAACAAGCAGCAATACGGCTATGCCGGTAACTTACACAAGCAGCAATACCTCAGTTGCCACTATTGTGAATGGTAAGATCCATATTGTAGGTGCGGGTACAACAAACATTACCGCATCACAGGCAGCGGACGCGAGCAACTATGCGGCAACTGATGCAATACAACAACTGACGGTTGGCAAAGTAAGCCTCACTGTTACTGCTGATGCCAAAACCAAGGTATATGGCCAGGCCGATCCGGCATTAACTTATCAGATCTCTTCAGGTGCATTAGTTGGTACCGATGCTTTCACCGGTTCACTAACCCGCAATGCTGGTGAGAACGCGGGCACCTATGCCATTAACCAGGGAACGCTGGCGCTGAACAGCAACTATACGCTTACTTATAACAGCGGTAACCTCACCATTACACCGGCAGCGTTAACCATTACGGCCGATAACAAGGGCAAAGTTTACGGACAAACTAATCCGGCCCTTACGGCAGCCTACAGTGGCTTTATTAACGGTGATAATGCTTCGACCTTAACTACTCAGCCAACATTAACTACTACGGCCACCACCAATTCACCAGTAGGTAACTATGCAATTACAGCCAGTGGTGCAGTTGCTACTAATTACACCGTTAGCTATGTAGCAGGTAGTCTTTCGGTAACTCCGGCGACACTGACCATTACTGCTGATAATAAATCCAAAGTTTACGGACAAACTAATCCGGCCCTTACGGCAGCCTACAGTGGCTTTATTAATGGTGATAATGCTTCGAACTTAACTACTCAGCCAACATTAACTACTACGGCCACCACCAATTCATCAGTAGGTAACTATGCAATTACAGCCAGTGGTGCAGTTGCTACTAATTACACCGTTAGCTATGTAGCAGGTAGTCTTTCGGTAACTCCAGCGACACTGACCATTACTGCTGATAATAAATCCAAAGTTTACGGACAAACTAATCCGGCCCTTACCGTAAGCTACAGTGGCTTTATTAATGGTGATGATGCCAGCAAGCTTACTTCGCCGGCTGTAGCTGCAACTACTGCAACTACGGCGTCGGGAGTAGGCGCTTATGATATTACTGTAAGCGGCGCGGCAAGTAATAACTACAGCCTTGTATTTAACAAGGGGACATTGACCGTAACGCCAGCTCCGTTAACTGTAACTGCAAACAATAAAAGCAAGGTTTACGGAACAGCTAATCCGGCGCTGACCCTAAGCTACAGCGGTTTTATAAATGGTGATGGCATTTCGAGCCTTGCTACACAGCCCGTTGCTGCAACAGCGGCTGCCACTACATCTAACGTAGGTACTTATGCAATTGTGCCGGCAAATGGTGTAAGCGCAAATTACAGCTTCAATTATCTTAATGGTACGCTTACCATTACGCAGGCTACCCGCACGCTAACCTTTAATGCTCTTAATCAAAAAACTTATGGCGACGCGGACTTTAATGGCAATGCAACTGCCAGTACCGGTGAGGCTGTAATTTATACCAGCAGCAATACAAACGTAGCTGCCATTGTTAACGGTAAAATACACATTGTAGGAGCGGGTATGACCAATATTACGGCCACGGTAGCGGCTAACTCCAACTATACCAGTACACCTGCAATAATACAAACCTTGGTTGTTAACAAGGCTTCACAAACTATTGCGTTTGCGGCTATACCTAACCAGATGAAAGGTTCGCAATATAGTTTGTCTTCTGTAACAGCAAGTTCTGGTTTGCCGGTTACTTTAAGCTCATCAGATCCGGTTATTGCTTCTGTAAGTGGTTTTGCCTTAACCTCAAACCGTTTAGGCAGGGTAAGTATTATGGCCACCCAGCCTGGCGACAATAATTATTTGCCGGCAGCCGCAGTGACACAAACATTTGATGTAGTTGATGCTGCAGGTAATGAAGTGCTGATACGCAAAGCGGTATCACCTAATGGCGATGGCATCAATGACTTCCTGTACATTGAAGGTGTGAACGAGCATCCCAATAACGCTGTAACGATTATTAACCGGAACGGGGTGAAAGTTTTTGAGATCAAGAATTATGATAACAGTTCGAAGGTGTTTGATGGCCACTCCAATGTTACCGGCGCTATGCAGCAGGCCGGTACCTACTTCTACCTGTTGGAATATACGGTAGACGGCGTGGGCAGAAGACAAACAGGCTGGTTTGTACTGAAATACTAAAAGATTAGTAATGGCTGAAAGCCGAAAGCAAAATGCCAGAAGCTTTCAGCCTGTAATCAGACAAACCCAAACAGAGAACAAGAACTACAAGACATCAAACAGGATCAAAACAGACAAATGAAAAAATCTTTATATCAACAAAGAAAACCTCTCAGCTTCCAGCCTTCAGCTTTCAGCTTTAAAAAGGCTTTCGGCATCGTTAAAAAAGCTGCTTTATGCATTGCACTTTATGCGATGGGCTCAACCACAGTTAAGGCCCAACAGCTTTTCACCTATACACAATACATGAATAACCTCACGCCCATAAACCATACCTACTCCTTACTGGATGATAATGGTAATGTATCGGCGTTATACCGTAAACAGTGGGTTGGGATTGACGGTGCTCCATCTACCTTTATGTTCAGTAGTGCCTTCCCGCTGCAGAATATTGGGGCTGCAACAGGTTTAACTGTAACGGACGACCAATTTGCCGTAGAGCACCAAACAGAAGTGAATGCCTATTTTGCCAAGTCTATTCAACTTACCGGCGACGGGTATATGGCTGTATCGCTTAATGCAGGTGTAAGAAGGTACACGGCGAATTATTCATCAGTAGGACCTGACGATCCCGTATTTTTGGGGAACGATGTGCGTGAAACACGCCCTAACCTCGGTTTTGGTGTGATGTACTATAGCAACAATTACTATGTTGGCGTATCGCTCCCTGAACTTAACATTCACAGCCTGGGTAATGGTTCGGTAGAGCAGAATACTTATTTCCGCAACCATTACTATGTGCAGGGCGCTTATCTTTTTGGTAAAGATGGTGATGAATTTAGGGTAAAACCAGCATTCTTGTTTGCGGCCACACGCGGTGTACCGGCAATAGCCGATATATCCACTACATTCTATATCAAAGAAACTTTAGGTGTAGGCGTAAATTACCGTACAAACAATGAGATGGCTGCGATATTAACGGTGGGGCTGGACGCAGTGCGCGTGGGTTACAGCTACCAGTTTGGTACAGCCAATAATAATATTGGCGGCTTTAATTTTGCCACCCATGAAATTACCCTTGCTTACCGTTTCGGTAAAAATCTGAATAACCACAAATTGTTATAAGTAATTTGACGCAACAGGATCGGCAAAATCATCCCGGTTGATCAAAAACTAAGTTTACCATAAAGGACAAATCAGCTTTTTAGCTGGTTTGTCCTTTTTTGCTTTAAAAAAGAGCCTCTTTTAGTAGTAGGGGAGTAGGATTGACGGTGTAAAGCCTTATTTCCAGAAAGCTATGTTATTTGTGAAGGCAAAAGGTACCGAATAGGTACACCATATTTAATGCCTCTTGTTTTGAACCATCGCATTGATAATCAACAAGCTTAATAGTTAAATTTACGCAAATGCTTCCAATTCAAAACTTAATGACTTTGGATTGAATTAATGAATAACATGGAAACGCAGGTATTGATCATTGGCGCCGGACCGACTGGCTTGGTGCTGGCCTTGTGGCTAACGCGAATGGGGATCCGGGTGAGAATAGTTGACAAAACGAAGGGGCCAGGAACTACTTCCCGCGCTACTGTATTTCATGCACGCAACCTCGAATTCTATCATCAGTTGGGGATCGATCAAAAAGCGATTGCCGGTGGCATCTTTATGCAGGATATCAATTTATGGACGAAGGGAAAGAAGGCTACCCATTTTTCTTTCGGGGCAGCGGGTAAAGCCATCAGTCCCTACCCTTATGCGCTGATTTTTCCCCAGGACAAGCAAGAGGCTTTGCTGATTGCGGAATTGGAAGCTTCGGGCGTGATGGTGGAAAGGGAAACGGAACTGCTGTCCTACAGTGATAGCCCTGATGGTATTAATGCAGTGCTCAGCCATAACGGACAAGTTTCTACTGTTCGTGCGCTTTACCTGGCGGGATGCGACGGTGCACATTCTGTGGTTCGGAAACAGTTAAAGGTCGACTTCGTTGGCGGGGATTATGCACATACTTTTTACGTGGCCGATGTGGAATGCGAAGGGCCGGTAGCCAATGGAGAGTTGCACGCGGCACTTGATAAGGCTGATTTTTTTATCGCCTTTCCCATGAAAGGCGCTGGGAATGTACGGCTGATCGGCACGGTGAAGGATAAAGACATTTCTGGTGGTGAGCTGACCTGGGATGATGTGAGCCATGACGTGCTGTCGAGGATGGCGGTGCAGGTTAAAAGGATCAACTGGTTTTCGACTTATCGGGTGCACCACCGCGTTGCATCCAGGTTCAAGTGCGGCAATGTTTTCCTGCTGGGCGATGCCGGTCATATCCATAGCCCGGTAGGCGGGCAGGGAATGAATACGGGAATCGGTGACGCCGTTAATCTGGCCTGGAAATTAAGAAACGTGATCAACGGATGGGCCCACGTGAGCCTGCTCGATACTTATGAGACAGAACGGATCGCTTTTGGCCGGCAGCTGATCAAAAGTACGGACAGGGCATTCACTTTTGTAACTAAACAAAGCCGGTTGGCAGATTTTGTCCGGTTGCATATCGTGCCGCGGCTGATACCGTTGTTGTTCCGCTCGGCAGCGATGAGGCGGTTCTTTTTTCGCACCATGTCGCAGACGGGTATCAAATATCCGCAAAGCGCATTGAGCTCCGGAAAGGCAGGTAAAGTAAAAGGCGGCGACCGTTTACCCTGGACAGGAGATAACTTTGAGAGTCTATCGGCGCTGCAATGGCAGCTGCACTGTTATGGTGAGCCAAGGCCCGAGATACGGGACTGGTGCGCACGGCATGATATTCCTTTAACTATTTATCCCTGGAACCGAGCTGCGCGGCAAACGGGTTTGAAGCGAAATGCAATATATGTTATCCGGCCGGATGGGCATGTAGGGTTAGCACAGGCTAAGGCCAATGTGGCGGAGATCGATGCTTATTTTAAACGGATAAAAAATGAATTAAAAAAGCCCCTCTTTGAGGGGCTTTAGTAGCGGGGAGCAGGATCGAACTGCCGACCTTAGGGTTATGAATCCTACGCTCTAACCATCTGAGCTACCCCGCCGAATGTTTCCTTTTTTTAAGCTTACCATAACCGGCGTTGTCTTAAAAAGGTTTGCAAATATAGTAGAAATTAGTTTTCTTTAGAAAAAATGTTAACATTTACGGCTTGATTATTAAACGACCAACTATAATCCCCTATGTCTGAGAAGAAAAAATTTAATATTGAATACGAAATAAGGTCGTCGCCACGTATATTATATGGCTTTATTAGTGAGCCGAACGGATTGATGCAGTGGTTTGCGGATGAGGTTAAGGTAAGGGATCAGGTATATATCTTTACCTGGGATGATGAGCAGCAGAAAGCCAAATGCCTGGTTAAAAAGGAAAACAAGTCTGTGCGCTTTAAATGGGTGGATGATGAGCCGCAGTGTTACTTTGAAATGGAAATACTGCAGGATGAGCTAACCAACGATGTTGCCTTAAGCATAACCGACTTTGCACCCGAAGAAAATATTGTAGAACGTAAACAGATCTGGGATAATCAGGTTGAATATCTTATCAGCGTGTTAGGTGCCTGAGGGGATATTTTCCCTAACTTTGCATTGTGAAAAAGATACACCTTTTAATTCTTAAGTCTTTTATCCGGCCTTTTATTGTAACCTTCTTCATTGTGATGTTTGTGTTGCTGATGCTGTTTCTCTGGAAATACATCGACGACCTCATCGGAAAGGGGTTTCAGTGGTATATTATCCTCGAGTTAATGATGTACGCCTCTGCTACAAACGTAGCGATGGCGTTGCCTTTGTCTATACTCCTCTCATCTATCATGACTTATGGCAGCTTAGGCGAAAATTATGAGCTGGTTGCCATAAAATCAGCAGGTATTTCGCTTACCAGGGCCATGTATCCCATGATCATTGTTGTAAGTTTATTGAGTATTGGCGCTTTTGTCTTTTCAGACTATATGCTGCCCGTAGCTAACCTTAAATATTATTCATTGCTATATGATGTCCGTCAGCAAAAATCAGCATTTTTAATTAAAGAGGGGGTTTTTAACAACAGTTTTCCTGGTTACTCTATCCGCGTACAGAAAAAGGATGAAGATGGGCAAACACTGCATGGGGTAATGATCTATGAAAAAAATCAAGCTCAGAATAATAATGCGGTAACGTTTGCCAAAGAAGGAATCATGTTCAGATCACCGGATAATAGCAGTTTGGTGATCAGGCTGCGTGACGGCATCAAGTACGAAGAAAATGCAGGTGATATTGGCTATAATTACAGGCAGCGCTTTACAAGGTTTCGTTTTAAGGAGGCAGTTACAAAACTTGATCTTTCCAGTTTTAAAATGAATCATACGGACCAAAATCTGTTTAAGTCCGCTTTTCAGATGATGAATTTGAAACAGCTGCAGTATAATCATGATTCTACCAAGCGTAAATTTGATAGTACTATGCGTAACAACTACTTGTTAGTTACGCCCTATATTAAGTACTTCAACATGCCGCACAAGTCTAAAACTGTTAAGTACATCGCTGCTAAGCCTGATTTCTTTAAAAAGCTGAACCAGAACGAAAAACAGATGGCCTTGTCCAACGCCGCCAATGAGGCTAAATCTATTAAAGACATGCTTCATCAGCGGGTTGACCATTATAAGGAGACGGTTAAGGATATCCGCAGGTATATGATCGAGTATCAAAAGAAATTCACGCTTTCTGCTGCTTGTCTGGCCTTATTCCTGATCGGCGCGCCACTCGGTGCTATTATCCGCAAGGGTGGATTGGGCCTTCCTGTAGTGGTATCGGTGATATTCTTCCTGGTGTATTATATCATTTCAACCATTGGTGAGAAATCTGCAAAAGAAGGTAATATTTCTCCGGCTGTTGGTATGTGGATTGCCATTGTTATTTTAACGCCTATCGGGTTATTCTTGTCTTACAAGGCCGCTACCGACTCCGTGTTGTTTGATGTGGATATGTACAAGAAGTTCTTTAACAGACTTTTAGGCTTCATTAAGCGCAAAGGAACACGCACATCCTGATTTTACAAACCGCCGACTTTAAAACATAGCTCAACACTTACTTTTGTATCGCGTCAAACGTATAGTATTTGACGATCTTAAAATTGTACACCATGCTTAACACGATAGAAGAAGCTATTCAAGACATCCGCGAAGGAAAAACCATAATTGTAGTTGACGATGAAGACCGTGAAAATGAGGGCGACTTTTTAAATGCTGCCCACAATGCCACGCCAGAGGTTATTAATTTCATGGCGAAGTACGGTCGTGGTTTAGTTTGCGCTCCCATAACTGCAGAAAGAGCACGTGAATTGAAGCTTGAACCGATGGTTGGCCAGAATACGGCCTCACACGAGACAAATTTCACGGTATCGGTGGATTTGCTCGGACATGGCTGTACTACTGGTATTTCAGCCTCAGACAGATCTAGAACTATTCTTTCGCTCATTGATCCGGCAACTAAGCCTGAGGATCTGGGCCGCCCCGGACATATATTTCCTTTGATTGCTAAGGACGGGGGCGTATTGCGTCGTGCTGGTCATACCGAGGCTACTATAGACCTGGCTGTAATGGCGGGCTTTGAGCCGGCAGGTGTGATCTGTGAAATTATGAAGGAAGATGGGGAGATGGCCCGTTTGCCTGATCTTATTGAGATGGCAAAAACCTTCGATCTGAAAATAGTTTCGATTAAGGACCTGATCGAATACCGCCTGGCTACAGAAACACTCATTAAAAAAGAGGTTGCCGTAAAGCTGCCTACTGAGTACGGTGATTTTGATATGATTGCCTATACGCAGGTAGATACCGGTGAGCATCATCTTGCATTGATAAAAGGGGAATGGGAACCTAACGAGCCGGTTCTGGTACGCGTACATAGCTCATGCGTTACCGGCGACATCTTTGGTTCATGTCGTTGCGACTGCGGTCCGCAGCTCCATAAAGCCATGCAAATGATACAACAGGAGGGCAAAGGCGTTATTATTTACATGAACCAGGAGGGCCGTGGTATTGGCCTTATCAATAAACTCAGAGCATACCATTTACAGGAGAACGGACTTGATACTGTTGAAGCCAATCTTAAACTGGGCTTTAAAATGGATCAGCGTGATTATGGTGTTGGCGCTCAAATCCTCCGTAGCCTCGGTATCAGCAAAATGAAGTTAATGAGCAACAATCCCAAAAAACGCGCCGGCCTGGTTGGCTACGGTTTGGAAGTGGTTGAAAATGTTCCGATTGAAATTGCACCCAATCCCCATAACGAACTGTACTTAAAAACCAAGCGTGATAAAATGGATCATGCCATTTTGCGCGATCATTAATCGCGCTCTTCTTCGTCGGTACCAGTACCTTTAGTGGCTTGTTGATTGGTAGTGGTACCGTCGTTCTTTGGCGTGCTTTTTGGCGTTTGATTGCGTCTTCTGTTTGGATTTTTGAAGATGTATTTGATAAACTCACCAAAGCTGTCAAAGTCGCGCTGATAAACTAGTCCCAATCCATTTACATATTGAACGCCAAACTGGTCTGAGCCGATATTGTTCAGCGTGGTGCTGTTAAGCACCCGGTAAGAGTATCGGGCTCTTAGGCGACCATCGGCACGGATCAGGTACTCGGCGTCAAAATCCTTTGTGAGGTTATTAAAGTTTGAATTGAACAGGCTGGAGCTGTTGTTAAACAGGTCATTGGTCCCGTTATTGTTGTACAAACTTCCGTTAAACACCAATCGGTCATTAAAGAACTTTAGTGATGCGCTCGCGTCATTTTGAGACCTGATATTAAGGTCGAAGTATTTAATGTTGGATTGGGCGATAATACTATTCACCTTGTTAAAGAAGAACTCGCTCACCGCATCCTGAGCGGTGCCCAATACCTGCTTATTGATATTGGTACCTGTACCAGGTGCAAACTGTCTGCGTACGATGAGGCTAATGGCTTGCTGGTTGCGGTTATTAACGTCGGCAAGGTAAGTGCCCAGTTCGTCCTTAATTGAAGGGTCGGTCGGGAAGTCGAAGTCAAAGTCGATAGATGGTTGTAGCAGCGGCCCTTTGATCAGCAATTTGGCATCAACAAGTTTTTCCTGGTTGCCCGAAGTATAAGCCATACCCGCTGCAGAGTAAAGATTATTTACATCGGTGCGTACTTCGTAAAGCGCCTGCAGGTTAATGTCGGCATTGTTAGGATTGCCCGTCCACCTGATAGTGCCTCCCTGCGTTACCTGGAATATTTTACTTACAAAGTTTTTGGCCGTAAACTCAAACTTACCAGACGATATCAGGAAGTCGCCGTACATTTCAAAGTCGCCAAGGCTGTTGATCTTCAGGCTTAAATCATTTGCCGTTCCACGGCCCTCTAACTGGCCGTAATCCGTTGCAATTTTAACCAATGTCTTTTCATCAGCGGTAAGGTCAAAATTAAGCGTCACCCCGTTAAAGGCCTTAGTGTTCTGTATAACCTGATTAGTGTCTTTATGACTTACAAACCTGATAAATTCGTACTGATTGGCGGTTGAAGAAGTGTTGAGCGGGATATTGAAAACAGTGCTGTCTTGCGTTCGTGCTTTAATATCGATCTGCATATTATCAACCGGCCCCTTAAAGCTAAAGTTGCCAGAGGCATAAGCTTTTCCGTAATACAGCCGGTTGTCTTTAAAAGTAGTGTTCAGCGCCATCAGGTCACGGGCAACCAGGTCAATTTCAATGTCTGGATTGGAAATATCATTAAGATCAACAGTGCCATTGGCAGTGCCTTCTCCACCGCGGTAATCTTTCAGGATCATGTTGTCAACTTTGACAACACTGTTGTTTACACTCAATTTGTCATTTACTAAGTATGATGTTTTGAGGTAATCTACGGTGACTCCGGTATTGGCAAGGGTAATGTTGCCGTTTAACGCTGGTTTTGAAGGTGTACCGGTCAGCTTTAGATCAGTTGAAACGGTGCCTTTGAGATTGGAAACAAGCCCCTTAACAAACGGCTGAAAAATAATAGCTTCTGCCTGGTCCATCCGGATATCGAAATCCAGGTTGTCTGTATTACTTCCCAGGTTATAAGCCCCCTTAATGTTAATTGTTTCGAGTCCGGCTTTGAGGATATTAAGTTTTATATTGGCCAACTGCTGGGTATTATCCATGTTGGTAGCCAGCTTTACATTACCGATCAGGGTTTTGTTCATACTTAATGAATCTACGCCCAGGTCTGAGTTTATGGAAGGCGACTTAGTGACAGAATTAAGTAGCACTTTGCCGTTTAGCGTACCCGAAAGCAATATGCCGCCCGACTTGGTTAACTGGTTGAAGGTGGCCATGCTAAACTTGTTGAATTCTACTTTAAGCTGGTCGGCGGGATTAGGCGAAATAAATCCGTCTATCCGTACCCGTTGTGCGCCGTTGGCCAGTTCAAATCCCTGTACCTCGGTGCGATCACCCATTAACCGGATACGCACCTTTTCATTAATTCGCCAGGTCTGGTGCTCCAGGATCACATCAGATGGTAAAATGCTAAGTCTCGCGGTTGTGTCGCGACCAAATTGAACAAGGCCGTAAAGGTCGAGTTGGTTGGTGGCGTTTTTGTCGGATAACTTAACGTTGAAGTTTAAGCTATCCTTCCGTAAAAAGTTGGTAATACTGATGTTCTTAATAAAAAGACTATCGGTAAAATTAACCTTGCTGAGCGAAACGTTAAGATCCAGCTCATCCGGAGCGGTACTTTCGTCTAGGATCAGGTCATGGAGAACAGTTTTGCCATATCTTATGGTTTTGATATAACCGTTTAGCTCGGCCGTATGTGTAGCCGAATTAAATTTACCCATAATATTACCCTGATCTGGAATTTTTAAGTTCGGCGCGAAGAGGGCTGTAACGGGGTCTATGTTTTTGAGCTGGAGATTAAAAGTGAAATCTTCCGTGCCCGGTTTTACAATATGGGTCTTCAGCGAAGGAATGTATTGTTTTACAATTGTTTTAAAGTAAGATGGAAGGGTGTTGAGATCATAGTTGCCTTTAATGCTTGCATCTGCAATGCTCGACTGAAGGTCGATTTGCCGCGATTTGCCAATGCCGCTTGCATTAAATACAATAGAATCAACCAGATAATCGTGCCGCGGATCGGTAATGCGCATAGGCTCGAGACGTAAATTGCCCTGAATGTTGTTAAGACTATTTCCGCTGATACGCCCGTTAATCTGGGTGCTCACATCAATAGTATCGTTAAGTAGTTTTAGCCAGTGCAGCTTTGCGGTAGTGATGTTTCCAGCTACAGTATACACGGGCAGCGTTGGATTGAAGTTGATACCGCCCGTAATATCTAGTTTTAAATTTTGATCGTTAATCTTTACCCGGCCAGTAATCTGCTTTTGTTTAATACCGCCGTTAAAGGTAATGTTCTGATAATTGTAACCGTTAAATTCTACGCGCCTGATCCGTGCATTGCCGTTGAGCGAAAAGTTTTTGATCTCGTCCCCACTGCCTTTAACATCAGCGGAGAGTGTTGCCCGGCCTAACGATTTTTCGTTAACGAGGGTGCCTATCTCGAAATTCTGGGTATTGATTTTGCCGCTATAAGAAGGGAATCCGTTTTTGCCGATTTTTAGGTTGATGTCTGAGTCGAAACGCCCTAAACTTGTTTTAAACGTACCATAGGTCACAAAGTCATTTTGCAAACCTGTAAACCGGCCGGTGAAATTAATATTGCCGAATTTGCCTAAAATAGCAGGAGCGCCTTTGCTGGGATTGCCAATAAAACGACCATATAGGTAGTCGAGATCCTTCTTATTTGTGGCAATTTGTTCAAATTGTAGTTCCAGAAAGGTGTTCTCCCAATCGGGCAATCCTTTTAAGCTGAAGTTGCCCTTAATGTAGGTGGCTTGTCCGCCGGTTACCAAAAGGTTTTTGGCGCTCAGGTTATTTACCCAGCCTCTTGCCCGGCCGTCTACACCAAGGTCAAATTGGGTTTTGCCGAGGCTGCTTGTAAAATAGCTTATATCCCGTGACGAGATCTTTGACGACTTGAAATCTCCATCCATATAAACTTTGTTCTCAAAATCGTCAAAGTCCGTGAATGATCTGAATTTCAGCCTGAAGTAATCGCGCAAGTGAGATTGCGGCGTACGGATCGCCATGTTCTGCAGCAGGATCTGGTTCGTATCAATAGTAGTAACCGCACTCAGATTGAGCAGATTGAACCCGCTTTTTTCCTTTAATGTTAAATGACGCAGATTGGCTTTAAAAAGGTGATTTTTAAGGTCGAGATTGCTAAGTGTGCCACTAAAGTGGCGCACATCTACGTCGTTAAAGTTTACTACGCTGGTTGTAACCGCATGTTTAAGCTGATTTTTGTACCGGAAATGGAAGTTGTTGATCACAACGCTGTCAAAGCGGATGGTCCAGGGCTTTGTTTTAGTTTTGGCAGGCGGTCCCTGATTAAAATAATCGACAATGAATTTGAGGTTGGAGCTGCTATCTTTTAATTTTTTAAGATAGAACGAGCCATTATCCAGCTCAATGGTTTTAAAATCGATGTAACGTTTTTTGATGCTGCTAAAAAGAGAGAAGCCGTTGAGTTCAACTGAAAATTTCGGCGCGTTTAAAAGCGTGTCGTTTTGCTTGTCGAGCACGTAAAGGCCTTCCAGCACAACAGACGAAAAAGGTTTAATATATAAACTCTTGATATCTATTTTGGTGTGTAGCTCGTCTGCCAGGTAATCTGCAGCCTTGCGCGCCGCCCAGGTTTGCACCGGTTTGTACTGAAATAACAGCAATAGCAAGCTGATCATCAGCATAATGACTAGTACTATTCCTATCGCTATTTTGAGTACTTTTTTAATAACTTTGTCCCTTTAAATAATTTAGTTGTGCCCGTAATATTAGGAATCGAGTCATCATGTGACGAAACTTCAGCAGCGATATGTGTAGATGGTGCGATTTTAAGTAACGTGATCGCCAACCAGACCATACATCAGGCTTACGGTGGTGTAGTGCCCGAGCTTGCCTCCCGTGTTCATCAACAAAATATAATCCCTGCAGTAAATCAGGCAATATTAAACGCAAAAATAAGCAAAAATGATATAGATGCAGTGGCTTTTACACGTGGTCCGGGGCTTTTAGGATCCCTTTTAGTCGGCGTATCTTTTGCCAAGGCTTTTGCACTCGCCAAGGCTATCCCGCTTATTGAAATTAACCACATGCAGGCACACGTGCTTGCTCATTTTATTGCTGATAATAAACCTTCATTTCCCTTTTTATGTTTGACCGTTTCTGGCGGTCATACGCAGATTGTTTTGGTGAAGGATTATTTTGACATGGAAGTGGTGGGCCAAACCCAGGACGATGCTGCAGGTGAAGCGCTGGACAAAACCAGTAAAATACTCGGCTTGCCCTATCCGGGCGGACCGCTAATTGATAAACACGCGCGTTTAGGTAACCCAGATGCTTACAAATTCCCAGAGCCGCAAATACCGGGTTATGATTTTAGCTTTAGTGGATTGAAAACCGCCATTCTATATTTTATCCGGGATAATGAGGCTAAGAATCCGAATTTCATCGCTGAAAATATTGATGATATTTGTGCGTCTGTAGAAAAAAGGATCGCCACTATTTTGCTGAACAAGTTGAAAAAGGCCGCCATTGCCTACGGTGTAAAGGATGTAGCGCTGGCGGGAGGGGTTTCGGCTAATACGGGGTTACGCCAAGGCTTACAGGACCTATGTGCTGCAAACGGCTGGAATGCTTTTATACCCAAGTTTGAATATTGTACCGATAACGCCGCAATGATTGCCATTGCAGGCTATTATAAATTTTTAAAAGGTGAGTTTGTAGGTCAAAACATAGCACCGCTGGCGCGGATGCCTTTTTGAGGATAGTTAAGTTGTTGATTGAGTTGAATAAGTGAGTGGTTATTAACGGCTCCTCATTGCTTTAACTCGTCACTAACATTAACTAATTAACCTAATCAACTCAATAAACTAATTAACTAAAAAATATGCCATTTGCTTCGATAGTATTCTTTCTGATATTTGTTATACCGCTGGTAGCTTTTTTGATCTGGATGATGCGCCAGGATAAACGGAAAAGTATTACCGGCCTTATTGTACTGGCGGTAATTGTTATAGGCGCCATTGTGTACATGTTTATAACTACAAAGGGGCGGTAGTACAGTTATGCGCAGCGTTTTTCTTCTGATTTTCGCAACAGCTTTTTCGGCTTATGCCTATGCGCAGCGAACCGCCGGACTAACTCACCGGCCTGATACGTCTTTTACCAACTACAGCGCTTTTAAAAATGCCGTAAAAAAATATCCGCAAATCAAATTGGTCACGGATACCGTATCACCCAATGTAAGGATTGATAAGGACAACTATTATTTTAACGCCGTTCAGGAGCCGATGCGAATGGCTGTCTTTTCCCCGAGAAGCAAGGTTCGAAAAAGGTATCCCGCTATCATTATTATTCATGGGGGTGGGTGGCGCTCGGGTAGTCCGTCGCAACATTTTCCCTTAGCAGAACGACTGGCTGAGAAAGGTTTTATATGCTTTGTACCTGCTTACCGCTTATCCACGGTAGCGCTTTATCCGGCAGCAGTTCAGGATTTGAAGCTTGCCATACGGATGGTGAGAACGCGGTCGCGCAAGTATGAGGTTGATACTAATAAAGTTGCAGTGCTTGGGTTCTCTGCTGGCGGACAGTTAGCCGCACTTTTAGGTACCACCGGCAAGGATACTCTTTTCTCGCTTTCCAACAGAGGCTTGCTGACCTATGGCGCACCCGTTCAGGCTATTGTTGATATAGACGGCATACTGGCCTTTATTCATCCAGAATCAGCAGAAGGTGATGATAGCAAATCCGTTTCCGCTGCAACCAACTGGTTTGGTTACACCAAAATCCAGCGGCCCGACTTATGGAAACAGGCATCAGCTCTTACTTATGCCGGCCCGTCAACGCCGCCTACATTATTTATCAACAGCTCCGTTGATCGTATGCACGCCGGCCGGCAGGATTATATTGATACCCTCAATAAATACCATATTTATACCGAAGTGCATTCGTTCCCTGATTCACCACATCCTTTCTGCTTATTTGAACCCTGGTTTACCCCAACAGTAAATTACATTACTGATTTTCTGGATAAGGTATTTGCCGACAGGAGATAGGTATAGTGGATATAAAATAACTTCAGGCCTACCCATGACAGATTTCGAAAATAGGTCGTCCCGAACTTGTTTCGGGATCCCACAAGTTACTTTGCATGTGGGGTGCCGAAACAAGTAATCGGCATGACGTAGCTTTTTTATTTAGTTAGATCTATTTTGTGGTCTCCTGTGATCAATTTTTACCGCCAAGGGCACAAAGGAGACACGGAGGACACTGGAAATCTAACTGTTTTGCTTTTGGGGCAGGCCATTCGGGTGAGGTATTAGCTCATTACTCATTAAGATCTTCTTACTCATTACCTTCTCAAAATATTTGCAGAAATCTGTAAGCGGGCATATTTCGCATTTTGGGCGCCGGGCTACGCAGATGTAGCGACCGTGGAGGATGAGCCAGTGATGAGCAAAACCGAGGGTTTGCTTAGGCAGATATTCCATAAGCTGTTTTTCTACCGCCAGTGGGGTACGTGCGTTGGTAGTAAGGCCAATGCGGTTGGCCACCCGGAAAACGTGGGTGTCAACAGCAATAGCGGGTGCATCATAAACTACGGAGGCTATTACATTAGCAGTTTTGCGGCCCACGCCGGGTAAAGTTTGCAATTCTTGGAGATCAGACGGTACCTCGCTGTTAAAATGCTCAACCAGCCCCTGCGCCATACCTACCAGGTGCTTAGCTTTATTATTGGGATAACTTACGCTGCGGATATAGGAAAATACTTCTTCTACTGAGGCAGCAGCCAGCGCCTCGGGCGTAGGGAAGCGCTCAAAAAGAGCCGGTGTTACCTGGTTGATCCGTTTATCGGTACATTGTGCTGAAAGGATAACCGCTACCAGCAGTTCAAACGGATTAGCGTAATGCAGTTCGGTAACAGGATTGGGTTGGTGCTTTGAAAAATACTCTACAAAGCGATGGTAACGTTCTTTCTTTAGCATATCACAAATATACAATCGTCGCCTTTAGATAGCGGATGATAGTTAACGGGCTTAGAAATACTTTAATAATAAGTGGGGGGAAAAGGGGATAATAGCGTAATGATAATAACAATCTGGAATAGGCATTATCTCTATTGCAGTTTAGATACAAGTGTAATTGTAACAAAAATATTATATAAATATTTTTTGCAATAAAGTGTTGTGGATATAAGTATTCTTTACGCCAAAAATAATAAAAGGTTCAGTAATCAAATCCTTTGATAGCTGAACCTCTTATTCACTTCCGTAAGCCTCTTGAATAGCTTAGAATGTTTTGGATCGTTTGCACTTTTGGCTTAAGCTGAATCTTATCCAAATCAGTGCGGAGCGCATGATAAAAGATCACTTCATCGGCCTCCATCGTTTCAGTCACATCTAAATCTCTCACGTCTGCCTCCTTTGAGTGTTCACCATTTAAAGTAGTTGTAGAAGTTTCGCCCATAAGCCTTTTTAGTTAATTGTTTAAATTTAACGAAATGGCTTTGGGAATATTTTATAAAATTCAAAAAATATTATAAAATAGTTTAATAACTTCTCAGTTCTTTAAACTCAACTCTTTTGTCTGCATCATCTTGCGCAGGTTATTGAGGGCATAACGCATACGGCCAAGGGCGGTATTAATACTTACATCGGTAATTTCGGCTATTTCCTTAAAGCTCAGATCACCGTAGTGGCGCATAATCAGCACTTCTTTCTGCTCATCCGGCAGGCGCTGAATTAATACTTTAAGGTCTTTATGAGTTTGGTCGCGCACCATGCGTTCTTCGGTGCTTTCGTCATATTCGCCTAATACGTCAAATATGTCAAAATCCTCGCCGGTATTAACTACAGGGGTGCGTTTTTCTCTTCTAAAATGGTCTATAACCAGGTTATGGGCAATACGGGTTACCCAAGGTAGAAACTTTCCTTCCTCGTTATATCTTCCGCCTTTTAAGGTGTTAATTACTTTAATAAAAGTATCCTGAAAAATATCCTCGGCAAGGGCCTCGTCCTTAACCATCAGATAAATAGAAGTGTAAATTTTAGTTTGGTAACGTCTGATCAATTCCACCAGTCCCGCTTCTTCTCCCGAAATATATTGATGGATTAATTCCTGATCACTTTGCAATTGAAAATCCATAGAACTACTACTTTAAACTAAATCTATAATTGTGCGTTGTTAAGTAAAGTTCTAATCTATAGGGGCTCCTTTTTTGAATAATGCTTTCTCAAATAAAGTAAATTTTTTGTTAAAAAGCAAATAATTCAAAAAAATGAGTTAGAACATCTTTGTGCCTCTCATTTGGAAACTGCTAAATATTTTAGGATTTTTGCACTTCCTAATTGTAGCAGGATAATTGACAGTCAATGGTTAACGTAACAGAGCAGGATTCACAACAAAATATCATTATAAAAGGGGCCAGGGTACACAATTTGAAAAATATTGATGTAGCCATACCCAAAAATCAGTTGGTTGTTATTACCGGTATGTCTGGCTCGGGTAAGTCGTCGCTCGCCTTTGATACGCTTTATGCCGAAGGTCAGCGCCGATACGTGGAAAGTTTATCGTCATACGCCCGTCAGTTTCTGGGCCGGATGAATAAGCCTGATGTGGACTATATTAAAGGTATAGCGCCGGCTATCGCGATCGAGCAGAAGGTGATCACCTCTAACCCCAGGTCTACCGTTGGTACTTCCACCGAGATATATGACTATTTGAAACTGCTTTTCTCAAGAATAGGTAAAACCATTTCGCCGGTCTCTGGCAGGCAGGTAAAAAAGGATACGGTGACAGACGTAGTGGAGTTTGTTAAAACCCTACCTGATGATACCCAGGTAACCGTATTATGTCCGCTCCATCCGCACAATAAGCGTACTATAAAGGAAGAACTTGCAGTGCTGCTGCAAAAGGGTTTTGTGCGCGTAGAATACCGCGGACGAATGGCTCGTATTGAGAACTTGCTGGAGGATGAAACCCTGGCTAATGATATGCTTACGCGCGAAGATGACCTGCGTATCATCATAGACCGTATCACTAAAAATGAGGAGGAGGAAACGCTGAGCCGCATAGGAGACTCGGTGCAGACTGCTTTTTTTGAAGGTAAAGGCGATTGCTTTGTAAGGTACCAGCAGCCCGATGTTGATGAAGAAACGGAAGCCTTTTTTTGCGATCGCTTTGAGCTCGACGGCATTCGCTTTGAGGAGCCAACGCCAAACTTTTTTAGCTTCAATAATCCGTACGGCGCATGTAAACGCTGCGAGGGATACGGCAAGATCATCGGTATTGACGAGGATCTGGTGATTCCGGATAAGAGCAAAACCATTTACGATGGGGCCATTGCTCCCTGGCGCGGGGAAAAAATGCGCGAGTGGAATGATACCCTCGTTCGCTATGCTAATAATTTTGATTTTCCTATTCATCGCCCCTATAGTCAGCTCACGGATAAGCAAAAGGATCTGCTCTGGAAAGGCAATAAATGGTTCCGGGGCCTGGATGAGTTTTTTAAGGAACTGGAGGAGCAAACCTATAAAATACAGTACCGCGTAATGTTGTCCCGCTACCGCGGAAAGACAACCTGTCCGGAATGTAAAGGTAGCCGTTTACGTCAGGATGCTTCTTATGTAAAAGTAAGCGACAAGTCCATAACAGACATTGTACTGATGCCGCTCGATAAGGCGCTCGAGTTCTTCGTTACGCTTGACTTAAATGCCCATGATGAAAAAATAGCTCGCAGACTATTAACGGAGATCACTAACCGTATTGGCTTTTTGAATGACGTTGGCCTAAGCTATCTTACGCTGAACCGGCTTTCAAATACACTTTCTGGCGGCGAATCGCAGCGTATCAATTTGGCTACCTCTTTGGGCAGCAGTTTGGTCGGGTCTATCTATGTGCTTGATGAGCCAAGTATTGGACTACACCCCCGCGATACACAGCGGCTAATCTCCGTACTGAAATCACTCCGCGATGTGGGGAATACGGTTTTGGTGGTGGAGCACGAAGAAGAGATTATGCAGGCGGCCGATCATTTAATCGATATTGGTCCGGCGGCAGGTACCCATGGCGGTAATCTCATATTCTCAGGAACCTTTGAGCAGATTATCAATGATGACGAGAGCCTTACCGGCCGGTACCTGAGTGGTAAGGATGAAATAGCCATACCGACGCAACGCCGCAAGTGGAGCAATTTTATCCAGATCAAGGGCGCGCGTGAGAACAACCTGAAGAACGTAAACGTGAAGTTTCCGCTGCAGGTGCTTATCTGCGTTACCGGTGTTTCAGGCTCGGGTAAAACCAGTTTGGTAAAACGCATTCTTCATCCGGCGCTCCAAAAAGCTCTTGGTAATTATTCGGGCGAGCAAACCGGCGCTTATGATACCATCGAGGGCGATTATGTGTTAATAGAAAACGTAGAGTTAGTTGATCAAAACCCGATCGGCCGTTCGTCGCGTTCCAACCCGGTTACCTATGTAAAGGCCTGGGACGAGATCCGAAACCTTTACGCTGCTCAACCTGCCGCAAAAGCAGGTGGACTAAAGCCGTCTGCTTTTTCATTTAACGTAGAAGGCGGCCGTTGCGACGTTTGCCAGGGCGAGGGCGAAGTAAAGATTGAGATGCAGTTTATGGCGGACATCTTTTTGCCTTGCGAAGCCTGCAACGGTAAACGCTTTAAACAGCATGTACTTGATGTAACGTACCAGGACAAGAACGTTTCTGAGGTGCTGGACATGACCATCGACGAGGCGCTCGAGTTTTTCCGCAAAGAACCAAAGATCTTCAACAAGCTAAAACCTTTACAGGATGTAGGCTTAGGCTACGTCCAACTCGGCCAGTCGTCTAACACCTTATCTGGTGGTGAGGCGCAGCGTATTAAATTAGCATCGTTCCTGATCAAGGGTAATAATACCAGCAAAACCCTGTTCATCTTTGACGAACCTACAACCGGGTTGCACTTTGCTGATATTAAAAAGCTACTCAAATCATTTGATGCGCTCATTGATCAGGGTAACACCATCATTGTTATTGAACATAACATGGACGTGATCAAATGTGCCGACTGGGTAATTGATATCGGCCCCGAAGGCGGCGACAATGGCGGTAAGGTGATCTTTGAGGGCGTCCCCGAGGATATTATTAAAGAAAAGAAATCGTACACGGGCCAGTTCTTAAAAGAACGGCTGAAGAAATAAGCTTAATTGATCATATATAAAAAAGCGATGTTGTTTCGAAGCACCATCGCTTTTTTTATGGAATTCCCTCCCTCTGGAGGACAAGGGAAAGGTTAAAAGGACTCAACTTGCGCTCATCTGCGATGAGTGCTTAACTTGGTACAGCGATTGCATCGTGATTTCTACCTGTGCGATGCAATCGCACCACCATTTTAAGCACGCATTACAAATGCGCGCAATGTGATATTGCTGAAGGGTTGAGAGAGCCGTTAATCCGCAATAATAACATCACTATTTTATCTATAGAACTTGCATACCTCAAAAATATTAGTAAGTTTGTACTTATGGTAAGTTTTGGCTTACCAAAGGAAATGAAGGAAGCAGAAAAGGCGTTTGATGCATTAGGTGATCCAACCAGGCGTTTGATCTTTGAAAAGCTACGTGATAAACCAATGGCGGTGGGCGATATAGCAGATGGCTTGGAAGTAAGCAGGCCGGCTGTATCGCAACATATCAGGGTATTAAAGGATGCGCGCTTAATCCGTGTAACTAAGCGTGGCACGCGGAGCATTTGCCAGATTGATCCCGACGGCATTATGGTGATGCGGTTTTACCTGGACGATTTGTGGAGCACCGCTTTGTCGTCATTTAAAGAACTTGCCGGGGAAGAACAAAGGAAAAAAATGTAAGATTATGTTACCGTCCATCAAAAAGGAATTTGTAGTTGAGGCCTCGCAGGAGGTGGCCTTCAACGTGTTTACGCAAAAGATAGATTCGTGGTGGCCCAGAACGCACCATATTGGCAAAACACCAATGACAGAGCAAGTTCTTGAACCAGGGGAGGGTGGTCGCTGGTACTCACGTCACGAAGACGGTAGCGAAGCCAACGTTGGCAAGGTACTGAAATGGAATCCCTACGAGCAGCTGATGCTCGCCTGGCAGATCAACGGCGATTTTGAGTTCAACCCCGAGCTGATCACTGAAGTTGAAATAAATTTTATTCCAGAAGGGCCAAAGACAACGCGGGTGAAATTTGAACATCGTGATCTCGACCTCCTGCGCGGAGGCAGTAAGGTAATTGATGATATGGATAATGGCTGGGGATATATTCTTAACTTATATAAAGAAAGGGCTGAATTATGAAAGCTAAATTATGGCTCCGTATAGCTTCTGCGTTAATGGCATTCCATACCCTCGGCCACACATTTGGCGCCTTAACCTGGCGGCAGGCCCCCAATGCGGCAACGGCTGATGTAATTAACGGAATGCAGACCAATCATTTTATCTTTATGGGTAGGCTCGCGAGCTTAGCTTCGTTTTATGAGGGTTACGGCATTTCCATGATATTGGTGTTATTGCTTGTTGTGGTAAGCTTATGGTTAATGTCTAGCAGTTTTAATAATTCATTGGCTCCAAAACTGCTGTCGGTGCTAACGGTCTTTTTATTGTTCTTATCCGTTACGGAGTTAATTTATTTTTTCCCAATGGCTGCCATCATTACATTTTTAGCTGCGGTTGCCACGCTTATTGCTACGATTCAGATTAGAAAAGCAGTGCGTGAGTGAGGGGCAATCGCTGGATTTGGCTAAAATTCAAAGTTTAAAATTGCTGCTATTCCTCCACTTCGTACACCATCGCCTGATATGGCTTCAAACCAGCTCCCGTCGCAGTGACGGCTGGAAGTTCCTTATAATTATTCAGTACAGGCTTTACTCGCATGGTGTTTGTCAACGTGTTGGTTTGTGCAGTTTTCTCAGAAAAATTAAGCACAATCAACATTTTTTTGCCGTGCCATTCCCGGGTGTAGGCGTAAACCTGGGCGTTATCCTTATCAAGCAAAGTGTATTTGCCGTAAACCAGCACCAGGTTGTCTTTACGGAGCTTGGTCAACTTCCGGAAATAGTTAAGACAACTGTTCTGGTCTTTCTCCTGCCGTGCAGCGTTGATAGTTTTATAATTAGCATTTACATTGATCCAGGGCGTGCCCGTAGTAAAGCCCGCGTTGGACTTATCGTTCCACTGAAATGGCGTGCGCCCATTATCGCGACTGCTGAAGCGTAGTTTTTTTATAAATGCCGCCATATCGCCATTGGTATTTTTGACATGCTGATATTCATTCAATGCCGAAACATCACGGTAATCTTTAATATCGGTAAAGCCGGCATTGCTCATGCCCAGCTCGTCGCCATTATACCAGTAAGGCGTACCTCGCATGGTAAGCACAAATGTGGCCAGCATTTTGGCCGATGGCTCCCTAAATTCGGGCTTATCATTGCCAAACCTGCTAACCAGTCGTGCCTGGTCATGATTGGAGAGGAAGACAGCCAGCCATCCTTTTTCGGCAAAGGCAGAGTCCAGGCGGGTAAAAACTTCTTTAAAATGTAGCAAGCTATAACCTTCTGGTCGCGGAATATCTACGGCATCAAAAGGATAAGCCATATTCAGTTCATGGCGGTCAACGTCAACTAAATTGTGGGCATCCTCCAATGTATTGCCCGCGCCCTCGGCCACACTCATTACATCGTACTTACTTAAAACCTCGCGGTTCATTTCCTGCAAGTAGCCATGCAGATTTCCCTGCATTGCGTAGTATTTGATAAAATCGCGCTCAAAACCTTTAGGGAAACCAGGCCAGGTGGTGTCCTTGGCCGCAAATTGAAACGCATCCAGGCGGAAGCCGTCAATACCTTTATCGGCCCAGAACTTCATGATGGCGTATACCTCCTGCCGTACCTTTGGGTTCTCCCAGTTTAGATCGGGCTGTTTGCGGGAGAAATAATGCAGATAATAAGCGTTGGTAACAGAATCATACCGCCACGCATCATGATTGACATCAAATAAACTATATCGGTATGGTGGTTTGCCATTCTCCGCGTTCCACCAGTGATAATATTCGCGATAAGGGTTATTGCGCGAACTGCGGCTTTGCTTAAACCACTCGTGCTCGTCGCTGCTGTGGTTCACAACCAGGTCCATCACTAATTTTATACCACGATCATGCATGCCTTTTAGCATCACGTCAAAATCGGCCATGGTGCCAAACTCCTTCATAATATCGCGGTAGTCGCTTACGTCGTAGCCATTATCATCATTGGGTGAGCTGTAAATGGGGTTGAGCCATACTACATTAACGCCGAGGCTTTTAATATAGTCCAGTTTGGAGATGATGCCTTTGAGGTCACCTATGCCGTCGCCATTGCTATCCTTAAAACTGCGTGGGTAAATCTGATATACAATGGCTTCTTTCCACCATTTGCGCTCGGAGGTGTCGCGTTGAACTGTCATGGGTTGGGCAAGTATGTTTTTACAGGTTAGTAAAAATAGAACAGCGCATACCGCTGTTCTCAAGGTAGATAATCTGGACATGGCTGTTATAATTGGTTACTATAAAGTTAATGTATTGCGCGACATATTATAGACCTGCTTGTACAAAGCGATAAATAAAAGGAATTGGCTTTTGAGGATAGCGTTCTTTGTGGTAGTAGGAGGCTAACTATACTTCCGTCCGATATTCTTTTTGTGGATAAACAAATTTGCTTCTGCAGGCAATGTTACCTAAGTTTACTTAATATTTTAATTGCTAAAATTATTAGTAAATTTAAATATTGTTTTTATATTTGTTATCGAAATTACAAACATGAGCAACGCAGATAAATTAAAAGCACTTCAGCTTACGCTGGATAAACTTGAAAAATCATACGGCAAAGGCACCATTATGAAGCTGGGTGATAGTGTAATTGAACCGATGGAGACCATTTCAACAGGTTCAATTAGCTTAGATATCGCTTTGGGTGTAGGTGGTTTACCTAAAGGTCGTATCATTGAAATATATGGTCCGGAATCATCCGGTAAAACAACCCTGGCTATCCATGCTATTGCCGAAAGCCAGAAAAAAGGCGGTATTGCTGCTTTCATCGATGCGGAGCATGCTTTCGACCGCTTTTATGCCAAGAAGTTAGGCGTTGACGTGGAAAACCTTTTGATCTCTCAGCCAGACAACGGTGAGCAGGCTCTTGAAATTGCCGACAACCTGATCCGTTCTGGCGCTATTGATATTATCGTAATCGACTCTGTAGCTGCCCTGGTACCTAAAGGCGAAATTGAAGGCGAAATGGGCGACTCAAAAATGGGGTTACAAGCTCGTTTAATGTCTCAGGCGCTGCGTAAGCTTACTGGTACCATCAATAAAACAGGATGTTGCTGTATTTTTATCAACCAGCTACGTGAAAAAATCGGTGTGATGTTTGGTAACCCTGAAACCACTACCGGTGGTAACGCGCTGAAGTTCTACGCTTCTGTACGTCTGGATGTGCGCCGGATTTCACAAATCAAAGATACCGACGAAGTATCAGGTAACCGTGTTAAGGTGAAGATTGTGAAAAACAAGGTTGCTCCTCCATTCCGCGTGGCCGAGTTTGACATCATGTTTGGCGAAGGTATCTCTAAGGCTGGTGAGATCATCGATCTTGGGGTTGATTACAACATCATCAAAAAAGCAGGTTCATGGTTCAGCTATGGCGAGACCCGCTTAGGACAGGGCCGCGATGCCGTTAAACAATTGATCCTGGATAACCCCGAGCTTGCCGATGAGCTGGAAACCAAGATTAAAGAAGTGGTTACTGGCGAAAACCTCGAAGAAGTATAAATTTTCTTAAAATAAGTGATATGAAAAGACTGCTTCCATTAGGGGAGCGGTCTTTTTTTTGTGAAAGTGCTGTCAATTTATTTCTCTTACTGAGGCATTGCCGCTTTTAAAGACGCTGTCTGCCGATTTTTGTGCCAGACAAACCGTTGTAATCAATATAGCAGAAGAAAGGCTCAGTAAAAATTTAAGCATAGGCTTTTAAAAGCTTAACGATAAATAGTAAATAAAACCTCGTTTCTCGTCATTTCGTGATAAGCGGAACGAGCACAAAATAGAAAAAAGGGCTGACCAATTGATCAACCCTTTACCTTAAGTTTTATAATCCAAAAAATAATTAAGCTACTTCTTCAACATCAAGCTGCTCTTCGGCATGCTTTTGTTGGTGTTTCCACAGGCGGTTAAATACTTCGCCGTTTTCAAGCAGGTAACCTAATGAGCCTTCTTCAACAATGCGGCCCTTATCGAGCACGTATACATAGTCGAAGTGTTCAAGCAGGTGCAGCCTGTGTAAAGTGGAGATTACGGTTTTACCTTCAAATTCTTTAAACAGGTTCAGGTAAATTTCCTGCTCGGTTTTAGGGTCCATGGCGCTTGTTGGCTCATCCATTAATATAATGCTGCTGGAGTGAGCTGCAAGTACACCGCGAGCCAGTGCAAGGCGCTGTTTTTGACCGCCAGACAGGTTTACACCTTTTTCCTGGATCATAGAAGCAGCACCGCCTTCCAGATTTTCCAGTACCGGAGAAAGACGGGTAATATCACACACGTGGTCAATTTCTTGCTGTTCAAAAGGTAAACCTAAAGTGATATTGTATTCAAATGTTGCTTCGAAAATCTCCGGTTCCTGTGGAAACAGGGTAACTTCATTGGCAATATGGCCAAAGCTGATGTTATCTTTTCCGTCAACTTCCAGTCCGGCATATTTTGATGGCTCATACAAGCCTCGTAACAGGCCTAACAAAGTAGTCTTACCACAACCGCTCTCACCAATCAACGCCACACGTTTGCCACGAGGAATGGTAAGGTGCATCTGTTGGAGGCCATGTGATTTTTTCCAGGCCGGTGCGGTGTTTAATATACCCTGGGCATTAACCGTTGTTGGCTCTTCAGCTTTAACGGGGTGACTGTAGTTAAGGTCTGTAATTACTACTTTATTCCAGTTAGCTGGCAGTTGTTTTTCGCTGATGATGCGACGTTCCTGCTCAAAGGCAACTTCAATGATTTTTGAACTTTCAACATCTGTATGGAACTGAACAATTTGCGTGTATTGTGACGCGAAGTCGTTAAATACGCTGGTAAACTGGTTAACAAAACCTAACAAGGTAACCAAACCGCCCAACATAAATACTTTACCTGGTACCGCATGCTGGTAAACGTAACCAACAATCATCACCACATAGATAAGGGCAACCAGCATTTGCGCGCTGAACCATTTCCACTCGTTAATTGACACAAACTTTTTAAACGGAGGATAAACGGCGGTCAATTTTTCCATTAAGCCGGTATGCACACGTTTTTCCAGGCGAAGGGTGATTACTGTGAGGATGTTTGACAAGCTATCGAACAGGCTTGATGATACCTTGTGATCAGCCTCGTTCACTTCTTTTAATGCAGCCACAAAAGGCTTGTCAAATTTTACGATAACAAACAAAGTAAGTGAACCTAACACTACTGCAACACAGCCGAATAGCGGTGAAAAGTAGAACATTACGCCAAAGGAAATAAGGAATTTCATGAGCGACGCAATGTATATAAAACCCGACTGGAAGAAGTCCTTAAGAGCGGTATAGGTTTTACGCAACCTGTTAATAGTTGATCCGCTGTGGTGATCCTTGTGCCAGCCTGCTGGCAGGTGAATCAGTTTACCGTAAAGATCATCGAGATAGTTCTGAGAGATTTTAAAAGCGAGTTTACGCTCCATTACCCGGGCCGGGCCGTGGAAGCACCACTCCAGCAATTTAAGCCCCAGGAAGCCCAAGCCGTAAAGCCAAACGGTAGATAGAACATGGAAACCGTTTTTCTGAATGGAGTTAACGAACCACCCATAAAAAAACGGGTTAACTGCTGCAACAATGTTTGCACAAATAAACATTACATAGATCAGCAAATAAAGTTTTCTACTTCCTTTCGCGTATCGCCACGCTGTTTGAAGTAGCGAGAAATAGGGATTCTGCATAGTTTAAATAAATAGGATAAACAGGGGTTATAACGCAAAAGTCACAAGAAAGATACGTTTAGCGAAACTTTTTTTCTCGATTTGTGTTGTAACACGTGCTTGGTGTTTTTTAATGACATTTCTATTACATTGCCGTAAAAGCGGTTGTTTTGATGTTATCTTGAGTAATTAATTATATCTGTTTTAAAATTAGCAGGTTGGCTATTTATGCTTTATAAAACAATGTGGCCAAGCTAAGAATATGCCGCTGTGGTTGGTTAATCAACAGTTAATTTGGTTTTCTATCCCTTGTGGTTTTACTTTAAACATGACAACTTCCAGACGTCGCCGCATTTCGCCCTTACCGTAAAATCACGATATTTAGCCAAATGATCAATTTCTTCCGCTGGCCGTGTTTTTTGCTCTCGCTTGGGATAATAGCAGTGTCCTGTAATTCAGGTAATGCGGATCGGGGGAAGCAGATTTTTAACATAAACCTTGATGAGGGCTTGACCTCTATGGACCCCGCTTTTGCCCGTAACCAAAATGCCATTTGGATGGATAACCAAATTTACAATGGTTTGGTGCAGGTAGATGACAGTCTCAAAGTGCGGCCTTGTATTGCGCGCTCATGGGATATTTCACCGGACGGCGCGGATTATACTTTTCATTTGCGCACCGATGTTTTTTTTCAGGATGATCCTCATTTTGCAAATGGTAAGGGGCGAAAGGTTACCGCAAGCGATTTCGCATATAGTTTTGGACGGCTTATTGATCCTAAAGTAGCCTCTTCTGGTTCATGGATCTTCAGCGATAAAGTAAATGGCAAGCATGGGTTTGTGGCCGTTGACGATAGTACTTTTCAAATTCGCCTTAAACAGCCCTTCCCACCGTTGTTAACCATGCTTACTGCGCCCTACTGTTCTGTTGTGCCGCGCGAGGTAGTGGAGTTTTATGGTAAGGATTTCAGAAGCCATCCCGTGGGCACCGGGCCATTTAAATTCAAGTATTGGAAAGAAGGGGAGGTAATGGTGTTGCTTAAAAATGAAAAGTACTGGGAAAAAGACAGTGCAGGCCATTCACTGCCTTATCTGGATGCTGTTCGCGCTACGTTCATCAGCGACAAGCAGACCGGCTTTATGGAGTTCATCAAAAAGGACCTCGATTTTTATAACGACATCGACGGCAGCTATCGCGATGATATTTTAACTAAATCAGGCAAGCTGACCCATAAATACCAGGGCAAATTTAAGCTGATCAGCAAGCCTTATTTAAATACGGTGTACCTTGGCATGCTGGTAGATACAAACCTGGCTATTGTCAAGAAATCACCTTTAAGGATCAAAAAGATCCGCCAGGCTATTAATTATGCCATTGATAAGGAGAAGATGGTGAAGTACCTCCGCAATAGTTTGGGCACGCCAGGCGTTGCCGGATTTATCCCGCGGGGTATGCCTGGATACGATGCTCAGCGTGTAAAAGGTTTTACCTATAATCCCGACAGGGCCCGGCAATTGCTCGCCGAAGCCGGTTTTCCCGATGGTAAAAATATGCCCGAAATTGAACTGGCCACAACGGTAGGCTACCGGAGCATGATCGAATATGTGCAGAATGAACTGGATAAGATCGGCATCAGAACGCATGTTGAAATTACCCAGGGTGCCAGCCTGAGGGAGCTGGTATCAAAAAATGGTGTCAACTTTTTCTATGGTTCCTGGCTGGCAGACTATGCCGACGGCGAAAATTATTTGTCCCTATTCTATTCAAAAAATAAAATTCCATACGGCCCCAATTATACCGGTTTTAACAACAAGCAGTTTGATGCTTTATTTGAGCAGGCTTATCGCGTCAAGAGCGATCAGCAACGTTATGCGCTTTATCAGCAAATGGATAACCTGGTCATGAATGAATCGCCTGTAGTGGTGCTTTACTACGATATGCTGGTTAATCTATATCAGAATAACATCAGCGGATATAAACCCAACGCTCAGAATTTATTGATATTGAAGTATATCAAGAAGAAGTAGGGATTATGGGTTTAACAGCTGTGCTTCAAGTTCATAGTTAAATAATTGAATGGCAAGCGTATCGCGAGGGCCTAAACTTTGAATTATAGCCGGGTTAAAATCATCATTGCGAAGGCCTGCAAAAGAAGAATAGGAATAATGAGGAGAAAAGCCTCTCGTAAGCCGAAAAGACACTATGGGTAGGGAAACTTTTGTAGTATCGCCATAACCTGTTCTTACATCATGTGTATGATATAATATGTGATTTGGGGAATTTGGAAACGGACTAAATGGCGTGTAAGGAGCATTGTACTTAAACATATTGATAAACAGACTGTCATCTACAGACCATTGAAAAACATCTCTTGAGGTAAATATAAACTGGTCGCCAGTCTTCTTAAATGAATAGAACCCGCTGCCCGAAAACCTGACAGTATCAGGAGCTACAATAGTTACGGTGTAGCTAGATTCATGGGGAGTTTTGTCCAAATTGAAATATTGGCTATATTTTCGGATATAGTTGTTTTTTATGGAAGTATCGGTAATCTCAGTCTGATTGGTATACATTTTTAAATCCATTGTTTTAATGATCGCTACACGAGTTAAAACATTTGAATATTTATCAATCTTAATGGGAGAGTTTTTTTTACAGCCAAATGCTAATAAAACAATTATAAGTATGGCAGGAGAAATTAAATAACCGACAAATTTCATTTGGATAAGGTTTGTTCAAATATTATTAAAAAAGCTGAAACAAAAAAGCCTTTCCCGCTTGGGAAAGGCTTTGATATATCAAATTAGAATTGATTAAGCGTGTTGTTGCTTGCGAATGATATTTAACGCACCGCCTGCTTTGAACCATTCAATTTGTTGAGCGTTGTAAGTGTGGTTAACAGCAAACTCATCAGTTGAACCGTCTTTGTGATGCAGTACTACGCTTAATTGTTTGCCAGGAGCAAATTCAGTTAAGCCGTTGATGTCAATAGTATCATCCTCTTGTACCTTCTCATAATCAGCAGGATCAGCAAAGGTAATTCCAAGCATACCTTGTTTTTTAAGGTTGGTTTCGTGGATACGGGCAAATGATTTTACCAGGATAGCACGAACGCCTAGGTGCCGTGGCTCCATAGCTGCGTGTTCACGTGATGAACCTTCGCCATAGTTTTCGTCGCCTACTACTACAGTGCCGATACCGTGTGCTTTGTAATCGCGCTGGGTAGCAGGTACCGGACCATATTGACCGGTCAACTCATTCTTAACGCTGTCTGCAGTGTTGTTAAAGTAATTGATAGCCCCGATCAGCATGTTATTACTGATGTTATCCAGGTGACCACGGAATTTTAACCATGGACCAGCCATTGAGATGTGGTCAGTAGTACATTTACCTTTAGCTTTGATCAGTAATTTCAAACCTTTCAGATCAGTACCTTCCCAAGCTGCGAAAGGATCCAGTAATTGAAGGCGCTGAGAATTAGGATCAACGTCAACAACTACATTGCTGCCATCAGCAGCCGGAGCCTGGTAGCCTGCATCTTCAGCAGCAAAACCTTTAACTGGCAATTCGATACCTTTTGGCTCGTCAAGCTTAACTTGCTCGCCATTTTCGTTGGTTAAAGTATCAGTAAGCGGGTTGAAGGTTAAATCACCGGCAATTGCAAACGCAGTTACAATTTCTGGTGATGCTACGAAAGCGTGTGTATTAGGGTTACCATCGTTACGTTTAGCAAAGTTACGGTTAAACGAAGTGATGATAGAATTTTTGCGTGAAGGATCATCAGTATGACGAGCCCACTGGCCGATACATGGACCGCAAGCGTTAGCTAAAACCACGCCGCCAATCTTTTCGAAAGTATCTAAGTAGCCATCGCGCTCAACAGTGTAACGTACCAGTTCAGAACCAGGAGTTACAGTATATTCGGCTTTAGCTTTAAGGTTCTTATCAAGAGCCTGTTTAGCTACAGAAGCAGCACGGGTAATGTCCTCGTAAGAAGAGTTGGTACATGAACCGATCAAACCTACTTCAAGTTCAGTTGGCCAGCCGTTTTCTTTAACTGCAGTAGCAAATTTAGAGATAGGCCAAGCTAAATCCGGAGTGAACGGACCGTTTACGTGTGGTTCAAGCTCAGAAAGGTTGATCTCAATCACCTGGTCAAAATATTGCTCAGGGTTAGCGTAAACGTCAGCATCACCGGTTAAGTGTTCTTTGATCGCGTTAGCCAGGTCAGCAATATCGGCACGCTCGGTAGCACGCAGGTAAGCTTCTGCTCTTTCGTCATAACCGAAGATAGAAGTAGTTGCACCGATTTCGGCACCCATGCTACAGATAGTACCTTTACCAGTAGCTGAGAATGAGCTTGCACCTTCGCCAAAATATTCAACGATAGCGCCGGTACCACCTTTTACGGTAAGGATACCTGCCACTTTCAGGATCACGTCTTTAGGTGAGGTCCAGCCAGACATTTTGCCGGTTAATTTAACACCGATCAGTTTAGGGAACTTAAGCTCCCATGGTAAGCCAGCCATTACGTCACAGGCGTCAGCACCACCAACACCGATAGCGATCATACCTAAACCACCTGCATTAGGTGTATGTGAGTCGGTACCGATCATCATACCGCCAGGGAACGCGTAGTTTTCAAGCACTACCTGGTGGATAATACCTGCACCTGGTTTCCAGAAACCAATGCCGTATTTATTTGATACCGATGAAAGAAAGTTATAAACTTCTTTATTGATGTCTTTTGCTGTGTTCAAATCTTCTTCAGCACCAACTTTAGCCTGGATCAGGTGATCACAGTGTACAGTTGACGGAACAGCAACTTTTGGACGGCCGGCTTGCATAAATTGCAGCAGCGCCATTTGTGCAGTAGCATCCTGCATCGCAACGCGGTCAGGAGCAAAGTCTACGTAATCAACACCTCGCGCAAAAGCCTTTTGGGCATCGCCTTCAGAAAGGTGCGCATATAAAATTTTCTCGGTAAGAGTTAAAGGTTTACCTGTCGCTTTACGCGCAGCCTCTATGCGGGTTGCGTAGCGGTCATAAACCTTCTTGATCATGTCTAAATCAAAAGCCATTGTATTTGATTTTGGGTAAAAAAAATCCGTAATAAAGCCCTCTCGGGTAATGCGGCGAATCTACAAAATTTAACAGGTAAATGGTAGATTCCCTATAGGCAAATGTTATTTGGAGATGTTCTAAATAAGACCCCCTAACCCCCTGAAGGGGGAATTTCAACGTGCAGATTTAGAAATGTGCAGATGTGCAAATAGTAGTGTTTGTCGATAACCAATTAATTTGAGCATTTGCATGCCTGAACATCCACACTTTAAACTCTCCCTTCAGGGGGCAGGGGGGCAAAAGAATATCCTTCATTACTCCAGTATTCCAGTGCTCTTGGCAGTACATATTCCAGTCGGTTGAAGGCTTTTAAACTATCATGAAAAACTACGATCGATCCATTTTCTGTATGCCTGATCACATGCTGAAGACATTTCTCCGGGCTTAATGACATATCAAAGTCGCCGCTTAAAACGTCCCACATAATGATTTGCAGATCAGGTTTTTGCGCTTTCAATAATTTAATCTGATTGCGTTTGATACGGCCATAGGGCGGACGGAAAAGCGATGTCTCTGTTTGGAGAATATCGTTGCATTGCAGAAAGTTTTGCATGTACACGTCATCCTGGGTTTTCCAGCCCTTTAAGTGGTTGAACGTATGGTTGCCGATAGCGTGGCCTCCGGCCTTCACGTCGTGAAAAATATCGGAATGCTTTTTTACATTATCGCCAATACAAAAGAAGGTGCCCTTTGCATCATACTGTTTTAGATTTTTTAAAACGAATGGTGTAACAATGGGTATAGGGCCGTCGTCAAAAGTGAGAAAAATGCGGCGTTCGGTACGGTTAAGGTTCCAAACTAATGTAGGATATAGCTTTTTAAGCAGCCAGGGTGTTTTAACCAGGTACATGTGCAAATTAAGTTAAAATGTTCCATCTTTAAATAACTATATATAACCCGTTAAAGGCAGTGTAAGCGCTGCATCGATATGCCCTATGCCATTAGCTATGCCCTGGATAAAAAAGATTTTAGTTTTTTGTTTATGTACCGGTCTCCCTTTTGTGCAATTGAGGGCTCAGGAGAAAATAAGTTTACAGCACGCTGTTGAACTCGCGCTTGATCGCAATCTTACCATTAAACAGGCTCAGTTTAACGAGGCCCTTGCCACGGAAGATTACAAGCAGGCAAAAAATAACCTCTATCCAAGCCTGGGCGTTAACTCGCAGGGGTCTTACAACTTTGGCCGCAGTCCCAACTTAACAACTTATTCCTATACCAGCCAGTCGTTCATGTATATTAATGGGCAGGCTCAGGCTTCCATAACCTTATTTGAGGGTGGGCAATTGCGTAACCAGATCCTGCAAAACAGAATAGCCCTCGACGCCAGCAAGACCAGCACCGCCAAGGTTAAGAACGATTTGGTGCTTAGCGTAGTAACTAATTATTTGCAGGTTCTCACCAATCAGGATCTGTTAACGGCGGCCCAACAGCAAATAGCCATTGCCAAATTAACGCTCGACCGTTCGCAGAAGAATTTCGATGCGGGAAATGCCACGCTCGCAGATCTTTCGCAGGCTAAGGCTCAGTTATCAACCGCCGAGCTGAATTTAACCAACGCGCAGAACCAGGTTGATCTCACTATACTGGCTTTGAAGCAGTACATGGAAATGGACCCTACCACGCAGATTGTAATAGAAAAGCCGGACATCAGTAAGATTACCAATGTTCAGCTTTTGTACAATGCCCAGGATGTGATCAAAACAGCCCTAAACATTAACCCAGACATTCAACTGGCCGAAACGCAGGAACGAGGATATGCCCAGGCGGTTAGGGTGGCTAAAGCAAATTATTATCCGGTGCTTTCATTGTTTGGTTCGCTCGGCTCCAACTATTCGAGTGTTTCTAAAAATGTAATAGGCGTAACCTCTATTACGCAGCAGATTGGGGTAGTACAGGGTACCAATGAGCCGGTGTTTGGGCAATTTCAGTCGGCGGTTTATGCGCCTTCTTACTCAATCACCAGCCAGTTTGGTAATAACTTTAACCAGTCGGTAGGTTTAAACCTGCAAATCCCGGTTTTCAACCGGTTTCAGGCCAGAACATATGTGCGCAAAGCGCAGATCAATTACGAGAACGCGCGGGTGGCTACCCAACTCGCAAAAAATACGCTTACCAAAACCATCATACAGGCGGTTTCTGATCTTTCCGCGGCCGAAAGAAAGTACCAGTCGGCTGTACAAACTTATAACGCTAACAAAGACGCGTTCAATGTTACCGAACAACGGTATAATGTAGGTTTGGTGAACTCGCTTGATTATAATACATCGCTTACAAACCTCAATAAATCAGAGAACGACATGATTGAGGCGCGATACGAAATGATTTTCAGGAGTAAGGTTATCGATTATTATTTAGGCAACCCCATCACCTTGTAGTTATATTTAAATGAAATTGATTTATGGGAAAAACTACTAAATACGTTCTAATTATCCTTGGCGCCCTTATCGTTTTGCTCCTCATTGGCAAAGCGATGGGAATAGTTGGCAGGCCGGTACGTGAACAGGTGGCCACGGAGCGCGCCGAAGTGCGCACGATTAACGAAACCGTATCTGCAAGTGGAAAGGTTAAACCCGAGATTGAGGTAAAAATAAGCTCCGAAGTTTCGGGCGAAGTAGTGGAATTGCCGGTTAAAGAAGGCGATGTAGTTAAAAAAGGCCAGCTCATCTGCCGCGTTCGGCCGGATATTTTAAAGTCGGGTTATGAGCGTGCGGTGGCTTCCTACAATAGTCAGAAGGCAAGCGTGGGTAATGCTACCCAGGTGCTAGCCCAGGTGCAGGCTAATTTTGATAATGCGGAGTCGAAGTATAAAAGAAGTAAACAGCTTTTTGATAACAAGGTAATTACGGCGGCGGAGTTTGATGCTGCTAAAGCCGATTATTTTGCCGCCAAGGCCAACCTGGCAGCCTCGAAGCAAAATGTGATCGGTTCGCAGTTTGGTTTGGCTCAGTCTCAGGCTTCGGTAAAAGAGGCGCAGGATAATTTGGCAAAGACCAGCATTTTTTCCCCGGTTGACGGAGTGATCTCGAAACTCTCTATCGAAAAGGGTGAACGTGTAGTTGGTACGGCACAGATGACCGGTACCGAGATTATGACCATATCTGATCTAAGCACCATGGACGTTAATGTTGATGTAAATGAAAACGATATTAACCGCGTAGCCAAGGGCGATCCGGCGAAGATTGAGATAGATGCTTTTGCCGGGCATAAGTTTACGGGGGTAGTTACAGAGATAGGCAGCTCTGCCAACGTAGTGGGCACCAATGCCGACCAGGTAACCAATTTCACGGTAAAGGTGAGGATCGATAAAGCCTCTTATATTGCCTTGACCAATAAAAACGCTAAGAATCCGTCGCCGTTCCGCCCGGGTCTCACGGCTACTGTTGATATTCAAACCAACCACGCTACCGCGTTGTCTGTTCCAATCCAGTCCGTCTTTACACGCGAAGATAAAGCCAGTGATAATACGGGCAAGCCGCACGATGACAACACAGACAACAGCAACAAAAACAGCAATGATATAAAAGAATATGTGTGGGTGTATGAGGGCGGAAAGGTTAAGCAGGTAGCGGTGAAAACCGGCATACAGGATGATACCGATATTGAGGTGTTATCCGGCCTGAAGCAAGGGCAGGAAGTAGTTTCGGCGCCGTTTTCGGCCATCACGCAAAAGCTTAAAGATAAGGCCGAAGTAGAAAAAGTTGATAAATCAAAGCTTTTTAATACAGATAATAAGCAGTAGGATAATCAGGATTTGCTTAATATTTTTTTAATTTGTCCCGCCGTGCTAAACAATAGCAGCCGGCGGGACATTTTATTTCTGATGCAGAAACACAACAAAATTGCAATGGTTGGTGGGGGTAGTTGGGCTACTGCCATTATTAAAATGCTTACGGACAATGCTACCGAAAAGGAAGTTTTTTGGTGGATGAGGAATGCAAACGCCGTAGAGCATATCACCCGTTTTGGCCATAATCCAAATTATCTCAGCTCTGTTGAAGTTAAGGTACCTGCTCAAAATATATCAACAGAGCTTAAAGAAATTGTACAGAAGGCCGAAATAATCATTCTCAATGTCCCTGCTGCATTTCTGAAGGACACACTGGCTGGTATTACACCTGCCGACTTGAAAGGCAAAAGAATCGTGTCCGCCATTAAAGGGATCGTACCGGATGAAAATATGATCATCGGCGACTTTATGACCCGATTTTATGACGTGCCTGCCGAACATTTTATGGTGATCAGTGGCCCCTGCCATGCAGAGGAGGTGGCGCTGGAAAAATTATCATACGTAACCGTAGCCTCACCTGATACTGACCTGGCCGCCTGTTTTGCAAGTATGATCGGTACGCGCTACATAAAAACCGTAGTGTCTGACGATATTTATGGAACGGAGTATGCGGCGGTTTTGAAAAACGTATATGCTATAGCCAGTGGTATTTGCCATGGTGTAGGGTATGGCGATAATTTCCAGGCGGTGCTTATCTCTAACGCTATTCGCGAGCTCAAGAATTTTCTCGATGCAGTTCATCCTATCGACCGGGATATTAAAGAATCCGCTTATTTAGGCGACCTGCTGGTAACCGCTTATTCGCAGTTTAGCCGCAACCGTACTTTTGGTACAATGATAGGTAAAGGGTATACTGTTACTTCTGCCCAACTGGAAATGAATATGATTGCCGAGGGCTATTATGCAGTAAATTGTCTACACCAAATAAATAAACAATACAAAGTTCAGATGCCTATTTGCGAGGCTGTTTATTCGATTTTGTATAAAAAACAACATCCTGCGCTCCAAATGAAACGTTTGGCAGAACAATTGAGTTAAGTTATAACTGAAACTTAACTTAATTATTACAAGCTATGAAAAATGTGTTGAAAGTTTCCGTGCTTGCTGTTGCGCTGTTTGTTTCGGCTCAAAGCCATGCACAAAGTAAAGTACACAAAGTAGAGCATCAAATTGGTGACGATGCCAAAGCCGTTGGTCATAAAACTTCTGAAATGGCCTCAAAAGGTGAATCGTCTGTAGTAGACCGGAAATATCACGGCAAATACGGACCTAACCACGAAACGGTGTTCGTAGATCACCATTCACGTTATTACTACGTAAATAAACGCGGACATCGCATTTATCTCAGAAGATCAGAATTAAGAGATAGATAGTATTGAAGTAAACCGAAGCTGTCTTTTTTAATCCGGGTTTAAGAACTTTTTGCCTGATTTTTAAGTCGTTCCGTAACATTTATATTGCAATTACACCTATGGCAACAAGTAAATTAAACCATAGCACCCTTGGCCAATCCAATGGTGGTCTGTTATAAAAGACAGCTTCCTTATTACTTTTGACACAATGAAAAACTACCTTTTGATACTGGTTCACGTTATTATTGCCTGTGTGCTGCTGGCCGCCGCCTGCGCAAGCCCCGAAAAGAAAAAAATAGTGGGTAACTGGACCTCTGCAGATGGTCACACGCATTTAAAGATCACCGACAACTCCATGATCATGGATAATGATGCTGCCAGCGCGGAAGACTATTTTATTAAGGGCGATACTATTTTTAGTTCCTTTAAAGGCAACAGGCCCTATACCAAGTTTGTGATTAAGAAACTCGACGCCAATCACCTGAGTTTGCTTTATCCGGACTCGGTTGCTATAGATTTTACCCGTTAAAAACAAAAGCCCCCCGGTTTTACCGGAAGGCTTTGTTAAACTAAACTAAAACTAATTGCTTTTTTGCACCTATGTGCAGTGAAAATCAATAGCGTTTACGTTCGGTGCGCTCCTCGCGGCGTTTGCCCGAAAAGTCGCGGAATCCGCCGTTGCCACGGTCATTACCCCAGCTGCCCCGACGATTTCCATCACGTCCTTCACGCTTTTTATAATTAGACGCACCACCGCGGCTTTCGTTACGCCCACCATCGCCAGAAATTTCTATTCTAACCTGGCGGCCGTGGAAGTCAGCACCTTTAAAGCCGTTGAATACGTTGTCAACGTCGCCATTTGGCACTTCAAAGAAAGAGTAAACACCCTTTACATCAATTTTACCAACGGTACGTCCGCTAATTTTAGCCTGGTTACAGATAAAGCCAAGCAATTCTCCGCGGCCAAAGCCGTCAACAGAACCAAGGTTGATAAACAGCCTTGTAAAATCGCCGCGCACACCGGTGCGGTTAAATCTTTCGCCGCCGTCTCTTCTTTCTTCAGGAGCATTCAAATCAGGTGCATCCTTATAGTAGTCAAGGAAACGGTTAAACTCCAGTGAAGCAAAACGTTTAATAACTTCTTCCTTGCTCAGATCAGCAAACTCGTCCATAATGCGCGGAACATATTGCTCTATCTGTTCTTCGTTAACCTGTACGTTGTGTACTTTATGTACCATGGCAAACAGCTGTTTTTCACAAACATCAAAACCGGTTGGTACTTCGGCTTTAATAAAGCGTTTGCCAATTACTTTTTCAATCTGGCGGATCTTACCGATCTCTTTGCCGTTTACGATAGAGATCGATACACCTGTTTTACCTGCACGGGCTGTACGGCCGCTACGGTGGGTATAATTTTCAATCTCATCAGGCAGTGAGTAGTTAATAACGTGAGTTACATCATTAACGTCAATACCGCGGGCAGCTACATCAGTTGCAATTAATAATTGCAGGCTGCGCTCACGATAGCGTTTCATTACCTTATCGCGTTGTTGCTGTGAAAGGTCGCCGTGTAAAGAATCAGCATTGTAGCCGTCTTTGATCAGCGCCTCAGCAATTTCCTGGGTTTCAATTTTGGTACGGCAAAATACGATACCAAAAATTTCAGGATTAAAATCTACGATGCGTTTAAATGCAGCGTATTTTTCACGGGCACGTACTACATAATACTCGTGCTCAATGTTTTCATTACCGGTGTTTTGCTTACCCATGGTAAGCTCAAACGGATCGGTCATGTAGTTTTTAGCTATGCGTCTCACTTCTGGAGGCATAGTGGCCGAGAATAGCCAGGTTTTTTTCTCTTCAGGGGTGTTAGAAAGAATCTGGTTGATATCTTCCTGGAACCCCATGTTAAGCATTTCGTCTGCCTCATCCAATACGACATACTGGATGTTTGAAAAGTCGATCGCGTTGCGGCTTAAAATGTCAAGCATACGGCCAGGAGTAGCAACTACAATCTGCACGCCGCGCTTAATACTGCGCAGCTGATCGCTGATGCTGGCTCCGCCATATACCGCCACAACGTGTACGTTGGGCATGTTTTTGGCAAAGTTGTTCACGTCGTTCGTAATTTGCAAACACAATTCGCGTGTTGGACAAAGTACTAAAGCCTGAGGCGTGTTTTGCTTAAAGTCGACTAGTTCTAATAAAGGCAGTCCGAATGCAGCCGTTTTTCCGGTTCCCGTTTGGGCTAATCCGACAAAATCGTTGCTGCCAGACAATAGTACAGGAATAGAGTTTTCCTGAATAGGCGTAGGATTTTGAAATCCTAAATCACTAATGGCATTAACAATATCATGACGGATTCCCAGTTGACTAAATGGGTTGTTCATGAATTAAAATAACGAATCTGGCTTCATTGCCAAATCGGGTGCGAAGGTAGGAAATTAAATCGGCTTTTCAAATGGTTATTGGATATTGTTTCTAAAATGAGATTTGTCTGATAATTAGTAAGAAAGAAAAATCAGATTGCCATTTCTGAGCTTCAGTTTACCGGCATTTATCTATATTTAGATAGCTGAAGATTTTGTCCTATGAAATATGTCTTGTTAATATTTGTCTTTATTTGCAGCGTCTTTACGACCAAAGCACAGAAGCGGAAGATTGTATATGGCAATAATCATTTGGCAGGGCACTATTTTAAAAGCAGGGGTATAAAAATATATTATGAGACCTACGGTAAAGGCCGGCCATTGTTGCTGCTTCATGGTAACGGCGGCTCTATGGCGGCTTTCAAACATCAAATTCCCTATTTTGCCAGGCATTACCATATTATAGCTGTTGATAGCCGTGCCCAGGGCAAGTCGGTCGATCCGCAGGATTCACTGAGCTATGATATGATGGCGGACGATTTTGATGCGCTGCTGGATCATCTCCATGTTAAGTCGTGCAATGTGATTGGCTGGAGCGATGGTGGCATTGACGGTTTGTTGTTAGCCATCAGACACCCTGATAAAGTAAAAGCGCTTGCCGTAACAGGGGCTAATCTGGCGCCTGATAGCAGCGCCTTTGGCAGCAAGGATTATAATGATATGCTGGCTGAAGATGCGCGTTTAAAGAAGCTTGCCGTTGATGCGAAAGGTAAGCACGACTACAAGTTACTTCACCTAATGGTAGTAGAACCGCATTTAAAACCGGAGGACCTTAAACAAATCCATTGCCCTACGCTGGTTATCGGTGGTGATCACGATCTGATCCCAACTCATCATACCATGCTCATTGCCGAATCTATCCCCGGCGCTTACTTATGGATACTGCCCGATTCTGGACACGATACCTTGATTAAATACAAGAACGATTTTAATCATCGTGTGGACCGGTTTTTTAGGGAAGGGAAGTAAGGGAATGGTTATTAAATGACCTTGTCAAAGAAATCCCCGGTAAGCTTGATGGGCTGATATAATGATTTCTACCGCAACCGATCCGCAGACCTCACCAATTTCTCGTCCCGCTGAATAGCTTTAACAGCCAGGATAATAAAGACAATAGCGATTGGCGCTAAAAACAAGCCTATGCCCATATTATTGGTGCCTACTACTACGCCATTGGTTATTTCTTTAACAGTTTGCGCAACCCAAAAGCTATAACCAATAATAACGAGTATAGTGCTCCAACCTAAAGCTACTTGCCGGCTGCGATGTTGGTAAAAGAAGATGATAATGATTGGTAGCAATGCAATAGCTGCTGTTAATATACTCAGGGCTACAAACACAATGGTGTGCGCTTCTGCGCCGTTAACGTTTTGGTAAACGCCGGTAACCTTGATCATGGAGGGTGTGCCGTTTACGTCGACCCCGTGAACCAGCGGGAACAGGTATAACGCGAAAAGTGCCAGGCTGGCGATGAAAAGGTATATGCTTTGTATTCTTTGTATCATGTTATTGAGGTTAGCAAGGCAAAGATAAAATTGTTTGCCTTTTTTGTTGCTTATAATTTATTGAGGAAGATTAGCCGTTGGGCCAAACAGGATCAATAACAGCATAATGATCACTACTATAATTAACGGTTTTATGATGGACTTGTACTCATACAGTTCCGTGTCTGGGAAAAAGCGCTTGTAAAAATATTCAGACAGGATCAGCGCGCCGCCAATATCTACCAGGATGGGAAACCACACCGATTGTTGGCCTACATAAAGCACACCCAGGCCGGCTGCAAATGAGTAGAACAGCGAAAAAAGAATTACCTGTATGGCGTTTTTCCGGTAACCGTTTCGCCACAAATTAAGAAACAATAATACGCCGCCAAAAAAGGTAGAAATGATTGCAAAACCAATGATGGCCCACTTGGAATAAATCGGGGCGCGCGAAGGCTCTTCTTCTCCCGGTTCAAAATCGTTTCTTTCGTAATCTTCCTGCATCAGGTGTTTAAATTAAATACGCGAAGATAAGAGTATTTAAATATACCACTCAATTTCTTTGGAATGATGACCAAAATATGGGCCAGCTTCTTCTGCTGATTATTAACTTTGGACCCGTGAACGAAAAGCAGCGTTATTTTATTGAGATAGCTTTTGATGGTACCGCTTATCATGGCTGGCAAATCCAGCCCAACGCGGTTACTGTACAGGACTTATTGAACAAGGCGCTGTCGACCATACTGCGGCAACCGGTAGAGACCACCGGCTGCGGCCGGACGGATGCAGGGGTACACGCGACGCAATTGTATGCGCATGCGGACGTGGCCTTAGTCAATAGTCGATGGACCATGGACCATAGTAAGCCGCCCACCATCGACCATGGACCATCGACCGTGGACCATAACAAGTGGCTAGGGGGCCTCAACGCCCTGCTTCCGCCGGATATTGCCGTAAAACGAATTATCCCCGTTCACGCCGATGCGCACGCCCGGTTCGATGCAACGCTACGATCTTATGAGTACCATGTTCATTTTCATAAAGATCCGTTTAAAATACACAGGTCGTGGTTATTGCGAGATGTGCCCGATGTTGAACTGATGAACGAGGCCGCTGCTATTATGATGAGTTATACAGATTTTAGCTGCTTTAGCCGGTCAAACACCCAGGTTAAAACAAACAACTGCAAAATATCAATGGCGGAGTGGGTTAAACAGGATGATGAGAGCCTCATCTTCCATATCTCTGCCGACCGCTTTTTGCGTAACATGGTGAGGGCGATAGTTGGCACATTAATGATGGTTGGTCGTGGAATCATCAGCCCCCTCGGCATAAAGGAAATTATAGAAAGTAAAAACCGCAGCAACGCCGGAAACTCTGTGCCCGCCTGCGGGTTATATTTAACGGAAGTAAAGTATCCATACCCCCTAACCCCATGAAGGGCGAACGAAAGCTGAAAGCAAAAAGACTAAAGCTGAAAGCTTTCAATAGGAAGGTAGGATTAATAAAATAATTTAATTAAGAAAATCCTTTTTAGGTGGAACTTAGCGTTCCCCCTTCAGGGGGCTAGGGGCTTATGTCAGAAGTAACCGGAAAAGCAATAGATTGGAAACTGTTAGGTAGGGTAATGCATTATGTGCGCCCCTATAGGGCGACTTTTGTGGTGGCGGCTGTGTTAACTATTTTCCTGGCTGTAATTGCACTGGCTCAACCTATCCTGATCCAGAAAACGCTGGACGATTACATTATGGTGAGTAACTATAACGGTTTGCTGTTCATGGTGTCGCTCATGATCGTTCAGTTAGTGGTCCAAACCATAGCCCAGTATTATCAGACCTATCTAACTAACTCCCTTGGTCAATCTGTGATACGCGATCTGCGTAAGGATATTTTTAATCATATTATCAGCCTCCGGCTTAAGTATTTTGATCGTACGCCTATTGGTATGCTCATTACGCGGACCGTGTCGGATCTGGAAACCATTGCCGATATATTTTCAGAAGGATTGATCTCTATCATCGGCGACCTGCTGCTGGTTGTCGCGGTTATTGCCTATATGATTTGGGAAGACTGGAGGCTTGCGTTGATTACGCTTATTCCGATGCCCTTGCTTATTGCTTCTACCTATATTTTTAAGGAGGCGATTAAGTCGGCGTTTCAGGAAGTGCGTACGCAGGTGGCCCAGCTCAATACGTTTTTGCAGGAGCATATTTCGGGCATCAGCATCATCCAATACTTCGCCCGCGAAGAGCAGGAGATGCGTAAGTTTGTGGCGGTAAACAAGAAATACCGCGATGCCAATATTCGTTCCAACTGGTACTATTCCATCTTTTACCCGGTGGTCGAAATTTTGTCGGCCATTTGTATAGGATTGTTGGTTTGGTATGGCTGTAAGCGCATTTTAACAGATGAGCAGCTGGCTAGTTTAACTGCACATAAAGGAGGCGTAACACCCGGACTTGTGTTGGAGTTTATTACGTTTTTGAATATTCTTTTCCGTCCTATCAGGCAATTGGCCGATAAATTCAACACCTTGCAAATGGGCATGGTAGGCGCCGACCGTATTTTTAAGGTGCTGGATACCCAGGAAGTAGGGGAGAATAAGGGAACCATTAAAACCGGCAAACTTAAAGGCGAAATTAAGTTTGAGCATGTTTGGTTTGCCTATAATGATGATAACTGGGTTTTAAAGAATATCAATTTTCATGTAAGGCCGGGCGAAACGCTGGCCTTAGTGGGAGCCACGGGTGCAGGCAAATCCTCGACCATTAATATCCTTAACCGTTTTTACGAAGTAGGGCAGGGCAGTGTAAAGGTTGACGGTGTGGATATTAAGGATTATGAAGTCGGCTTCCTCCGCTCTCAGATTGCTACCGTTATTCAGGATGTATTCCTGTTTTCTGATACCATTGCCAATAATATCAGCCTGAACAATTCATCCATAACACGCGAAGAAATTATTGCGGCAGCCAAAGATGTGGGTGCGCACGAATTTATACGGCGCTTACCTGGAGGCTATGATTATAATGTAATGGAGCGTGGTGCAACACTTTCCGCCGGCCAGGCGCAGCTGATCTCCTTTATCAGGGCATTGGTTTATCAGCCTGCCATTCTGGTTTTGGACGAGGCAACCTCTTCTGTCGATACCGAAACCGAGATCCTGATACAGAATGCCATCAATAAGCTGATGGAAAACCGCACCGCCATTGTTATTGCACACCGCCTGTCAACTATCCAGAATGCCGATAAGATCATTGTGCTCGATCACGGCGAAATCAAGGAAGTGGGCACCCATCAGGAGCTGTTGCGTATTGAAGGCGGCTACTACCGCAAGCTTTACGATTTGCAATTTAATTCGGCAGGCATAACGAGATGACCCCTCTAAATCTCCCCGAAGGGGAGACTTTTAAATATGTAATTATTTCTATCCTGCTCATCCTCTTTGTCCGATGGACTGCAATGGGCAAGCTGGGAGGGGGTCAAGGCTGTACTTTCCCTTCTTTCATGCCCTCGTCCTGCGTTGGAGGCGTTTTCACCGGATTTACCGGCTGCTCGTCATTCTGATGCTGTTTAGCGATGTTACCATATTTCGGCTCATCCTCATGATACTCTGTATCCGATTTCTCTTTCACGGCTTTATCGCCCTTATCGTTGGGGCGTTTAGTTGGCGTATCAGAAGGGTTGGGTTTATCGTGTCTATTAGCTGGTTTGGTCATAACGGTAGATTAACTTATAGACATAATAACCATGCGAAAGCAAGATTTGTTTACCCCCTAGCCCCCTGAAGGGGGAATTTTGGGTGGAGGAAGTTAGAGCAGGTAAAAAAGTTAAAAGGGTTAAAGTGGTTAGATTAAGGTAAAAAGGTTAAAAAAGAAGGCATGTCAGGCAGAGGTTTTCGAAGCCTGCACTGTGGCCCCTGTACAACGAGGCGGCTTCGCTAACGCTCGCAACAAACTGTGTTTTAAAAGTAAAAGAGCCCAACGGAATTCCAATCACTTTAACCCTTTTAACCTATTCTAAGCTCTTTAACTTAATTAAACCGCTTTTACCTTCTTTAACTTACTTTAACAACTTTAACTCACGATAATAAATCAGAAAATTTTACCTTTATTGCCGGTTACATTAACTTTGCCGTATAATACACCATATGGAAGAATTTGAAGCAAGCGCGTCGGCCAGGAAGACAAAAAGTATTTATATCTCTACTGTTTTTGGAGTAGCCATGGTACTGTTTATGGTCGGCTTGCTGGGATTATTGCTGGTACATGCCGAGCACCTGTCTAACTACGTAAAGGAAAACCTGGTGGTAAACGTTTATGTAGATGAAACCGCGCGCGAAGCAGATGTAATGCAATTGGAAAAGCAATTGGATAACCATCCTTTCGTAAAGCAAACGCAATACGTAAGCAAGGAGTTGGCAGCACGTAAGCTACAGAAAGATCTGGGTGAAGACTTTATCAAGTTCCTCGGTGTAAACCCGCTTTCGGAGTCTATCGATGTTTACCTTAAGGCTGAGCATGCCAACAATCAGGATATTTCCAAGTTTAAGGCAGATCTTGCCAAAAATCCGTTGGTAAAAGAAGTAAAATATCAGGCCCCACTGGTTGATGAAATGAACCAGAACCTCAAAGCCATCAGTCTTATTATACTCGTTTTTGCCGGCATATTTGTGGTGGTTTCAGTAGCTCTGATTAATAACACCATTCGTTTGGCAATTTACTCACAGCGTTTCCTCATCAAGTCTATGCAACTGGTGGGGGCAACAAAGGGGTTTATACGCAGGCCATTTTTGCTGTATGGTATATGGCACGGTTTGCTGGGCGCTTTGATTGCAATCATTTTGCTGATTGGAACGCTTTATCTGGCCAACAAAGAAGTGCCGGACCTGGTAATCTTGCAAAATTTCACGGAGTTTGGTTTTGTTTTCCTGCTGGTTGTAGGATTAGGTATTGTTATAGCAGGTTTTAGTACCCTTTTTGCAGTAAACAGATTTTTACGTTTAAAAATATACGATTTATACCGATAAATAATGGCACAAAAATTTACCCGACCGGTTACCCCCGGTGCAGCCCCAAAACAGGTAAGTACGCCTGAGGCCAGCAAGCCTGTTCAGTTTATCTTTGATAAGAGCAATTATACCATTCTGGCTGTTGCCATTTTGGTAGTAATTGTTGGTTTTGTTTTGATGAGCGGAACCACAGACATTTACAGCACTACAAAAATTGTAGTTGCCCCAATTGTTGTTTTAGCTGGGTTTGGTTTAGGTTTTTACGCAATCTTAAAGAAGCCGCAAGTTAAAGCATGACCTTATTTCACGTTATTATTCTGGCAATCATCGAGGGATTGACAGAGTTTTTACCTGTGTCGTCAACCGGACACATGGTTGTTGCCAGCGCTTTAATGGGTATGGGCACCGATCCCTTTGTGAAACTTTTTGAAATTGTAATTCAGTTAGGAGCTATCCTGGCAGTTGTGGTGCTCTACTTCAAGCGCTTTTTCCGATCTATCGATTTTTATATCAAATTGGTTATCGGTGTAATACCAGCAGTTATTTGTGGGATATTATTTAAAAAGAAGATTGACATGCTGCTTGAGAGTCCGATGGTGGTAGCGGTATCATTTATAGTGGGCGGTATTATCCTGTTGTTTGTAGATAACTGGTTTAACAACCCTGTTGTTACTGAGGAGCGCAAGATCAGCCACTTCACCGCATTTAAAATCGGGGTTTTTCAGTGTTTGGCCATGGTTCCTGGTGTTTCCCGGTCGGCAGCGTCTATTGTGGGTGGTATGTCTCAACGTTTAAGCCGTACTGCCGCAGCCGAATTTTCTTTCTTCCTGGCCGTTCCAACCATGTTTGGTGCTACCATAAAGGATCTTTGGGATTTTTACAAACATGGCAATGTACCAGCTGCAGAAATACACCATGATATTAAGTTCCTGATCATTGGCAGCGTTATAGCCTTTATTGTGGCATTGATGGCCATCCGTACCTTTATTACCTTCCTGGAGAGAAAAGGATTCAAATTATTCGGCGTGTACCGGATTATTGCGGGTGCAGTTCTTATCGCACTGTTTTATGCCGGTTATTTGGGAAAATAAATTATAAATATTTATAGCAACTACAAAATAGCGATGGGTTTCAAACCCATCGCTATTTTTGTTTAGATGAGAGTGGCTAGCACCTTCGCCGTTTTTTCTAACTTGTTTTAATATCGCCTCAAAATGAACCGCTTCCTCAATATTAACAATCGTCAGCAAATAAAAAGTTTGCTGCTTAGCCTTAAAGCAGACACCGTTCCATTATGGGGTAAAATGCGGTCCCAGCAAATGGTGGAGCGTTTGATAGATCAGGTGCAATACACCAACGGTACAAAAGTGCCTACCTGCGATGTACCTGAAGAGGAAGCCTATAAGCGTAAACGAAGAGGCATTTATACCGATGCCGAGATTCCTAAAAATGTGGTTTTAGGCAGTCTACCCGAGGATTTAGAATACGAGAGCATGGAAGCGGCCATAAATCAGCTGATGGCAGAGCTCGAAGCATTCGACCATTATTTTAAAGAACCGGGCCGCACCGTACTGCACGGTGGTTTTGGGCCGATGAATTACCACGAATGGCAGATCTGGCACGGCAAACACTTCACTCATCATTTTAAACAGTTTGGACTTTTTTAGTTCAATTGTTCATTTGTATTATCGGGGATTACCCATCTACTCATTCATTCGCTCAGTCATTCATTGATTCATTCTCTCATTCCCTCCCTCACTCATTCTCTCATTGATTTACCTTATCTTTGCATTTTAATTTTCGCCGATTTGGATATTAAGGATTTGACATTAGAGGATTTTGCAGAGGGGCAGTTGTTACTCATCAATAAACCATACCGCTGGACCAGCTTTGACATTGTTGGTAAACTGCGCAACGCATTTAAACCGATGAAGCTAAAGGTTGGTCATGCCGGAACGCTTGATCCGCTTGCTACGGGTTTATTGGTGGTTTGCACTGGTAAAATGACCAAGCAGATCGATAATTTCCAGGCAGAAGAGAAAGAATATACCGGCACCATCACGTTGGGGGCCACCACGCCCTCATATGATCTCGAAACCGAAGTTGATCAAACTTTTGATATCGCTCACCTCACCGAGCAGGACATTAGAGAGGCTACGAAACAGTTTATTGGTGATATTCAGCAATATCCTCCGGCTCACTCTGCTGTAAAAGTGGATGGCGAACGGTTGTACGAAAAAGCCCGTCGCGGCGAAGAGGTGGAGCTCAGAATAAGGAATGTAACTATTACTGAATTTGAGATTACCCGCATCGAATTGCCCGAGGTTGATTTTAGAGTGGTATGCAGCAAAGGGACATATATTCGCTCATTGGCCAATGATTTCGGCAGGGCGCTGAACAACGGTGCATACCTGTCGCGTTTGCGCAGAACCCGTAGCGGTAGTTTCCATGTTGAAAATGCTTACGAAATTTTGACATTGGTTGGCCATATAAGAGAGCTGAAAACACAGCCAGTGTTGCAGAAATAATTATTTTTGCTCGCTGACATACAGCTAACGCTGCCTTTAACACATGAAGATATATCATCACCTTGATGAGTTTACTCCCCTTAATAATGCCGTAGTTACTATCGGCACTTTTGACGGCGTGCATCAGGGACACCGTAAAATAATAGGGCGTATCAAAGAACTCGCGCAGCAGTGCCAGGGCGAAACGGTTATCCTCACTTTTTTTCCGCATCCGCGCATGATCCTTCATCCCGAAGATCAAAGTCTTAAAATGATTAATACCATTGAGGAAAAGGCAGAACTGCTGGAGAGTCTTGGCGTTGACCATTTGATCATTACTCCTTTTTCCAGAGATTTTTCTAACCAACAGTCAGAGGATTATATCAAAGATGTTTTGGTGGATAGAATCGGTACAAAGAAGATCGTGATCGGCTATGATCATCGTTTTGGGAAGGACCGCAAGGGTGGTCTTAGCGATTTGCAGCGGTTGGCGCCGGTATATGATTTTGAAGTGGTTGAAATCCCCGAGCAGGATATTGATGATGTAGCGGTAAGTTCAACCCGCATCCGCCAGGCGCTGCTCGAGGGTAAGATAGATCAGGCTAATAACTTTCTGGGCTATCCTTTCTTTTTAGGAGGCAACGTGATCAAGGGCGACCAGATTGGCAGGCAGCTCGGTTACCCTACGGCCAATATTTCCATCGCGGAGCCATATAAGCTTATTCCGTCTGATGGTATTTTTGCGGTAACTGTAAAGGTAGGGGCAGTGCGTTTTAAAGGAATGGCCTACATCGGCCATCGTCCAACTATTAACGGCATGACACGTAATATCGAAGTGAATATTTTCGACTTCGACCGCGAGATATATAATCAAACCATCAGGCTCGAGTTTCACCACTATGTTAGGGGCGACATTAAATTCGCTTCGTTGGATGAGCTTGTTGTGCAATTAGGCGTCGACAAGACGGACGTGCTTGAATTGCTCAAGGGGTAAAGCTCATCGTCTGCGCATCACGGGTTCTTTGTTTCATCAGTTCAACCAAATCTCTCTTAAATTGTATATTTGATAGAATAGCAACAATGTTGGCTATTTTGTCTTTTATAGCTGATGAACCAATAAACGATAATGGCTAAACTAAACCTCGACAGGCAAGAAAGCGAGTTTCTGGATCGTACGATAACACATTGGGAAACCGAAAAAGTGATTGACGCTGATACCGCAAGTAAATTGCGCAGCTCTTACGAGGTAAAAGGTTTTGACTGGATGCGCCTGGCCAAATATTCCTTCTGGATAGCGTTGGCTTGTGGCGTTATAGCCTTTGGTTCGCTCATTATCAGCGATAAAGTGGTTAAGCTGCTCAAAAGCCTGTACAATACCCCTGATATTCTGATCAGCGTTTTTGCCGGTGTTGCTGCTGCCGCATTTTTCATTTTGGGCAGAAGGCGCGAAAGAAAATATCCTGATCTGGTTTTTAGCAACGAGGCGCTCATTTTTACCGGTATTATGTTTACCGCCTGTTGTATTGCCTACCTGGGCAAAACGTTTGATAACCATTCCGGACATTATTCGCTGTTGTTCCTGCTATCCGTTTTTGTATATGGCTTTCTGGCTTGGCGCATGAATTCAAGGCTCATCTGGCTGTTTTCGCTCATCTCGCTGGGAAGCTGGTTCGGAACAGAAACGGGCTATCAAACGCGTTGGACAGATTATTTTCTGGGGATGAATTATCCGCTGCGGTTTGTGGTATTTGGAGCAGTGTTGGTAGCAGTAAGTCTGGCCCTGCGGAAGCGGAAGTGGTTTGCTGTTTTTGATGATCTTACCTATGTAGCAGGACTGCTTTACCTGTTTATGTCCCTGTGGCTGCTCAGTATTTTTGGTAACTATGGTAACCTCGATGTATGGTACCAGGTTAAACAGATCAGCCTGTTTTATTGGGGGATTATTGCAGCCGCTGTGGCCGCAGGCTTTCTTTTCTATGGCCTAAAAACCAAGGACGTAATTGCCCGCGAGTTTGGTATTACCTTTTTGCTCATCTCGATCTATACCAAATACTTCGAATACTTCTGGAAACATATCGATACCACGATCTTCTTCGCCATCTTGGCCGGTTCTTTCTGGATCATTGGGCGCAAAGCGGAAAAGATCTGGAACCTTAAAAGTTCTGACAGCGATCAATGACGATGCTTGAAAAAGATGAGATAAATCTCTTTGGCCACGTGATAGGCTGCAAACAAGTAAAATAAAATAGCGATACAGGTATTAATGATTTGGGTGCTGAGCGCAAATTTCTTTTGTATGTATCTGGCAAACCTGGCATACAGGAAAAGGCATAAAAATGCGCCCGAAGCCGAGCCTAAACTAAAGACGGGCAGGGCAAACGTTGTTGTAAGTATCCACCCATGCGAAATAAGATACGTGCCCGCAATGAGCCAGAAAGGTATCTGCATAGGGTTTAAAAAGCCCAGTATAATGCCATACCTGATACTCTCTTTACTGGAGTAATTAGCCTTCGGCGCTTTTTTGCGATTGATCCAGGCTATGGTACCCAGCGTTCCGAACATGGCAATCATCACCCAGTCAATAACAGTTTCGAGGTGTACCGCACTGCTCAGCCATTGGGCGGCATGCATAATGAAGTAGGTAAAGAAAAACTCAACCGATGAGAAGGCGATGATGAATTTAAGCGCCTGTTTTAGTCCGCGGTTGATGGTGATTTGGGCAAGTGTAAGATTAATATTGCCCGGAGGGATATATCCAATAAAATTAACAATAAGGCCAAGGAAGAATGTTAGAAATATCATTGTTCAAATCTACATAGCTTTATTCATTCATTTGTGTTAACAATATTTTATTTAAAAATGATTTTAACCTTTCTTTGCAAACTTAAAATTAACCCATGTCAGCAGGCAAAATCATATCTTTATTACCGGCAGCTACCGAAATTATTTGCGCTTTAGGCTTTGAAGAAAACCTGGTGGGCCGTTCGCACGAATGTGATTATCCGGAGTCGGTAAAGCAGTTGCCGCCCTGCTCCTATCCGAATATGGAAGAGGGCTTAAGCAGCGGCGAAATTGATAACAAGGTAAAGGGGATCTTAACCGACGGCCTTTCCGTTTACACCGTAGATAGGGAAAAAATCAAAGAGCTGCAGCCAGATGTGGTGGTTACCCAGGCCCAATGTGAAGTTTGCGCTGTGTCTTTGCCAGAAGTTGAGGAGGCGCTGCAGCAGCTGTTAAATAAGGATGCTAAGATAGTTTCGTTGTCGCCGGCCTCTCTCGGAGATATTTTTGATAATATCAGGGAGGTGGCCGATGCTTTAGATGGTAACGCTGATGAACTGCTGGAAAGTCTGCATGAACGCGTTGACATCATCAAACATAAACTTAAGTTTATCGACAAAAAACCTACGGTGGCATGCATCGAATGGCTCGAACCGTTAATGGTTTCGGGTAACTGGATTCCGGAGCTGGTAGCCATAGCAGGGGGGCAACCTGTTTTAGCCGAAGCGGAGAAACATTCCCCTTATGTGGACTGGAACGATATCAGGTTGCAGGACTCTGAAATTATAGTGATCATGCCTTGCGGATTCAGTATTGAGCGCACGCTTAAGGAAATTGATATTTTATTACAGTTGCCCGGCTTTGACCAGCTGCAGGCTGTAAAAAACAACCAGGTTTATATTGCCGACGGAAACCAATACTTTAACCGGCCCGGTCCCCGCATTGTGGATTCGATTGAGATACTGGCCGAGATCATCAACCCCAAACAGTTTATCTTTGGCTTTGAAGGAGATGGCTGGATCAGATTTGCGCTTTAGAATAGATACGTTTTCACTATAGATTAACGTTGAATCCCGCAAAATAATTCCGGAGAGGAGCGGGATTATAAAAGCGATTACCGGTTGCATTAAGATCATTGCCAAGGCTATAATGTTGGTTAAGGATATTATCCGCTCCAGCGTAAAGCTCAATGGTGGTTCGTCTTCGTATTCTTTTCTGCCATCCCGCCTTCGCTTGTACCAAATGGTAATGATTGGCGAACACCGTATTAGCATCATTAAGCGGTATGGAGGAAGTATAATTATGCTGCACAAACAGGTAAACTGATTGTGGTATCTTTATTTGCACGCTGCTTACAAAAACCTGGTTCGGCACACCGCTAAGCCTGTTGCCCGAATAATTATGATTATTAGTGGCATCGTGATAATCAACAAAGCTGAAATGGCTCAGGGTAACAGATTCATTGAATTGCAGTGCTCTTATAAAACCATGTTGGTTCCGGAATAGCCAGTCGGTAAAGTAAAGTTCCAGGCCCGGTTGTTTTAATCCGCCCGCGTTAAGGTAGTATTGTGTATCATTAGGGTTTAGCCGCATTACAATAGCGTTTTGTACGCGGTAGTAAAACATAGAGGCGTCCAGTAGCATGCTCTCATCAACATTCCTCAATCTGAAGCCGGTTTCATAGTTCCACCCTGTTTGCGCCTGCAAGCTGGTATTAACAATATCGCTTGACGGCCTTACCTCGTCTGTGGTAGGCGGAGAGTAACCCCTGCTTACGGAAGCTCGCCATATAAAATTGCCGGTAACAGAATAGGATAAAGCCAGCCTCGGCATCAACTGGGGTGTAAAATCACGGGGAGTAAAGTCAGTCTGCCGTAACGGGTAAATGTTTTTGAAATGATACTGGTAATAGTTGAGGCTTAATGCTCCCTCAACATGAAGTTTTTTCATCAGATCTACTGCGTACCGACTGAAGAAGAAGTGATCTGTTGTATTAATGTGATCGAGCGCTTGTGCGGTATCTTTTATGCCGCCCCTGTTACCATAATTATTGATGGCCGAGCTGGTATTTTGCCATTCCAGGCCAAGATTCAGCCTCCAGGTTGTTTTAGTTTCAGGATTGCTAGTCAACTCAAAATAAGTACGCAAGCCATAGGTATCTTCGTTCCTAATTTCGTAATTGGTAATGAATGGGTTGGTAAAATAAACATGGTTCCCGAAGACGGACAATACATTGCGTAACCGGCTGTTAAAGTGGAACTCGTTAACCAGTCCGCCCAAAAGCATTTGCGTGGTAATGGCAATGTTTTGCTGTATGGCTCCTGGCAATTTGGCGGTAGGCAAACGTGCCGATTGCGGATCAGCAAGCATCTGGCTATAAGTTAAACCGCCGGGAGTTTGATAAAACAGGTCGCTATAAAACGCCAGCGCCTTCAGCTCATCTTTATCGCTGTAATGCCATCCGTCAACCGTTTGGATATAATGGCGCCGCATGTAGCTATGGCTGCGGTAACCATCAAAGGTTTCATAAGCCTGGTTTACGCTTACCTCTGCATTGTTTAATTTTTGTTCGTAGTTCGCATTTTCGTGAGCCAGGCCATAAGAACCGGCGTTTAATCCGGCCGATAGTTTGGCACTGTCGATGTTGTTCCCGGCCGGGTTAATAATAACCACGCCGCCCGAGTTCGCGCCAAATAAACTTCCGTCGGGGCCCTTAAGTACTTCAATATTTTTAACACTGCTAAAATCGAGTGCATTGACGTAAGTATCGCCGCCCGCATTGGTAAGTGGTATCTCATCGAAATAAACCTTTACATCTCTTACGCCATAGGGAGCGCGCAACAAGCTGCCCCTGATAGATAACCGGTAACTGCCCGGCGACCGCTCTTCCATGCGTACACCCGGAACGGTGTTCATGGAGCTAACCAGCGAATTACTGGGTTGCAGGGCCAATTGGGCAGGAGTTAAAACCCCCACCGAAGCCGGAACGCTTAACATGGGTAAAGGAGAGAGATAACCGCTAATGACCACGGGATGGAGCTTGCGGCTGCTATCGATAGCCGTAATAAGACCTTCTTTTACTGATTGCCCCTTTGCCAGCTGTAGACCAATTATTGGAAGCAATACAGTAAAAAGATGGAAAGCCCGCTTCATTATGCCTAAAGTGGCAAAAATATTTCTTTTGGCCTAAAGTTTTACTCTTCATAAAACTATCTTTTTAATTATTGAGTTTTAGGGTAGAAATACAGCCGCGGCGATAGATTAATTGTTCGTGAGTAATTGATTTTGTTAGATTTGAAGTTAAACTAATTTCCCTCTTAGATAAATGCGCTTTCTTTTATTTTGTTCGTGTTTATTCTTTTTACTATTTGGGGAGTTGGTTTGCCATGGCCAAACCTGTAAGGGTAGCTTGGGAGATCCCATTTTTACAGAAACATTTGGCGCCGGTTCTAACCCGGGACCTGCGCTGCCGACAAGCGTCACTACTTATAATTATAACCCGAGCGGCTGTCCCAATGATGGTGACTATTCAATTTTAAATAGTATTAGTCCAAGCTGTCACTCCAGCTGGCATGCGTTACCTCATGATCATACTGGTGACCCTAATGGATATATGATGCTGGTTAATGCCTCGTATGGTCCTGGTGTGTTCTATACCCAACAAGCTCCGGTGCTTTGCAATAGTACCACCTATGAATTTTCTGCCTATATCATCAACCTGGTTACGCCCGAAGCCGAGGCCGGTAGCCCCATATTGCCTAACATTACTTTCGTGGCCGAAACAGTTGACGGAGCCGTGCTCGGTACAAGTTCCACCGGTGATATACATACAACCGGCGACATTAACGGATGGGTGAAATATGCGGTAACCTTTCAGGCCCCGGCCAATAACGCGCCGGTGGTTGTGAAAATGATCAACAATGCGCCTGGCGGGTATGGTAATGACTTGGTGATTGATGATATTGCCTTCAGGGCTTGTGGACCAATTTTACAAGCTGGTTTTAACACAAGTCTTAATACTGCTGATCAAACATTGTGCAGCGGCGACAATGCAAACTATGCCCTGTCCGCCTCTATTGAACCCGGTTTTGAAAATTATAGCTATCAGTGGCAGGTTAATCGTAATGGGACCGGGTGGCAGGATATTAGCGGCTTTACCAATTCCAGTTGTAATGTCAATATCACCAATGCTCAAATAGGTACTTATCGTTACCGCGTAGCTGCGGCGCTGCCGGCCAATATGTCTTCGGCCACTTGTCGTGTTTATTCTGATTCGGTGACGGTAAATGTTATTCAAAGCCCTGTGGCCAATGCTGGGCCTGATAAATATGTTTTTGAAGGAGACTCCGTAAGGCTGGCAGCTATAGCATCACCGGGAAAGGTAAGTTATCAATGGACACCGCCGGATTATCTTGATGATCCAACCGCACTTAATCCTGTTGCCACACCGGTAAATGATATTACTTATACACTTCATGTCCTCTCAGAAGCAGGATGTGCTACGGCAACGGATGATGTTTTTATAAAAGTGTACCGTAAGGTTATCGTCCCTAATACCTTCTCGCCCAATAACGACGCGGTTAATGATACCTGGGCCATTAAAGGACTGGAGTCGTACCCTGCTGCTGTTGTACAGGTTTTTAACCGCTATGGGCTAATGATATTTCAAGATATTGGTTACAGCAGACCATGGGACGGTACCGTTAACGGGCATCAACTGCCGGTAGGTACCTACTATTACCTTATTGATCTGAAAGTAAATAATCTAAAAAAGGCCGGTTGGGTAACTATCATACGATGAGGGCTTATCAGCTCAAAAGGCGATAAATTTATCTATCTGCTCATCGGTGAATTTAACGGTGTCGGGCAAATACAAGTCGCCTTCGGCATTTAGTTCTTTGTGGATGGATGGGATATGAATCTTTAGGGGAAGCACGTGCATATGTATGTAATTGCAAACGCCGGTAAAATGGTCCACCCCGCGGATGTTGCCGTACCTGCCGGATGAAACACCTACTAATGCCGCCTTCTTATCACGAAAGCTTTCCGGGAATGCGCAGGCGTCGATAAAGACCTTCAATATGCCCGGAAAACTGCCATTATATTCTGGAATCACAAAGAGGAACTTTTGTGTTGCAGTTACCACGTCCTGTATCGGCTGAAATTCTTTGCTGCGTTGTCCGTACATATCGGTAGCAATAATATTGTCCGGTAGTTGCGTAAGGGACAATAAGTTAGCTTCAATACCTTTTTCGGCAAGTTTTTTTTGATAATACTGCGCCAATTTGAGCGTTGAACTCCCGTGCCTGTTGGTAGAAGCGATGATCGTTATCATGTACAGATATTTGTAAGTTGCCGGAACATGAGCAAAACAGAATTGTTTAAATTCGTATCTTTATCGCCGGTTATATCAGGAGCGAAAGTAGAAATTTTTAATTTTATTTTTCAGTGATCAGTTAACCGTCCTCTATTATAAAATTTTAAAATAATGAGTAAAATTATTGCTTTAGCCAATCAAAAAGGCGGTGTAGGTAAAACAACCTCATCTATCAACCTTGCAGCGAGTTTGGCCGTGCTGGAATATAAGACATTGCTGGTTGATGCCGACCCTCAGGCTAATTCAACATCGGGTATTGGGTTTGACCCCCGTACTATCAAAAATAGCATTTATGAGTGCATCATAAATGAAATTGACCCGCATGAAGCAATCCAGAAAACAGAAACACCCAACCTCGATCTGCTACCTGCTCATATTGACCTGGTAGGTGCCGAGATTGAAATGATAAATCTCAACGACCGGGAATATAAAATGAAAGGCGTACTCGATAGCGTGCGCGACGAATATGATTTTATCATCATAGACTGCTCTCCGTCATTAGGCTTAATCACCATTAACGCACTAACAGCTGCCAACTCGGTTATTATCCCCGTGCAGTGCGAGTACTTTGCACTTGAGGGATTGGGCAAGCTTTTAAATACCATCAAGATTGTACAAAACAGGCTTAACACCAATCTGGAAATAGAAGGTATTTTATTGACCATGTACGATGTGCGTCTGCGTTTATCAAACCAGGTGGTAGAAGAGGTTAGAACGCATTTTGAGGACCTGGTATTCAATACCATCATTCAAAGAAATACCCGGTTAAGCGAAGCGCCAAGCTTCGGTATGTCTGTAATTATGCACGATGCAACCTGTAAGGGCGCAATTAATTACCTTAACCTCGCGAGAGAGATTATTGCAAAAAACGGATTGGTTAAAGATGCTTTAGCAGCTTCAACAGAAAAGGCGTAAATTAAATATGACTGCAGATAAGAAAAAGGCTTTAGGGAAAGGATTAAGCGCCCTTTTAAATGATTCTGTTAATGTGTTGCCCGCAGAAAAACCTGCGGCCAGAACCGCTGTTTCCGAAACTGGCGGACTTGGTTCTGTTAATGAAATAAGAGTTGCTGAGATAGAGGTAAACCCTTTTCAGCCGCGTACTGATTTTGACCAGCAGGCTTTACAGGAGCTTGCCGACTCTATAAAATTACAAGGTTTGATACAACCTATAACGGTAAGACGCTTATCGGTAGGAAAGTATCAGCTGATCTCGGGCGAGCGTCGCTTGAGGGCGTCTAAATTGGCTGGTCTGGTTTCTGTGCCCGCCTATGTTCGTACAGCGAATGATCAGCAGATGCTGGAAATGGCGCTTATCGAGAACATCCAGCGTGAAAATCTGAATGCTATCGAAGTGGCGTTGAGTTTTCAGCGGATGATTGAGGAGTGTAACCTTAAACAAGATGAGCTTGGCGAACGTGTAAGCAAGAACCGGTCAACTGTAACGAATTACCTGAGGCTGTTAAAGCTTCCGCCGGCTATACAGGCCTCTATTCGTGACGGCGTAATCAGCATGGGGCATGCCAAAGCCCTCATCACCATTGAGGACCCGGACAAACAGCTTTTTTTGCACAGGCAGATCATTGACGAAGGCTTGTCGGTACGTAAGGTTGAAGAACTTGCCCGTTTAATTCAAAAATCAGGGCTGAAGAAGCCTCAAGCTAAAAATCAGCAAATGCCTTTCCAGGTACAGAAGATACAGGATGATCTGGCTTCGAAATTTAGTACAAACGTTAAACTAAAAATCGGCAATGGGGGTAAGGGAAGTATAGAAATTCCGTTCCTTTCTGAAGACGATCTTAACCGAATTTTGGAAATGCTTGATTGGTAAACATGCACAAAAGACTGTTCTTTATTTGTTTGTTTACCTTAATAGCTTTTGTTACCAGGGCTCAGCAGGCAGATACTGTCAGGACGCATGCGCGCCGTGATAGTGTTGGGCCAACGCAGGCTCATCCTACTTTGAAGCCGTTTAAACCGCAGGTCTCTAAAGCAAAAGTGTATCACCCCGATAGCACGCACAGTCCGCGTAAAGCTGTTATGCGATCGCTGATGGTGCCGGGCTGGGGGCAGGTCTATAATCATCAGTGGTGGAAAGTGCCTATTATTTATGGTGGTTTTTCTCTACTTGGCGCAGCAATTATTTACAATCAGCATTATTTTAATGAGTATGTTACGGAGGCCAAATTCCTTCGTGATAATGTAAACTCAGGAGCAACAAATCCCTATCCTCAATATGCAAGCTATAATCTTGGTTACCAGGCCTTTTTTGATGCTGCTGAATCTAACCGTCGTAACCGCGATCTTAGCATTTTAGGGGTGCTGGGTGCATGGGGCATTAATATTATTGATGCTTATATTGACGCCAAGTTTAAGCACTCCTATACTATGGATAACAATTTAAGTTTTAAGCTGGAGCCCGCGCTGATCAACCAATCGCAGGGGCTTGCTTTTAGCAACGCTTCTTATACTCCCGCATTAAAATTAACTTTAGCCTTTTAACATAAACTCTAAAAAACGGGTTACCGCAAATACAAATGAAAATAGCACTGTTAGGTTACGGAAAAATGGGTAAGATCATTGAGCAGATCGCCCTTGATAGGAAACACGAGATCGTTTTGACCATTGATAAGGACAATGCCCACGACCTTACCGTAGAGAACCTTAAAAAGGCTGATGCCGTGATCGAATTCAGCACACCAGCAACCGTTATCAGTAATATTAAAAAGTGCTTTGAAGCGGGCGTACCCGTTGTAGTTGGTACTACAGGTTGGTACGAACAGATGTCTGAGATTCAGCAATTATGCGAGCAAGGCAATAGTGCGATGATGTGGGCATCTAATTTTAGCGTGGGCGTAAATATCTTCTTTCACGTTAATAAGATGCTTTCCCGCATTATGAGCAGATATCCGTACTACGAGGTGCAGGTTGAAGAAATTCATCATACGCAAAAGCTCGACTCGCCAAGTGGAACAGCCATTACCATTGCCGAAGGTATTATGGAAGGCATCCATAGCAAAAAGGAATGGGTTAATGTACTTTCTACAGAAACTGAGCCTACCGACGAAAATGTAAAACCAGATCAGCTACTGATCGAATCACACCGCATTGAGAACGTACCGGGAACCCACACCGTTCTTTACGATTCCGAAGTTGACTCCATTGAGTTTAAACATACTGCCCACAATCGTAACGGGTTTGCATTAGGCGCTGTATTGGCTGCAGAATGGCTGAAGGATAAAAAGGGATTTTATTCGGCAAAGGATATGTTTGATTTTAATTTAGTTTAACTTAGCGGCCGTTAAAACAGCTGATTCTGAATATGGTAGATTTAGTTATTGCCTTTATTTTATTATACCTGCTGCCTTGCATCGGATTGTGGAAGCTCTTTGAGAAGGCGGGACAACCGGGCTGGCAGGCCATTGTTCCTATCTACAATTACTACGTAATGTGTAAGCTAAGTGGTAAGCCTACCTGGTGGGCTATATTGCTGCTTATCCCGGTAATAGATATACTGATTGCTATAGGCATTATTATCGATTTTGTTAAATCATTTGGAAAATTTAAGTTGAGCGAGCAGGCTGCTGCTGTGCTACTTGGATTTATCTTTTTGCCTAAATGGGGATTTGATAAAGAAACAAAATATCTCGGTCCCTCAGTTACACCTGAGTTTAGGCAGAAGTATCAGGTAGTACTTAAAAAATCTACCAGTCGCGAGTGGACGGAGGCAATTATATTCGCTGTAATCGCAGCTACCTTGATTCGTACATTTTTTATCGAGGCTTATACTATTCCTACGCCATCTATGGAGAGCTCATTGTTGGTGGGCGACTTCCTGTTTGTGAGCAAGGTTAATTACGGTCCCCGTACACCGATGACGCCGGTAGCTTTTCCATTTGCGCATCATACCATGCCTGTGTTAGGCACCAAAGCTTATTGGGATGGTATCAAATTACCTTATTACCGTTTACCTGGCTTAAGCGAGGTTAAAAAGGGAGACGTGGTAGTATTTAACTATCCGATGGAGGCTGATTCGCCATTCTTTAGACCAGTAGACAAGCGCGAGAATTATATTAAACGCTGTCAGGGTACCCCCGGCGATACCTTGAAGCTGATTAACGCCCAGGTTTATATAAATGGCAAAGCAGCAATAACTCCACCAAATGGTGAAACTTCTTATTATGTGCAACTGACAGACAGTACTCAGCAGATCAATCCGCAGGTTATCCAGGATCTGCATTTGTCAGACCTACAGCAGGTGCCGGGTACTGGTCAGCTATATATGAACATGACCAAGCAGTCTGCCCAGGCACTGAAAAGCTATGGCAATATCAAATCAATAACACCTGATATTAAGCCGCCGGGTATTTTTGATCCGGAGATTTTCCCGCACGATCCGAGGTTTAAATGGAACGTAGATAACTATGGCCCAATCATTATTCCAAAAAAAGGCTGGACCGTTAAGCTTGATAGCACCACGTTCCCGATCTACAAGCGCGCTATTGAAGTTTATGAGAACAATAAGCTGGAAGTAAGGGGTAATGATATTTATATCAACGGCCAAAAGACCGACCACTACACCTTTAAAATGAACTATTATTGGATGATGGGTGATAACCGTCATAACTCGGAAGATTCACGCTTTTGGGGATTTGTGCCGGAAGATCACATCGTAGGTAAAGCCTTATTTATCTGGATGAGCTGGGACGATAGTACCAACTCGCTCAACAAGATCAGATGGAGCAGGCTGTTTAATATTATTCGTTAATGAAGTTTAGCTTCCTGCGTGTTAATTAGAATCTTCTATTAAGGATATGGATTATACTCAATTTCTTGAAATAAATCCCGAAAAACGGTTTGGTAAACCAGTTATCAAAGGTTCCCGTATTTCGGTTTATGATGTTTTGAGTTGGTTTGCCGAGGGAATGAGTACTGCTGATATTATAGCTGACTTTCCTGAACTCAATGAGTCGCAAATCAGGGCCTGTCTATCATACGCAGCTGATAAAGAGCATAAGTTAAGAGTAGTTTCGTGAGAGTTTTACTTGACCAAAATATTTCTTTTAGAGTGGTTGCTTTGTTGACACCCTATTTTGAGATGGTGAGACAAGTAAGACAGTTAGGATTGGAAAACGCTATTGACCTCAATATTTGGCAGTTTGCGCAATAGGAGAACTTAGCCATTGTAACTTTTGATAGCGATTTTATAGATATTTCAAATCAAAAGGTCATCCCCCTAAAGTTATCTGGCTTAGATTCGGCAATTCCAATAATCTTAAAATAGCCAATAAATTAATATCCAATATTGACGTCATAAAGTAATTCTTGTTGGAAGAGCAGAATGAAATAGCGTTTTTAGAAATAGACTAACCCCTCAATCGTTCTACTCCAAACCGATCAGCAAGTTCATTAAGGTCTTTTACTACGGCATCTACCAATGGGATGCCGTTTTTTTTGCGATCAGCTTCGGCTTCCAGTTCCGGTTCGCCGGGGATCACTACTTTCTGTCCGGGGTCAATGGTTCGAGCCGCTTTAAAGCGTGTGATCCATCTGTCGATATGTTTCTTAAAGTCTTCTGCGGGGCGGAAGCCGTCTACTCGCATCGCGCCTACAAAATGCCCTATACCTTTTCCCGGTAAGTTGGGTAAAGGATCAAGAAAGGCCACAAAAGGTGGTACCCACGGGCCATAATTAGCACCTGATAATACGCCCGAAAAAATATCAACTACCGCACTCAAACCAAATCCTTTATGACTGCCATGCTGGTAGTCGCTGCCGAGGGGGAGGAGTGAGCCACCCATTTTCAGCGCATGCGGGTCTGTAGTAGTATTGCCTTTGGTATCCTGCACCCAGCCCTCAGGTACCTGTTTGCCTGCACGCTGAGCGATTTCCAGTTTGCCATTGGCTGCGGCAGAGGTAGCCATATCAATAATTAAAGGAGGATGTTGCTGTGCCGGGAAAGCGTAACACATAGGGTTAGTGCCCAGCATCCGTTCATTAGAAAAAGTTGGTGCTACCAGCGGACTCGCATTAGTCATGGCAATGCCGATCATATCGCGTTCAACAGCCATCAACGCATGGTAGCCTGCAATGCCGAAATGATTAGAGTTAGTCACAGAAACCCATCCGCTGCCATATTTTTCTGCCTTTTCAATGGCGGTAACCATGGCAAATGGTGCTACTACCAGTCCCAATCCGGCATCGCCGTCAACGGTTGCTGTAGTAGGGGTTTCATGCACAATGCGGATATCGGGCTTGCAATTAATGCGACCCTTTTCCCAAAGGCGCACATAGCCGCTCAAGCGGGCAACACCATGCGAGTCAATACCCCGCAGGTCAGATTTTAATAGTACGTCCGTTGCTAATTCTGCATGGCCCTGGCTGCAACCAATTGCTAAAAATATTTGATGGGTAAAATTTCGTAATTCAGCTTCTGTAACAATCATCCTTAATCCTTTTGGTGAATTAACCTGTAAAAACGAAGAGGCAACACAATTGCCATATTATTCTGCTAATATCGTGAATTTGAAATCAAGCGGATTAAAATTTCGGATCAGCTCATCAATAAACGTGCGCCCCCATTTTACATAAAGCAGGCCGAAGTTCTCGGTACGTTCCTGCAAACTGTTCTTAGGGAAAAGCTCGTTCTTGATATGGTCTATCTGTTCTAACCGGGTAGCGTAATTTCTTTTTTCCGCCCGTATGAGCTTTTTCTCAAGCCTGTCAATAGCGTGTTTTAAACGGCTCTGTACGGCTTCCGTCGAATCAGCCAATGTGGGATCTATTTTATAGGAACGATGCTTGAGTCGCTCGAAAATGCTTTGCAGTTCCTCCCGCTCTTGTTCTAATGATAAATGATGTTGAGAATGCCGTTTTACCCAGGCCGCTTTAAGCTCTTCGGCCCCTTTAAACAAGCAGGCAGGGGAAAAATCGAGTTTGGCAAATTTAGAAGTTGTTTCCCTGCGCATAACCAATGCTGAGTTGCGAAGGATGAGGATGGGGAAATTAACCTGATAGTAGTCGAAGTTTGATTTTAGCTCCAGCCAGTAAACAAGTTCGCCTCCGCCGCCGATATAAGCGAGATTCGGCAGGATATATTCCTGGTAAAGTGGGCGCATCACCACATTGGGGCTAAACCTTTCCGGATGGTCCTCAATCTCCTGATACAGTTCTTCTGCAGAGAAGCTGATGTCGGTATTCAATACACAATACCTGCCCTTCTCTAAAACAATACGCTCGCGCAAGTTATCAGTAAGATAAAAGAAGTTGATCTCACGGGGATTAACCTGGATATGAGCGTGCAGTTTTTGTAACAATTCGTTGGTTGCAGATATATTTTTGAAGCTATTTTGCTCAATAATATCCTGCGCCATAACAGGTGCAAAAATTCTCTTTAAACGCGCATCATCGGCGTCAATGATCGCTAAGCCATACCGGCTAAAGAGTGCGTTCACCAGATACCTTGTAGCATCGGCTAGCTTTTCAAATTTGCAGTACGCAGTTTCCACCAGCTCGCTAAGTTCAGTTGCGTAGCCTGATAACCCTAAAACGCCTTTATATTGGTTGAGTGCATCCCTGATGCTTTTTGTAGCAAGCCTGCCAGTTGCTCCGGCTGCATCAAATTGCCACTGCACCTTTTTGCCGCCAATATTGGTATAATTGATCTCCGGAAAATCATGATCCTCCGAAGCCATCCAGTAAACAGGTATAAAGTTTTTATCAGGGAAAGCGTCTTTAAGCGTGCGACAAAGCTTAATGGCTGTAACTATCTTATAAATAAAATAAAGCGGACCAGTAAAGATATTGAGTTGGTGGCCGGTAGTAATTGTGTAAGTATTTTCGGAACCCAACAGATTGATGGCTTCTGATGGAATAACGGCTGAAGCGTCAACCGCCTTTATCGTGTTATATTGTTCGGTTAAGACCTGTACCAGTACATCCCGATTAGCGGTTACTTTCTTGTTTTCCAGTAATTCGGCAAATCCTTTGAGGTCAGGGCGATAACTGTAAAATGACCGAAGGTCTGGCTGATTGTCGAGATAATCAATTACCGTTTGTGAGAAGTAGCCGGTTTCCTTATAACTGATACAGTTGGCATCCATTTGGTCAAAAGTAGGAGCATTAAATTAAATGCTCCATAACTTTAAATTATTTTACAATTTGTCCATAAAGATCAAAGTCTTCCGCGCGGTCAATCTTTACGTTCACAAAACTGCCAATGGTAGCATATTGTTTATTGGCGTCAATCAATACCTCGTTATCAACTTCGGGCGAGTCAAATTCGGTGCGGCCAACAAAGTAGCCGTTGTCAATACGGTCAACCAGAACTTTGTAGGTATTTCCTACTTTTTCCTGGTTCTTCTCGTACGAAATACCCTGCTGAATCTCCATAATCACATCAGCGCGTTCCTGTTTCACTTCATCCGGAACATCGTTATCTAAACTGTGCGCGTGTGTTTTTTCCTCGTGCGAGTAAGTGAAACAGCCCAGGCGTTCAAAACGTGTTTCTTCCACCCATTGCTGCATCTCTTCAAAATCCTGCTCAGTTTCGCCAGGATAACCGGTGATGAGTGTTGTACGGAGTGCAATATTTGGAACCTTATCGCGAATGGCATTTACCAAATCGATAGTCTTCTGCTTGGTAATACCGCGGCGCATGGACTTAAGCATATTATCGGTAATGTGCTGCAACGGCATATCCAGGTAGTTACAAATGTTCTCGCGTTCGTTCATCACGTCGAGAATCTCCATTGGAAAGCCTGATGGGTACGCATACTGCAACCTGATCCACTCAATGCCGTTCACGTCTGATAAACGGCGCAGCAACTCGTCCAGGTTGCGTTTGCCATAGAGATCGAGGCCATAGTAAGTAAGGTCCTGTGCAATCAAGATCAGTTCTTTGGTGCCGTTTTTAGCCAGCATTTGCGCTTCGCCCACCAACGCTTCCATTGGCTTGCTCATATGCTTACCACGCATAAGCGGAATGGCACAGAAGGAGCATGGGCGGTTACAGCCCTCTGCTATTTTAAAATAAGCAAAATGGCTTGGCGTGGTTAATAAGCGCTCACCTAATAGTTCGTATTTATAATTTGCACCGATGCTTTCGAGTACACCCTGCATTTCATTGGTACCAAAGTAGGCGTCAATATTTTGAATTTCAGCTTCGAGCTCGGGCTTGTATCGTTCAGAAAGGCAACCGGTAACGATTACTTTGCCAACTTTACCCTGCTCTTTCAGTTCACTGTACTGCAGAATGGTATCTATAGATTCCTGCTTGGCATTGTCAATAAACCCGCAGGTGTTGATCACTACAATATCATTCTTTCTAACTTTATCAGCCTCGTGTACAACGTCAAAAAGGTTACCTTTTAGCTGGCCCATTAAAACTTCTGAATCATAGATGTTTTTGGAGCAGCCTAACGTAACGACGTTTACTCTTGGTTTCTCGATCTTCTGTGACTTAATAACTTCTTTCGTCTTCATGCTTTCCCACTTCGTCACATTGATTACTTTGCATAGTCTGAGATTGCTTCGTACCTCGCAATGACGCTTTTTGTATTGTTTAATTATAGAAGTCATCCCGATCCGCCGGTTGACGGACGGCATGACGGATTTTTATTTTTTGAACAGGCTGTCGACGAATGCTTTTCTGTCAAACAATTGCAGATCGTTCATGCTTTCGCCGACGCCTATATATTTTACCGGAATTTTAAACTGATCAGAAATACCTATTACCACTCCACCTTTGGCTGTACCGTCCAGTTTGGTTAGGGCCAGTGCATTAACCTGTGTAGCTTGGGTAAACTGTTTACATTGTTCAATGGCGTTTTGGCCGGTTGAGGCATCCAGCACCAGTAATATTTCATGCGGTGCACCCGGAATTACCTTTTGCATCACATTTTTGATCTTTGACAACTCATTCATCAGGCCTACCTTGTTATGCAGACGGCCCGCGGTATCAATAATGGCTACGTCATCGCCATTAGCCACCGCCGACTGGAGCGTATCATAAGCTACTGAAGCCGGATCTGAGCCCATAGGCTGCGCTACTACACGCACACCAACACGCTCGCCCCATAGTTGGATCTGATCAACGGCGGCTGCACGGAAAGTATCGGCTGCGCCAAGTACCACGCTATTGCCGGCCGCCTTGAGCTGATGAGCTAATTTGCCAATAGTGGTGGTTTTGCCAACACCATTTACGCCAACCACCATAATTACATAAGGCTTATGGTTGCCGTATTCAAAGTTCGAAAAATCATTGCTGTTATTTTCGGCAAGCAATTGCTGAATTTCGTCGCGCAGTAAGTTATTAAGCTCTGATGTGCTTACATATTTATCGCGTGCAACGCGGGCCTGTATACGTTCAATAATTTTAAGGGTAGTGGTAACACCCACGTCAGAAGTTACGAGCACTTCTTCCAGCTCATCCAGAACGTCGTCATCAACGGTTGATTTACCGGCAATAACTTTGGTAATCTTGGAAAAGAAACTGTCTTTGGTCTTTTCCAAGCCGGTGTCTAATGCTTGTTGTTCCTGCGGTGTGCTTTCTTTTTTCTTAAAAAAATCAAATAGACCCATGTTTTGAAATTTGCTAAGGCTGCAAAGCCACTGTAAAGTACCGGTATTATCTCGATTTGAACAATTGATGTGGTTGTTTATGACGATACCCAAACAATGTAACCGAACCGGAGACTGTGGTGCAACAATTGTATGTGGTTGAGGTTTTATAATAAAAAAAGCCCTCTCGCATAAACAAGACGGCTTTTATATCTTCTAAAGCTAAAAATTAAGCTTTGTTCTCAATAGCATCCTTAATGTGATCGTTGTGCACGATAACTTCTTTGAATGAATAAGCACCGGTTTTTGGCGATTTAGTCATGGTGATCACCTTAGAGTATTCTTTGCCTTTTCCGGTTTTCAGGGTTGCAACTACTTTCTTTGCCATCGTTTTGTGGATTGTGTTAGTTGGTTATTAAGTTACTTAGTTATTATGTTATTAGGTATCTTCCGCGAGATCTCAGGCCTAATAACTTAATAACTCAATAACCGAATAACTTAGTAACTAATTTATTTAATTTCTTTATGAACGGTTACTTTTCTTAAGATAGGGTTGAATTTCTTCAGCTCTAATCTTTCAGTTGTATTTTTCTTGTTCTTGGTAGTAATATAACGAGACATGCCTGGCATACCGCTTTCTTTATGCTCGGTGCATTCTAATATTACCTGAACTCTGTTACCTTTCTTTGCCATAGCTGTATGAGTTAATATGTTATTCAGTTATGATTATTGAGTTAAGTTAGCTGTTAAACCAGTAACTAAAGAACTCATTAACCAGTTAACCTACTATATGTATCCTTTTTTTACAAATTTATTGATGCAGGCAGTGATGCCGTTCTTGTTAATGGTTTTAACAGCTGAAGTAGACACTTTTAAAGTGATCCATTTATCTTCTTCAGGGATATAAAACTTCTTGATTTTTAAGTTAGGATAAAACTTGCGTTTTGTCTTTACGTTTGAGTTAGAAACGTTATGACCGTTCATCGGGCTTTTTCCTGTTAAATCACAAATTCTTGACATGACAAATCGTTTTAAAGATTACTCTTTTCTAAAAGAGTTTGCAAATATCAGCATTTTAACTCAAAAATTCAATATCGTTTCAAATATTTTTTCAAAAAGATAAATTCTCTAAAAACGCTGAATTACAATTGAAAGGATGGAGCGTTTGAACTGGGTAATTGGGTTAAAGATCATTACTTATAATAGAATATCTTACGTTCGGTAATGGCCTGCTTTCTGGGCTCCGCGTTTTCATAAGCTACATAAGTAGTTCTTTTGGTCCAGTTGCCTTTGTCGTCAAAGGCATCATAGGTGTAGGTAATTGTACTGAACAATTGTCCGTCGGTTCGATCTTTTGAATTAGACGTGTTGTAAAGTACTGAATAATCCTTTTGTGTAGTCACAAAGCCTTTGTCGTTCCGTTGATAAATCCTCCTCAGTCGCAACGTGTCCTTGTCATCAAACTGGTCGTATTCCATTGGATTGCCCTGGGCATCGTATTTATACAAGGCCTTATAAGCAATCTTGCCATCTCTTAGCAGATTATCTAATTCTTTGATTTGGCCGTTCTCGTTATATTTAATAGAAATGCTGCCATATCGTGTGGGGGCGTTGGTTTCTACTTTAACTTTATGCTCATCATACCGGCCGGCAAATTTAGTTAAGCTATAAGTTTGTTGATACCCGGTGCGTGTATGGCTTTCCAGCGTATTGCCGTTCTGATCGTAGAAAACGGTGTCGCGCAGCGTAGTGTCAACTTTGTTGGAGCCGGGTCTTTTGCTTAGGCCATACTGAAAGGTGATCACATTCATGGGTTTGCCGTAGATAATCTCGGAGTCATAGATGGTGCGCGTTTGCTGGGCGTAGCTGTTACAAAAAAGCAATAAGAGAATTGCAGCAAAGAAAAGGGAGGCTCTGTTCATTAAGTGTTTTTGAGTAGACAGGATGAAGACCGATGATCGGCAAAAAAGTTTTAGCTTTTTTGGGGTAATAAAAAAGTTAGTGGAAGTATCGTATTAATACTTCAAACTCTACCAATTCCTTCATTGAAATTCATCTTACAATTACAGACGAAAATTACTAATTTACGCCACCATTATTACACCTGTTATGAAAATTACCTCGTTTGAACAATACCAGCAAGTTTACAAGGAAAGCGTTGAACAACCAGAAAAATTTTGGGCTGATATTGCGGAAAATTTCCAGTGGAGAAAGAAGTGGGATAAGGTACTGGAATGGAACTTTAAAGAACCAAACATCAAATGGTTTGAGGGCGCCAAGCTTAATATTACCGAAAATTGTCTGGACCGTCACCTGGAAACCATGGGCGATAAGCCCGCCATTATCTGGGAACCTAACGACCCTTCCGAAGCACATCGCGTTTTAACCTATCGGCAGTTACATGATAAGGTATGCCAGTTTGCCAATGTCCTCAAGAATAATGGCGCGCAAAAAGGCGACCGCATTTGTATCTATATGCCAATGGTACCCGAGCTGGCCATTGCCGTATTGGCTTGTGCCCGTATCGGCGCTATCCATTCGGTAGTGTTTGGCGGTTTCTCGGCACAATCTATTGCAGACCGTATTCAGGATGCGCAATGTAATATTGTAATTACTGCTGATGGCGGTTTTAGAGGTAGTAAAGAAATTGCTTTAAAGTCTATTATTGACGATGCGCTGGTACAATGCCCTTCTGTAAAACGGGTTATTGTATTAACACGCAGCCATACGCCGGTATCCATGATCAAAGGCCGTGATGTATGGTGGGAAGACGAAATAAAGAAGGTTGAAACGCAAGGCAATCCTGCCTGTCCGGTTGAAGAAATGGATGCGGAGGACATGCTCTTTATCCTTTATACTTCGGGTTCAACCGGTAAGCCAAAGGGTGTGGTACATACCTGTGGCGGGTATATGGTTTATACCGCTTATACTTTTAATACCGCATTTCAATATCAACCCGGCGAGGTACATTTTTGTACCGCTGATATTGGCTGGATAACCGGGCACTCTTATATAGTATATGGCCCGCTGGCAGTGGGTGCTACTACCGTACTGTTTGAAGGTATTCCAACATGGCCAAATCCTGCCCGTTTGTGGGAAATTGTAGATAAATTTAAGGTAAACATCCTTTATACCGCACCTACGGCCATCCGCTCGCTGATGGGTTTTGGTACTGATATTATTAAGGATAAAGATTTGAGTTCGTTAACAAAGTTAGGATCAGTAGGGGAACCTATCAATGAAGAGGCATGGCACTGGTTCAATGATAATATCGGCCATCATAAATGCCCTATTGTGGATACCTACTGGCAAACCGAAACCGGCGGATTTATGATCTCGCCTATTGCCAATGTAACGCCTACTAAGCCTGGTTACGCTACCTTGCCTTTGCCCGGTGTGCAGCTGGCTATTGTTGACGAGAATGGCGAAGAGCTGGAAGGCAACGGCATAAGCGGTAACCTTTGTGTGAAATTTCCGTGGCCGGGCATGCTTCGCACCACCTATGGCGATCACGAACGCTGCCGTAAAACCTATTTCTCAACCTATGAGAATATGTACTTTACAGGCGATGGCTGCTTGCGCGATAAAGACGGCTATTACAAGATCACCGGTAGGGTAGATGATGTGCTTAACGTATCAGGTCACCGTATTGGTACGGCTGAGGTGGAAAATGCCATCAACATGCACAGCAGCGTGGTTGAATCGGCGGTGGTTGGTTACCCTCACGAGATTAAAGGACAAGGCGTGTATGCCTTTGTGGTTTGCCCCGAAAAGCATGAGAACGACGAATTAACCCGCAAGGATATTATTATGACGGTATCGCGCATTATAGGCCCTATTGCTAAGCCAGATAAGATACAATTTGTAACGGGCTTGCCTAAAACACGCTCTGGCAAGATTATGCGCCGCATTTTACGTAAAATAGCAGAGGGTGATACTTCCAACATGGGCGACATCAGTACGCTGCTTGATCCGGGAGTTGTAGAAGAAATTAAACAAGGCGCACTTTAATTCAAAACCAAATCTGCCATAGGTTGTTATAATAACAGCTAACCTTAAAGGAACTATGGACAGATTAGAAATAAAAGGTAACTGGAACGAGCTTAAAGGTAAAATTAAGCAAGCTTATGGTGACCTGACAGACGACGATCTGGCTTACAAAGATGGCCAGGATGATGAGCTTTTAGGCCGCCTCCAGAAAAAGACCGGTAAAACCCGGGATGACCTTGTACATTGGATTAATAGTTTATAATTTTAGAATGAGGGCCGGGATAACCGGCCTTCTTTTTTAGTGCTTTTGAAGATTGCTGCTCTGAAACGTAGCTCTGGCTCTTCTGGCACTATTTTTATTAGCTGTTTGCCTTAATTTTAAGAAAGTGTAAAGTCGTTATTACGGATGAAAATTTAGTCTATATTTGCACCCGATTTATAACGATGAAAAAACCTTTACTTATCACAGCGCTTATGCTCGCCGTTGTAGCGTGCTTTGCCCAAACTTCTGAGTCCTTAAAACCCAAAGCCCAAAGTTTTAGTACCGAACTTAATGTTAATCCGTTTAACGGACAGGTTAACCTTAACAACTCGCTTAATCAAATTAAGCTGCGGTATTTTGCCACGCAGACTCTTGCGTTGCGTCTGGGGTTCAACGTTAGCAGGAAAGACTCTGTTAACAATGTAAACAACCCGTACGGTATTAACAGCTATTTTAGTAACAACGAAAGAAAATCTTCTACAGTAGGCTTTAATGTAGGCGTAGAAAAACATTTCGCCGGTACAAAGCGGTTGTCGCCCTATATCGGTGCCGATCTGTCTTACACCGACAAATCGTCCAGTCAAACCATTAACGACAATGGATCAACCACCACTGTTGCTAATGCATGGTATTACACCTATTACAGCAATACCACTACGGTTACACAGATCCAGGAAAATGGTTATACCCGGTATGGCTTAAACTTGTTTACTGGCTTTGATTTTTACATTGCCCAGCACTTTTATTTCGGTTATGAGTTTAACTTTAGCCTCAGTAAAACCGACTGGAAAAACGTTACCGTTACCACAAGCGGACAAACCAGCAATAACACCAATAATTACGGTAAAAATTCGGCTGTTACGTTTGGCCCAAGCCTAATTAATGGGATCAGACTGGGATATTCCTTCTAACATTACCAATACCTTATTAACATAACAAATGAAAAAGTATTCGCTCTATCTGGGTATCCTCGTCCTTCTGTTTGCATGTGCATTGCAAAGCTGTAAAAAGGATAAAGGTTCAGACCCTGAAATTCAAACTACATCGGTAACCTCACTCTCATTAAGCAGTGTTTTAATGAAGGGAAATATTATCAATAAAGGAAGTTTTAAAGTGCTTGATTACGGCTTTGTTTACAGCACAACTACCTCCGGCATTAATGAAACAATTGGTACTAAGGTTTCCTTAGGCACCAGCGCGCCAGAAGGGGAGTACAGTAAGCAAGTGGACGGAATCACTACTACAGGCTCCTATTCGCCTGTATTGTATGTGCGCGCGTATTTAACTAATGAAAGAGGCACAGCCTTTGGTAAGTTAACTACCATTACGCTGCCAACACCTTCAACCAGCAATGTTTCACCGCTAAGCGGTAGATCCGGCGATCAGGTTACCATAACAGGACAATTTTACACTACTGCCGCCAGCGACGTTAAGGTTACCTTTAATGGTACACAAGCTACGGTGCTGTCTGTTTCACAAACGCAGGTAGTTGTGCAGGTGCCATCCGGTATTTCTGCAGCACACAATACCCAGATCCCAATCGCTGTAAGCGTAGCCGGCAGAAGTATTACTGCTTCCTATAGTTTCGTTATTCAGGCTAATGTTAAAGACTATTCGCCTAAGTCTGGCCCTGTCGGAACGATAATCACCTTTTCTGGAGATAACCTTCCATCGTATTATTATGGATCAGATATAAGCGTGCTGTTTGGTGGTATTTCACAGTCGATAGGCTACTATTCATCTGGTATGCAGGCAACAGTGCCGTCAACAGTAACATCCAGCAGCGTGCAAGTGTCAGCCGTGGTAGGCGGAAAAACATTTGCGTTGCCGGGTTCCTTTAGCGTAACAGCTCCAACCATTACCTCGCTTTCCCCAGGTTCTGGCCTTCCCGGTAGCACGGTGACCGTGTATGGTAGTGATTTCCCAACAACTTATGGCAGTCTTACCGGCACACTGGGTGGCGTAAGCGTTGGTATAAATACTTATAGTAGTGGCCAACTTACGTTTACTGTTCCATCTTCAATGTCAGCAGGGAGCTATGCGTTTATATTAAAAGCGGGACCTAATAATGTATCTGCTCCGCAAAACTTTACGGTATCATCGCCATCTATCTCAAGCTTTTCACCAAGCTCAGGGGCTATTGGCAAGCAGGTAACTATTTACGGAACTTTTGTGAGCGGGCAGTATTATACGGTGTATTTCGGTTCATCCAGTGTAAGCGCGTATGCATCTTCATCAAGTGCAATTACCGTTAACGTTCCATCGGGCTTAAGTGGGGGCGACTACAAAATATCTGTAACTGTAGGCGGACAAACAATTACAGCACCAGGTACATTTACTGTTACAACGCCTTCAATTACCTCGTTTTCGCCAACTTCCGGTGTCCCGGGTACTATCGTTACCATTAACGGAACCGGTTTCAACTCTACTTATTACAACACAGTAACTTTTGGGTCTATCAATGCCACTGTTTTGAGTAGCAGTGATAATGTCATCAAAGCGATTGTGCCTTCAAATACAGGTAACGGAGCCATGAAGATTACGGTTAACACAAGCGGACAAACCATTGTAAGTAGCGACAACTTTACGGTGACCAACTAAAATAATTAGGTCTGTTTTATTTGAACAAAGGGAGTATCAGGCAACTGATGCTCCCTTTGTTTTTGAATAAGACCGGAGCCAATAGCTCAAATAATTTAACTTTGGCGAATGAAACAAGCAAAGCCGACCATATTAGTTGTAAATGATGACGGAATCACCGCTCCGGGTATTAAAGTGCTGATGGAAGTAATGAGCGAAATTGGCCACGTAGTTGTTGTAGCGCCGGATAGCCCACAGTCGGGTATGGGACATGCTATTACCATTGGTAATCCTTTACGACTGGATAAGGTAGACATTTACGAAGGCTTTGAAACCTACAGATGCTCCGGTACGCCCGTAGACTGTGTGAAACTGGCGGTGAACTGTGTTTTTAAAGGTAAGAAACCCGACCTGTGCGTATCGGGCATTAATCACGGACTTAACAATTCTATCAATGTGCTTTATTCAGGCACCATGTCCGCCGCGGTAGAAGGTGCAATTGAAAGTATCCCTTCAATAGGATTTTCGCTTGATGATTTTACTTTACAGGCCGATTTTGGTCCTTGTACCAAATATGTTAAGGAAATAGCGCTGCAGGTGCTTGAGCGCGGACTACCGCCTGCTACATTGCTGAATGTGAACTTTCCAAAGACAGCCGATTTGCAAGGTATAAAAGTGTGTCGCCAGGCCAATGCAAAATGGGCCGAAGAATTTGACGAAAGGCTCGACCCGCATCAAAGACCATATTACTGGTTAACCGGTGTGTTTCAGTTAAATGATAAGGGGCAGGATACGGATGTTTGGGCGCTGGAAAACAATTATGTATCGGTAGTGCCAGTACAGTTTGATATGACTGCTCATCATGCTATACCGGTATTAAACAACTGGAAGTTTAACGTTTAATTATTCCGTAACACCGGTTAAGGTAAGGTCGATACCCTGAGGGCCGCCAGTAAGCTTACAAATAAGCGGAAAATCCGGTTTGTTTAGGATCACTAAGCTGGTTTTGCCGTTAGCGGTAACCGCATATAAAACATCGGCTTCCTTATTGTTGATCAAGAAAGGTGTTGCATTAGGTGCTACATTGAAAGTTTGCCCGTTTAGTACAAACGAATGATTAGTGAGTAGGCTGTTGAACGAGCTTTGCGAGAGCATAGCCAATGTTTGATTAGGTTTTAATGTTTTAACTGCATCTGGCTCAGGATCGCGCAAGATCATTTTGTCGCCACTTTTGACGGCTGGCGGCGGTATGATGATTGTTCCTGATCCGTATTCTTCAACGGCCCATTTCAAAGTAATTGCGGAGTCAATACTAACAACAGAGAGGCTTAGCGGAACGGTTTGGCCCAGCGCTCTTGAAAGCGCAGCGTATCTTAACACACTGCCCGCTTTAATAGTCGGCACATACTTTTGAGCCGAAGCGACGCCCGCAATGAGCGCACAAATAATTGTTGCTATTAATTTTCTCATTCCTAAAGATGCTAATTTTAATCCTTCGATTAAAATGGCTAAGAGATTGTACTTTTGAGGGCAGATGTTTAAAAAGAATGGTATAGTTACCGGGCTGGTAGCCGGCATTATTTTCCCGCTGGTAACCTGGGTTTGTTTCGATGTAATTTATAAAGGCGTTGTACTGATGCAAAAGCCTGCATTGCCTTATTTTATTGCCGTGGGGTTGAACTTAGTGCTCATTAGGTACGCGGTGAATAAGGGATGGCACAAAGCGGGGCAGGGAGTAATGATTGTTACTTTTATTTTTACCCTGCTTATTTTTATTATGAAAGTTAAAATTTAAGATGAAATATTACCTGGTTGCCGGTGAGGCTTCGGGCGACTTGCACGGAGCCAATTTGATGAAGGCGCTCAAGGCGACTGACCCGGATGCAGTGTTTCGCTTTTGGGGCGGCGACCTGATGCTCGCAGAAGGAGGCACGCTTGTAAAGCATTACGCGCAGATGGCGTTTATGGGCTTTGTTGAAGTAGTGGCAAACCTCCGTACCATCTTTAGAAATCTGAGCCTGTGCAAGAATGATATTAAAGCCTGGAACCCTGATGTACTGATTCTGATAGATTTTCCCGGCTTTAATCTGAAGATAGCAGAATATGCAAAATCGCAAGGTTTACCGGTATGCTACTATATTTCGCCCAAAGTTTGGGCCTGGAACCAGAAACGGGTATTGAAGATCAAAAAAATAGTTGATCACCTGTTTTGCATTCTGCCGTTCGAGGTAAACTTCTATCAGCAATGGGGCATGAAGGTAGATTATGTGGGTAATCCCCTGCTTGATGCTGTTGCTGCTTTTAAAGCAGATGAATCTTTTTTAGCTACGCATCAGCTCCGGGATAAAAAGATAGTCGCTTTACTACCGGGCAGCCGGAAACAAGAGATCAGCCGGTTGTTGCCAGATATGCTGGCTACGGTTCCGCGTTTCCCACAATATCAATTTGTAATAGCTGGCGCACCTTCTTTTGATGAAGCCTTCTATCGCCAATACACTGAAGGTGCGTCTGTGCCCGTTATATTTGGCGCAACTTACGATATTCTGAACCATGCGGAGGCGGCCGTGGTAGCTTCAGGTACGGCCACGTTGGAAACGGCGTTGTTTGATGTGCCGCAAGTGGTGGTTTATAAAGGCAATGCGCTTTCCGTGGCTATAGCCCGCTTGTTAGTCAAAATCAGGTTTATATCGCTGGTGAACTTAATAATGGACCGCGGGGTTGTGAAAGAATTAATACAGGAGGATTGCAATCCAGACAAGATTACTGAAGAATTGAAGCTGCTGTTAGAAGACAACTCTTATCGCAGTGCAATGCTTCGCAATTATGATGAACTGGATCAGAAAATGGGGGAGGCCGGTGCTTCGGCCCGTACTGCCCGGTTAATCACCGAGTATATGGCAAAAAAATAAAGCTTCGTTGTCCCTCCGAAGCTTTACCGTTTTCATAGGTAGGATTAGTTTTGTTTTATAGGTAGATGTTGTATTTATAGGTAGATGATATACAATATCAGGCCGCGGTAAGGCGGTTCGGGTTAAACATCAGGCTAATCGCTTTCATTAATGAGCGGTTGCGAAATGCTTTCAAATCTTCAGCTAATATATTTTTCAGCTCGCTGTCTGTTTTTAAAGCAGGCTTACTTGTTGTATCTTTCAATTTGGTTTTCATAGGTAGGTATAGGGCAAATTATAATGTTATCAGGCTGCTGATAGCGTATTGTTGTTTAAAGTCTGCATTAACTTCTTTTTGGCGTTTTTAATGGTTCTCAAATCGTCCATTAAAAGGTTTTTAAGTTCGTTGTCGAAGTGGTTCAATAACTTGCTGATAGAAGTTTTGCTATTAGTTTTCATAAGCCAGAGTTTTAGGTCAAAAGTTAATATTATTTCTTTTTCTCTTTTTGAGTGTCTTTTTCGTTCCCCGTCAGGTTTTCTTTTCTTATTTGCGCTTCTTTCTGTTGCCGGTGCATTTGTTCCTCATCACGGCTGTCAACAGGGCCCTCGGGGTTAATGGGATCTTCCCATTTTTTTTCTTGCGCTCTTCTTTTAATCGTTGCCATGATAAATGTCACTGTTTGGTAAAATGTACTCCAATTCAGTGCCAAATTCTTAGAATGAGGGAAAAGAGAACCAGTGTGAAATGGCTTATTGGCTTAAACAGTTTTAATATCAGTGGTTTAACAAATAAAAATTGGTTTTAACGTGGAGGTCAAAATGTTTGAGGTGTAGAAAAGAAATGTATAGAATAGAATTCAGTGTTGTTGCCTTATCAGGCGTTTTGCATCTTTTTACTGTTTAGTAAATGAACCACCAGCACGATAACGGACACCGTTGCGCCAATAACGCACACGCCGGTCCATTTGTACGAACTCCAAAGTTCCGTAGCCAAAAAAGTACCTGCGGCCCCACCGATAAAATAAGATACCATATAAACAGTATTTAAGCGATTACGCGCCCCTGGATGGAGTGCAAATATGATGGCTTGATTAGAAATGTGAGTGGCCTGTACGCCCATATCGAGCACAATTACACCGATAACCAACCCCACAAGGCTGTGCCCTGAGAAATAGAATATAATAAACGACAACAGCACAAGCAGCAATGTAAAAGTGGAAAGTTTAAAGGGATTCATTTTATCACTCAAGCGGCCCATTAATCCTGCTGCAATAGCGCCGAAAGCCCCCACCAGACCAAACTCTCCGGCAACGGCGCTGCCGAGGTTGAAATTTTCCTTCAACAGAAATACAATGGTTGACCAGAAAGCACTGAAGGCCGCAAAACACAGCGCGCCGCGAAAGGCAGCTAACCTCAGTTTAGGCTCCTGTTTGATCAGATCTATGAGCGATTTCATCAGGCGGCCGTAGTTGCCTTTGTAATCCGGCTCTATTTCTGGGAGCATCAGAATCACTAAGGTCCATACTATAGTCATCAAGCCTGCGGCAATATAAAACATGGCGCGCCACCCTAATTGTGCACCTACAAATCCGCTTAATGTTCTGGATAGTAAAATGCCGATAAGCAACCCACCCATTACCACACCAATTTTTTTACCACGTTCATGAGGGGCGGCCATGTGGGCGGCCATTGGAATAAGTAGCTGCGGTATTACAGAAGAAAGGCCTACCAGGTAACTGGCAACGTTTAAAACCAGCAGGCTTGGTGCTACAGCAACACCGAGAAGCGAAATAATGACGAGCGCAAAGTCAATAACCATCAACTTTTTTCGCCTGAACATATCTGCCAGCGGGACAATAAACAACAGGCCCGAAGCGTATCCTATTTGTGTAAACATCGACACTCGACCAGCCTGAGCGTTGTCGACGTGAAATGATCGCGCTATCTCGCCCAGCAGCGGCTGATTATAATAGATGTTGGCGACAACCATGCCGGTAGTAACCGTCATTAGCCATAATATCGGCGTTGTAAAGTGAGGATGCTGCTGAACCGGTTGTGCTCTCTTCATGATGCTGATTAACGGCTGCAAAGGTGCTGAAATGAAATTTAATTATAAATCATGGTTGAGTAAATAATGATTAATAGTAATTGTTTGGGTCTTGAGGCCTAACTATCTAGATATTTTATTCTTTTGAATTTAGTTTTTAATTGTTTTATTCTTTATGTGTTTTATTTGATTGATATTGGTTAATTTGAAGGTATTTTTACACTCATTTATAGTAAAATTTATATATAGTGCTATTTTTATAGCTTATAATGATGGATTTTTAGTCTTATTTTGTAAATTGTGTTAAGATATTGTTAAATAAAACATCACTAAGTGTTAAATGGTATGTAACTTATTGATGACATTGGTATGATAATTGAGTTTTTTATTCATTTTTGTTAAAAAATGTTAAAAAATATTGCGATTCTAAAAACATAGTGTTACCTTTACACCATAATAAAAAACGAATAAAAATTCTTCTCATAATTTAGGTTTATAATTGGTTGTAAATGCCCTTCTGCCCATCAGGAGGGCTTTACGTTTTTAGGCCTTTTTGCTCGGCTTGCTAACATTCTGCTTGTGGCTTTCTGTTTTCCTTTCAGTTCTTCCCTCAATACACCTTTAAATCTGATCGGTATGTCTCTAAGTTAGTCATTAGACGAGCGGATAAGTGTCTATGCGTGCTCGTTATGGAAGCAATCTTCAATTCTCGCACTCTACATGCGAGCTGTTATCGTATTCGGACATGTTTTTCGATACGCTGTACTCGCAGGTATATTATTGCTTGAAGTACGTTAATAACATTAGATTTAACGCATTGCTGAAGCGATAGCTGGTCTTGCCAGTTACCAGTGGGTATTACGAGAACAGTAAAACTGTTAAAAGATCGTTATATCGGCGCAGATTGCTCCGATGCGGTTACAGGCCCGCAAATAAAGGCAAATACAACTCACACGGAATACTTCCAATCGACTCCTAAATATTTCTGATTAATAAGCCCTAACGTCAATCCTTCGAGATACTGAATAAAAGCCAATTATCCGTTTCATATACCTGATGAATATGGAGGCTGCCGTCATATTGCTGAATGGCTTGGAGATATTTTAGATTCAATTGGGAATAAGCGCCAAGCGGGTTCTGGGCAGAAGCAACAAGAATATAATTATTTACGCTTCCGGGGCCTTCTACGGCGCCTAAATAGCTCCCTTGGTATGGAAGTACAAGTGATCTGATATTGCTTGTAAAGGCGGCAATAGGATAGGAAATAGCATCGTCCATTAGTACTTGGGGACTGCCGGGGAGCTTGTCTATATAACCAGCAATCTGGCGGTCTTCATCCTCAGTTTCGTCAACTCCTTTTTGAAAAAGACAGGTAATGAAGTTTCGGTCTTCTGTGATAACTGAATTTTTAAGAAAATAATACCCTGAATACAACTGGAAAAGAACAAGGAAGAACATGCCCCACTTCATCCACAGGTTGTGCTCCATTTCTCTCGACTTATAAATAATACAGAGAAATGCGAGGACGAGAAAGATCATGTAGTAGCCAAAAGGAAGATAGGCCTGCTCGTATTTGAGTTTAATAAATTCGACAAGGGCAAATGGCGTAAGCAAGGTTAATAGCTGGTATGCTTTTTTACTATACAGATAAATTGCAAGGACCATAAGCGGGCAAAATAGCAATACCTTTAATGATGTTAATATCGAGGTTTCGCTCGCCACATGCGTATTTTTTATCAGTAGATAATTCGCCTTATCAGATAATACGCTCCAGGTTGCATAGGGGCTGCGGATAAAGTATTCAAGGTCATTAGCGTGGGTAAGATTCAGCATCTCATAAACCCATAGCGTGGCCAGCGGCAGGATAAATATGATCAGGTAAATGGCAAAGGTCTTATTGATCAGCTTTCTGCGTAGCGACGGGTTATTGAACGTTAAAAACAGTCTAAAAACCGACTCACGTTCACCCAGATTGAGTGTTTGAATGGATATGGAAAGGATCAGCGGGACAAAGAATAACGAGATCCAGATAAATTTATAATCGCAAAATATCAGGATCAGCAGGCAGATACTTCCAATGGACACGTTGAACGTTGTATTGGAGTCATAGTACCGCAAAATATTGAGGAAGAAGAGGAAGAAGAATATCAACGCCAGATAGGTTGATTTGCCGGAGCATGCTATATATAATACGCCGGGATGCAACAGAAAAATGATGGTAAGCAGAACCAGGTAATAAATGTCCCTCTTTTTCTTGATTAGGCTGATCGTCATTACCAGGTATAAAGCCGCCGTACCAATGGCCGACGCAAATACCGGTGCAAGCATATAATTTTTACCGGCAAATGCAAAAAGGAAAGACGAATAAAAAGGCAGCAGAGGAGCCGTTAAACCCATTACCTGCAGGCGCAGCCCTACACCATCAATAATAATTTTGGTTTTCTCTATATAGAAGAGTGATTCTTTATTGAAATAGCCATGATCATGCACGTAGATACCGAGGACGAGGTAATAAACGGCCAAAAATGCGGCAATGAGCCAGAATATTGTAGTTCTTGAAATCCTCATTTAACAACGTTGGTTGGATTGCTAACCTTACTTAAACCGTGATTGGTTTTTTCCCAATAAAAGGGTTTCACAATTAACTGATAAAGGCCCTTGTATGCAGAAATTGAGTGCATCAACCAATAAATAGGATTAGCAATTGCATACAGGATAAGCTCATAGAACCTCCGTTTAAATACGGCCATCATATTTACGTAGATCATGAGGATGTTTCCAACCATGAGGTTGAAAATGGATATAAATAGTACCCAGTCGGGGAAGAGTATTCTGATCGATGTAAGGTCGAATACTACATAACACACAAATATTAATAATAGGATAGGGTAAAGCAAGAACATTACCGGTGTTGCGCCGATAAAGAAGTTAAAGCCGATAAATCCCTTCCAACCCACTTTTTTAACCAGGGCTGCCGGATTGCGCATGTGTACCAGGAAAGTTTGCATGTAGCCCTTGATCCAACGAGAGCGTTGGCGAATCCAGTTAAAGAAGTCATTGTTAGCTTCCTCATAAGTGGTTGAATTAACTACTGCTACTTTGTAACCTTTAGCGTATGCTCTTACCCCCAAGTCTGCATCTTCTGTTACGTTGAATGGGTCCCAGCCTTTCAAATCAAGTAATTTCGACAGTTTAAAATGATTACTGGTGCCTCCAAGTGGTATCGGAATATCCAGCGTATCCAGCCCTGGTAACATGTAATCAAACCAGTAAGAGTACTCCAGCGTAAACATACGGGTGAGGAAGTTCTCATTACGGTTAAAGTAGTTGAGCGCACACTGTATGCAGATGAAATTTTCGGGCAACTTACCAAAAAGCGCTACCACTTTTTTGAGCTGGTCCGTATCCGGAATATCTTCCGCATCATAAATGGTGAGGTATTTACCCCTGGAAAAGTGCAGTCCGTAGTTACATGCCTTAGGTTTGGTTTTAGGCATGTGAAACGGAACTACAATAACCTCAAATATGGCCGGGAAGTCAAGGTCGCGAACCGCGTTCAGCGTTTTATCATCGTCTTCCTCAATCAGTAGTTTGATATCGAGCTTTTCGCGGGGATAATCAATGCTTTGCAGGTTCCAGATGAGCTTTTTGATCAGCTTATCTTCCTTGTACACCGGTAAGTGTATGGTATAAATAGGCAGCTCATCGTCCACCACATTTTTCACTTCCTGTTTGGTAACAGCCTGATGCAACTCAAAACGAGATCCTACCAGCGCCAGGAATAATTTGAATGAGATGGCCAATAGGAAGAAACCGCTGAATATAATATTGAGAACAATCGCTGTGAGCTGGAACTTCAGAAAAAGGCCGACAATCACTATTGCAACAAATGAAAATATTACTACAAGTTGCGGCGTGGTGAAGGTGGTAAGTGCAGAACTGTTGGCATCATGCTCAAGCAGGTCAAACACGGCCTTCTTTACGTACTTTTCGCCGAGTAGTTTATGGCTCAGCCAAATAATGTCAAGGTCCGACGCCAGGATAATCTCAGCTTCTTTGTCGTAAGTAAACCGGATAAAATCGAGCACTAACTGATCGCTTGGATCAGCCATTGCCACAACAACCTTGTTTTTCTCAATGCTGAGCGGCAGGGCCAGTCTTTCGTCGGCAAACTTCAGATCTACTTTTTTCAGCACTTCCGGATCTGAAGGTAATTCGCGTATGGCTTTAAACTCGTAACCGGCGTTTACCAACGAGCGTTCGTAATTTTTACGCGAGATATAGCCAAAGTTGAGTACGATCTTAATGAAAGACAAATTTGACCGTCGGCCAAAGTTCTCGATTTTTTTGCGATCCTCAGCCTTGATGAATCCATCTTTTTCCAGCAGATCGGGTATAGAAACCCGGTTCTTTCCGTCCATAGGGCCGCCTGGAAATAATAGGTGGTCACCGGCAAAGAGATCACTGGAGAGCGTATCCTTCATGTTTTGTACTCAACTTTAATTTTATAATCAATACAAATTAATCGTTCACAATTTCTTGTGACTTTTGAACCTTGGTGCGTACGTACATGAATGACATGAAGATGAGTACCAGGATACCTAAAAGCACATATAGGTTATAGTTTTCCCAGAATATCATGAGCGTGCTCTTGTTGTCTACGTACTCCAGGTTTTCGCCCGATTTGCTGATATTGAACAAATATTTATTACCGGCCACGTCTGTAATGCAAACGTTACTGGTCAATGTAGAAAGCTGTTCGGTGATTGATCTGGATGCTGCAAGGAATGCTTCCCCCTGATTTTTACCGGTGGCCGTCAATACCAGCATGGCGTTATTGCTCCGTCCATAAAAGATCTGGGCAAGACCATTGGAAGTTGAGTCGGTTAAGGAGTAGACCAATTGGTTCTTTTCGTTGTTATAGAGGCGAAATGCATGGTTGAACTTAATTGGAGCATCCGGAAAGTCATCCATAATTTTATCATCTTTGGATAATAAGGCAACGATATTGTTTTTCTTCAGGTCGCTTCTGTCCAAATCGTCAGAATAAACAAACTCAGGGAAATTGTCTGCGTTGATGTTGTTGTTCAATTCATAAACAATTTCGCCCAGTGCGCCCGCAACACTGCTGGCAACGCTTTTACTGATCACTACTTTGGTAGTGCCAGAGTTAAAGGCTTCAGGATACTGGTAAAAGCTAAGCTCGTTGGTAATAAATGGATTTTTAGATTCGAGATATGACTTGTCAACATCGATCTCCCCAAAGAAATTGATGAAGCTATTGGCGCAATTGCCCGTGGCCGGGTAGAACCTGAACTCAGCCTCGAGTGTGTTGTATTTGTGGTGTTGATAACGGTTAATGGTTACGGAAGCACTCAACTTGCCCGACTGGTCAAGGCGCTGGCTGTTGATAAGCATACCATTAAGATAAATATTAAAGAAGCCACGGTCATTAGGATTAAGTCCGCTGTAAACGCCATTAAAGTGGATCTCCACATCTTTTGGCGTAAAGCTAAAATCGCTATTCTTAAAGTTGTACACGCTCTTTAATGAACCAATTCCCGACATGAAGTTGGTTACACCGCCAATTTGACGCAGACTAAGTTTGGAGCGGTTAGCATCAATGGTTTTGAAGAATACATTTTGAGCTTTATCAATAACCAGGTAATTACCAAATGATGAATTTAAGATATTCATATTACCTAGTGCGGTGATCGCTTTATCATAACCGTTGTCATCAGCTCCGGATACGAAAAGGATTTCGGTAGGTACTGTTTTTTCAACGGCCGATTTCTGTATGCTAACCTCTCCTTTAGCGTTGGCATTTACCCGGCTTAGGGTATCTACAACGTTGCTTACGGTTTTATACAGGTAGAATAGGCCCTGGCCGTCGGTTACATTAAGCTGAATTAGTTTTCTTTTCGCTTCAGACAAATGGTGAATGTTGCCTACCATAATGTAGTTCCTCACGGTATCGGGCATTTTACCTTCCTCGTAAACCTGAATGTTGCGGTTCTCAGTTTTCTTTAAGCGCGCATAAGCCCAGGCTACCGCTTTAAGGTCGGCCAATGAGGGGTTTGCGGGGTAAACAATAGCATTTTTGGTTTCAAAAGTGCTGCTGATGTTCTCGGTATTAACCTGTTGAATATTTTTCTGCTGAAAATCAAAGTATGAATAACCTTTTACCTTCACCCACATCGCCGGATTGTCCAGGTCTTTACACTTATCATCAGTAACGGTAAGCAGGGTTTTAATCTGCACCTTAACAAAGCGTTTATCGTCAGATAGCAAGCTCCGGTTGAGCGCGATGGAAATTTTTTGAATAGAATCCTGGCTTAAACGGGTACTGTAAACTGGTTTGTCTGCAACAAGAATATTAATGAAGGAATGGTCTTTGATCAACGCCTGCGAGGGTTCGATATAAAGCACCAGTTTGCTCCCGTTTATTTCGGTGTAAGGGTCTAATCTTACAAAGTAAGCGTTGGAGCCGCTCATGCCCAATATTGGATCATCGTCATGGCCTAACGCTTTAAATGTTACTATTTTTTGAGCAGTTGCAGCCGTAGCAAAAAATACAAAGGAGAAAGCCAGTAAAGTAAAAAACCTATTCATTAATATGGGAATAAAGAGATGATTATGATATGGATTAAGATTAGCTGATTACATTAAATTCAACTCTAAAATAGTTGCCGTTCTCGTCGCTGCGATAAAATACGTCGCCGCCAAGTTCCTGGCAAACCAGTTTTGCGATAGACAGCCCAAGGCCCAGCCTACTTTCGGTGAGCGTGTGGCTTGCGCCGGCATCATTTAAGGTTTTAAGTTTATTAAACATCAGGTCCAATTCTTCCTGGCCTATGGGCAAACCTTCATCAATAATTTCGAGCACAAATTTCTGGCGCTGAAGACTAGTGGCTACCCGGATGTTATTGTTGGTTTGAGAGAATTTGATGGAGTTAGACAGCAGGTTTTGAAAAACCTGTCCGGTAAATACGCGGTCGAGCCTCACGTTTAACGGAAGTTTTAATATTTCGTCAACCAGGTGAATATTTTTCATGGCGGCAATATCCACCAGGCCTTTAAATACTGTTCTTACCTCCTGGTTAATGTCGAACACTTCCATATCGAACTTAATCTCGGTCGACTCAACATCCTTAAGGTTCATTAGCTTATTGAGCAGATATTGCATCCTTTCGGCCGATTGCTCGATATAATTAACGCATTCTTTCTGGTCCTGGCTCAGGCGGTAATCCTCATCCTTGATCATGCTGCTGCTCATCACAATAGAGCCAATAAGATTCTTTAAATCATGGCCCGCCATATAGATAAAGGCGTTCTTTTGCTCATCTAACCGGCGCAGCTTCTCATATTGCACATCAATGATGTTATTCTTCTGCACAATGTCGCGGTTTTGCACAGTCAGTTGTTCATTGGACCTTGCAATAACCATCTGCGATTTGATTTCGCGTTCGATGACCTTGTATCTCGATGCAGTAACAAAACAGGAGAATAAGGCGACGATGAAAAAATAGGTTCCACCGCTGCTCACCACCATGTCAAGCGCGTAAATATTCAATGTGTTAAAGAAAACGGCCAGTAATAGTACGGCCACCAACGATTGGATGATGGAATGAATAGGCTCCCATACGGCCATCATGTTAAAAAACAGGATAATGATGGAGAATGCCAGGAAATAGATAGTGTCGACCTGTATATTAACAAGATTACACAAAACAGCCTGTATTACAGCCAGCAAGATAAAGCTGATGTGCAGCAAAATGCGGTAATCGTATTTTTGATTATTGAAAAAGTTGTATAAACCGTAAATAACGGCTATAACAAACAAGCGGGCAACAAAAAATGGCAACCAGTAATCGGGCGCGTAAATAAAATCGATGATACTAAAGGGGGCATACAGAAAAATAACAGTCATGATGATGTTATTGGTCTGATACCACGCTTTTTTATTGAGCTCCTGAGCGTATTCGTCTTTGCTGATCTGAACAAACATGCGCGATTACTATATTTACCGTTAAAAAAATAAAACCGATCAATTCAAAAAATTTGAGTTCTAATCAAACCTTTAAATTAATGCGATTGTTAAGACTATTAATTGTTGCGTGTTATTGCTTCGCCTTTAATTTAGCAAAAAGCAATCCAACGCAACCCATTAGTCGTGCGTTACTGTTTCAAAGAGCAGCGAGCCTGGACAATGGTGTTAGCATTTCGTGGCTCGAACAAACCTGGAATACTGACCTTTTGCAACAAATTCCCGTTAAAAATACCGATTTCGCCCTTCTTAAACGCCTTGGGTTTAAAAGCATAAGGTTACCTGTGGCTTTTAGTTACTTCGATTCGAGGCAGATTTCCCGGGGGGAAGTATTTGCACGGATCGATGAAATTGTGAAACAATGTAAGGCCTTCGGATTTAAACTGATCATTGATAATCACTATGGTAACCTGAATGACAGTAATTATCAGACAGAAACACCAAGGATTATTAATCTGTGGTTAAATGTAGCGAAAAGATACCAAAAAGAAAGTAATAACTTCCTTTTCTTCGAAATTTACAACGAGCCACCGCGGATGAACCCGCAGGCCTGGAAAGACGTAGCCTACAATATTGTTACCGCCATCCACAAATCTTACCCACAAAGAACGCTTATTGTTGGCGCCTCTAATTATAACAGTATTTTTGAACTTAGCCGTTTTGTACGGTTGGCTGATGAGAATGTTATATATACGTTTCATTTTTATGAACCTTTTTTATTTACTCACCAGGGGGCGGAGTGGATAGGGAACGACGTAGCTACCGTCGGGGTTCCGTTTCCCTATACTGTGGAAAAGTTTCCACAGCTAAATTTTAAAACCAAAGGCACCTCTGGAGAGTATAATTACAATAAATATAAACAGGACGGTAATGTGCAGTCTATTTTTGAAAAAATGCGGATGATAAAAAAATGGTCTGACAAGTATTACGTACCTCTATTGTGCGGCGAGTACGGCGTGTATAATAAATACGCCGATCTGGATAGCCGTTGCAATTATATTAAGGCTGTAAGAGAGGCGTTGAAAAGCGTTAAAATTCCGGGAATTCTTTGGGATTATAACGCTAATTTTTCAATTTTTACAGGACCGCCTTCAGTGGCTAATTTGCCCTATTGTATGCGAAATGCAATAGGGTTTAAACAAAAGTAAATTATAAATAAACGGTTTAAAACCACTAACTTTGTAACTTGTTTAATATCGTATGAGATTTTTTGCTGAGCAGCGTCGGGAGGTAATGAAGCATATTGAAAAATATATGCTCGAGAAGATGGACGACTTCTTGAAGCCGATAGAAGATATCTGGCAGCCTTCAGACCTACTTCCCGATTCTTCAAGAGAATCATTTTTTTCAGAAATTAAAGAACTGCAGGAGAGTGCTAAAGGTTTATCTTATGACCTTATCGCTGTACTGATCGGAGATACTATTACAGAAGAGGCGTTGCCTACTTATGAGTCATGGCTTTCTATGGTGGAAGGTGTTTCAAAGGAGGAACAAGGCGGATGGATGAAATGGACCCGCGCCTGGACCGCCGAAGAAAACCGTCATGGTGATTTGCTTAATAAATATCTTTATCTCTCTGGTCGGGTTGACATGCGCGCCATGGAAGTATCCACGCAATATCTTATTGCTGATGGTTTTGATATAGGCACCGGTGCCGATCCTTATCGTAACTTTATTTACACCTCTTTTCAGGAGCTGGCCACCAACGTGTCGCACCGCCGCGTAGCTTCGCAGGCTAAACAAGCAGGCGATACCCTGCTTTCAAAAATGTGCGGCGTTATCGCGTCAGACGAGGCGCGCCATGCTAAAGCATACAAACACTTTATTTCGAGAGTGTTTGAGGTTGATCCCAATGAGGCTATGATTGCCTTTGAGGATATGATGCGCAAGAAGATTGTAATGCCGGCCCATTTTTTACGTGAGATCGGAATGAAAATTGGTCAAACTTTCGGCCACTTTACTGATGCAGCCCAGCGTTTGGGTATTTACACCGCGATAGATTATGTGGACATCCTGAAACAATTGCTGGATGAGTGGCATATCGAAAGCACCGAAGGCCTTAATGAAGCCGGTGAAAAAGCTCGTGATTACCTGATGCACCTGCCAGATCGTTTGATCAGAGTAGCAGACAGGATGAAAAATCCGATGCTCGAATATAAATTTACCTGGATCAACGGTTAAGCCGTTGATTCAGGATTCTTCCGTGATCAGGTCGATATTTTCCCTGCCCGGATAATCCAGCAACAGATCGTTAATAATCTCTTCCAGCGTCAGGATATTTACATCATCCGTGTAATGTTCTGTTTTGCTGATCTCAATATCATTCCCTTTTATTTTTAGTTTAAACAGATAGCCTTCGTATAAACCCGGCTTGGCTATTTCAACGGCATCGGGCTTTTTGGTTATTTCGAAAGCCAGATCCTGTTGCCGTTGTTTTCTAAATAAGGGATTTACCTTTTTTTGCAGCAACTGCCACAATTCATGCTTATCAATCGGTGTGCTGGTGTTTATAATTTTCATGTAATTAAGTGATTAAACGCAGCTTTATTTACAAGCAGAATCTTAATATTGTTTGCGCAGCAGCGGGGCGGTTTTAAAACCCTTTGCTGCCGGCTACGTTTCACCTAAAAACTTTTTCTAATGAAATACAAGTTATTGGGCCGCTCTGGCCTTAAAGTGTCTGAACTTTGTTTAGGAACCATGGGCTTTGGAACCGAAGCTGGCTGGGGTGCTGATAAAGAAACCAGCTTTGCCATACTTGATGCCTATGCAGAAGCAGGCGGCAATTTTATCGATACAGCCAATATTTACAAACTCGGTACCAGCGAAAAAATTATCGGAGAATATCTGAGCAATCAGGACCGGGATTATTTTGTGGTAGCAACCAAATATACGCTCCTGGATAATAAGACTAATCCTAACGCATCGGGCAATAACCGAAAGAATATGATGCGCAGCGTGGAGGAGAGCCTGAAGCGGTTAAAAACGGATTTTATCGATGTACTTTACTTGCACATTTGGGATGATATTACACCAATTGATGAAGTGCTGCGGGGTATGGACGATCTCATCAGGCAAGGGAAGGTGAACTATGCCGCCATTAGCGATACGCCTGCATGGGTGGTGTCTAAAGGTAATACCATGGCCGAACTAATGGGCTGGAGCCAGTTTATCGCCTTACAGGTGGAATATAGCCTGGTACAACGCACACCGGAGCGTGAGCTGATTCCGATGGCCAAGCATTATGGCATGACGGTTACACCGTGGGCCCCATTGGCTGGGGGCGCCTTAACCGGCAAATACCTGCGCGGCGAAAAGGGACGCGTTAAGCCCGAAAGCAACCGCAGGAGTGAGAACAGCGCACGTATAACCCGCGAGGTAATGGCCATTGCTGACGAAATTGGCGCTACACCTGCTCATGTTGCACTGAAATGGATGATGCAGCAATCATTTTCCTGTATTCCAATTGTGGGCGCTACCAAGTTGAGCCAGTTGCAGGATAACCTCAAAACAATTGACGTAACGCTTGATCAGCAGCATCTTGAACGGCTGGACGCTGCTAGTGCTATACCGCTGGGCTTCCCCGGCGACTTTTTTAAGGAGGAGGCCGTGCGCATCAATTCATTTGGTGGATTTTACGATAGGGTTGAGAAACGGAATGTGTAGTAAAGGTTAGTTGCTCAGTCTCTTACTTTAGCTAAATTTATTCTATTCAAATCCTTTATCATGAAAAATAAAATAGGTGTTTTAGGTTCAGGGGCGGTGGGCGAAACTTTAGCTACCGGCCTCTCAAAAAAGGGCTATCCGGTAATGATCGGTACACGCAATACTTCAAAGCTGGCTGCTATTGAAACGGCGGATCTGAAAACCGGGTCATACAATGACACGGCTGCCTTTGGTGAGATTCTGATACTAACCGTAAAGGGCGAAGCCGCATTAGAGGTAATTGAAGGGATCGACGCGGATTTGCTGAAAGGTAAAACCATTATTGATACTACTAACCCAATTAAAACCGGTGCGCCGCCTAAGAATGGCGCCTTGCAGTTTTTTACCGGTGTTAACGATTCGCTGATGGAACAGCTGCAGGAAACTGCGCCCCAGGCTAATTTTGTAAAAGGGTTCAACAGCGTAGGGTCGGCGTTAATGGTGGACCCGAATCTTGGTGGTATTAAACCAACCATGTTTATCTGTGGAGATAGTGATGAGGCCAAGAAGCATGTTGCTGAAATTTGCGAAGTTTTGGGATTTGAACCCTATGACTGTGGTAAAAAGGAAACCGCAGGAGCATTAGAAGCCTTATGCATCCTGTGGTGTCAGCCTGGTTTTGCCAGAAACGACTGGCATCACGCCTTTAAGATGTTATCCTGACCGTACGGCTTTTAAGCGGCCGGATGCGCTTTATTTTAGGTTTGCCATTGTTGGTGGTCATATATCGGTTTTTCCATTTGTCCAAAGCTCCGTTTGCACTGAAAACACTTAGCAGAAACACGGTTCCCACAATTAGTAGCATAGAACATTCGCATAAATAATTAAGTAAAGCTCCCATAGTAAGATGTATTAATAGCCGCTTTCTTACTACAAGCAATGTGCCTTTAGGTAAAATATACCATATACCCGCGTTTATTCTGCGTAATCGGAATAAATGCGGGATAAATCGCTTCTCTATAGGTCGATTTGAACCTATAAATTGTCCGGTAAATGCAACAGTAGCGGTGTGAGAAGACACCAACAACGCGTAGGTCTTGTCAGTCAAATTTCTTCAGATATTTCATATTGATCAATTCGCCGTACAATATATCGGAAGGCTGTCCAGACTGAACCACGGCGAACCATCAAATTGCAGTACCTGAATGTTCTGTGCGGGCATAAAGCTTTGCGCTAACAAGAACTTTTTTTGGTGGCTTCTATTTTGGATAACCTCCATGACAATAAAACAATGCCCGGGCGATCCGCCATGAATAAACACATCTCCGGCCTTTAATTCAGATTGGTTATTTACTTTTTTTAATTCTTTTTCCAGCGATAATGTACCTGCGTAGGAGAATACGAGGTTAAGGTATTGCAGAAAATTATTGTAGCTGTAATCTTTGGCAGCTTTCAGTTTCCAATGGTCCTTGCTATACCGGTAACCATTGGCGTAGTGCACATAATCGCACCGGAAACCGCTCGTAAAATTGAAAGCGATCTGATTGAATTTTTTCAGATGAAACAAATACTCAGCCCTTAGCCTGATTACTGCATCAGCACATTGCTGCAGGTCATACTTGCCCACACTCATGTCAACTACAGCCGCTGTATAAAGATTTGTTCGGGCAACATCGCCTTTGTAAGTCCGGGTAGGCGTACCGGCCGGTTTCAGTTTCAATTGCTGAAGCCATTGACCAAAGCTACCCACTTGCGGATACTCACGGGTAAAACCCGAGGGGAGGCTAAAGCGGGTAGTTACATCGTCTGATAATGAGGCTGTAAAAAACAACAGCAATAGTGTGATAAGGAGTTTCATGAGGTTTTGGCATTTTTTAATTGTTTATATCCATTAAATGGCACCGGTTTTCCGTCGACAATATGAAAGGAAGAAAAATGCAAATGGGTAGGCGAGCGCTTCTTATAAGCATTGTAACCGGTGCGACCAACTAATGCTATTTGCTGACCGGCCTTTATCTTATCTCCCGGTTTTACAAAAATGCTTTCATTATGCGCGTAATAGGTAATAAGGTTTAACTGCGGGTGATAGATCCAGATGTATTTACCACCCCTCAGTTTGCTGCTGGTTTCCCACGTGTTACAACATGCAATCACAATTCCGTCGGCCACCGCAAGTACCTCAACAGGTAGATGCGTTTTGTCGTCAATGCAATCTTGGTTGCGGTCATCAATAAAAATATCATGAGCAGGGTGACCGCCATGTTTGTTGCCGTCAAAATAGTTGTATCCCTTGCCTATATATCCGTTACCTCCACTGCCGCCGGTTGCTTGGTAATTATAACGTACCAACGGAAATACCCACGGTGCAGGCAGTGGTTTAAGCTCGCTTTGCGATTTGATCGCATCTAACAGCGCTTTAACCTGTATACGGGCATCAGCATGGTTAATAGTATTATTCAAGATGGCCGTATTGAGCCGATCAAATTTTTCGCATGTTGCTCTTACAGACCGAGGTTGTGCCTTTATCTGTGATGTTAGTAGTGCAATAGAGATCAGGAAGATTTTAAGCATAAGGTTTAGTATAAATTTAAACAAAGAATTGCAGAATTAATATCCGGTTTTGGATATCAATGATTGCGCGATCCGATAAGTTTGCATGATGCATTTTAGCTATAGAAGCATACGGGAAACCGTGTTTACCTTACTTTTCGGATTGTTGCACTTTATTGTCGATGTCTTAGCACTTAACTACGATAAATTAAAATAAATAGAGTAAACAGCTATTCACTCATTCAAAACTCACTCATTCTCTCATTCTTCACATATTCCTCCTATACTGCCCGCCCACTTCATACAAGGCATGCGAGATCTGGCCTAAGGAACAGTACTTGCAAACCTCCATTAAACTTTCAAAAGTGTTTTCGCCGATAGCAGCTGCATGTTGAAGCTGTTTGAGTAGCCTGGCCGCTTTGTCGGCATTTCTTTGCTGAAAGGCTTCGACTGCCATGATCTGGAATTGCTTTTCTTCTTCAGTAGCCCTGATCACCTCGCCTGGTATTACAGTGGGCGAGCCTTTTCTGTTGAGGAAGGTGTTTACACCGACGATCGGGTAATCGCCATTATGTTTAAGGGTTTCATAGTATAGTGATTCCTCCTGGATCTTGCTGCGCTGGTACATCGTCTCCATTGCGCCCAATACGCCGCCGCGGTCATTGAGACGTTTAAATTCCGTCATCACGGCTTCTTCGACCAGATCGGTCAGCTCTTCAATAATAAAGGAGCCTTGTAACGGGTTTTCGTTTTTAGCTAAGCCGAGCTCGCGATTAATGATGAGCTGAATGGCCATGGCTCGGCGTACGGATTCTTCGGTAGGGGTGGTTATCGCTTCGTCGTAAGCATTTGTATGCAATGAATTGCAGTTATCATAGATAGCATAAAGCGCTTGCAAGGTGGTACGTATATCGTTAAAGTCGATCTCCTGCGCATGCAGTGAGCGGCCGCTGGTTTGGATATGGTATTTCAGCTTTTGCGAACGATCATTGCCCTTGTATTTATTCTTGATGGCTTTGGCCCAAATCCTGCGTGCTACCCGGCCAATCACCGAATACTCCGGGTCAATGCCGTTAGAGAAAAAGAAAGACAGGTTAGGGGCGAAGTCGTCGATGTGCATACCCCGGCTGAGGTAATACTCCACATACGTAAAACCGTTGGCCAGCGTGAATGCTAATTGAGTGATGGGATTTGCACCAGCCTCTGCAATGTGATAACCGGATATGGATACCGAATAGAAGTTGCGGACCTTATTGTCGATAAAATATTCCTGAATATCGCCCATCATTCGTAATGCAAACTCCGTGGAAAAGATACAGGTGTTCTGAGCCTGATCTTCCTTCAAAATATCCGCCTGAACAGTGCCGCGAACAGTGGCTATAGCATGAGCTTTAATTTTCTGATAAACATCTGCGGGGAGTACCTGGTCGCCTGTAAGCCCGAGGAGCATCAGGCCAAGGCCGTTGTTTGCCCTCTCTAAACCATCGGTTGAGGCTTTTGAGCCAAAGGTTTCTTCAAAATTGCGGTAGTGGGGGCGCTGATGGCCCTTATCGTCATAAAGCTCTTTAAATTTCGCTTCAACGAGGTGCTCCAGATGATGTTCGCGAATATACTTTTCGCACTGCTGATCAATGGCCGCATTCATAAAGAAACCAAGCAGCATAGGCGCGGGGCCATTAATGGTCATGGAAACCGAGGTAGACGGATGGCAAAGGTCAAAACCGGAATACAATTTCTTAGCATCATCCAGCGTAGCGATACTTACACCGGAATTGCCGATCTTTCCATAAATATCCGGGCGCCGGTGCGGATCTTCTCCATATAGTGTCACCGAATCAAAAGCCGTAGACAACCGGTGCGCCGGCTGACCTAAAGAAACATAATGGAAACGCTTATTGGTACGTTCGGGACCACCTTCGCCTGCAAACATCCGGGTAGGATCTTCGCCCTCACGTTTAAGTGGGAACACGCCCGCGGCGTATGGAAATTCACCAGGTGCATTCTCGGTGAGCAGCCATCTCAAAATATCTCCCCAGGCTTCATATTTAGGCAAGGCTATTCTCGGAATGCGCAATTGCGATAAAGACGTAGTATAAAGCGGTTGTTTGAACTCTTTATCTCTTACCTTATAAATGAAATTGTCAGCCTTATATTTTTCAACAACCTCCGGCCACAATTTTAGCAGTTTCCTGCATTCCGGATGCAATTGCTCCTCGATGCGATTATACAGCTTTTGTAACTCCTCATGCAAGTTAATTAAGCCCTCTCCTCCAGAGAGGGTTTGGGAGAGGTGTTTACTCCCCTCCAGCTGATAAAGGTGCTGGGCAAGCCTACATTGCTCGTTCACCCATTGGGTGTAAGCCTCGCTGCTTTCGGTTATTTCGGCCAGGTAACGAGCCCGGTCTGGCGGGATGATGTAGATTTTTTCTGATTCTTCGGTAACCGTTTTCGCCTCGGCGTGCAGATCAATGCCTGTTTTAGTTTTAATGGCTTGTACAAGTGCGCTAAACAGCCGGTTCATGCCGGGATCATTAAACTGCGAGGCCATAGTGCCAAATACTGGTAGGTCATCATCATTGGCGTCAAAAAGCAGGTGATTGCGTTTGTATTGCTTCCGTACATCGCGAATGGCGTCTAATGCGCCCCGTTTATCAAACTTGTTAAGTGCCACTATGTCCGCAAAGTCGAGCATGTCTATCTTCTCTAGTTGGGTTGCCGCGCCAAACTCGGGTGTCATTACGTACATGGACAAGTCGCAATAATCTGTGATCATGGTATCGGACTGACCGATGCCCGAAGTTTCGACAATGATGAGATCAAAGCCTGCCGCTTTACAAATAATGATAGCTTCCTCTACGTATTGTGACAGCGCGAGGTTTGACCGCCGGGTGGCCAGCGACCGCATATAAACCCGCGGACTATTGATAGCGTTCATTCGTATACGGTCACCCAGCAGCGCGCCGCCTGTTTTCCGCTTGGACGGGTCCACAGAAATGATGGCAATGGTTTTGTCGGTCTCTAATAAAAAGCGGCGGACCAGTTCATCCACCAGAGACGATTTGCCTGCGCCGCCGGTGCCAGTAATGCCGAGGACGACCGCTCCCCCAGTCCTCTCCTCCAAAGGAGTCCGGTGGGACGAGGGAGAGGGAGCTTTAAAAGACCGTGGAAATTGCTCGGGGTGGTTTTCTGCAAGGGTGATGAGTTGGGCAATGGCTTTCGGATCTTTTTCGGGCAGGTGTTTCAGCTCCCCGTTTAAGTGTGTTTTAGTCTCAAAATCGCATTGCTGTAGCATGTCATTGATCATCCCTTGTAAACCCATGCGGCGACCATCATCGGGCGAATAGATGCGGGCTATGCCATAGGCCTGCAGTTCTTCTATTTCATGTGGCAGAATCACGCCGCCGCCGCCACCAAATATCTTGATATGGCCGGCTGCGCGCTCCTTCAGCAGATCGTACATGTATTTAAAGTACTCTATGTGGCCGCCCTGGTAGGAGGTTATGGCAATGCCTTGCACATCTTCCTGGATGGCACAATTCACTACTTCTTCAACAGAGCGATTATGCCCCAGATGAATCACCTCCACGCCCGACGATTGTAATATACGACGCATGATATTAATGGTAGCGTCGTGTCCGTCAAACAAGGAAGCGGCCGTTACAAAGCGTATTTTATGCACCGCGCGGTATGGAGCAACATTTTCCATGAAGGGTAGTATAATTGATCAGCTCAAAATTAGGCAATTTGTGCATGAAATTTATTATGCGTGCATAATAGTTGGACGGGTTTTACTGCTGCCGCAAATAAGAAACGGGAAATGCTTTTTAAAGCGTTTCCCGTTTCTTAAAGTTAAGACAACTTATATTTCAGCAATCACTGCTGTAGGTCATTGTTATTTGCTTTTAGATGAAGAACCGTGTGATTTAGAAGATTTGCTGGTTGATTTCTTCTCGTCGTTCATCATTTTCTTTGAACCAGAACTTTCTTTGCTGTGGCTGGTGTTTTTAGTATTTGCCATGACTTCTAAGTATTTATGTTTAACAATTAGTTATTTGATTATTCTTTAAGAAAAATCGTGCCTGTTGCAAATAAATGACACTCTTGGAAGTATAGTTATAATAAAATATTGATTAATAATATGTTAAGGTATTGTGTTGTAATTGAGTAGATTTTAAGAATATGTAAATTTTTATACACTTGTTCTGAAATATTAACAATTCTGTAGCGCGGTTTTGCCTAACATCAATTGTGCCAATCGGCTGACGTAACCGTCTCAATTTTACCTGTTTTTAATTGTATCTTTGCACTAATGCAGATTACAGATACAGCGGTTGAACAGGGATACAAGGGTTACAATAATTACGGCGCGTGGTTACGAAAAAAATATAACGGCCAGCGTGTTTTTAAAGTGATTGTTGATGGCGGTTTTACCTGTCCAAACAGGGACGGGTCAAAAGGTTATGGGGGGTGTACTTATTGTAATGTGGATTCATTTACCCCATCAGTATCCCGCAAAAATCCTTCCTTGCGTGAGCAGGTGATCCAGGGTATGGAACGTGCCCGTAAGGGTAACAAGGCAGATAAGTTTATCATCTACTTTCAGCCCAACACGAATACCTACGCGCCGGTGCATTATCTTAAAATGCTTTATGATGAAGCACTAAGCATTAATACCGAAGATATTGTAGGCCTCTCGGTAGGTACGCGTCCTGATTGTATCGATGCGGAGAAGATTGCGTTGTTGGAAAGCTATACCGACCGGTTTGATGTGGATCTGGAAATGGGTATGGAGTCTATCTATAATGATACCCTTGCGCAAATTAACCGCGGCTGTACCCACCAAGACTTAATCAAGGCCCTCAGCCTGGTGCAAAACAGCAATCTTGATATTTGTGTGCATACTATTTTCGGCTTCCCCTGGGAAAGCAAAGCAATGATGCTGAAATATGCTGACGAGATAAACCGCTTTAAGCAGATCAAGTTTGTCAAATTTCACCACCTGCATATAGTTGAGGGCTCTGTTATGGGTGTTAAATACAAACGCGAGCCTTTCAAATTATTTACGCTCGAGGAGTACGCCGACTTTCTATGTGAACTGCTGCCCCTGGTACGGCCGGATGTGGTAGTTCAGCGTTTGTTCGGTATTTCGGACTGGGATTTACTCATTGCTCCAAACTGGCAACTCAAAAAATCAGAGATACAGCATTTTATTGATAAACGGATACTCGAGAGAGGTGTTGTTCAAGGTTCGGCGTTGCTATAAGCTTTTACCGGTTTGGTATTGGCTTTGTGCTACAGAATTAGCTCCATCAGCATAAATTTTTACTGTCTTGTCAGAGAAAACCGTACAGAATTACATTCCGGCGCTTACCGGTGTGAGGGCATTGGCCGCTTACCTTGTCTTTATATCACACTATGAGTACCAGTTTGATGAAAATTTTCCCCACTTTGTGCAACGATTCTTCCAGGAATTCCACATCGGGGTTACTATTTTCTTCACACTTTCGGGGTTTTTAATTGCTTTCCGCTATTGGGATAACTTTAAGTTAACCAGCGATTGGTTTAAGCAATACCTTAAAAACCGCGTCGCCCGCATATATCCCATGTATTTTTTACTGACGGTATGTGCGTTTGTATACTATTACTTTACCCATGATCAGCGCATCACCGACGGCTTTCCTCATCCCCTGGGTTTGCTTTTAATGCATGTTACTTTTGTCCGCGGCTTTTTTAACGATCTTAAGTTTACGGGTATAGCCCAGGGCTGGTCGCTCACGGTTGAAGAATGCTTCTACTTTTCGGCGCCCATTATTTTCTTTATCGCTCAGCGCTATAAAAAGTTCTATATCCAGCCGGTTATAATTACGCTTATCGGTGTGTCGCTGGTGCTGATCTTCAGGCACGTTAACTGGTATGGCTTCTTTGGCAACTTTCCGTTCATGTTTATCTATACCTTCATTGGCCGTTGTTTCGAGTTCTTTGTGGGTATACAGCTGGCGCTTTTGGTGCGTAAAAAAGGGTTTGGCCGTTCCAACGGTATTAAATATACCTATATAGGCTTTTTGCTCATTTTTGTTTGCGTAGGCATCATGTCCACGTTGCCAATCCCCAAAGGTTGGAACGCCGGGCTGCAGCATCCTTTTGGCATCATCACCAATAACTATCTTTTATCTACTTCTATTGCTTTGTTCTTCTATGGCTTGCTTACAGAGCGGACCGTAATGAAAAAAGTGCTATCTAATAACTTTGTACAGTTATTGGGCAAAAGCTCCTACATCTTCTACCTTATTCACCTGGGCTTTATCTATAGCCTAATACACCCCTTATTTGAGCGAATGAACAACGCCATATTTGGCTATTACGACAAAATACAGGTAGACTGGATTTCGCCATTTCAGTACGACTGGCTTAATCTGATTTTTGAGTTTATCATACTCAATGCCCTTTCTATACTATTATTCAAGATTATCGAGGAACCATTAAATCACTATATCCGTAACTCTGATTTTTTAATAAAGAACAAAAAGAAGGCGGTACGCGAGGTGGTGAAAATTGATTAAAAAACGTTAATTTACTGAACGATAAATAATCTGTTCAACTTAAACCAATGTCTGTCAGACCATTAAAAGTGATGATCCATGAAATTACAGGTTTGCGCGCTTTTGCGGCTTACCTGGTATTTATCCATCATTTCCATTATATTATTTCTGATGGCTTTCCACTCGGTGTTAAACGTTATTTGAATGAGTTTAACATTGGGCTGCCCATGTTTTTTGTGCTGGCCGGTTTTTCTATCACCTATCGCAACTACGATAAGTTTGCGCTGACGAGTAAGTGGTTTTTTAAATACATGCAGAAGCGTGTTGCGCGCATCTATCCGGTGTATCTGCTGGTTACACTGATCGCCTTCGGTTGGAACTATTTTGAGCCGGCCCCCGTGGTAACTGGCGGAATTCATCCTATTGCGGCTTTTTTGCTCAACATAACTTTTTTAAGAGGCTTCTTTGACGATCTGAAGTTTACCGGGGTTGGCCAGGGTTGGTCGCTCAGCGTTAACATGACGTTTTATATTTTGGTGCCGCTTATATTTTTTGCTATCCGCAGGTGGCAAACTATTTACTGGCAGCCATTTGTGTTTACGGCGGTGGGATTATTGTTGGTAGGTGCTTTCAGCAATGTGAGTTTTTATGGCTTTTTCGGCAATAACATTTATATGATGCTGTATTCGTTCTTTGGCAGGGCGCTTGAGTTTTTCGGCGGCATAGGCATCGCATTACTCGTCAAAAAGAGAGGCTTTAGCCGGGTAACGCAGTTTAATTTAACGTATACTGGTTTTGGTATCATATTGCTGTGCGTATACCTGCTCTCCATTTTGCCGCTGCCGGTTAACCATCTGTACAGGCTCCAGAGCACACCGGGTTTTCTGATCAATAACTATATCATCGGCGCGGCATCAACAATGATGTTTTTGGGGTTGATTACCGAAAAGACATGGCTCAAAAAGATACTGGCCAGTAAGCTATTTGATATACTTGGTAAAAGCTCCTACGCTTTTTACCTTATCCATTTAGGGCCCATCAATAACGGCTTGCACCGGCTGATGAATTGGCTCAATGAGCGCGTTTTCTCTTTCTATGATCGGGTTAACCTGGATTGGCACTCTCCATTTGAGAGCGACCGGCTCAACCTGTTGTATGTTTTTATACTGTTAAACCTTATCGCAATCTTCATCTTCAGGTTTATTGAAGAACCTCTAAACAATTATATCCGTAAAAAAGACTTCACTTTCAGGTTTTTTAACTCAGGGAGAAAAGTGAAGGCAGACTTGGCTGAAGAAAAGGTATGAAATTAAAGTTTTTGGTTGTATTAGTACAGGTTTCTATTGCGCTTTTAACGCTGGCATCAAACGAAACGCTGGCACAGGATAAAAATTCAAAAAAGGCAGAGGAAATTACTATAGAGGAAATTCCGGGAGCCAAAGATGCCTGCTTTGACGCTAATAAACCGGTAAACTATAATATTGACTTAACTAATACCTTCTCGAGTACGCAAACAGGTTCGCTGGCGTGTGTAGTGACGGATCTTTTGAACAAGCCTTTATTTCGTAAAACGCTTCCCATAAAAATGGAAGCCATGGATACCAAACGGGTTCCCTTCGATATACCCCAACAAAAAGCCGGTTTTTATCACGTTAATTTTATAGTTAAAACCAAGGACTATGATGATACTGTTCGGCGGGTATTTGGTGTCGATGTTTATAATATTCATTCGCCCTTTCCTAAACCTGCTGACTTTGATGCTTTCTGGACCCGGTCAAAGGAAGAACTGGCGAAGGTAAAACCCGAGTTTAAAGTAACAGAAAAGCCTGATCTTTCTAACGAAACCGACCAGGTGTTCGAAATAGAAATGAAGTCGGTGGGCAACGTGACTATCAGAGGCTGGATGACGCTGCCTAAGGATCGGGATACCAGCGAAAAGCTGTCCTGTTATGTGGTGCTGCCGGGCTACTGGTCTTTCATGACCCCGCAGCGTAGCATCCCGCATGAGGCAACGTTCTCATTCAACGTGCGTGGATTGGGCCACAGTCGCGATCAGATCTATCCATCTAAGGAAGAATTTATTACCTACGGAATCGAGGATAAGAACAAATATATCTACCGCGGGGCTATACTGGACTGTATCCGTTTTATGGATTTCATCAACAGCCAGGATTACCTCGATCATAACTCTGTATGCGTAAACGGTGGCAGTATGGGCGGATACCTGTCGCTCGCGTTGGCCAGTCTTGACGACCGGGTTACATTGTGTACTGCCGATAATCCGTCTTATGACGATTACAAGTGGGCCAATATTCTAAATAAGGACCATTTCCCAGTTTCTGACGTGAGGTACTATGCCCAAAAGCATAACCTCGACTTACAGAAGTTACTGAACGACCTCGAATATTTCGACCTTAAGAACTTTGTGCCTCATTTAAAGGCCCGCACCATTATAGGCATCGGATTGTTAGATAATTTTGTGCCGCCATCCACCTCAATGGCCATGTACAATAATATACCCGCCAGTACCCCTCACGAAATTTTTATCTATCCAAACCTCACTCACGAAGTTGGCCCAGACCTGGGTAAATACAAGGGCGACTGGACCTGGAAATACCTCGGCATTGAAAAGAAAAAGGAAGAACTGGAAAAGAAACATGCCGCCGAGGCCGCTTCCCGGCCTGCAGGTGCCAAAGCAGAAAAGGTAGACGAAAAGGATGTGATCAACCTGGAGGAACACCCCGAGAATAAGGAAGCGGTATTTAAATTAAACAGCGAAGTAGATTATCGCATCGAACTGAAAAATAAGTTCGACAGTAAGCAATCAGGCACAGTGTCTTATGCCCTTAGCACGATGGACGGTAAGCTGATCACCAAATATCAAAAGGCGGTAACGCTTGACGCAAGGGACTCTAAGAGTATACACTTTCAGATCCCCGGCCAGCAGACAGGTTTTTACAAGATTAACTTCATGATCAATACCGATGATTATGATGATACGGTACGACGTGTTTTTGGGGTGGATATTTACAACATCAAATCGCAGCATGCTAAGCCCGCTGACTTTGACGAGTTCTGGACAAGTACAAAGGCTGAACTGGCTAAAGTAGAACCTGATTATAAACTAACGGAGCACCCGGAACTGGAAAAAGGGAACGATCAGATTTTTCTGGTAGAGATGAAATCGCTGGGTAATTTAACCATACGGGCATGGCTGTCTTTGCCAAAAAAACGGAACCCGAAAGATAAATTGCCGGTTTACCTGGCGCTCCCCGGCTTTGGCGCGGAAATGAAGCCCACCAATAATATAACCGCGGTAGCCTATGTAAATCTTAACGTCCGTGGGCTGGGCAACAGCCGGGATGTGATCCATCCGGAACGGGACGAATATCTGACCGTAGGTATTGAAAATAAATATACTTACATATACCGCGGTGTGCTGATGGATTGTGTGCGGGCGGTCGACTTTATTTGTTCCCGGCCCGAGCTGGATAACACACAGATTTTTGCCAGCGGCGGTAGTATCGGAGGCTTTTTGTCGTTGGCGCTTGCCAGTATTGACCACCGTGTAGCATTGTGCTCTGCAGATAACCCGGCTTTTGCCGACTTTAGAGATTTTTCAGAAAGCAACCAGTTCCCGATGGAATCATTTAAGCGGTATGCGCGAGAACACGGTATGAATTTTAACACGATGCTCAACACGCTCGACTACTATGACCTGAAGAACTTTGTGCCCAATTTAAAATGTGAGGTAGTAACCGGTATCGGTCTGCTCGATCAATATGCGCCGCCTTATCCGTCAATGGCTATGTATAATGCGATACCTACCAAGAAAAAGCTGTTCATTTTTCCTAACCTGGCGCACGAAGTGGGGCCGGAGATAGGCAACTACGTGGGCAAGTGGATGTACTATACATTCCAGATACAATAAGATAATACCATAGTTATAGAAAGATTCCGAATTTTAACCGATGAAATATATTTACCATACCTCTAAACTTATCATAGCCTGCTTAATCATTTCCGTTTTCTCGTTTGATGCATTTGCCGGCGGCTGGCCGGTTAAAAAGGGGAAATTTGTTATTGCGCCTTCATTGATCTATTACCATGCAACAAAGTTCTGGGACAGAAGCGGCCAACTAACGCCCTATACCAACGGTGGTTATTTTAACTCTACCGGCGTATATGTTTATGGCGAATATGGTTTGGCTAAAAGAGTAACGCTTACGGCCTCACTGCCCTACGTAGTGAACAGCTACAAACAGGGAACGGTTCAAAACTCGCTGGCAGGTCTTACCGATGCCGAGTTAGGGGCAAGGTTCTATCTAACCAATATCGATTTCAAATATTACTTTGCCGTTCAGGGTACAGCTGTGGTGCCATTGTATAAGAACACCCCGACCACTTATTATGGCTATCAGAGCGGTGGCGGCGAAATCCGCCTTATTGGGTCAGGTACAGGTACTGTATTCGGCAAAGATTTTTACTTTGATGCTGAAGCAGGCGGTCGCCAGTATTTTGCCAATAGCGGCCCTTTTCAACTTAGATACACCGGCAGCCTTGGCCTGGCTATTGTAAAGCACCACCAGATCTCACTGGGAATTTCGGGTGTAAAATCGATGAGTACGAACAAGATTTCGTCTACAAACCTGGTCTACAACCGCGACTATTACTTCAATCAGGCATCTTTTACGTATATTTATAGCGTAAATAATCATTTATCATTTACGGCCGGGATAAATGAATTTATTAATGGCCGTAATACCGGAAAAGGAACAAGTTATTTCTTTTCTACAATCTTAAAATTCTAATCACAATAAAGCCTAAGCCAACCCATGAGAAAAAAACTTATACCATTTTTTTTATTAACAGTATCAAGTTTTATCTCCCAGGCGAGGCCATCTTTTAATACTACACAAGTTACAGCCGTTGCTGACAGCGAAGCAGTGGAATTTAAAACTTATCCTGCTAAGTCAGACGGCATCTTTAAACTCAACGCCCCTGTTACGTATTTTGTAGATGTTAAGAACTCTTACGCCGGTGTACAATCCGGCTCGTTAAGTTATCAAATATCTTCTCTGGATGGCAAAGAGGTAGCCTCGCACGCTATTCATATTGATCTTAAGCCCAAATCTACCCGGAAATTCACCTTCCAGATGCCTGCTCAGGCGAGCGGTTTTTATAAGCTCAATGTGATGATCAATGTTTCGGATTACGATGACACCATCAGGCGGGTGTTTGGTGTTGATCCGGAATCTATTCGTTCTGGACATCAGAAGCCTGTGGATTTTGATGATTTTTGGAACCGTACCCGCGCCGAACTTGCCAAAGTAGATCCGCAGTACAGGGTAACCGAGCACCCGGAACTTGCAAAAGGGAATACGCAGGTGTATCTGATCGAGATGCAATCGCTGCATGATTTTACGGTTCGGGCCTGGATGACCATAGCTAAGGACAGAAAGCCAAACGAAAAGTTCCCGGTATGGCTGCTGTTGCCGGGCTATCAGGGAAACCTGGTACCTATTTATGCCCCGCGAGATCTGGTTGTAATTTCCGTAAACGTGAGGGGGCAAGGCAATAGCAAGGACGTGATCAATACCAGCCGGAACGATTATCTTACCACCAGGCTTGATGATAAGGACAAGTATGTAATGCGTGGGGCCATTATGGACTGCATGCGTGCGCTAGACTTTGTGTTTACCAGGCCGGAATTAGATAAATCAAATATTATTTGTGCAGGGGGAAGTATGGGCGGTTATTTGTCTTTAGCCTTGGCCAGCCTTGATAAACGCATAACTTTGTGTGATGCCAACAACCCGGTTTTTTGTGATTGGCGCAACCTGCCTCCCGAAAACTGGCCGCTACGGGATGTGATTCTTTATGCGAATAAGAATCATTACCAGGTAAATGATATGCTCAATAATCTCGATTATTTCGACCTGAAGAACTTTGTGGGAAACTTAAAGTGTAGGAATATCCTTGCGATCAGCTTGCTTGATCCCCTTGCCCCGCCGAAAAATGAATACGCGATGATCAATAACATGGGTAAACGCGATCGTTTTTTTGTGTACCCCGAGTTGGGCCACGAAGTACCGGAATCATTATTCAGTTTCCTAAGTAAATGGATGATGGATAACATGGGGATTTTTTAAGCAGACAGAAAATCCATCATTCATCTTAATGGCAATGTTGCCGTAATGCTTCTTTAGCCTCTGAAAGATTCATCGACGCAGCTTGTTGCAGATCCGCACAAGCTCCTTTTGAATCAGCTAATTCAATTTTAGTAAGGCCACGCCAGTAAAGCCCTTCAGCAGCCTGCTGATCCCCATTCAATAGAACAGCCTTATTGAAATCACTAAGCGCAAGCGTATAGTTTTTGAGTTTGTATTGAAGACAGCCTCTGCCAATGTAAGCGCCTGGGTTATGTGGCTGTGTACTTACCGCCTGATTGAGATTTTCCAACGCGCCTTTAGTGTCTTTAAGCAGATATAATAACATGCCCCGGTTAACATAAGCGTCTGCCGAAATAGTCTTCATAGACGTAGCAATGGTAAAATTGCGCAATGCGTTTAGCGTATCACGGGAATTTAAATTGGCAATCCCCCATTTAACATAAACATCCGGATTGTTAGGGGCAAGCTTTAGTGCGTTTTTAAACTCTGCATTTACTGCGCTGCTGTCACTTGATAATAAACTTATGGCAATGCCGTGGTCGCAGTAAGCATTGGCATTTTGAGGTTCAACATAGGTAACATAGCTAAAACTTAAAGCTGCGCCGAAATAATTTTTAAGTGCCATGCGGCATTTGCCGGCAAGATAATGATCGGTTGCCCTGGAATTGATATGAATGGCTTCAGACAAATCTTTAAGTGCGCCTTCATAATCGGCCATTTTCATTTTTACTTTGGCTCTATTGCGGTAGGCCTCGTCCGCCTTTGGGTTATGTACCAGCACGGTGTCAAAGTCTTCAAGAGCGCCATTGATGTCACCTTTATGCCCCCTGGCAATGGCCCGGCTCAGGAACAGCGGCGTGGTGTCTTCACCGGTCTTAATAGTCAGGCCATGATTAAGTATCTGGAGCGCATTGTCATAATCACCATATTTGATCTCAGCATCAGCCAACCTTTTATAAGCCGTTATACTGTCGGGGCTAAAACTCAAAAGTTTGTCGTAATCACGCAAAACACCAACGCTGTCGTTAATGGCGCTTTCCATGGCTGCGCGGTTCAAATAGGCGTTAATGTTTTTAGGATTTAAGATGATAAACCGGGTATAGTCTGCAATGGCGGCATGGTAGTTCTGTTGGCTGCGCTCAAGGTTGGCTTTTATATCGTATATGTAATCAATCCGCGGGTTTATTTTAAGGGCGGTATTAAGGTCGGTAAGCGCTGCTGTGCTGTCCTGTAGTTTCAGTTTTAGCCGCGCGCGCGTTAAATAGGCCCACTCATCATTGGGGTTATATGCAATAGCTGTATCAGCGTCAATAAGCCCTTTCTGCGGTTCGCCCTTGTTTAAATAAAGGTCCGCTCTGTTGCGATAAACTGCTGAGTTTCGGGGCGAGATCTTAATAGCGGCGTCGAAATTTTCCATAGCGCCATCATAATCGCTCGTTCTGGCCGTGGCTGATCCAAGTTTGGCATAGGCTTCCGCATCTTTAGGATCAATGCGAACGGCAGTGGCATAGTCCTTTACTGCATCCTCATGCTGGTTGTTATTCACCTCAGCATCACCGAGATAAACATATATTTTTGAAATGGAAGGGTGGAAGGTCAACGCCTTTTTGAAATCGGCAATAGCCCCTTTATAATCTTTTGCTGCCGATTTGGTGTTTGCGCGGTAATAATAAAGTTCATAACCCGGCGGAGCCAGGGCTATCGCCTTGTCATAATCAGCAATGGCGTCTTCGTAATCCATCTGTTTAACATGCGCATCGGCCCTGTACTGGTAGATCTCGTATTTATGCGGATTGATAGCTAAAGCTTTACTATAGTCGGCTAGTGCACCTTTGTAATCTTTTGAGTTTGCTTTGGCCAGGCCTCGATAAGTAAGTATATCGGCGTTGGCACCCGCTATTTGTATTGCGGTATTAAAATCAGCAATAGCGCCTGCATAATTATTGAGGCGGGTTTTATTGTTGCCCCGATAATAATAGGCATTGGCATTTTTAGGAGATAATTTTAATGACCGTGTATAGTCGTCAATAGCATTTTGATAGGCTCCAACATTGCCATATGCATTTGCCCTGTACATGTAAGCATTAGGGTAGGATGGCCGGTGGTTTAAAACAACGGTAAAGTCATTAATGGCAGCAGTGTAATTACTGAGATTGGCGTACGCATTGGCCCGGTAAAAATAAACATCAATGCTCGTCGAATTGAGGTTGATTGCCTTGGTAAAGTCGTTAATGGCTTCCTGGTAATTTTTGTTGTTTACAGCGGTATTACCGCTTTGTATTAGATTATTAACAGTTTGGCTGAGAGTTATAAGGGGCAAAAGGAGTAAAAACAACAAGGTCAGGGTCTTCATAATACTCCACTAAAATATTTAAAATCTTCTAATTATAATAATAAAACCCCTTGGTTCTTAATATTATTACGGCATAAGTTAAATATCATTGCGTATTAGAAAATTTACCAAAGATTTGCTCAATGGCTTTTTCTCGGTAGGAAAAAATTGTTTGAAGTTGCTTTCCAACCAGGAGCTTATTAGTAGCCCTGCCAATAAAGCCGTATGGAATAGCATAATGGAGCAAGTCGGTCATGTGGACACCACCTTCAATTTCTTTAAAGTGATGCTGATGATGCCATAGCGCATACGGGCCGAAGCGTTGTTCGTCAACAAAATACTGTTTCTCCTGTACATGAGTAATTTCAGTTACCCAGTTTAGCACAATGCCAAGCAGCGGAGAAACCTTATAGGTGATGATCATACCGGCATACATTTTTGTTTGAGGTGTATAATCTGACGTGATGATAAACTTCATCTGCGCCGGAGTAATTTTACTTAAATTGAGTGGGGGGGAAAAGAAATCCCAGGCCTCGTCAAGCGAAGCCGGGATATTCTGTTCAAATTTCAAAGCGTAGGTTTTCACTCCGCTTTTAACAGTTCGCCTCAAAAAAGTGTTTAGCCTTATTTATTCTCGGTAGCTATAGGCAAATCCCTTCTTGACCATTCGCTCCAGGATCCCACATAAAGCTTTGGCCCTTTAATACCGGCCTGCTCCATGCCTAACAATGTATGGCAGGCCGTAACGCCAGACCCGCAATGGACAATCACAGCATCAGGATTAATCTTACCAAATTTATTGAGATAATGCGCTTTCAGTTCTTCGGGCTGTTTGTATTTACCTTCGGCAGTAAGGTTTTCGGTATAAGGAAGGTTTTCTGCTCCCGGTATGTGGCCGGCTATCAGATCCAGTGGTTCTGTTTTACCAAGATAGCGGGCATTTTCCCGTACGTCTATCACCATACGTTGCTGATTCTGCGCTGCCTGGCCTGCTTCTTCAATATCAACAGTGCCGGTCCATTCGCCGGTGTATGGGTAGGGCTTAGTTGGTTGAGGCGTAAAGGGTTCTGTGGTTACCGGGATGCCTGCCTCTTTAGCAGCCTGCAAGCCGCCGTTTAGTACCTGTACTTTTTGATGCCCGATGGAACGAAGCATCCACCATAGCCGCGCGGCACTCATCGCTCCTGATTTATCATCGTAAATTACCACATGGCTTTCCGGCTTAACCCCGAGGCGACCTAAAAATGCTGTGAAATCTTCTACAGCAGGTAGCGGATGCCGGCCGCCTATAGCAGGGTTATCGGTATGAGCCGCAAGATCGTTGTCCAGGTCAACGTAAATGGCCTTGTTCAGATGTCCTGCCTGGTAACGGTCGCGGCTATCTTTGCCTCCTCGTGCGTCGATAATAATTAGATCATCATTGGCTGCTTTTAATTCGTTAGCTTCTATGAGTGGTAGCATGTTTTTATAGAATTGATTTACTCAAATATACTGTTAGAGCTCAAAATTCTGTCAACTTCATTTATTTAAACGGGAGGCCAGAACTGTAAGCAAGTCATTAAATTCTTCAGGAGAGTAACCGATTGATTGGTAGATGATCTTGCCCTGCTCATCGATGAGTATACTGCGCGGTATTGCCTGCGTGGCAAACAAACTGAATATCTTTCGGCCCACATCTGGAAAAATGGGAAAGGTATAATTATTCTCGGCTTTAAAAGGTAACACAACGTTCCAGTCTTGCTCGCGGCCAAAAACAAACATGGCAAAGCGCGGATTGTCCTTATATTTTTCCCATATTTCTTTTTGTACGTGCGGCAGTTCCATACGGCAAGGGCCGCACCAGGTGGCAAAAAAGTTGATGAGCACCACTTTTCCCCGGTAATCGGCAATGCTGCTGGTTTTGTCCTTGTCGACAGAAAAAGTAAATGCTGGCACGTTGTCGCCGGGCTTATGGAGCGTGGAAGGATCACTCTGTTGCGCGCTGCTTAGAAACGGCCCAACAAGCAGAAAAATAAGAGGCAGAAGATTCTTCATTGCATTGTAGTTTAAATGCAATTTAATGTTCCTCCACTATAAAGTGAAAGATTTACTGCACTATCTTGTTGGCGCAGTACGAACTGGCAAAAGCCTCTGGCTTTGCTTTAAAGACAAAGCCCATGCTTAAAATATAACCCATAGCTTCGTGCAAAGCCTGGTTTGATTTAAACATTGGATTGGTGTTGATATCGGCATGTACTTCCAGGTCCACGTCATACAGATCAAGCAAGTCACAAAGTTTATAGGCAATGTCAATGGACTTCTGCACCTCGGTAAGCATGCGTTCTTTAATGCTCATTTTCTGGCTGGTGCGCTCCTGGTGGATAAACATAAATCCGCCTCTTTGCTGCCGCAGAAAAACAATTACGGTAGCAAAATCTGTAACGTTACCTTTTACTTGAGAGTCGGTACCAATGCAAACCTTAAGCTTGTTGCCCAGGTTTGTTTCCCTTTCAATTGCCCTTTCAACTTCTTCGATGATCGGCATGTGGATTACTTCGCCGCTGAATTTTCTCCAGGTCATAAAATTTCGGTTAAAATTTTTAAACGACCTTTGATTGAGGTCTATAAAAGTAACAGATTCAATTTCATATTAACGATAGACAGCTGTTATTTATTTGTTAACATTTTATTAATTATCAACAGGTTAAATGGCATGTATGGTATGAATCGAAATTGAAAGTGCTTTTTCTTTAGAGTAAATATCAAACTCTCTAACTATGTTTTAAAAAGAGTAGGGAATGTTTTAACTTGTACATCTTTCAAAACCTTATGAAGCTATGAGCAGACAAAAATGGATCTGGCTTGCGGCACCCGCACTACTGGCCGCGGCCTGCACGCACCAATCAAACCAAAATCTTAAAGAGCCGCCAAAGCGGACAGTTTTTTTCGACAAGTCCGGCATGGATACCACTGTTAAGCCGGGAGATAATTTTTTTGATTATGCCAATGGTACCTGGTATAAAAAGACCGAGATACCACCTTCTGAAACCGGATGGGGTTCCTTTTATACCTTGTTTGATGAAAATCAGCGGCATCTGAGGCAAATACTGGAACAGGTATCCGGGCAGCAGAATGATAAAGGCAGCAAGGAGCAAAAAGTGGGCGACCTCTATGCAAGCGGTATGGACACCGCAGCCATAGATAAACAGGGTTATGAGCCGGTTAAACCGCTGCTTGCAAAGATTAACAATTTGAAGGACTACAAGCAATTGATTGACTTTTCGGCTGCGAGCTTTAAAGACGGCGATGGTTTTCTGCTTGGCTTTAATGTAGGGCCCGATGATAAGAACAGCAATAAGAATCTCGTTCAGTTTACACAGTCAGGACTGGGTTTGCCGGACCGGGATTATTATTTCAAGACCGATGCGCCTTCCAAAGCTATTATTGAGGGCTATAAAAAATATATCGCTAAACTGTTTACGCTTACCGGGGTTGATGCCGCGACCGCACAGAAACATGCCGAGGATATTTTTAAGTTAGAAACAGAAATAGCCAAATCACATTCTAGCCAGGTTGAATTACGCGACCCACAAAAGAACTACCATAAGTTCGCGATTGCGGAGATGCAGAAACAATTGCCAGATTTTGACCTGAAGGATCTGCTGAAGCAAATGGATGTACATACCGATACTGTTTTGGTTGGTCAGCCAAAATACTATCAGGCACTTGACCAGCTATTAAAATCACAGCCAATTGACATTTGGAAAACCAAATTGCAGTTTATGGCGCTCAGTAGCGCTGCTCCATATCTGAGCAAAGATTTCAGGCAGGCCAGCTTTGAGTTTCATGGTAAACTGCTGAACGGGCAGAAAAAACAACGCGACCGCTGGAAGACCATGGTTTCTGTTGTAGATAATGGCCTTGGCGAATTGTTAGGGCAACTCTATGTAGAAAAATATTTTACACCTGATGCAAAAAAACGAATGCTTGATCTGGTTAACAACCTGCAAAGCGTTTACAAGGACCGTATTGAGCACCTGGACTGGATGAGTCCTGAAACGAAGAAAAAGGCCGTTGAGAAACTGGATGCCTTTACCAAGAAGATCGGCTATCCTGATAAATGGAAAAAGTATGACGATGTGGAAATAAACCGCAATGCGTTCTATGCCAATATGGAGTCGGTTTCTAAGCATAATTACAACGAACTGCTCAAGAAGATTGACAAGAAGGTAGATAAAACCGAATGGGGCATGACGCCGCCTACCGTTAATGCCTATTATAATCCAAGCTTTAATGAGATTGTGTTCCCGGCAGGTATTCTGCAGTTTCCTTTCTTCGATAAAGATGCTGACGATGCGATTAACTATGGTGCAATCGGCGCTGTTATTGGCCACGAAATGACGCATGGCTTTGACGACCAGGGCAGCCAGTATGACAAAGACGGCAACCTGAAGGAATGGTGGACCAAGGAAGACGAAGCCAAATTTAAAGCTAAAACCAAAGCCATCGGTGATCAATACGATAAGTACGTAGTGCTAAACAATGTACACGTAAATGGTAAATTAACCATGGGCGAGAATATCGCTGACAATGGTGGTGTAGCTATTGCTTACCAGGCCTTTAAGAATACGCCGCAAGGCAAGTCAAACCAGAAGATTCAAGGTTTCACTCCTGATCAGCGTTTCTTCCTTTCTTTCGCGCAGGTATGGCGCATTAAAGATCGGGAGGAGCGCTTGCGTATGCGCATCAGTGTTGACCCGCATTCGCCTGAAATGTATCGGGTGAACGGACCGCTATCCAACACCGATGCATGGTATAAAGCATTCGACGTTAAACCTGGAGATAAGCTTTACCGGCCGGATAATGAGCGGGTGAAAATTTGGTAAACCCCACCCAAGCCTCCCGCCAGCTGGCGGGGAGGGCTTAAAATATAAAGCTTGTTTTTGGTCTCCTCTACGGAGACTAAAAACAAGCTTTATTAGTGTTGGGGCGGATAATATGCGCCTCCTTCAAAAATTTACCGATTCCTCTTCATAAAAAAACTCCGTAACCTCTGCGCCCTCTTTGCGCGGTCTGTGGTTTATTTTTTAACCGCTAAGAACGCAAAGGAGGCTCAAAGAGAACGGAGCTATTAATTTTTAAGATAGGAATTAACCTACCAGCTTTTTGTATTTGATGCGCTTAGGGGCAATGTCACCTAAACGTTTTTTACGGTTTTCTTCGTACTCAGTGTAGTTACCTTCAAAGAAGTAGACTTGTGAGTCGCCTTCAAAAGCAAGGATGTGTGTACAGATCCGGTCGAGGAACCAGCGGTCGTGGCTGATGATTACGGCGCAACCTGCAAAGTTTTCCAACGCTTCTTCAAGCGCACGCAGGGTATTTACGTCGATATCGTTGGTAGGCTCATCGAGCAGTAAAACGTTTGATCCTTTTTTTAGGGTGATAGCCAAGTGTACACGGTTACGCTCACCGCCGGAAAGTACGCCTACTTTTTTCTGCTGATCAGCGCCGTTAAAGTTGAACTTCGATACATAGGCTCTTGAGTTTGATGAGCGGTTGCCCAGCATAATGGTTTCTTGCCCTCCGGTGATATTTTCCCAAACAGATTTATTCGGATCAAGGTCATTGTGCATCTGGTCAACATAGCCCAAAGCAACAGTTTCACCTACCCTGAATGTTCCGTTATCCGGTGTTTCCTGCCCGGTAATGAGACGGAACAAAGTTGTTTTACCAGCACCGTTAGGGCCGATGATGCCTACAATCCCTGCAGGCGGAAGTGAGAATGTAAGGTTTTCAAATAAAACTTTGTCGCCATAGGCTTTGGTTACATTATTGGCTTCGATAACCACATTACCCAAACGCGGGCCTGGCGGAATATAAAGCTCCAGCTTTTCTTCGCGTTCCTTACCTTCTTCGGCGGCCAGTTTTTCATAATTAGCCAAACGGGCTTTACCCTTGGCATGACGGGCTTTGGGGGCCATGCGTACCCATTCCAATTCGCGTTCGAGGGTTTTCTGCCGTTTGCTCTCGGTTTTTTCTTCCTGGGCCAATCGCTTAGCTTTCTGATCGAGCCATGAGGAGTAGTTACCTTTCCACGGAATACCTTCACCGCGGTCAAGCTCTAAGATCCAGCCCGCTACGTTGTCAAGGAAGTAACGGTCGTGGGTAACGGCGATAACGGTACCTTTATATTGTTTAAGATGCTGCTCCAGCCAGTCGATCGACTCGGCGTCTAAGTGGTTGGTAGGCTCATCGAGCAATAACACATCCGGTTCCTGTAACAGTAAACGACAAAGCGCCACGCGGCGACGTTCGCCTCCTGATAGTACCGCTATTTTGGTTTCCGGATCAGGGCAACGCAAAGCATCCATCGCGCGCTCCAGCTTAGTGTCCAGTTCCCAGGCGTTTACAGCATCTATCTTATCCTGTAGCTCGCCCTGGCGGCTCATGAGCTTATCCATTTTATCGGCGTCGGAATAATATTCTTCCAGGCCGAATTTCTCGTTGATCTCTTCGTATTCCTTCAGGATGGCTGTAATTTCAGCCACACCTTCTTCAACCACTTCGCGCACGGTCTTTTCAGGATCGAGCTCCGGCTCCTGGGCAAGATAGCCCACCGTGTATCCCGGAGAAAATACCACTTCGCCCTGGTAAGATTTATCAATGCCGGCAATGATCTTTAATACAGATGATTTACCAGAACCGTTAAGACCGATCACGCCGATCTTGGCTCCATAGAAGAAGGAGAGGTAAATGTTTTTAAGTACTTGTTTCTGTGGCGGGTAGATCTTGCTCACACCAGCCATTGAAAATATGATTTTTTCGTCTGCCATATTTCGAGTTAAAGTGTTCAAATATCAGGTAAAATCAATTGATTACAAAAAAAGCCGCGTGTGCGGCCTTTTTTAATTTACAATTATCGGGTATGCTACAAATACATTTGTATACCAAAGCTTTCATCAGCCAGTATCGGCCGCCAAACATCTATCAGGTGTTTGTAGGCCTCGCCGACGGGACGTATTTTTCGATCCAGATCATATAAGCCCAGGGCGTTAACATTTCCGGCGTTATTTCTTAGGGCCGAATCCCAGTCGACCTGATCGGTTAAACTATACCAGGTATAACCTACGATGGGAAAGCCGTCTTGCTTAAAGCGGTACAGGTTGGCCCAGCCTTTCTTTAACCAGGATACGGCATGCGGCTCCAGGATATTAGTTTCCGTATGCATCACGGGCAGGCGGTACCGGTTATAATACTGCCGGGTAATTACATAATAACCAAAAATTTCGCCCGAGGCCGAAGTATTGCCGTCGGGGTGCACCAGGTGTTCATTGGTTACATAGTAATCATTACCCATAATGCATTTTGCTTTTACCCTGTTATGCGCAAACCAATTATAGTCGGCATCGCTCATGCCATTTTCGAGCAGGTACCGGTACATGCATACACTTGTGGGGTGACCATAGGACAAGTCGAGCGAAAGGAAACGTTTTTCGTTCAGAAAATCGGCACGTTCACGGCAGGAGGGATCTTCAGGATGAAAATATTCCGAAGATTCGCTCTGGATAAACGTGGCATCCGGCTGCACTTCTAATATGGCCTGCATGGCCATTACATTTGCCCGGCACAAATTATTTAAGGCGTTGACGAATGCCTGATCACTGTGCAGGCACTCGTTCCACCAACCATACTGGGCAGAAAAGGTAGCGGCTATAAATATTTCATTGATTGGCGTGTAGAACAGGAGATCGGGGTAGCGGGTGGCAAAAGCTTTTGCGTATTCCGCAAAATAATGGGGCCAATCGCGGTTCTGAAAATCGCCTACCCAATCTGGTACACCGAAGTGGCAAAGATCAACCAGTGGCGTTATCTCCAGGCGTTTGAGTTCGGCAAAAGTTTCGTCGGTAAAGGTCCAGTCGTATTGGCCGGGAGCAATATGCGTTTTATAATAAGGAGGGCCATACCTTAAAAACTCCAGCCCCATTTCTTTTACCAGCGAGAAATCCTCTTTCCAGCGCTGATAATGCTGAGTCTTTTCCATTTCATCAACACGAAACCTTTTGCCGTCCACTATAATATTAGGATAGCTGTTTTCGATGCCGGTAGTAAACATGAATTTACTTTTCATGAGCAATTATTTATAGCAAGTATCACAATATATCCAGGCGTCCACCATCAACAACTAAGGTAGTGCCGTTAACAAACGCCGCATCATCTGAGGCCAGGAAACAAATGGCTGCAGCCAGGTTTTCGGGTTTACCTACCGCGCCCTCAATCTTTTCTTTGCCGCTTTTTACATTCGGGTTGTTCCAGAGCATGGGCGTATCTACGGCTCCTGGCGCTACACAGTTAAATCGAGCCTGGCTGGATGGGTATTCCAAACTTAAACCCCGTGTAAAAGCTTCTAAGCCGCCTTTGGTTGCAGCATAAGGCAATACATTTGGCGTGGTTTCATGCGCGTGAACAGAGCTTACATTGACTACTGCACCATTGTTCATGTGGGGGATACAATATTTGCAGAACAGGAAAACCGATCGCAGGTTAACGGCCATCACCTTGTCCCATTCTTCTATTTCCAGGTCGACTATTGGCTTAAAGGTCATCATTGCTGCATCGTTAACCAATACATCAACCCGCCCATATTTGCTGATCACCGTATCAACACATTGCTTAATCTGATCAGGGTTGCCAATGTCGGCAGCCACAAATAGCGCGTCGGCACCTTCTTCTTTAATTTGCTGTACAGTAGCCTGGCCTGCTTTTTCATCCCGGCCAACCACAACTACGGTTGCGCCTTCCTGTCCTAAGCGAAGGCAGGCTGCTTGCCCTATTCCGGAGGTACCGCCTGTTACCAGGCAGATCTTTTCTTTAAAGCGCATCTTCTGAGTTATAATTTGCTTTTATAACCTGTAGAAAGGAAAGGGGTTTTAATAATGGTTAAAAAGTCAGTCCGGATCGAGATGTCTGCCTCAATGGCAGGTCTTGGATATTTGGCAGATTCAGTATGATTACGAAACCATATAAAAAGATATTTCGTAGATAATAGTAAACTTTTTAGAAAAAGGCTTGTCAAAGAAGCAACAATTATTAATCAGCCACCGTTTTAATTAATAAAATTTGCTCATACAACGTATTATTAATAGATTGCATATCATCTAAGTGTCTTATTCCCGGTATGTAAAATTATTGGCAGGCTTGTTGATAATTAAGTTAACATGCGTTCTTCGGTAAGAAACAATTTTATACATTAGGACGTTCTAAAAAATATTGAAAGGTAATATATGGAAGCTAAATTTTCGCCGCGAGTAAAGGATGTTATTTCGTATAGCAGAGAAGAAGCTTTACGCCTCGGCCACGATTACATCGGCACAGAGCATCTCTTACTTGGGCTGATCCGCGATGGCGATGGTGTAGCAATAAAGCTGCTAAAAGGCTTGAACGTTGATACCACCAAGCTTCGCCGGGCTGTAGAAGATGCTGTAAAGGGAACTACCGGAACCAATGTTCACATTGGCAGTATTCCGCTTACTAAACAAGCCGAAAAAGTACTGAAGATCACCTATCTTGAAGCCAAGATATTTAAGAGCGATGTTATTGGAACAGAGCATTTGCTGTTGTCAATTCTTCGCGATGAAGATAACATTGCGTCACAGTTGCTGATGCAGTTTAATGTGAACTACGAGATTTTTAAAGCCGAAGTGGAATCACACAAAAACAATGTGACCGACGAGATGCCGGGCTCAACCGCAGGTGGCGATGATGACTTTAAAGAAGAAGAATCATTTAGCCAGCCGAAAAAAGTTTCGGACATCAAATCCAAAACTCCGGTGCTTGACAACTTTGGGCGCGATTTAACCAAGGCTGCCGAAGAAGGCCGCTTAGACCCGATCGTAGGTCGTGAAAAGGAAATTGAACGTGTGTCTCAGATCCTGTCACGCCGTAAAAAGAACAACCCTATCCTGATTGGTGAACCAGGTGTTGGTAAATCAGCCATTGCCGAAGGTTTAGCATTGCGCATTGTGCAGCGTAAAGTTTCGCGTGTGCTGTTCAACAAAAGGGTAGTTACGCTTGATCTGGCTTCGCTGGTTGCCGGTACCAAATACCGCGGTCAGTTTGAAGAGCGGATGAAGGCCGTAATGAACGAGTTGGAAAAATCACCTGACGTAATCCTGTTCATCGATGAGATCCACACTATTGTGGGCGCCGGCGGTGCTTCAGGTTCGCTGGATGCTTCAAACATGTTTAAACCGGCCCTTGCCCGTGGAGAGATCCAATGCATTGGCGCCACTACACTGGATGAGTATCGTCAGTATATTGAGAAGGATGGTGCTTTAGACCGTCGTTTCCAAAAGGTAATGGTTGAACCAGCTACTGTTGACGAAACCATTGAGATATTGAACCGCATTAAGGAGAAATATGAAGAACACCATGGTGTTACTTATACTCCTGAGGCCATCAATGCCTGTGTTAACTTAACATCACGCTATATCACCGACCGCTTTTTACCAGATAAAGCTATCGATGCTTTGGACGAAGCCGGTTCACGTGTTCACTTAACCAATATCCACGTTCCGCAGAACATTCTGGATATTGAGCAAAAGATAGAGCAGATCAAGGTTGAAAAGAACCGTGTAGTGCGCAGCCAGAAATATGAAGAAGCTGCAAAACTGCGCGACACTGAAAAACACTTGCTCGAAGAGCTTGAGCAGGCCAAAGCAATATGGGAAGCTGAAACCAAATCAAAACGTTACACCGTAACGGAAGATAATGTTGCTGAAGTGGTGGCTATGATGACCGGTATCCCGGTTCAGAAAGTTGGCCAGGCCGATAGCCAGAAACTCCTGAATATGTCGCAAAGTATCCAGGGCAAGATTATTGGACAGGAAGATGCGATCAAGAAATTGACAAAAGCTATACAACGTACACGTGCAGGATTAAAGGATCCTAAAAAGCCGATAGGTTCATTTATTTTCCTTGGTCCAACCGGTGTTGGTAAAACTGAGCTTGCTAAAGAACTTGCACGCTTTATGTTTGATACCGAGGATGCACTGATCCAGATTGACATGAGCGAGTACATGGAGAAATTTGCCGTGTCACGCTTAGTAGGTGCGCCTCCGGGCTATGTAGGTTACGAAGAAGGCGGTCAATTAACCGAGAAGGTTCGTCGCAAACCATACGCCGTAGTATTATTGGATGAGATTGAAAAAGCCCACCCTGATGTATTCAATATCCTGTTACAGGTATTGGATGAAGGTCAGCTGACTGATTCACTCGGCCGCAAGGTTGATTTCAGGAACACCATCATCATCATGACCTCCAACATTGGTGCCCGTCAGTTAAAGGATTTTGGTCAGGGAGTAGGTTTTTCTACAGCTGCCAAAGTTAACCAGGCTGATGCGCATTCAAGAGGCGTGATTGAGAATGCATTGAAGAGAGCTTTTGCTCCTGAGTTCCTGAACCGTATTGATGACGTGATTGTGTTCAACTCACTTACTAAAGAAGACATCTTCAAGATCATCGATATCGAGCTTCAATCATTGTTCGGTCGTATTAACAGCTTAGGATATGCTATTGAGCTTACCGATAATGCAAAAGAGTTTATTGCCGACAAAGGCTATGACTCACAATTCGGTGCTCGTCCGCTAAAACGGGCTATCCAAAAGTATCTGGAAGATCCAATCGCTGAAGAGATCCTGAAAGGCGAACTGGCAGAGGGTGACACCATGCTGGTTGACCATGATAAGGAAACTGATGAGGTTAAGATCTCTCCGAAGCTTAAATCGAAAGAAAAGCCGACAAAGGCCGAAGAACAGGAATAATAGTAATTCTGAATATAAAATGCCTCCGCAACAGCGGGGGCATTTTTATTTTAATACGTTTTGAAACAATTTTATCGCCTGAGACTTAATATTTTTGTCGGGGCAGGTTAAACCATCGATATGGTATCCTGTCATAACAATGTAAATACAGACAGTTATGAAAAAATTAGGTTTACTATTAGCCTTTGTGGTTTTTGTGTGTTCGTCGTGTAAAAAGGAGTATATTACTGAAGCTACTCCCAATCAGACTATTTTAGTTAATCTTCCCGCCAACCAATGGAAGCTGGAGAGTGATGGAATAACGTATTCCGCGGCTATCAGTGTGCCGGAACTAACGCAGTTTGCTAATACCAACGCAGGAGTGCTGGTTTATCTTAGTTACAATCAGGGCGGTGTTTATGAGCAGATTCCAGAGGTATACCAGGGGCTTTCTTACAGCTATACGCACAACGAGGGTAATGTGACCATTTATGCGCAAGAATCAACCGGTACTGGATCAATTACCGCGCCGGGAGCCGTTACCGTTAAAATTATTCTGGTAGATTCAAGCCAGTAAAAGGATTTTAAGACCCAACAAAAAAGGCTGATGTTAATGCAACATCAGCCTTTTTTATATTCCATACTTGTCTTATTTCTCCATTTGCTCAATCACGGCAGCGGTAACGCCGGTGAAAGAGAAGCCTCCATCATGGAAAAGGTTTTGCATAGTAACCATTTTGGTCAGGTCAGAGAATAAGGTCACACAGTAATCGGCGCACTGATCTGCAGTGGCGTTACCGAGCGGACTCATTTTCTCTGCATAGCTGATAAACCCATCGAACCCTTTAACACCAGAACCTGCAGTAGTGCGGGTAGGCGATTGAGACACGGTGTTAATTCTCACCTTCTTTTGAGTACCATAGTAGTAGCCAAAATTACGGGCGATGCTTTCCAGCATAGCTTTGTTATCGGCCATATCATTATAGTCAGGGAAAACGCGCTGAGCCGCAATGTAAGTAAGCGCTACTACAGAGCCCCACTCGCTAATAGCATCAAGTTTCATCGCAGTTTGTAATACGCGGTGTAAGCTTAATGCTGAAATATCAAGTCCTTTATGAGTAAAGTCGTAATTGTTTTCGAAGTAAGGAATGCCTTTGCGCACGTTAATACTCATGCCAATGGAGTGAAGCACAAAATCAACCTTGCCGCCGAAATGCTCCATGGCTTTAGTAAACAGATTCTCAACATCAGCGTTAACGGTAACATCAGCCGGAATTACCGGAGCTTGGATTTCTTCAGCCAGTTGATTGATAGCGCCCATACGCAAAGCAATAGGTGCATTAGTTAACACTAATTCAGCGCCTTCTTCTCTGCAACGCTGAGCGGTTTTCCAGGCAATTGATTTTTCATCAAGCGCACCGAAAATTATTCCTTTTTTACCTTTTAATAAGTTATAGGCCATTTGTCCGTGTTTTAATTCAAGGGGTAAAGTTATTATTTTTTATCAGTTAGTTTGAAATTGATGGTAACAGAGGAATCATATATTATTGGGTAGCCATTCCGTAGTCCGGGCTGCCAACGTGGGCTTTGCTTTACTATTGCCAATACTGCTTCGTCGCATCCATAACCTAATCCTCTTACTATAGTGGGATTAATTAAGCTGCCATCTCTTGCTATGGTAAATGCCACTTCTACATCGCCTTCAATATTATGTTCAATGGCTTGCGGCGGATAGGTAATATGTGACTTGATAAAATTTTTAAAGCGCTCAATACCTCCTGGAAATGCGGCATAGTTTTCAAGTGATAGGAGACAACCATAAGCAGGCGATTCAAATTTGAACGTTGGGATAATATGTTTATGTTTCCGTACAGCTGTAATCTGTACATTACCCGATGCGGGTAGAGTTTCCTTAGGAGGCAGTTTTATCTTTAAAAAGCGTGAACCGGTATTGATTACGGTTCTACCTGCGTAGCTCGACTGAATAATAAGGGTGTCATTAAAATAAGCTCCTTTAAGTTCAAAATAACCACTGGTGTCGGTTTTTGTTGATAAGGCGCTCAGTCCCCTGTTTACGTCATGGGCGAGAGAACTAATTGTGGCGCTGGCAGCATGACCATTGCTTTCAAATATGTATCCTCTTACATTAATTGTATCCCGGTGTATTGTCACAAATACTTTGTCTTGTGCCAGTACATTGACAGTTATAGACAAAAAAAACAGCACAAAAAGCGTTTTTTTCACAATTTATATATTTAAAAGTTCTCTTGCATTCTGCAGGGCGCTTTCCCCTGGTTTATCGCCGCTTAGCATTTTCGCAATTTCCAAAACGCGCTCGTTATCATCTAAACATTTGATGCGTGTATTGGTTGTTTCGCCGGAGTTATCCTTATAAACAAAGTAATGGCTATTGCCTTTGCTGGCGATTTGCGGTAAGTGCGTAATGGTGATCACCTGCAGGTTTTCGGCCAGGCGTTCCATAATGATGCCTACTTTGTTGGCTACTTCGCCAGAAACACCTGTGTCGATCTCGTCAAAAATGATAGTAGGTAAGGCGGTGTATTTGGCGATGATGGATTTAATGCTTAGCATAACCCGCGAAAGCTCACCTCCTGAGGCTACTTTACTCATTTCCGCCAGGGAATGACCCTTATTAGCCGAGAACAGAAAACGGATTTGATCCGCGCCGTTTTTAGTTAATTCGTGCTTCAAGGTTGCCCCATGTTCTACCTTCAGTACTGAATTGCTCATGCCCATTTCGGCAAGTGCGTCCACCACCTGTCTTTCAATCTCCGGGATGGCTTTAAGGCGGTTTGCAGTAAGGTCGGCGGCTAATTGTTCCAGTTCGTGTTTTTGGAGGGCTATCTGCTGTTTAAGCTGTTCAATTTCTTCATCACCAAAAATTGCTTGCTGAATTTTTGCAGACAGGTCACCCTGTATTTGCAGCAGTTCGGAATTATTGCTTACCCTATGCTTCTTTTGCAGATTATAAATCATGCCTAAACGGGTACTGATTTCGGTGGCCCTTTCCTCGTTGGTATGGGTATGCTGTTCCAGTTGCTCTACTTCGGCGGCAATATCTTTTAGTTCGATAATAGTGCTGTTGAGGCGTTGATACAGATCGGCAATTTGTGGATTGAACTTTTCGAGCGAGGCTAACTGGTGCGCTGCCTCCCGTAGCTGAATAATGGCAGAAGTTTCACCTTCCTGCATCAGGTAATGCGCGCCTAAAAGATTGCGTTTTATTTCCTCGGCATTGTTAAGCGTGTAAAGTTCCTGTTCCAGTGATTCCTGTTCATCGGCCTCCAGTCGCGCTTTTTCAAGTTCGTCAAACTGAAACTGAAAATAATCCAGGTCAGCTTTTGCTTTATCGTTTTCTTCAATAAGCCCTTGCAATTTGTTTAAGGCTTTGCGGTATGTGCGAAATTTGCTTTGATAATCGTTAAGCAATTCCGGGTGCTGCGCAACGGCGTCTACAACCAGCAACTGAAATTCCGGATCATTAATCTCCAACGTAGCATGCTGTGAATGAATGTCGATCAGCTTTTCACCGAGTTGTTTCAGGATGTTAAGATTAACAGGGGTATCATTTATAAAAGCCCTTGATTTTCCATCGGCGGTAATTTCCCGGCGAAGCACGGTTTCCTCCTCATAATCCAGGTCATTATCCTCAAAAAAGGGAATGAGATGAAATCCGCCAATAGTAAACTGCCCTTCAATCACGCACTTTTTCTGCTGATTGAAAAAGTACTTACTCTCCGCCCGCTGCCCCAGAATGAGGGAAAGCGCTCCAAGAATGATCGACTTACCGGCGCCGGTTTCCCCGGTTAGAATATTTAAGCCGCCGTCAAAGCTAATCTCGAGATTATCAATAAGGGCGTAATTATTTATGGTTAACTGCTTAAGCATGCAAAAAAATATCCTCAGTTTTTGAGGATACTAAATTACGGAAATTAGGGGTTAGTTGGGTGATGCTTTCGCAGTTCGTAGTAGCAGTTTTTAGTTGATGGTTCATGGATCATAGGTCATGCTTTTGGTTGTTGGTTCATGGAGGTAAATTGTCTGTTGTTTTAAATAATCTACTTATTTTCAGTAATTTGTATAGCGATGGGTTTCAAACCCATCGCTATTCTGGCGATCATCTTCATAAACCAACCATTGGCTTTTTTTACCTTAAACCATGAGCCATGAACTACAAACTATGATCTACTCAATTAATCACTATTCACGGTTTCACATCTGATTCCGGTTTTTCCGGTTGCTCTGGTTTTTCAGGTTTTTCCGGCTGTTCAGGAATTTCATCTTTTTGAAACTCTTTATTGTTCTTTTCCAATTCCTTCATCCGGTTTTTAAAGGCAGGGGAATTAGTGTAGGCCCTCAGTTTAGCTTCCGCAGCCTGCATTTGTTTTTGCAACTTTTTGAGCTCGGGGCTATTGGTATAAACTCTCATATGCTCGCCCATTTTCCGCATTTCTTCCTGCTCTTGTTTAATTTGAGGATTGTTTTCATAGACGTTGCGTAAACTATCGCCCATCAGCTTAATTTTAGCAGTAGCCTCTTTAAATTCCGGCGTGTCATAGCGTGCCTTCATTTGATCGCCCAATTTGCCCATCTCTTCGGTAGCGGCTTTTACCTCTGCAGGCGTATGCTGTTTAAGCTCTTCCTCGTATCTCCGATAGTTTTCATCCTTTTCACTATCCTTGCCATAGACACGGTCTTGGGGAATGCCATATTTCTTTTCCAGTCGCTGGTTCAGGTCTTTAAATTCCTTGCTGCTGTAATAGCCTTCAATGGTTTTCCCCAGGCTTTCCATCCTACGGCTTATTTTTTCATTTTCCTCGTTATTGCCCCATTGCTGTTGAATGTCGCGGCCCATTTTTTCTGCTTCGGCCTGCAGGCTTTTCATTTGATCGTTGTTATAATAGAACTGCATATCCTGTCCCATCTTTTGCATTTGTTCCTGGTTTTTCCGGAACTCGGGAGTCTGGAAATATTTGCTAATCTGTTCACTATACTTCCCTACTTCTGCGCTTAGTTTTTGAAGCTCGGCATCGTTCATATATTCATCGCTTGAATGTTCTTCGCTGCGATGCACTTTTGTCGACCGATGCTTTCGGTTTAAATGGTCTTCAGAGGTTTTTGCGGTAGGGTGAGACTTTTTAGTGGTGTCTGTGAAGAGGTTTTGTAATATCGGTTTAATTTTCCTGATCGATATTTTTCCATGACCAATAGCTGGGTTGAACCAGGCCATACAGGAGGCGCTAACAATAAGTATAGCGAGAGCCATTACCAACTGACGGATATTGGCTTGCGGTTTCTTAGTTTTCATAATACGTTCAATACGGTTTAATAAATGGAATTTTTTACCCGTTGCAGCAAGAGCCAATGACCATTGCTCAACGTTGTTCTCCTGAATCTTCAATAGCGCTTGTGCATAAATGAGCGGCGAGCCGGTATGATCAACTACCAGATCGTCACAACTATTTTCGCGTTCGCGACTTACAATGCGATTCATTAATAAAATAAAAGGATTAAAAAACAGGATCACGGTCACAATCTGCTGCAGCAAATTGATCAGGTAATCGTTGCGTTTCAGATGGGCAAGTTCATGCAACAGTATCGCTTCAATTTCTTTTACTGAGAGATAGGTCGTTAAAGCGAGTGGCATTAGTACAACAGGTTTTAGATAGCCGGTTATACAAGGAACGTTTATACTGCCGGTTACCAAAATTGATGCAAGCTTCTTGATATTCAGTTGCTGGGAGAGCTCATTAAGCCTCCGTTGCCATAAACTATCTCGTTTGCCTTGCTTACGGATCTGGCGAGTTTGTAGCCAGGACATAGTTAGCCTCATACTGTTAAAGAGCAAACCAGCGGCGTATACAATGCTGATAAAAGGCAGGTAACGTTCTATGGTTATCGTATAGTGATCGTTATAGGCAGTTGCATTTTTTATAGCGTTAATCAGGGGAAGATGCTGATAAGTTATAGGAGTGTTAGCAGTTAGATGCCAGGTATAATTGCCTGCTTCATTAAATAAGGTATAGAAAAACCACAATGCCGACAAAAGCATGCCGCCGAAGGCTACATTGTGCTTTGCCGCTGCTGACAGCTTGAAAGAATCTGAGAGCAGAATACGTAGCATCAAATAAATAAGTAAACATTGCCATACAGAATGGATGATACTTACGGCGAACACCTCGCTTAAATTATGCACTAACAGTTCCATAGGTTTTACTTTTCAGGGTTTTCAAATTGGTCCAGAAACTTCTTAATCGCGTCAATCTCATCTTTTGATGCCCGGTGCGAACCCAAAGCCTGGATAACCAGGTCGGCGGTTGAGCCAGTGAACACCGTATCAATGATCTTATTCAAAGCACTTTTCTGCGTTTCTTTCTTTGTTACCGTTGCAGTATAGACATGTGTTTTGGACGAAGTGTTACGGCTAACTAAATCTTTTTCGTGCATTATCTGCATAAGCTTTAAAGTAGTGGTGTAGCCTGCATCCTTATTCTTTAATAATTCCTCATGTACATCTCTCACTGTACTGGGGCCTTTATCCCACAATACCTGTAAAATCTCTAATTCGCTCTCTGTTACTTTAACCTCAGCCATAAAAATCTAAATACGAATATCTTCGTACAAAGATCTACGATACTTTTCGTAAATGCAAGGGCTAATTAAAAATTTAACAAAATTTAACGCTGCAGGGCCTGATACTTCTGCCCGTTGGCCGGGTCCGCCTGCAAGAGCGCGTTCATGGCAGTAAGTTTTTCCTGTTGGGGAGCTTTACTGTAGATAGATACGAGTTCGTCGCTTTTGGCGGTGAAGAATACAATTGGGAGCATTGCGCCGAGCCGCTGCCGGTCCAGTTGGGTAAGAACAGGCAAAAGGTTGGTAATAGTTTGACGGGCTTTTGTGGCGTTATCAGCCATTAGGTCGAGACCCTGCCGGTGGTAGTCATACATCAAGCTTCTTAATGGCGCATATACTTTATTGACCAGGTTTTCAGAAAGCCAGTAGCGGCTCAGTGTGTTGTTATCAATGGCTTTCCATCCTTTGTAGGAAGAGGTTTGGGCATTAACTACTACGTTTTGGGCCAAAGCAAAATAAGGGCTACCGCCAAATCTTGAAAAACTATCGTAATCCATCCCCACAATCACGTAGGCATAGAATGCCATTACCGAGCTTAGATTATTTTGAAAAGTTTGGTCGGTATAATCGATGGTTTGGCCTTCCTGATAAGTAAAATCAAAATCTTTATCGTTTATAGATAACAAGGTAGTATTGTAAGACGAATTATAGATTGGCCGGGTAGATTGTACCTGTAGCTCGCCGCTAAAAGTAGCGTTGCCATCCCATGAGGTAACGTTCAGTACAAATGAACAATCAATTTTTTCCTGGGAACCGATGTAGTCCTGGCACCATTTATGGCCGTTCAGGAACTCCTTCATCGCCACTTCAAGGGATTGAAAGATGCGTTTGTTAGTAGTTTGAATTTTGGGCGATAGCACCTGTACGCGTGCGTTCAGATCCTGAGCCTTAGCGGCGATGCAAAACAATAATCCAATTAAACACACGCTCAAACGTTTCATCCTAAAATCAGGTCTTTAAGTTTACTGCAAATATCTTGTGCTACCTCTTTTTTACTTTTTAAGGTATAAGTGGTTTTTTGGAGGTTTTTATCAATGATGGTGATCTTATTGGTGTCGGTCTGGAAACCGGCCCCGGTATCATTCAATGAGTTGAGCACAATAAAGTCGAGATTTTTTCTCTTGAGCTTTTCTACGGCATTTTCTTCCTCGTTGTTCGTTTCCAGCGCAAATCCAACCAAAAACTGGCCTTCCTGCTTCAGGGAACCTAAGGTTTTTAAAATATCCGTAGTTTTTTTCAGTTCGATAGAAAAGCCGCCGTCCTGCTTTTTGATCTTTTGCTCGGCTACATGTACCGGAGTATAGTCTGCCACTGCGGCACTCATTATACAGGCCTTGGCTGTTTTGAAATACTGTTCACAGGCCTGCAACATCTCCGCAGCGCTGGTTACATTATGCTGTTTTATTAAGGTCGAATGTGTTTTAAGGGTGGTCGGTCCAGACACAAGCGTAACGCTTGCGCCAAGCAAGGCCAATTCCTCGGCAATAGCAAAGCCCATCTTGCCTGATGAGTGATTACCAATAAACCGCACCGGGTCTATGGCCTCGTAGGTTGGGCCGGCAGTAACCAACACGTCCTGGTTATATAATGGAAGCTTTTTATGGATTTCCGTGGTAATAAAGTCAACAATTTCTTCAGGTTCGGCCATCCTGCCTTCACCATATAAGCCACTGGCCAGTTCGCCGGTTCCCGGTGGAATCAGTATGTTCCCAAACCCTTTAAGGGCCGCTATATTTTGTCGGGTAGCATCATGTCGCCACATATCCAGGTCCATAGCCGGGGCGAAATACACCGGACACTTTGCCGAAAGATATGCTGCTGTAAGAAGGTTATCGCATTGCCCATGTGCAAGTTTGGCAATGGTATTGGCGCTGGCAGGGGCAATGATAAAAAGATCCGCCCATAAACCCAGTTCTACATGGTTGTTCCATACACCATTATTACGGTTAAAATAGGCCGTAAGCACCGGACGTTTAGAAAGGGTTGACAGGGTGAGGGGAGTGATAAAGTTACCGGCCTCGTTAGTCATTACAACTTGTACTTCGGCACCGGCCTTTACCAGCAAACGAATCAGGGTGGCTGATTTATAGGCAGCTATACTGCCACAAACGCCCAAAATTATTTTTTTACCTTGCAGCATAAAGCAAATGCCCCATAAAGGGGCACATATAAAGCTAAATTAAATAATCAGAATCAAAAACATAAAGCATAATGATGCTCTTGTTTTAAAGGGCAATATCTTATTGCTCTTTCTGCGGATTACGGTAGTATACCTTGTCCTCCAAAAACTCCTGAACAGCCACTAAAGTAGGTTTTGGCATGCGCTCGTAATGTTTTGAAATCTCGATCTGTTCGCGGTTTTCGAACACCTCTTCCAGGTTGTCATTTGATGAAGCAAACTCAGAAAGCTTCTGGTGCAGTTCTTCCTTTACATTATTGGCAATCTGATTAGCTCTCTTAGCCATAATCACGATCGACTCATAAATGTTGTCGGTATTTCTATCCAGCTCCCGTAAGTCGCGGGTTACGGTGCTGCTTGCAACAGCCGGCTTATTTGTATTGTTATTGGTACTCATATCTTTTTATCGTTAATTATTGTTGCGGACTTCTTTCGTTTTCTTTTCCTTTTACTGATGGCAGTTGCGGTTTCATGGTCGAATCCTTTGCTGCTTTTTTCAGTTGTTTCATGTCATTTGCAGCTTCAGCTAATAACCGTTTGTTTGCTGCTATGCCCCGGTCACAATCTTTCTTTAAGCTTTCAGCATCTTTCAGGTATTTACTTTGCGGATAGCTATCAGCAAACTGCTGATAATAAGTAATAGCTTGATTGAACCGCTCTTCCTGTTTTAGCTCTGAACTATTTTTAGCGTACAAATACTGGGCCTTAATAGTTAAGTATGCCATTTCTTCAGCGTACTTGGTATCCGGATAATCTCTGAGCGAATTATTGAAGGAGATCACTGCAGCCTGATAGTCGCCTATAGTTAAATAAAGTTTGGCGTTGGCATATGATTTCTCTTCCAGTTTATCGCGCAGGTTTTGAATAAGCTTACTCGCCTCGGCTACACGCTCACTCTTTGGATACAAGTTAATAAATAACTGTAAGGCATCTATGGCGCTTTGCGTATTGGTTTGATCGAGTGAGAAAATCGGTGAATCAAGATAATAACAATAAGCAGCCATAAACCGGCACTCCTCAGCACGTGGGCTGGTAGGGTAGGTGTCGGCAAAGTTTTTAAAGTGATACCTTGCAGATGTATAGTCTCTCAGTTTATAGTTGGTATAAGCGTAGTAGTAGAAAAGATCCTCAGCACCGGAGCGGCCACGGTAACGCTGCGCCAGGTCGTCAAAAAGATCAAGGGCCTTACTATAATCTCTTTTATTATAGTATTTAATAGCCTCCTGATATTTTTTAGGATTATCATTACTGGCCTTTAGCTTTTCGAATTTACTTTTACAACTGCCCAATATCATAACAGACAGCAGCACAAGCAGACCAGATAATAATGTAATTTGTTTTTTAAACATCCTGCAAAGATAGTTGATTAATGTAAATCAGTCAATTATTTATTTGGGCGCTAAGATAGGATTCCAGTATATGCTATATATATGGGTGCGGACGTTTTAACATCTTTTAACGCTTTACCACCTCCTTTATTTCTCCAGGTTACCTTCGCTTATAGAGTTTTTGATTTTTTTGCGCTGATAGATAGGTCGTTACTACTTTTGTAGTAGTGAATAGGTGGAATTGATTTGGATAATAAAGAAATGTCTCTACCTTTGCAGCCCGCAAACGAGATAGCGGGTTGTTCATTGAAGGTAATAAAGCATAACTATTGATCAGGCAGAAATGTTTGGCCGGATTGAAAAAAAAAGAAAAAATAAATTTTGGAAACCGGTAAATAGTTTGCACCTTTGCAGCCCCGATCGGAAGAAAGGGGATTGTTCTTAGAGAGGTTAGAAAAGAGGTTTTAGGGGCGAAGATTTGAAAGAATCGGAGCTTTGAAAAAAGAAAAAAAACTTTTGGAAATAACAAAAACCTTCTTACCTTTGCAATCCCAAAACGAGGGATGCTTGAAAGAGCAAAAAGACGAGCCGGGCGAACCGGTGAGTAACTGAAAATGAAAGATTTAAG
>Ga0157372_10000043_pt1 | contig 153958 bp, 135 predicted proteins | sample C55metaG_FD_115307 | JGI IMG/M metagenome (GOLD analysis project Ga0157372, IMG submission 115307) | Corn rhizosphere microbial communities from Kellogg Biological Station, Michigan, USA - C5-5 metaG | ecosystem: Host-associated > Plants > Roots > Rhizosphere > Soil | place: USA: Michigan...
GACTACGACCGGGAGAAGCTGCAGGAGCGGCTGGCCAAGCTGGCCGGCGGCGTTGCGGTGATCAAGGTCGGTGCCGCCACCGAGGTGGAGCTGAAGGAGCGCAAGCACCGCATCGAGGACGCGGTGCGCAACGCCAAGGCGGCCGTCGAGGAGGGCATCGTCGCCGGTGGTGGCGTGGCTCTGCTGCAGGCTTCGGTCACCGCGTTCGAGAAGCTCGACCTGACCGGCGACGAGGCCACCGGTGCCAACATCGTCCGGGTCGCGCTGGCCGCCCCGCTCAAGCAGATCGCGATCAACGCCGGCCTCGAGGGCGGTGTGGTGGCCGAGAAGGTCGCCGGCCTGCCGGTGGGTCACGGCCTGAACGCCGCGACCGGTGAGTACGGCGACATGCTGGCCGCCGGTGTGCCGGACCCGGCGAAGGTGGTGCGCTCTGCCCTGCAGAACGCCGCCTCCATCGCCGCGCTGTTCCTGACCACCGAGGCCGTGGTGGCCGACAAGCCGGAGAAGGCTGGCGCTGCTGCCGGCGGCGGCGCTCCGGACATGGGCGGCATGGACTTCTAGTCCAGCTCGCATGGGCGGATGGGCTGCTAGTCCATCTCGCATGGGCGGCTAGTCCACATCGCCTTGGCGGCGCGGGCTGCTAGTCCACCTCGCTCGACCGCACAACACCGCTGGGCGGTCCCGGGAAACCGGGACCGCCCAGTTTTTGCGGAGGGCTGCCCGGCATGGCTTGGCCCGGCTGCCGGGCGACGTGCATGCACCGTGCCGGTCATGGCCGGCGGCACGCAGGTAGGTCGTTCGCGCTAGACCGCGATCGGGGCCTTGATGGCCGGATGCGGGTCGTAGCCGACCAGTTCGACGTCGGAGATCTCGAAGTCGGCCAGCTCGGTGCGGTCGGCGTTCAGCCGCAGCCTGGGCAGCGGCCGGGGGGTCCGGCTCAGCTGCAGCTCGGCCTGCTCGACGTGGTTGAGGTAGAGGTGGGCGTCGCCGAAGGTGTGTACGAACTCGCCCACCTCGAGCCCGGTCACCTGCGCGACCATGTGGGTGAGCAGGGCGTAGGAGGCGATGTTGAACGGCACGCCGAGGAAGACGTCGGCCGAGCGCTGGTAGAGCTGGCAGGACAGCCGGCCCTCGGCAACATAGAACTGGAACATGGTGTGGCAGGGCGGCAGTGCCATCCGCTCCACCTCGGCGACGTTCCACGCGGACACGATGTGCCGCCGGGAGTCCGGCGTTCGCCGGATGGACTCCACCACCCGAGCGATCTGATCGATGTGGCCGCCGTCCGGGGTCGGCCAGGACCGCCACTGGCTGCCGTACACCGGGCCGAGATCGCCGTTCTCGTCCGCCCATTCGTCCCAGATGGTGATGCCCTGCTGCTGCAGCCAGCGCACGTTCGTCGAGCCCTGAAGGAACCAGATCAGCTCGCCGACCACCGACTTCAGATGCAGCTTCTTGGTGGTGACCGCGGGGAAGCCGGTTGTGAGATCGAACCGCATCTGGTGACCGAAGATGCTCAGCGTGCCGGTGCCGGTGCGGTCGTCCTTGCGCGTGCCGCTCTTCAGTACCAGCTCGAGCAGGTCCAGGTATTGCTGCACCGGCTCACGGTACCCGAGCTCGCCGGCCGGCCGGCTGATCGGCATGCTAGAGGTATGAAGCTGAACGTGGAGAACCGCTATGCCGCGACGGTCGAGCAGGCCTTCGCGACCCATGTCACCGAGAGCGTGCGCGAGGAGGCCTGTCGGCAGTCCGGTGCCAAGTCCTGGAAGGTGGAGGTCAAGCACGCCGCGGACGGTGGCGCCACCGTGCGGGTGGACCGCACCATGTCACCGAAGCTGCCGGACTACATCGCCAGGCTCACCGGTGACAGTGTGACCATCAGCCAGGTCGAGCAGTGGTCGCCGGCCGCGGCCGACGGCTCGCGTACCGCGACGGTGCGGCTGACCATCAAGGGCCAGCCCGCCTCGATGGACGGAAAGGCGGTGCTCTCCCCGGACGGCGACGGCAGCAAGGAGGTCGTCACCGGCGAGGTCAAGGTCGCGGTGCCGATCATCGGTCGCAAGTTCGAGCCGGAGATCGCCAAGGTGATCGAGGCGGCGTTGCGGATCGAGCAGCGGGTCGGCGACGAGTGGGTCAAGGCCAACTACTGACAGCCGAACAGGCTGCCGAGTGTCCGTAGGAATTCCGACAAATTGCCGATACCGTATGCCGATGAGGGTGCTGCAGCTGTGGCGTTATCCCGTCAAATCCATGGCGGGCGAACGCCTGGACGAGTCTGCGGTCGACGATCTCGGCCTGCCAGGTGACCGCTGGTGGGGCGTGGTGGATCTCGAGACGGGCAAGGTGCTGACCGCGAAGCGCGAGGCCAGATTGCTTCATGCCCGCGCGCGGCTGGTCAGCGACGACGAGGTCGAGGTCGAGTTGCCCGATGGTCGCCTGCTGACCAGCGATGATCAGCTCAGCGCCTGGCTGGGCAGGCGGGTGTCGCTGCAGCGGGCGGGCGAGTCCGGCGGCCACTTCGAGAATCCCCGGGACTTCGAGAGCGAGACGGACTGGGTGGACTGGCAGGGCCCACCGCGCGCCTGGCATGACGTGCGACGGGCACGCGTGTCTGTGGTGTCGACCGGCTCGCTCGGCCTGTGGGACGTTCGGCGGTTCAGGCCGAATGTGTTGGTCGACGGCGATGGCGAAGGCGCCCTGGTCGGCCGGTCGGTAAGGCTTGGCACCGCGATTCTGAGCGTGACCACGCTCATCGAGCGATGCGTGGTGATCACGCGGGAACAGCCTGGGATAACCAAGGATCTGGACGTGCTGCGGCAGGTCAACCGTGAGCACGATGGGCTCCTCGCGGTGGGCGCGCTCGTCGAAACGCCTGGATTCGTAACGGTCGGCGGCCAGCTGCTCGTCGCCGAGCAATCGCCGAACGGCGATCGGCCGGCAGCAGCGGCAGGCGCCTGACGGCGGGATCCCTTTCGCACAAGGGATCCCGCGGCGGCGTCAGCGTCCGGCGTACATCAGCGAGCCGGGGGTGGTCAGCTCCTCGCCGGTCTCCAGCCAGGTCTTCAGCCCGGACAGGATCATCGGCCAGCCGCCGTAGAGCTGGTTGTTGGCACCCTCGCGAAGCTGGTCGTGGGTCACCGTCAGCATGCAGGAGTTGTCCGCGATCTGGTTGATCTCCCAGGTGATTCGGCTTTCGCCCTCGCTCTTAACGTCCTCACCCCAGAGCGCCACCATGGTCTGCACCAGCCGGCGCGGCGGATCGACCTCGAGGTTCTTCCCCTCGCCGAGCACCATGCCGGGCGCGCCGGGATTGGTCACCTCGAACTTCGAGCCCGGCGTGAAGTCCGAGCTGATCCGGTTGCCGAACTGGAACTTGCCTCGGATGTCCGGGTCGGTGATGGCCTCCCACAGCCGCTCCGGCGTGGTCTTGATGTAGATCTCGTAGATCTTTTCCATCGTCTTCTCCAGTCTCGTCTTCAGGTCGCTGAGTCCGGCGACCCATGGCTCCGCGTACTTGCTCACCCACCGGTCGTGGACGAGCCGGATCGGCACCGCGTTGAGGAAGTGCAACTTCTCCCGGCCGCGCCGACGGGTGACCACCAGGCCGGCGTCCTCCAGCACCTTCAGGTGCTTTGCCACGCCGAACCGGGTGATCGGCAGCCGGGCCTCCAGCGCGCTCTGGGTCTGGCCGTCGGCGCGGAACAGCTCGTCCAGCAGGCTGCGCCGGGTCGGGTCGGCGAGTGCCCGGAACACCGGGTCCATCTCATCGGCGCCGTCCATACCTTGAACGATAGGTGACCAAATGGTCACATGTCAAGCTGCGAATCCATCCACGCGATGTGAGGTTCCGGTAAGCTGGCAGACGCTCTCAGTGACGTGACCGCTGCGGCCAGCGTTTGCCGACGTAAGGGAGGATGGATGTGGTGAACGCGCCCGAGGAACGCACCATTCGGGATCTGGTGGTACCTCGGCTGCACGCTGCTCGGTGGCCCGCGGATCGCATCGTTCGCGAATACCCGATCACGAACAGCCGTCGCGAGGTCGTCGGCGGCCGGGTACGACGCGGCATGCCCCTTCGCGCGGACATTGTGCTGAGGCATCCGCAGAGCGGTCATCCGATCACCGCGGTGGAGGTCAAGAAGACGGCGCGCAGCGAGCATGACGGTGTTACTCAAGCCAAGGATTACGGCATGCGGCTCGACCTGCCTCTCGTCTACGCCACGAACGGCCGCAAGATCATCGAGATCGACCTGCGGCGCGGAACGCAGCACGAGGTTCCGGCGTACCGCAGCGCCGAGGAGCTTTGGCAGACCTTTGTATCAGCCGAGGAGTTCAACCCCCAGGCGCAGACATTCTTCTCCATCCCGTACAGCCGGGAACTGACAGATCGCAGCACCGGGCTGATCAAGCAGATGCGGTACTACCAACACGGTGCTGCACAGGCTGTGCTGCGTGCGATTGCGCGCGGCGATCGACGACTGCTCGCGGTGCTCGCCACTGGTAGCGGCAAGTCGATGTTGGCTGCACAGATCAGCCATGTGCTCTGGGAGGCGCGGTGGCCACGTGGCCAAGGAGCGCCGGACCCGAGACCGCGCATTCTCTATCTTGCGGATCGGGATGTGCTCGTTGCCGACCCACTGGTCCACTACTTCACGCCCATCTTCCGTAGCGAGGAGGTGCATCGGATACGCCGGGAGCCGCGCGCACACAAGCGCGTCTATTTCGCGCTCTACCAGGCACTGGAGGAGATCTTCGAACAGTACGAGCCTGACTTCTTCGACCTTGTGATCGTCGACGAGTGCCACCGCGGCAGCGCCCGCGAAGATGCGGAATGGCGCAAGATTCTCGAGCATTTCGCCAGCGCCGTGCAACTCGGTATGACCGCGACTCCCCGGACGGACGGCGAGGCGGATAATCTCACCTACTTCGGTGAACCGGTTTATACCTACTCGCTCCGGCAGGGCGTGGCGGACGGGTTCCTGGCGCCCTTCCAGACCATCCGGGTGCCGTTGTCGAGCGACATCGACGGCATCCACATCCCGGAGGGCGTGATCGACGATGAGGGCGTGGAAATCCCGGAAGGTGATTACGGACCGAGCCAGTTCGAGCGGACGCTCGTCCTTCCGCGCCGTACCGAGGCCGCCGCGCAATTCCTGTCGGATTACCTGCGGCGGACAGACCGGACCGCGAAGACCATCGTCTTCTGCGTCAATCAGGATCATGCGGCTCGATTCGCGGCTGCGATCGGGAACCTGAACGCAGACCTGGTTGCCGAGATGCCGTATTGGGCGCAGCGCATCACATCAGACGAAGGAGAGCGTGGAGCGGTCTTGCTAGGGCAGTTCCAGGACGGCGACTCACCTTATCCGGTAGTCGTCACCAGTTCGGACATGCTGACGACCGGCGTCGACGTGCCGAGCGTCCGAAATCTGGTCTTCTTCTCCCGAGTTCAGTCGACCGCTCGCTTCAAGCAGATGTTGGGCAGGGGAACCAGGCTGGACGAGGAGCGTGGCAAGGAGTTCTTCACGGTCATCGACTTCACCGGAGCTACCGACAGGTTCGCGGATCCGGGCTTTGACGGCCCGGCTATCCGAGTGATCCATGCGGGCGTCGACCAGATTCCGGAATGCGGAGACGATCTTGTGGTGGACGAGCCGCAAGATGTCGAGGTCCGCGAGACGGGCGTCGAATTTGTCGCCGAAGAGGGTGGTGAACTGCCAGAGGAGATTGTCGAAGATCCTGCCGAACTTGACTCGGTGCAAGCCCGTGGGCATCGGTACGTATTGGCGGGGCACGAGGTCTACGTGCTCGGGATGACCATGCACGTGCTCGACACGTCGGCCGGTCTGCGCATGCGTGTCGTTCGGATCGAGGACTGGGTGCGCGACCGGGTGCTTGATCTCGGTTACGACGCCGAATCGCTTCGGCTGCAGTGGGCGAACGCCATGAGCCGAAGTGCGCTGGTTGAGGCATTGGGGGAACTCCTGCCGCTGAGCCTGGAGGACCTTGCGCGGGAGCTCGGGCACCCCGAGATCGATCCCTTGGACCTTGTCCTGCACCTGGCCTACGGCTCGCGGCTGCGCTCACGTGCGGACCGCGCCGCCCGCTTGACGCTGACCCAGCGCCAATTCCTCGACCGGTTCGGCCCCGCCGCGCGGGACATCTTGGATCGCGTGCTTGAGAAGTATGTGGAGCACGGTCCGCGGGAACTCGAGCCCGGCGTGTTGGAGGTTCCGCCGTTCGCCGAGCTGGGTAGTGTGACGGAATTGGCTGAGCGCTTCGGTGGCCCGGTGGAGCTGCGGACGGCTTTTGATGAGCTGAACGCAAGTCTGTACGCAAGCTAACTTTAGTTTTCTCGCAGTCCTGACCTGATAACTAAAGTATTCATTGAGTTTCGTGATAGATTGGCGCAGTGCTCGCCGATCGCCAGCAACTTCAGCGCGGTCTGCGTCGTCTGGTTGGCACCCAGCATGGATATTTCACCGCGGCCCAGGCACTTCAGATCGGATACAGCTACCAGGCGCAGAAATATCACGTCGACCGCGGGAACTGGCAACGTGTCGACCGAGCGGTCTTTCGACTCCCGGATTGGCCTGGGAGTGAGTACGACCATCTGACTCGCTGGAGCCTATGGGCTGGCCCGGATGCGGTCGTCTCTCATGAGAGCGCACTCGAGGTGCACGGCCTTGGCGATGTCAACCCGGCCCGGCTGCACCTCACCGTTCCCGCTCCGGCGCGTCGCAGGAATCCAGGGGTTGTATTGCATCAAGACCGGATTCCAGCCTCGGATATCGAGGAGCGCGATGGGTTCCGCGTCTCGCGGCCCGCGCGCGCCCTTGCCGAGTCGGCAATGGCCGGCTTGGCGCAGGACGTGCTCGACGGGGCGATCGCCGAAGCGCTGGCGGCCTCGTTGGTGACGCCACGGGCAGTACGTGATGCAGCGGCTCGGCTCGGTACCCGGGCCGAGCTAGGCATCGAGCGTGCGCTGAATGTGGCGGAGCGCAGCCAATGACCCAGTCCTATCGGCGGTCGCTCGAGAGCCGCCTGCAGAACGAGGCCGCGCGGCTGGGACGTGACCTCAACTGGCTGCGCCGTCGGCACGCCTTCCTCAGGGCGCTACACCGCCTTGTCGCTGTGCAGCCCGAACTGTGGGCCTTGAAGGGTGGCTTCGCGGTTGAGCTTCGCCGGCCGGGACTTGCCCGTGCCACCAGGGACGTCGACCTCGCACTGCGTTCCGAACAGGCGGTAGATGCGCGGGATCCGCGCGAGCTCAGCGCGCTACTCCGAACCGCGCTCGGCGTCGACGTTGATGGAGACGGGTTCAGCTACACCGTCGACGATCCGAGACGCATGGCCGAGGACTCCTACAGTAGGCCCGCGTGGCGGTTCCGAGTCGTCGCGTCGTTGGCCGGAAAACGGTTCACCGATCTACGCGTCGATACGATCTGCCGTCCGGAAGAACTCGTAGGGCTCGTGCCGCTCGACCTCACCGCGGGCATCGCGGCTCCGGCAGGAGCTCCCATCCGCATGATCATGGCGGCGGACCTGCGGCAGCAGTTCGCCGAGAAGCTGCATGCGCTGACTCGGATGTACCAGACCGGTGATTCGAGCAGAGTAAAAGATCTGCTCGACCTCGTACTTCTGGTGGAGGACGGTGTCCAGTGCGACGCCGAACTGGTCAGAGTTACGAGGACGGTGTTCGCAGTGCGGCAGACCCACGAACTGCCGCTTGACCTCGGCACGGTGCCTGCCGGTTGGCGGGAGCCGTACCGACTGTTGGCCGAGGAACTGGGTCTCGAACCGTCTGACGTCGACGCCGCCCATCGTCTGGTAGCCGGCGCATGGCGTACCGCATTGTCGGACACATTGTCAGATACGAACAGGGGAACTGACACCTGATGCCACCTCGCAAGGAAACTGCGCCGTCGGTCGAGCAGACGACACAGCAGCGGCTCGCGGCCATCATCAAGAATGCGCGCAATATCATGCGCACGGACGCCGGCCTCAACGGTGACCTCGAACGGATCCCCCAACTGGCGATGTTGCTGTTCCTCAAGGCGCTCGATGATCTCGACGACAAGCGAAAGATCACCGAACGCGACTATCGGCCGTTGCTACCTGAGGAACTTCGCTGGCGCACGTGGGCGAACAACCAGCGTCTCACCGGCCCGGAACTCATCAGCTTCGTGAACGAGACGCTGATACCGTCGCTCCGCGAGTTGCGCGGGGGACAGGGTGACAAGCGAACCTTGGCGGACGAGGTTCGTGCAGTGTTCGCCGGCCTGGACAACCGAATGCGCTCGGGCTCGCAACTACGGCTGCTGGTCGACGAGCTGAACAAAATCCATTTCACGTCGTCGGACGACATCCACACCATGGCGTTCCTCTACGAGTCCATGCTGCGGGAGGTGCGCGATGCGGCCGGCGACTCGGGCGAGTTCTACACGCCCCGTCCGGTGATCCGATTCATGGTTCAGCAGGTCAACCCGAAACTCGGCGAGACTGTATTGGATCCCGCTGCGGGGACTGGTGGCTTCTTGGTCGAGACCCTGGCCCGACTGGAGCCCCAGGCTGACTCGTCCGTTAAACGACGCCAGCTGCACGCCAACGTGCGCGGGGTTGAGAAGAAGCCGCTGCCTTATCTGCTCGGGACGATGAACCTGATGCTGCACGGGGTGGATTTGCCGCAGATCGCATCTGCCAACGCCCTGACCTACCTGCGTGACGGTTCGAAGCGGACACGTGTGGACGTCATACTTACCAACCCGCCGTTCGGCGCTGCCGAAGAACGGGACGTCATCAATTCGTTCCCCAAGGGTGAGCAGAGTTCCGAGACGGCGTGGTTGTTCCTGGTCACCGTCCTAGAGAAGCTGACACCGACCGGACGGTGCGGCATCGTTGTGCCCAACAGCGTGCTGTTCGACAAGACTTCGACACCGGCGGGGATCAAGGAGAAGCTGCTCACCGAGTGCAACCTGCACACGGTGGTACGGCTTCCGGAGGGCGTCTTCGCCCCCTACACGCCCATCCCCGCGAATCTGCTGTTCTTCGACAAGGGGACGCCAACGACGGAGACATGGTTCTACGAGATCACGCCGCCAGAGGGACGTAAGCGTTACTCGAAGACCCGGCCGATGCAGTTCGAGGAGTTCGCCGATTGCCAAGCCTGGTGGGAATCCCGGGTTGAGAACGAGCATGCCTGGAAGAAGTCCGTCGATGAGCTTCGCGAGTCCGGCTACGACCTCGACGTGCGCAACCCGAATGCTGCGAAGGATCTCGCCCACCGGCCGCCCGCCGAACTTGTTGCGGAATTGATCGACAACGAGAAGCAGATCATGGCGCTATTGGAGGAACTAGCCGCGATCGTGGAATCAGAAAAGTGACGAAGTGGCCACAGGTCCCGGTCGGGGACGTACTTCACCTAGTTCGGCGTCCCGTCACACTAGATCCGGATCGACGATACGTAGAGATCGGCGTGCGATCCTTCGGAAAAGGAATATTTCATAAACCTCCGGTCACCGGCGTTGATCTGGGCAATAAGCGGATCTTCGAAATCGGAGACTCGGAGCTCGTTATCAACATCGTTTTTGCATGGGAGGGCGCGGTTGCAATATCAGGACGAGATGAGAAAGGCAAGATCGGATCTCATCGGTTCCTCACCTTTCAAGGAGATCCCGATCGTGTAGATCTTAGCTTTGTCAAAGCTTTTCTCATCTCCGAGTGGGGGCGTGGAAAACTGTTGGCGGCCAGTCCTGGCTCTGCTGGTCGAAATCGGACCTTGGCGCGTAATGGATTTGAACGCTTGATGATCCCCCTCCCTCCCCTCGATGAACAGCGTCGTGTCGTCAACTACTTCAGTCGGGTGGAGGAGCTCATCGCTCGAACCCGTGCGCGAACCCGTGCGAGGTCGGCGGTCGAGGCGGCGGTAATACTCCGAACGCATATCTCCCGACTGTTCGAACACCAACGCGGGCTGCAAAAGGTCGGCGACCTCGCTCAAATCGAGAATCTGCTGGTTAGGCCAGGCGATGACCTTGGTGGAGCACAGGCGTTCGTGGGGCTTGAGCATATAGCGGGCCATTTCGGCACCCGGATAGGTGCTGCTCCGGTAGGGGGTGAGCTGGGGAGGAAGTTTCACTTCTCAGCTGGTGACGTCCTTTACGGATACCTGCGGCCGTATCAGAACAAGGTCTGGCTAGCAGATCGAGTTGGCCTTTGTAGTGTTGAACAATTTGTCTTGCGTACTCGGGATCCGCGTGACGCAGAACTGCTCTGGTTTGCACTTCGTGGCCAAGGTGTCCTCGACCAAGTGACTGACATGACCAACAATCTTCAGTTGCCTCGACTGGCATCCGGCAAGCTGATGGACATTACCCTGAAGTGGCCAGATGCCAAGGCTCGAGGGACTTTGTTGGACAATCTCCGCCGAGTGCAGGCGGCGACCTTTAGGTTGGCCGAAGCAACCCGCACGGAAGAAAAGCTTGTAGCGGCGCTCGGATCATCCATACTCAACGAGGTATTCAGCGGGCAAGTGTGACTGACCGCCACGTACGGCCGGCCACAATGACGTGATCGAGGAATCGCAGGCCTACCTGTTCGCCGGCGATGAGCAACTGCTCCGTTGCTCGTAGGTCGTCCTGGCTGGGGGTCGGGTCACCGGACGGGTGATTGTGGGCGACTGCGTATGCGGAGCCATCGCGGCGGAGCACAGCGGCGAGCGTTTCGCGGATCGGTAATGGGCATGATGAGATCGAGCCGTCGCTGACGACGTCGGTACCGATCAGTCGCAGCTTGGTGTCGCAGCAAAGCACGATCACTCGCTCGCGGGACCGGGTAGCGAGCGACAGCCGTGCGGCAGCGGCGACGGCTGCCGATGACGACAGCACCGGCCGGGCAGCGTGGGCGTCCGATCGATGAGCGAGTTCGAACGCCGCGGTCAGCGTCGCAGCCTTCGCCGGACCGATTCCCGGTAGCCGCAGCAGGTCGACCGGCGCAGCACGCGCCAGTGCTGTGAGACCGCCGAACATCGCGATGAGACGGTCGGCGAGCTCATGCGCGCCCGAGCCGCAGACGCCGCTCGTCCCGATCAGAATCGCAAGCAACTCGCGGTCGGACAACACTGACACGCCTCCGGCCAGCAGCCGTTCGCGGGGCCGATCCGACTCCGGTATCTCTCGTAGGAGCATCCGTGAAAAGTAGCCTTCAGGGCCGACAGAACTTGCTTCGGTAGTGCACCTCGGGTTTGAGCGGGACCAGCACCGAACTGGACTGAGCCGAACGCTTGTCGCCCCCGGTGGGATGACCATGCCCTGACGTGACTAAGCGATGTGCCTGTCCGCTCTCGCAGACATCGCCGTGAACTCGGGGCCGCGCCCCAGGGCCGATTCGGGGCCACTGTTCGGCGTCCACGACGATTGGAGCATGAACTCTCGCGGACGGTTGAGCTGGATGGCCGCTATCGCGGTCATGCTGGTCGCCGCCTCATGTTCGGCCCGCGGTGGCGACAAGGGCGGACAGACCTCAGTTGTCGTTTCGAGCCCGGCAACACCGACAACACCGCTCAGCTCACCTGCCGCTGCCTCGCACCTCGTCTCCGGGTTCGGATACAAATCCGCCTGGCTGGCCTTCCGCGGATCGACTCAGCAGCAGGTCGCCACGGCGCTCGGGCTCGCCGCAGCCACGGCGCAGGACTGGCAGACAGCCATCCGCGCAACCTACGCGGACAACCCGGCAGTCGCCGTGACGCCGCCCTTCCACGGCTCGGACGGGAACTGGATCCTGGCAACGAGTGTTGCGCTCCTGCTCACCGAGCCCGATGTCGTCGCGCTGTCGAAGAAGGTCGGCACCGAGGTTCAGTACTTCGAGACCGAGCGGATCTCAGAAACGCACGGATGGGCCAAAGCCGTCAACGGCAGGCTCATCCGATCGTTCCAATGGAGCGGCGATAGTGGCGAGATCTTGAAATGGGTCGGCCGTCCCGACAGCACCGAACAAGGCTTCGGCCTCCCCGATGTCGCGATCGCGACACAAGCCACGAGCGACGCTGTATTCGACGCAAACATCGATGAAGAAACCGTCATGACGCTCGCCGGCCGTTGGAGCGTGAACCCGCAGGCAATCGAGGGCACCCCATCCCACGGCGACCCACTCGTCGGCACGATGCCCTGACACCATTGCGCTCGGAACCACAGCTTTGATCGGTGCCTTTACGACGACACTGTTTGGACGCGGGTGCTGGGGGTCTTGCCGGGCAGGTCGCACCGTTTGATCGTCGCTATCAGCGTTCCCGACGCCACGAACTCACCACGAAACAGGCTCAAGAATCTGGGCACAGCGGCGCGGTTGTGGTTACCTTATTGAACGCAGTTAGGGGGCGCGTGCGACTGAATCGGGGGGATTACATGTTTACGTACGCTCAGCGGTCGGTGGCCGCGACTGTTCACGCTCGCGACGGTCGGAATCTGTTACGAGCTCGGCGGGTGCGACGCTTGCTACCGATCGTGACGTTTGTGGTTGTGATGGTGTCCGCGTCGCCGGCCGTGGCCGACGTGACCTGGCAGTCACTCGGCAAATTCTCTGCCGGTTCCGCTCCGATGAATCAGCCGCAGGTAGCGGTGGACGCGAGGGGCGTCAGCGTCTACGTCTGGGAGGTCTCGGAGGGGACCCTTTGTTCCGGAGGCCCTTGCCGGCGAGTCCAGACTCGATCGCGCTCGGCGGCGGGCGTGCTGAGCCCGGTCCAAACGATTTCAACTCAGGGCCAGCAGACCTCCTTCCCGCAGGTGGCGGTTGATGCCAATGGCGACGCCTGGTTTGTTTGGCAGCATTTCGACGGGACGATCAATCGAATCCAGGCTAGGAGTCGCTCGGCGGCAGGCGTCTGGGGCGGAACCTGGACGTTGTCCGTCGCGGGCCGGAATACGGAATTTTCGAAGGTTGCGGTCGACCCGAACGGCAACGCAGTCCTGGTCTGGCAGTACATTGACGGGACTCATTGGCGAATCCAGGCTCGTACGGCATCGCTAGCAGGTGCCCACGGTTCGTGGCAGACCCTGTCCGCCGCGGGCCAAGATGCGGAGTATCCGCAGGTGGCGATCGACGGGGGCGGCAACGCCGTCTTTGCCTGGCAACGCTTCGATGGGTCACACCAGCAGATTCAGACCCGCGTTCGTTCAGCAGCGGGCACGCTGGCCGGGACGCACACCCTCTCGGCCGCAGGCCAGGACGCTTCCGAGGCGCATGTTGCAGTCGATCCGAGCGGCGACGCGGTCTTCGCCTGGGTGCGCTTCGACGGCAAAGTGAATCGGATCCAGACACGTGCACGCTCGGCGTCCGGCACCCTCAGCTCAACGCAGACCCTCTCCGACCCAGGCCAGAACGCTGACCAACCATGGGTTGGCGTCGACCTCGCCGGCAACGCCGTTATCGTCTGGCAACGCTTCAACGGGCTCGAGAACCTCGTTCAAACCCGCGCCCGCTCGGCGGCCGGCGCTTTGAGTCCGACGCAGACCCTGGCGGGGACAGGCACAACCGTTCCAGTGAGGGCAGAGCTGGCAGCCGATCCACGAGGCAACGTCCTCGTCGCCTGGGAACACCGCGGCGCAACAGCCGCCTGTTGCACGAGTGTGCAGGCCCGGCTCCGATTGGCCAATGGCACCCTGGGCGTGACCCGCACCTTGTCTACCGCAGGCAAAGATGCCCAGGAACCACAGGTGGCCGTCGACCCCAATGGCCACGCCTTCGCCGTCTGGCACGAAGCAACGACCGCAGTAACACCAGATGCACAAATCCACGCCGCGGTCGGCTCGTTCTGAGATCCTCCTCCGGACAGCAGATCTGACCAGCAGAAGAAGTGCCTTAATCGAACCTCGTGCCGGACAGGACACGTTGTCCTGTCCGGCCGAAGCTAGCGATGTTCGGAACCAGGTTGTGAGTCGCTGCCGGCTCGCTAGTGGTCGAGACCGGTGATCCGGCCCTAGCGTTCGGCAGGTAGTTGGGTGAGGTCGTCCTCGATGCGGGCGTGTCGATAGGGCGAGGCGGCGAGCCCGGTTGCGACCGTCAAGAAGCCCGCGACAGCGATCCAGAGGACGACCCGGAATCCGATCGCGTCGGCGAGCAAGCCGCCGAGCGGAGCACCGATCACGATCATTGCTCGGTTGATCGAGCGCATGGTCGCGTTCATCCGGCCCTGCAGATGGTCCGGGGTGACCGACTGTCGATAACCCATCTCGTTGGCGTTCGAGATGCCCATCGACAGGCCGAGAATCAGTTCACCCACGCCGAAGACGACCCACCCGGCCCAGCTGTCGGAGCTCGCCGCGAGCATGCCCACGGCCAGCGCCATCCCCGCGTGGCTTGCGATCGTGATCCGTCCAGAGCCGAAGCGTGCGCCAAGCCGAGTCGCACCAAGCGCACCTGCCAACCCGCCAATGCCGCCGACCGCGAGCGCGACGCCGTATCCCAATGCGCTGAGACCCAGCGTCCGTAACGCGAACGGAGGCACGATGACGTTCACGGCGGAGAAGCACAGGAACCACGCGTGCGCACCGATCGCAAACGGCTTCAGCGTCCGGTGTCGGTAGACCCAGCGCAGGCCCTCGACCGCCTCGCTACGGATTCCTCGCAGAGCTACCCGTCGTGACGGCGGTTCGACCACCGGAACGCGCAGCAGCACCAGACCGGAGATCAGGTAGCTGACCGCATCGACCAGTACCGCCCACGGAGCGGTCAGCAACGACACCAGGACCCCCGCAAGCGCCGGCCCGGATGTCTGCGCAACAGCGTCGCTCTGATCAAGTCGAGCATTTGCCCGCGTCAGCAGGCGCGCCGGAACCAGGCGCGGAAGGAATGACTGGGAGGCGGCGTCGTTGACCAGCGACATCAAGCCGAAGACCACCATGAACGCCATCAGCACGGCGATGGTCAACCGATGCGTCAGCGCAAGCGCGGGAATGCCGACCAGCAACCCGGCCCGAACGAGATCTGTCGTGACCAGAATCGGCCGGCGACGAGACCGGTCGACCAGCACGCCGGCGACCAACCCGAACAGCAGATACGGCAGCCAGCGGGCCGCGTTGACGAGCCCGACACCGGCCGCGCCCTCATGCAACGTGACGACGATCAGAACCTGGATCGCCAGGGTCGTGACATAGGTGCCGAACCCGGAAACCGTAGCGGCGGCCCAGAATCCTAGGAACCCAGGGCGATCACGAAGTCGCTCCTCGCGCCGGACGTCGCCCACCATTCTTCAATCTAACAGACAGATAATCCGCAATCCGCACCTCTCGCGTCATAGACGGCGGGGTCAGCGAATCTGCGCCGCGCAGCCAAGCTCGGCCGCGACGTGGGCCAGCCTTCCGTCGCGGGTCCACAGCTGAGTATCCGGCGTGATCAAGGTGCTGGCCAGTAGTTGGGTGTCGACATAGCCGATGCCCCGTCCGAAGATCTGCTGGTGCTCGATCAAGGTCAGAACTTCATCGTCGGACGCGGAGTGAGCCCGCGGCAGCTCTGAAAGCAGGCGCAGCACCTCGACGCGGTGCGCCAGACTGCCCAGCGCAATTTCACCCAGCACTGCGGGATGGCCGAGCACCTGCCCCTGCTCCAACAGCATGACGAGTTCTCGATCACCGTGTCGAAGATGATCCACCCAGACCGAGGTATCGACCAAGATCATGAGGTATCGACCAAGATCATGAGGTCTTGAGCAGGATCACGAGGTGCGGTTCGGTCGGCGGCGAGGCGCGGTCCGCAGGGCTGGCTCGCTACCACCGAGTTTGGCCAGCCGCCGGCTGCTTTCGCGCTCGATGAGGGCAGTCAAGGCCTGGCGCAACAGGGCACTGTTCTCGGTCGTTCCGGTTAGTCGACGAGCCTCGGCGATAAGCTCGTCGTCCAGCGCAACCGTCGTCCGCATCGCATGGCCTCCAGCATCGATCAGGTCATCAAATGATGAGCCTACACGTGCCAAGGCGAACGACGCGCGTCTTGGTCAGTCGTCCTCGATCGGGAACTCCGGCAGTGCGGGTCCGACCAGGTCGTCGGCGTCGATGATGGTGTAGGCGTAGCCCTGTTCGGCCAGGAACCGCTGGCGGTGCGCGGCGTACTCGGCGTCCAGGGTGTCCCGGGAGACGACCGTGTAGAAGTGCGCCTGCCGGCGGTCGTGCTTGGGCCGCAGCACCCGGCCCAGCCGTTGCGCCTCCTCCTGCCGGGAGCCGAAGGTGCCCGAGATCTGGATCGCCACCGCCGCCTCGGGCAGGTCGATGGAGAAGTTGGCCACCTTGCTGACCACCAGCACCGGTCTCGCCCTGGTCGACGATGGTGTCGGGCCCGACATCCTTCTCACCGAAGTTCTCGCCGATCTCCTCCTCTGGCAGCGAGGTGCGGGCCGCGCGGCTCTCGCCGTACTAGCTCCTCGACTGCGCCGACCGGTAGCGGATGCTGACCGAACTGCCGTGGTGGCTTCGTGATGTCGGGATCAAGATCCGACTGCGGCTGAAGCTATTCCGTCAGCCCGGTTGGCGGGCACCACGGCACCGCTGGGTCCGTCCGGCCTCGACCGGACGGACCCAGCGACCACTACTGGATGGCGTTGATGAAGTTGGTGGCGTTGGAAACCGCACCGAGGCCGGTGATGTTGTCCCAGCCGGCAACCGACTGCTGCGACGAGGCGAGCAGGCTCATCCCGTTCAGGAAGTAGGTCGTCGGCTCGGTGATGGCTCCGGTGCTCGGGTTCTTCCACTTGCCCTCGGTGCCCTCGTTCACCGTCGACCCGGACACGTCGCTGACCGCGGTCGCCCGGTTCAGGTACAGCTTCGGGTTCAGGAAGCCGAGGCTGCCGCCCTTGGTCTGGACGGCCAGTGCCACCTCACCGGCGGTGTAGGGCGAGGCCAGGCTGGTGCCGCCGACGGTCAATGTGGTGTACGCGCCGGCCTGCGTGACCCCGACGACGTAGCCGGTCTGGCTGTCGGCGATGTTGGCGATGTCCGGGTAGGCGCGCTTGGCCGGCTTGCCGGAGAAGGTGCTCGGCACGATGCCGGTCTGGTAGGACGGCTGGGAGGTGAGCCCGCTCTTGCCGCCACCGGAGGCGCCGTAGAACACGTCGCTGGTCCAGGTGGTGCCGCTGCTCCGAGAGATCACGTCGTACCAGGCCTGCTCGAACACGGCCGAGTTGGTCGAGTCGATGCCGAGCGACGTGCCGCCGATCGAGGTCAGCTCGGAGTCCGAGGCCGGGTAGTCGGCGGACGGACGAGCCTTGCTGGCCGAGCCGTTGGTGTAGGTGTTGTCACCGTCGTCGCCGGAGGACGCCATCACCGAGATGCCCTGGCTGGCGGCCTGCACGTACACCGTGTGCAGGAACGCGGTGCTCTCCGCACCACCCCAGGAGTTGGTGATGATCTGCACCTGGTTGGCGTTCACCAGGTTCTGGGTGGCGGTCAGCAGGTAGTTGCTGTACGGCCCTGACGCGGGTGCGTAGATGATCTTGGCGTCCGGCGCCGCGCCGTGGATCGCCTCGGCGTCCAGGGCGGTCTCGACCATGGTGCCGTCGATGTTGGCCTGGTTGGTGCAGTAGGGGTCCCAGACCGCCGGGTCCTGTGAGGTGTACTGGCCGGCGGTGAGGGCCGGCGCGCCGACCTGGGCGGCCCAGGTGTTGATGTCGGACGGGATCGTTGGGCTGTCACACCAGAGCACGTTGCCGACCGTCACGCCGGCGCCGGTCTTGCCGGTGGCCGGGATGCCGCGCGCGGCGTTCAACCGGGACGGGGTGTAGCAGGCCCGGTTCGGCAAGTTGCCGCTTAGCGGTGCCGGCGCGGTGAGGTAGGAGGTGTTGGTGTTCTCACCCCAGTAGGTGGAGCAGGTGACGTTGCCGGCCGACGCGCCGGTCGGCGTGGCCTTGGCTCCCGAGCGATAGAACTGCGAGGTGTCCAGGCCCAGCACGTCGCTGACCCGGCCGACCAGCGCGGCCGGCACGGTGAGCGCCGAAGCCGGTGCGATGACCTGCCGGTTGTTGCGGTGGTAGCTCTTGATGGTGGTGCCGAACGCCTTGTTCACCGCGGCGACGGAACCGGTGACCGGCACATAGCTGTTGCTGATCGGCACGGTGCCGGTCTGCAGGCCGGCACCATGCAGCCAGCTCAGCACGTCGGCCACGTCCGAGGCGGTGGCGCCGAACCGCGCGGTGTACTGCTGGGGCGTCAGGAACTGGCGGTAGCTGGCGCTGCGCGGGTCGCTGACCGCGTCGGCGAAGGCCTGCGCGCCGGCGGCGTCGCGGAGCGCGATGGCGACCGAGAAGCTGACCTTGCTCGCGGCCGGCGCCGGGCCGAGCGCGGCGGTGGTTGCCGTCCAGGCGGGCGCGTTGAGCACGGCAACTCGGCCGGGCGGGTTGGCGGCCGCCGGCTGCAGGCCGGCGGCCACCATGACGGGGATGGCAACGGCTCCGGTGATGAGCGCCGCGAGCAGCGGCCGGCGGTGCCTACGCCGACGGGCCGACGGGTCGGAAAAGGGCATGGCTTCTCCTCGATGCGAAAGATGTAAACATCTATGGCGGTAATGCCGACGTAGCAGTTTTTTACGGCTAAGTAGCCGCCGGCAGAATTTGTCTTGGTCGAGCAATTTGCGCAACAGTAGACGGCTCGGTTGGGGTTGGCAATATCCGCCACCCAACGACATCATCTTCCACAACGTTCGCGTGCAAGCCCTCGCGCACGGGCAGTGCGATGCAACCTATCGCCCGGACGGGCCAACCAAAGACACCGATGTTCCAGGGTCAGCCGATTGCCGCGGCGCAACCCAGTGAGCAAGTGCGGCAGGCGTCAGTCTTCCTCGATCGGGAACTCCGGCAGCGCCGGTCCGATCAGGTCGTCGGCGTCGATGATGGTGTAGGCGTAACCCTGTTCGGCCAGGAACCGCTGGCGGTGCGCGGCGTATTCGGCGTCCAGGGTGTCCCGGGAGACGACCGTGTAGAAGTGCGCCTGCCGGCGGTCGTGCTTGGGCCGCAGCACCCGGCCCAGCCGCTGTGCCTCCTCCTGCCGGGAGCCGAAGGTGCCCGAGATCTGGATCGCCACCGCCGCCTCGGGCAGGTCGATGGAGAAGTTGGCCACCTTGCTGACCACCAGCACCCTGGTCTCACCGGCCCGGAAGGAGTCATAGAGCCGTTCCCGCTCCCGGTTGGTGGTCGAGCCCTGGATGATCGGCACGTCGCCGAGGTGCGCGGCGATCTCCTCCAGCTGATCCAGGTACGCGCCGATCACCAGCACCTGATCGTCCGGGTGCTGGTTCACGATGGCCTCGATCACCGACAGCTTGGTTCGCGCGGTGGCCGCGATCCGGTACCGGTCCTCGGGCTCGGCGGTGGCGTAGCCCATCCGTTCGGCGTCGGTCAGGGTCACTCGCACCTCCCGGCAGTCGGCCGGTGCGATCCAGCCCTGGCTCTCGATGTCCTTCCACGGCGCGTCGTAGCGCTTCGGCCCGATCAGGGAGAACACGTCGGCCTCCCGGCCGTCCTCGCGAACCAGCGTCGCGGTCAGCCCGAGCCGCCGCCGAGACTGCAGGTCGGCGGTCAGCCGGAAGATCGGCGCCGGCAGCAGGTGCACCTCGTCGTAGACGATCAGGCCCCAGTCCCGGGAGTCGAACAGCTCCAAGTGCCGGTACTCGCCCTTCCGCCGGGTGGTCATGATCTGGTAGGTGGCGATGGTGACCGGCCGGATCTCCTTTCGTTCACCGGAGTATTCGCCGATCTCCTCCTCGGTCAGCGAGGTACGGGCGAGCAGCTCCCGCTTCCACTGCCGGCCGGAGACGGTGTTGGTCACCAGGATCAGCGTGGTCGCCTTGGCCTGGGCCATCGCTGCTGCGCCGACCAGGGTCTTGCCGGCGCCGCACGGCAGCACCACCACGCCGGAACCGCCGGCCCAGAATGACTCGACGGCCTGGGTCTGGTAGGTGCGCAGCTGCCACCCGTCGGTACGCAGCTCGATCGGATGTGCTTCGCCGTCGACATAGCCGGCCAGATCCTCAGCCGGCCAGCCGACCTTGAGCAGCGCCTGCTTCAGCCGACCCCGCTCGGACGGGTGCACCAGCACCGTGTCGGCGTCGATCCGCTCGCCGAGCATCGGCGTGATCTTCTTCTGCCGCAGCACCTCTTCGAGCACCGCGCGGTCCAGCGAGACCAGCACCAGGCCGTGCGTCGGGTGCTTGACCAGTTGCAGCCGGCCGTATCGATCCATCGTGTCGGCCACGTCGACCAGCAGCGCGTGCGGCACGGAGTAGCGGGAGTAGCGGACCAGCGCGTCCACCACCTGCTCGGCGTCATGGCCGGAGGCCCGGGCGTTCCACAGGCCCAGCGGGGTCAGCCGGTAGGTGTGCACGTGCTCCGGCGAACGTTCCAGCTCGGCGAACGGAGCGATCGCGGCGCGTGCCTCGGTGGCCAGCGGGTGATCCACCTCGAGCAGCAGCGTCTTGTCGGACTGGACGATCAGCGGTCCGTCAGTCACCCGTGACTCCTTCGAAACAGAAACTTCTATTCTACCGAGCTGACCCTTCGGTATCCGATTCCAGCGCCTGGGGTGTGGCGTTACGAAATGCGCCGCCAGCGGCCAGCTGGGTGCGCGCTCAGACCGGGAACGTCAGATGATCTTGGACGCCGCGGTGACGCAGGTATCGCAGAAGAAGTCCCGTCCAGGACGCCAGGACCACGAGGGCAACCAGCGCTTGCACGGTCTGCTCGTGGTTGGCCGGGTAGAAAACACCGCGGACGTAGGTGTCGAGGAAGCTACGAGCCAGACCAGGCTCCTGTGCGCGATGCCGCAACCAGTTCTGTGCCGCGGTGAGTGGACACGGCAGGCTCGCGGCGACGACCACGAATCCCCACGAAGCTGTGAGGATATGCAGGGCTAGGCTGCGGGGCCATCGCCAGGCGAGGTAGCCGCCGGTCACTAGATAGGCGAGATACGCAAAATGCAGTCCGGCGACGGCGAGCGCCAGCCAGCTGTACAGCATCACGAACCTCCGACCTCAAGGGTAGATCGAAAGGTGCCCGATCACCCGGCCGATCAGTCGTCGGCGAGCACGCTCACCGTGGTGATCCGCTGCAGCGGATAGCTGCGCAGCCGGGTGTCGTCCGGGTCGTGCCCGCGAACCATCCCGCCGCCCAGCGAGATCGGCAGCAGGGTGCGCTGCGACGGCGTTCCGGTGTCGTCGACATAGCCGATCGCGATGGTCAATTCTTCCCGGACGGCGGTGCGCAGCAGCTCCAGGATGGATGCCGACGTCACGCCGGGTATCTGCTGGGACACCCGGTTGGTGGAGCTGCTGATCGCCGCGGCGAGCTTCTCCGAGGCACGCAGCCGGCTGATCACCTCCGCCAGTTGGACGTCGCTGACCGAGTTCAACCGGACCCGGCCGATCCGGCTGTGCGGCCGGCGGGCCAGTACCCGGGCCGCCTCGCCGGTCAGCGTCAGCACCGACCCGTCCGCGGTCTCGGCCGCCGGGGCGTAGCCGTGCGCGCGCAGCCGCTCCAGCAGCAGGTTGATGCCGGCCCCGCAGACCAGCACGGTCGGCGCCAGCCGCTGCAGCCCGAGCGATTCCAACGCCGGCTCCGCGAGCACCCGGTCCAGCAGCAGCTCGTCATCGCAGCGCAGGTAGCTGGTGGCGCTGCCGGCCCGCAGTCGGCCGTGCTGGGTGGCCGCGTCGCCGATCAGGTACTCCAGCGCCTGCGGCACCGGCGTGCGGGAGGTCGTGCCGAAGAACCGGAGCAGCTCCGCGCCGGTCCAGCCCCGGTCCAGCGCCCGACGCAGGCTGCTTGGTGAGATCCGGTAGACGGCCGCGCCGCCGGTGGACTCCAGGTCGGCGGTCATGGCCAGCTCGCGCCGCAGTTGTGGGCTCGGCGGCCCGGGCACCACCACGGTCAGGTCCGGCTGTAGCAGGAATTCCTCGACCGGCTCGGGCAGCGCAGCCTCGAGCAGATCGGCGGCGTTGGCCTCGGCTCGGGCGGCACCGGTCTCGGCGCCGTCCAGCAGCGCCCGGGCGTAGCCGGTGATCGCACCGTAACCGGTGACGCCGAGGCTGGCCGCCTCGCTGAGGATCGCCGCGGCGGCATGCCGGTGGGCAGCGGCTCGGCGGGGTGCCTGCCAGGCCAGCCGGGCCAGCACCGCATCGCCGTCGTCCGGCGCGGCGCCCGGCGGCAGGTCGGCGAGCAGCCGCAGCAACTGCCGGCGCAGCGCCGGCGCACTGTGCCGCTCGAGGTCGGCGGACAACGCCGCGATGGCCTTGTCCCGATCGTCCTTCTGCCCGATCAGGCTGGGTTGGCGGGTCATGCCCAGCCACGCCCCGGCCAGTCGCACCCAGCGCTCGGCGGTGCGCAGTTCCAGCCAGCTGTCGAACTCGGTGGTCGGCAGGTACTGCGGCTCGACCAGGCCGGAGCTGGCCAGCAGGCCCGCCTCGCTCGCCACCTCGATCAGCAGGCCGGCGACCGGCTCGCTCACCTCCAGTACCCGCGACAGCCTGCGCAGATCCCGGACGCCCAAGCCGCCCGCGCGCAACTGGCTGGCCGGCTCGTCGGACAGCGTGGTCAGCAGCAGCTCGACCAGCCGCACCGTCTCCAGCACCGCGGTGCCGCCACCGCCGTCGATCACCGCGCCGCCCCGCTGGGTCACCGGCACCGGCGCGGGCTCGGGCGGCACCGCGCCGGCCGGCACCGGCCGCAGCGCCAACGCCACCTCGCGCGGCAGTTCCACCGTCCGGCTGTCGATGGGCACCACCAGGCCGCGCTCCAGCAGCCCTTGCACCGGCGACGGCTCGGAGTTGGCCGGCTGTCGCTGCACCATTTCCCGTAGCGCGGCGTCGGGCTCGCGGTAGGTGCCGATCGGTGGCCCGTCGGCCAGCCGCTGCAGCACCGAGCGTTCGGCCTGGATGCGCTCGGCTCGGCTCCGCGCTCGCTGTGCTCCTTGTCGCTGGCGCTCCTGCGATGCTCGCTCGCTGTCGCCTTCGGTGTCTTCTGCTCGGCTCCGCGCTCGCTGTGCTCCTTGTCGCTGGCGCTCCTGCGATGCTCGCTCGCTGTCGCCTTCGGTCAACTCGTTGTCGCCTTCGGTCAACTCGGCAAGCAGTGCCGGCAGCCGTTCCAGCACGGCCGCGGTGACCGAGGCGCCGGCCGCCGGCTGGTTCACGAGCGGCAGGCCGAGCCGCCCCAGCAGCGGCAGCAGGGTCAACTCCGGCTGCTGGCCGAACAGCTCGGCGGCGGTCCGGCCCAACCCAGCCGGGTACGGCCCGAGCACCTCGCGGACCGTGCCGACCGGATGCAGCCGGTCGGCCGGCCCCCAGAGCAGGGCCCAGTCCTGCAGCCGAGCTATCGCCGCGGTCAGCGCCGGCCGGTCGGCTTCGGCGAACCAGCCGGCCAGCTCGGCCTCGGCGACCGGACTCGGCAGGCAGCACACCACCTCGAGCACCCGCAGGGTGAACGCGTCCAGGCCGTCCAGCGCCCGGCCGATGGAGGTGCGGACGCTGGCCCGGCTGGCCAGCGTGGCCAGGTCGACCGGCGCGGGCAGCGCCAGGTCAGGCCGGCGACGGAGCAGCGTCAGCAACTCGGCGTCGGTGCGACCCCGCAGCCAGTCGGTGAGGTTATGCGGAACCGCACGGTCGCCGGACCGTGTGGCTGGGGAGTCGGATTCAGCGGCCAGCGAGGTACGGGCGGTTCTCGGGGCCGGGGTGGTGGTAGTACAGGCTCTCTACCGGCAGCGGAAAGGTGATGTCGTCGCCGAACGGGCTCTGCGAGCCGGCCTTGTTCGACAGCAGCTCGTTGACCGGGTGCACCGGGTACAGGTCGTCCCAGCTCTCGGCCGACTGAACCGACGGCCGTTGCTGCGGCGAAACGCTTGCCATCTCTTGCCTCTCGACTCGAACCTGGGTCACGGCGACCGGGCTTGCAACCGGCCGCGCTGCCGACCATTCGCGGCGCGTCCGCAGGCCAGCGGACGAATATCCAGTGTGCCATGCCGGTACCGTCAACGTCTGTGGCAGTCGAACATCAGTACCCGGCAACCGGTGAGCTGGTCGCGGTCAACCTGGCCCAGGTGATCGAGACCCCGCCGCCGGTGCGCGGCAGGCAGGACGTGAAGCCGACCCTCACCGGCATCGACAAACGGCCGGCGGACGGCCCGGTGGCGGTACGCCGGCTGGGTCTGACCGGCGACACCATCTGCGACACCGTCAACCACGGGGGTCCGGACCAGGCGGTCTACGCCTACGCCGAGGAGGACGCGGCGTGGTGGCAGGACCAGTTGGCCGGCGAACTGCGCTTCGCGCTGCGGCCGGGCTCGCTCGGGGAGAACCTGACCACCCGCGGGTTGGACGTGACCGGCGCGGTGATCGGTGAGCGCTGGCGGATCGGCAGCACCATCCTGCAGGTCAGCTCGCCACGCATCCCGTGCTCGACCCTTGCCGCGTTCTGGGGGATCGACCAGATGGTCAAGCGGTTCACCGAGGCCGGCCGACCGGGTGCCTACCTGCGGGTGCTGACCGAGGGGGAACTCTCGGCCGGTGATCCGATCACGGTGCTGGACCGCCCGGCCCATGGCCTGACCCTTGGCCAGACGTTCCGGGGGCTGACCGGCGATCACAGCCTGGCCGCCCGGCTGGCGGCCGCACCGGAGTTGCCGGCCGAGGCCCGCGAGCAGGCGCAACGCTGGCTGGCTGAGGCTGGCTGAGGCCGCGGGTTATTCGGCCCGGCGGCTGGCGTCGCGTTGCTCGGCCCGGCCGGTGCGCACCGCGCCGGCCACCGCCACGGCCAGCCCGATCGGCGCCAGCAGGCTACCGAGGTTCAGCCAGAGCGGCCGATTGGCCGAGCCGAAGAAGTACGGCAGCACCGTCACCAACAGGAACAGCAGGCCGATACCGAACAGCACGAACCCGATCAGCACCGAGGTCGGCCGCGCGTTGGCCGGGGGCATGTCCGGCTCCTATCTCTGGTGCGCCGCGTCGTGCAGGGGCGTTAGGCTGTCACATTGACGTCCGCAGCCATGCGGGCGTCAGTTCTATCCCGTCGAGACTAACTATTCTGTTCAGACTGCGAATCAGCTGCACATAGCGAGTGGGGTGTTCACGCATGCCGTCCGGCAAGGTGAAGTGGTTTGACGCCGAGAAGGGCTTCGGCTTTCTCGCCGACGACGGAGGCGCCGATGTCTTCGTGCACAAGGACGCCCTGCCGGCCGGCATCTCCGAGTTGAAGTCCGGTCAACGGGTGGAGTTCGGCGTGGTGCAGGGACGCAAGGGCAATCAGGCGCTCCAGGTGCGATTGCTCGACCCCATGCCGTCGGTGGTCAAGGCAAGCCGGCGACCGCCGGAGGAGATGACCCCGATCGTCGAGGACCTGATCAAGCTGCTCGACAAGGTCGGCAACTCGCTGCGCCGCGGGCACTACCCCGACCGGAGCGAGGGACGCAAGGTGGCCACGCTGTTGCGCGCGGTGGCCGACAACCTGGACGCCTAGGAACTCGCCGCCAACGCGCTCGCGGCTAGGAACTTGCGGCTAGGAACTTGCGGCTAGGAGCTGGTGAGGAGAACAAGCCGCTGGGTCGCTCGAGTCATCGCGACGTAGCGGTCGACCGCTCCTTCGATGCCCGTGCCGAACATCTCCGGGTCGATGAGCACCACCAGGTCGAACTCGAGGCCCTTCGCCAGCTCCGGGGTCAGCGATCGGACGCGGGAGCTGTCCTGCATCGATGCCCGGAGCGAGGCAGTTCCCAGCCCGATGATGCAGGCGGTCCCCTCGGCATGTCCGGCCAGCCAGGTCTCCAGGATCGAGTCGAGGTCGCACACGGCCCCGTGTAGCACCGGAACGCCGCTGCTGCGGATGGAGGTCGGCACGTTGGCGTCCGGGAGCACTGCCCGGATGACCGGCTCGGCCTCGGCCATCACCTCTATCGGCGTCCGGTAGTTGATGTTCAGCCGAGCCTGGTTGATCTGGTCGAACCCGACCCGTTCGAGCCGTTCCCGCCACGACTCGGCGAACCCGTGCCTGGCCTGGGCCCGGTCTCCGACGATGGTGAAGCTGCGGGACGGGCACCGCAGCAGCAGCATCTGCCACTGCGCGTCGGTCAGCTCCTGGGCCTCGTCCACCACGATGTGCGCGAACGGGCCGGCCAGCAGGTCGGGGTCGGCGCTGGAATGCCCGGCCTCGTTGACTAGGGCGTCCCGCAGGTCCGGCCTGCGCAGCATCGACATCACCAGCATCTCGGAGTCGTCGGCGGCGATCAGCTGGTCGACGACCCGGTCCATCTCCTCGCGTTCGGCGGCGAGCAGGGCGTCCTGCCTGCGTTTGCGGCGGAACGCCGCCGGGTCGCCGAGCCGCTGCCGGGCCGCGTCCAGCAGGGGGAGGTCGGACACCGTCCAGGCCTGGGCATCCCGGCGCTGCAGCGCCCGGACGTCCTCGGCGCCGAGCCAGGGCGCGCAGGTGCGCAGGTAGGCGGGTACCGACCACAGATCGCCGACCAGGTCGGTCGCTTCGAGCAGCGGCCACGCGCGGTTGACGGCCGCGAGCAGTTCCTCGTTTCCCAGCAGTGATTTCCGGAGCAGGTGTGCCGGGGCGGCACCGTCGGACTTGTCGATCAGGATTGCCAGCAGCTCCTGAAAGATCTGCTCGCGGGCCTCGTTGTGCGCAGTGCCGGGATCCGGTGCCTCGAACGCCTCGGCCCAGTCGTCGGCGCTCAGCCGAATGTCGATCCAGGGGGTCTCGATCGTCATCGGTTCGGTGGGTGGCTCCTCGTAGAACCGAACGGCTGTCTCGATCGCCCGCACCAGGTCGGCGGACGACTTCAGCCGGGCCACGTTCGGGTCGGTCTCGATGGCAGCCGTGGCTCCCTCGGCGACCAGGTCGAGCAGGGTGCAGGTCTGCACGCCCTCCTCGCCGAGGCTGGGCAGCACGTCGCCGACGTAGGCCAGGTAGGGCTGGTGTGGACCGACGAACAGCACGCCGCCCCGCCGGTGACCCAGCCGTGGGTCGGAGTAGAGGAGGTAGGCGGTGCGGTGCAGCGCGACGACGGTCTTTCCGGTACCCGGGCCGCCGTCGACGACCAGGGCGCCGGCCGAGCCCGCTCGGATGATGGCGTCCTGATCGGCCTGAATGGTGCCGAGCACGTCGCGCATCCGGGCCGACCGGGAGCCGGCCAGGCTGGCGATGAAGGCGGACTGGTCGTCGAGCGCGGCGTGCCCGTCGAGCCCGTCGGTGGTGAACACCTCGTCCCAGTAGTCGGTGATCCGGCCGCCGGTCCAGCGGTACCGACGGCGGCTGGTCAGGCCCATCGGGTTGGCGTGGGTCGCGGCGAAGAACGGCTCAGCAGCGGCCGAGCGCCAGTCGAGCAGCAGCCGACGACCCGCGCTGTCGGTGAGGCCGAGTCGTCCGATGTAGGTCGGGGCGGGGTCGTCCGCGCTGACGATGTGGCCGAGGCACAGGTCCAGGCCGAAGCGCCGCAGCGCGCGCAGGCGAGCGGTCAGCCGGTGGATCTCCAGGTCCCGATCCAGCGCCTTCTGGCCGATGCCGCCGGGTGCCTTGCGGGCGGCATCGAGGCGGTCGGACAGCTCGGCGATCGACTCCTCGAGGCTTGCGGCGAGGGCGGCGAAGTGCCGCTCGTCGCCGGCGATCAGCTTCGGGTCGGCCTTGGCGGTGAGGTGGACGGGGAGGTCGAACGCACTAGTGGTCAGGGGGTTCACGTCAGCAGCTCCGATCCGAGGTCGTCCAGGACGCCTCGGCCGGCGATTCTGCGGCATGACCGGGGCCTTGCCGCAAGCCCCCCAGTGCGCTATACGTTGAAAGTGGAAGGAGTGGGTGTTCCTCCTTTCCCCAGACTCCCGTAATCACCTCCTCCGCTCGGTGTGCCCTCGTCGTCTTTGTATGTGAGATACCAGTCCCGCTTTGCAATACGGCGATTAGGCTCCGGATCGGAGTGAGGAGCAGCCGGAGCGAGGAGCGGGAATGGCGAGCAGGCGGCGCTGGCTGATCCTGGCCGTCGGGCTGGCCGCCCAAACCTCGACCTGTGTGTTCCTGTACGGCCTGCCGATGCTGGTGCCGCAGCTGCGCCGGGAGCTCGGCATCTCCCTCGCCGAGGCCGGCGCGGTGGTCGGCGCACCGGCCGTCGGGCTGATCCTGACCCTGATCCTCTGGGGTGCCATCGCCGACCGGCGTGGCGAGCGGGTGGTGATCGCCAGCGGGCTGCTGCTCGCGACCGGCTTGCTGCTCTGGGCCAGCCGGGTGCACTCGGTTGCCCTGCTCTGCACGGCGTTGGCCTGTGCCGGTGCGGGCGGCGCCTCGGTGAACGCCGCGAGTGGACGGGTGGTGCTCGGCTGGTTCGCCGCGCACGAGCGCGGGTTGGCCATGGGACTGCGGCAGACCGCGCAGCCGCTCGGGGTGGCGATCGCGGCGTTGACGCTGCCCGCGGTTGCGAATCGATTCGGTGTCGACAGCGCGCTGCTGGTGCCGGCCGGCCTGTGCGCCGTGGTCGGGGTGCTGGTGCTGCTGTTCGTGCTGGATCCGCCGCGGACGGTGGCCGGCGCCGTGCCGGCCACCGGCTCGCCCTATCGGGTACCGACACTGTGGCGACTGCATGCGGCCTCCACCATGCTGGTGGTCCCGCAGTTCGCCATCTCCGGCTTCTCGATGGCCTACCTGGTCGACGTGCGGCAGTGGTCGCCGCTGGACGCCGGCCGGTTGCTCTTCGCGGCCCAGGTGCTCGGCGCGCTGGGCCGGGTAGCGGCTGGGATCTGGTCGGACCGGGTGGCCAGCCGGATGACGCCGATGCGCCAGCTTGCGGTGGCCAGCACCCTGGTGATGCTGGGTGTCGGGCTCGGCGACCGGCTGCACTCACCGATCGTGATCGCGGTACTCGTGGCCGGCGCGGTGATCACGGTGGCCGACAACGGATTGGCCTTCACCGCCGTCGCCGAGTTCGCCGGCTCCGCCTGGGCCGGCCGGGCACTGGGCGCGCAGAACACCGCCCAGAACGTGGCCTCCGCGCTGACCCCGCCGCTGCTCGGCGGCCTCATCGGTGCGCACGGTTATCCGGTCGGGTTCGCGATAGCCGCGATCTGCCCGCTGTTCGCGATCGGGCTGACTCCGGTCGGTTCCGAACGCCGGGCCGCCGACCGCAGCCCGGAACCCGCGCGTACGGCCTGACAGACGGGCCTAGTGGGAGCGCGGCTTGCCGTAATGGGGGCAAACTAGCGCCGACGCCAAACGCCAGCAGCGACGCCGACGCTCGAAGGAGAAGTCATGGCAATCTTCACCGGGTCCGACGACCTGCACGGAGCCGAGTTCCTCGGCGCGGACCTGCGTGGCGCCCGCTTCGTCGATGCCGACCTGTCCGGCGTCGAGATGCGCGCCGTCGAGGTGCAAGGGACGGACATCGAGGCGCCGTGGCTCTTCGACGGCGAGGGCTCCCTGCGGGTCAACGGCGTCGACGTGATCCCGTTCGTCGAGGCCGAACTGAACCGCCGCTTTCCCGGCCGCGCCGACCGGCGTGCCGGCGATCCGGACGGCCTGCGCACGGCCTGGGCCGCGCTCGAACGCACCTGGGCGGCCACGCTCGAGCGCGTCGCTGCGACGCCGGCCGGCACGGTGGATGTTTCGGTAGCCGGCGAATGGTCATTCGCGCAGACGCTGCGGCACCTGGTGATGGCCACGGACACCTGGCTGGGCCGGGCGATCCTGGAGATGGAACAGCCGTACCACCCCATCGGGCAGCCGTACACCGGTGCCGAGAACGACGGCCTGGACATGTCGATCTTCACGGCGGTCCCGCCGTCGTACCCCGAAGTGCTCGAGGTCCGGGCGGGCCGGCTCGCCATGGTGCGCGACTTCCTTGGCACCGTCACCTCGGACGAGCTGGCCATGGTGCGCAAGAACCCCTGGGAGCCCGAGCATCCGGAGACCACCCTCTCGTGCCTGCACGTGATCCTGGACGAGGAGTGGGAGCACCACCGCTACGCCGTACGCGACCTCGACCTGATCGAGGCGAAGTCCGACGCATGAGCCGGATTAGCGCAGCAATGCCACCGGCGGCTACCGCAGCGACGCCACCGGCGGCACCAGGCCGGCGGCATGTGCCCGGCCGAGCAACTCCTCGATCGCCGCGTACCCCTCGGCGCCGAGGTCGCGGCTGAAGGAGTTGACGTACAGCGCGATGTGCTGGCGTTGCACGTCCGGATCCATCTCGGCGGCATGCTCGGCGACGAAGCCGGCCGAGGCCTGCGGATGGGCGAAGGCGTAGTCCACCGACGCCCGCACCACCCGGGTCAGCTCGGCGGCGTCCAGTGAACGCCGGGCCAGGATGGCACCGAGCGGTATGGGATGGCCGGTGCTGCTCTCCCACCACTGACCGAGGTCGACCAGCGAGGTCAGCCCGTAGTTCGGATAGGTGAACCGTGCCTCGTGGATCACCAGGCCGGCATCGAACCTGCCGTCGCGGACGCCCGGCATGATCTCGACGAAGGGCACCACCTCGATGGCCGCCGGTCGCTGGCCGCTCGCCCACAGCCGCATCAGCAGGTAGGCGGTCGTGCGCTCGCCGGGCACCGCGACCCGGGCGCCGGTCAGGTCCGGCCGGCTGTCCCGGGTGAGCACCAGCGGCCCGCAGCCCCGGCCGAGCGCACCGCCGCAGGGCAGCAGCCGATACTCCTCGAGCAGCCACGGCAACGCGGCGTAGGACACCTTGACCACGTCGAACTCGCCACGCTCGGCCGCGGTGTTGGTGACGTCGACGTCGGCGAAGGTCACCGCCACCTCGGGCGCGCCGTCGATCAGCCGGTGCGTCCAGGCGTGGAAGACGAACGTGTCGTTCGGGCAGGGGGAGAAGGCCAGCCGCAACGCGGTCATCAGTCACCTCCATCCGGTGGGAAACAGCTCGGGGGGAAAGAGCTCGGGGGGAAGGAGCTCGGTGAGGATTCGGCCGCCTCCGCCGCGAACAGCTCGATAGGGGTAGCCAGCACCCGCTCGAAGCCGCCGGCCAGCGCGGCCAGTGCTTCGGGCAGCCGCCAGCTGTCCCGGTCCCGCGGGCCGACCAGGTTGGACACCGCCCGCAGCTCACCGAACCGGACGCCGGCCCGCTGGGCGGCCATCGCCACCGCGGCGCCCTCCATCCCCTCGGCCACCGCATGCGGGTAGGCGCGGCGCAGCCGTTCGGCGCGATCCCGGCTGCCGGTCACCGTGCTCACCGTGAGCACGGTGCCGATAATCGCGCCGGCGCGCTCGGCGAGCAACCTGGCCAGCGCCGGATCGGTGTCGAAGGCGACCTCGCCCATGCCGAGTTCCGGCAGCGCGGCGAAGCCGCCGTCGGCCAGTTCGGCGCCGAGATCGGCGAGTGCGACCCCGTTGGCGGCCACCAGGCCGCCCGGCTCGGCAGGCGGAAAGCCGCCGGCGATGCCGGCCGAGAACACCGCGTCGTAACCGACGGCGGCAAGCAGTCCGGCGGCGCTCAGCGCGACCGCGACCGGACCGACCCCGCCCGCCGCCACGTCGACCAGCCCGGCCGGGGTGGCGGCTCGCAGCACCGGCATGCCGGCCAGCTGGCCGGCGGCCGGCTGGCCGGGCAGCGCACGAAGCACCGCGTCCCGCTCGGCGGCAACGGCGGTCAGGATTAGCAGCCTGGGCATCGGTCGGCTCAAGCGGTCAGCTGTACCAGCACCAACCAGGTGGTCAGCTGCCGGGACGGAGGAAGGGCGCTCACCTGCAGGTAGTAGCTGCCCCGGGCCTGGCTGGGCACCGCCAGCCGCACCGCCAGCTTGCCGGTCAGCGGGCCGGTCGAGGCGCCGGGGGTGCTCAGCGGGGTGTTGGTCTTGCCGTCGGTGGTGTAGGCCGCCACGATGTAGCCCCGGTCGGCCAGTTCGGGCGGCACGTCCAGCAGCAGCTGCGAGCCGCTGCGGGCCCGTACGGTGCGCTGTCTGCCGGCATCCAGCGCGCAGTTGTCGCTGGTCAGGATGGTGCAGGTCGGCTGGGCCGGCACCGTGGTGGCGTGGTTGTTGCCGAACACCGTGATGGTCGGCTGCGGTTTATCGCAGGCGGTCAGCAGGACGGTCGCCGTGACCAGCCCGATCACGGCGGAAACAGCACGGCGCAGGCTCACCGGCCGAGGTTACCCGGATCGAGCCGGTCAACTCGGCGCCGGCCGGTGCCGCTGTGACCTGGCCGCCCGCTGCTTGGTCAGCATGACGGCGATCACCGCCAGCAGCAGCGCGGCGGCGATCGCGAAACCGAGCTGCCCCTGCTTCGCCGGCAGCAGCAGGGCGATCGCCGCGCCGAGCACCCAGGCCAGCTGCAGGAAGGTCTCCGAGCGCCCGAACGCCGAGGAGCGCAGCGACTCGGCGACGTCCCGCTGGATGATCGCATCCAGCGACAGCTTGGCCAGGGAGTTGCAGGTCCCACTGGCGAACATCGCGGCGACCGCGACCGGCAGGCTGAACAGCAGCGCCGCGGCTGCGCAGGCGAGTGCGGCGATGACGGTGCAGCAGAGAATGATCAGTTCCGGACGGGCCAATCGCAGCCGGGTGCCGATGGCCGTGCCGCAGAAGTTGCCGAGCCCGGCGGCGGCGCCGACTGCGCCGAGGCTCACCACGGCATGCCAGCCGTGCGCGGTGGCCTCGACGTAGAAGGCCAGGAACAGGGTGAGGAAGCCGGACAGCCAGCGCAGCGAGCACTCACCCTGCAGCGCGACGATCACACCCGGCGCGAAACCTCGCCGGGTCCAGTCCAGCAGCCAGCCGAGCACGCCGCGGGACGGTTGGCCCATGCCGCCGGACGGCTGTGCCGGGCCGCCCGCCAGCCGTGCCCGGCGCCGCGTCGATCGTCGGGCCGATCGTCCCGCCGTCCCGTCCGGCAGCGCCGTCGGCGGCAGCGAGTCGACGATCTTGGGCAACCGGAAGGAGTAGAACGCGGTGACGGCGAAAGCCGCGGCGGTGAGCATGAGCCCGAACGGATAGGAGCCGGTGGCCTTGATGGCCACGCCGACGAAGCCGCCACCCAGGATCGCGGCGACCAGGCCGAACAGCGACAGCCGGGCGTTCGCCTCGACCAGCGTCAGCCCGGACGGCACCAGCCGCGGCGCGGCCGAGGACCGGATCACCGCGTAGGCCTTGGACAGCACCAGCGAGCCGAGCGCGGCCGGGAACAGCACGTACAGGTCGGTGAAGTTCATCGCCATCACGACGGCCAGCACCGCCCGGCCGATCGCGGTGCCGGCCATCACCCAGCGCCGGCCGTGCTGCACCCGGTCCAGCGCCGGGCCGATCACCGGCGCGACCACCGCGAACGGGGCCATCGTCATCAGCAGGTAGAGCAACACGTTGCCGCGCTGGGCGTCGCTCGGCGCGGAGAAGAACACGGTGCCGGCCAGCGCGACGGTGACCATGGCGTCGGCACCGTAGGACATCACCTGGTTCCAGATCATCGCGGTGAGCCCCGACTCGCGGGCTCCGTCCGCCTCGCTGGCGGTGATCACCTTGTGCGCCACCAGGCGGGAGAAGTACCGGCTGCGGACCAGTACGGCTCGGGTGACGGTCACCCCGCCGGTGCCGGCCGGCGGCTGCCGAAGCGGCCCGGACCGGGTCGGCTCGGCGGCCGGCCCGTGCCCGGCGTGGTAGGTGGGCGCGGAGAATCCTTCGGCGCTCGAACCACCTGCGCCGCCGGTGCCGGGCGGTGCCGGACCCTCTGCAGCCGTCACGGCGTCCATCCTGCCGCACCGGGCCGGCTTCGGCGGGCAGAACTTCGCGTTGCGGGATCAACGGCCGAGCTGCGGGATCGCCGGCCGGGCAGCGGGATTGCTCACCTCGCCGCGGGATTGCTCACCGTGGCCGGGTGGATGCCACAATGGCGGACGTGAACGCACGTACCGAACCACTGGCCGTCGACGAGGTGATCGCGGCCGCGGTGGAGCAGGCGCGAGCGGCCGCGGTGGAGCTGGCCGGAGCTGACGTCGGCGTCGTCGAGGCCGGCGGCCCGGCGGCGCAGGTCGGTGGCCATCTGGGCGTACGGGCCGAGGGTGAGTACGCGGCCACCCATGCCTTCGCCGCGACGCTGCCCGGCTACGTCGGCTGGTACTGGGCGGTCACCATGGTGCGCGCGCCGGACGGTCCGCCGTGCGTGGCCGAGGTGGTGCTGCTGCCCGGCGACGGTGCGCTGTTGGCGCCGGCCTGGGTGCCGTGGAGTGAGCGGTTGCGGCCGGGTGACCTGAGCCCGGGCGACCTGCTGCCGCCACCGCTCGACGATCCTCGGCTGGTACCCGGATATACCGACTCCGGCGATCCGCAGATCGAGCAGGTGGCCTTCGAACTGGGGCTCGGCCGGGTGCAGGTGCTGTCCCGGTACGGCCGGCTGATCGCTGCCGACCGGTGGCTGGACGGCGACTTCGGCCCGGACACCCCGATGGCCAAGCAGGCGCCGGCGCACTGCGGGACCTGCGGGTTCTTCCTCGCGCTGGGCGGCTCGCTGCAGGCCGCGTTCGGCGTATGCGCCAACGAGTTCGCCGCCGCCGACGGCCGGGTGGTCGCGGTCGAGTACGGCTGCGGTGCGCACTCCGAGACGGTTGCCGACCCGGTCATCGAACCGCCCGGGCCGGTTTACGAGGACGAGTTGATCGAGGTGATCGACCGGTCCGCCAAGGCCGCCAGCTCGCCGGAATCACCGCCCGCCGCGCGGGTCGGAACCGAGCTGGCAGGAACCGAATCTGACGATGCCGAGCCGTCAGCGGAGCCAGCCGCTGACGATGCCGAGCCGTTAGCGGAGCCAGCCGCTGACGATGCCGAGCAGGCGGTCATCGACCTGGAGGCGGACTCCGTCCAGCCGGTCGACGAGGACCAGTTCGCGGAGGCTGGACAGGGCGAGTACGAGCCGGGCGGCGTGCAGGTCGGCGACCTCGACCCGGCCGAGCTCGATCCGCCAGCCGTGGTCGAGGGCGGCGTCGAGGAACCGCCGCCGGGTGACGCCGGGTAGCACGTCGGCGGACAGCACCGGCGTGCGCAGCACGCCCTCGCTAGGTATCAGCACGATGTTCGCGATGCCGGTCTCGGCCACCGCGCCGTCCGCGGTGCAGAACAGCGACTCGGCGCCGTGCTCGCCCAGCCAACGCCGGTCGGCCCACTTGTGTCGCCAATCGGCAGCCGGCCGATCGGCTCGACGCAGTGCCAGCCGGCCACCGGCCGGCGGAGCCGGGCTCACCTCGACCGAGGTCTGCAACTCCTCGCACGACCAGCCGGCATGAGTGGCCGGCCGGACGGTGACCCGCAGTCGCTGGCGACCGGGTAGCGGCTCGGTGAGCATGGCCAGCCGGTCCGGCAGGTCGGCCGGTAACTCGCTGCCGTACAACTCCAGGCAGGACGTTGCCAGCCGGCTCAGGTGATCGGCCAGGCCGACCAGCCGACCGTCCCGGCAGAGCATGGTGTCGAAGATTCCTTCGGCGGCATCTACTGATACGGCATCTGCCGAAACGGTGTCGGGACAGTCCGACCCCGGCCAGCTGGCGCCGGCCAGGGCGAGCAGTGGCGCGGCCTTGATCCGACATTCCTGCCACTCGGCCATCGGCACCGACTCGGCGGTGATGCCGCCGCCGACGCCGAGCTCGAACTGGTCCCCGGCGATCTCGAACGTCCTTATCGCCACGTTGAATTCGGTGCTGTCGGCGCTCGAGTGGCCGATCGCGCCGGTGAACAACCCGCGGCCGACCGGCTCCAGCTCCTCGATCAGCTGGCAGGCGCGGATCTTCGGCGCCCCGGTCACCGAACCCGGCGGAAAGGTGGCTGCCAGCAGGTCGGACGTGCCGGTGCCCGCGACGAGCCGACCGGTCACCTGCGAGACCAGATGCCAGACCCCGGGCGCCGGCCGGATGCCGAGCAACTCGCTGACCGCCACCGTGCCCGGCTCGGACACCCGGGACAGGTCGTTGCGGACCAGGTCCACGATCATCACGTTCTCCGCACGATCCTTGGCCGAGCGACGCAACTGCCGGGCGCCGGGATCGTCCGGCCGGTCACTGGTACGCAGCCGGGTGCCCTTGATCGGCGCGCTGCGCACGATGTCGAGCTGTCGGCGGGGGTCCCGCTGCCGGTGCAGGAACAGCTCGGGGGACAGGCTGACCACGGTCCGGTCCGGTTCCCGCAGGAATGCCGCATAGTCCGGAGCCAGCCGTTCCAGGCCGCGGATGAACAACTCGACGGGCTCGCCGGTGATGCTGCCGGCCAGCCGGGCGCACACGTTCACCTGGTAGAGCTGACCGGCCCGGATCTGCAGGACGGCCCGTTCCACGGCGGCCAGGTGGTCGTCCCGGCTGGTGCCGCTCAGCACGGCAAGTCGCACCGTGCCTGCCCTCGGCTCGGGAAACGCCTCGATGGTCGCGGCCAACCCCTCGTCGCCGGAGAGCCACCACTGACCGGCGCGGTCCCGGCGCAGCAATGTGTCGAAGAGCGCGAAGCGGGCAGTGCCGGCGTAGTCCAGCCGGCCGATCCAACGGCAGCCCGCCGGCACCACGTCCAGGTCGGCGAGCCGGTCGGTGGTTCGCCGGGGCTGCCAGCCGATCAGCACCTCACCGTCACACCAGTTGCCGGCCAGGCAGGCCAGGGTGCTGGTATCGATGGCCGGCGAGGCCAGCAGCGCCCGCAGCATCGCGCCGACGCCCAGGTCCCCGACCGCCGGCCGGAGCCGGATCGGCTCAGCCAAGCCGTCCCTCGCCGGTGTGTTTGCGCACCAGTGGCATGGCCAGCAGGCCGAGCACGGTGCCGGCCAGCGCGGTCCACAGCCAGACCCGGTGCCCGTGCTCACCCAGCCAGGACCAGAACGGCAGCAGCGCCAGGAAGCCGAGGAGGAACAGCGAGGTGCCGACCAGCAGCACCGGCCAGGCGTTGACCGCCAGCATCCGCTCGGCCGCGCGGGCGTTCGGATCTTCCGGCGTGGCTGAGCTTGAAGTCCTCGTCACAGTTCGGCAGGCTACGCGTGGCATTCGCCGGCCCGAGACCTGGAGCAGCATGGCACTGGACACCGCACGTGAGACGAACAGCGTGGACCGGTACTTCTCGATCACCCGACGTGGCTCCACCGTGGTGCGGGAGGTGCGCGGCGGGTTGGTCACCTTCGTCACCATGGTCTACATCGTGGTGCTGAACCCGCTGATCATCGGCACCGTCAAGGACGGCCACGGCCATTTCCTGGGCGGTGGCCAGGCGCCGAACCTGGCCGCGGTGGCCGCCTCGACCGCACTGGTCGCCTGCGTCATGACGCTGGCCATGGGCCTGATCGGTCGCTATCCGTTCGGCCTGGCCACCGGCCTGGGCCTGAACGCCTTCGTCGCCTTCCAGGTCGCCACCCGGATGTCCTGGACCGCGGCCATGGGCATGGTGGTGTTGGAGGGCCTGCTGATCACCGTGCTGGTGCTCACCGGGTTCCGGGTTGCCGTGTTCTACGCCATTCCGGCCCAGTTGAAGAGTGCCATCGCGGTCGGCATCGGGTTGTTCATCACGCTGATCGGGCTGGCGGACGCAGGCTTCGTCCGGCCTGGTGCGGGCACCGTGGTCAACCTCGGTATCGGCGGCAACCTCAACGGCTGGCCGACCCTGGTCTTCGTCGTCGGCGTGCTGCTGATCGCGGCCCTGATGGCCCGCAAGGTGCGCGGCGCGATCCTGATCGGCATCCTGGTCTCCACCGTGCTGGCGGTCATCCTGGAGGCGGTCCTCGACATCGGCCCGCAGACCGACGCCACCGGCAAGGTGGTCAACCCGGAGGGTTGGGCGCTGAACGTGCCGTCCTTCTCGGGCAAGCACTTCGGGACGCCGGATCTGAGCCTGGTCGGGCACTTCTCGCTCGGTGGCGGCTTCTCCGCGGTCGGCATCATCTCCGGCATCGTGATCGTGTTCTCGCTGGTGCTCAGCGACTTCTTCGACGTGATGGGTACCACCATCGGGCTGGCCCAGGAGGCGGACCTGCTGGACGAGAACGGCCAGTTGCCCGGCATCGGCAAGGTGCTGCTGATCGACGGGCTGGCCGCGGTGGGTGGCGGCGCGGCCGGTGCGTCCTCGGCGACCACCTATGTCGAGTCGGCGTCCGGCATCGGCGACGGCGCGCGGACCGGGCTGGCTTCGGTGGTCACCGGGTTGCTGTTCCTGGTCACCATCTTCCTGTCGCCGCTGGCCCAGTTCGTGCCGTCCGAGGCGGCCGCGCCGGCGCTGGTGGTGGTCGGCGTGCTGATGATGCGCCAGGTCCGCAACATCGACTTCGGCGCGTTGGAACTGGCGCTGCCGGCCTTCCTGACCATCGTGCTGATGCCGTTCACCTACTCGATCACCAACGGCGTCGGCGCCGGGTTCATCAGCTACGTGGTGCTGCAGGTGGTGGTCGGCCGAGCCCGGACGATCCACCCGCTGATGTGGGTGGTGTCGGCGTTCTTCGCGGTCTACTTCGCGATCGAGCCGTTGAAGAACCTCTTCGGCATCTCCTAAGTCGGCGCCGGCCGGCGCCGGGCATGGCCGATTCCTCGCTGGCGAACGCAGCAATGGTTAGCTAAGCTAATGATATGACCCAGGCCCAGAGCACCACCGAGCTCGCCTCGGTGCTGCGCCTCGCGGTGCTGCGGGCTGCGCGCCGGATCCGTTCGCAGCGGGTGAACACCGCGGTGACCCTGTCCCAGCTGTCGGCACTGGCCACGGTGGGCAAGTGCGGGCCGATGAGCGCTGGCGAGCTGGCCGCCATCGAGCGGGTGCAGCCGCCGTCCATGACCAAGATCCTTGCCTCGCTGGAGGCCGAGGGCTGGCTGCAGCGCTCGCCACATCCGGACGACCGGCGACAGTCGATCATCTCGATCACCACCGCCGGCCGCGAACTGCTCGATGCCGAGACCCGGGCCAGGGATTCCTGGCTGGCGACCCGGCTGATCGATTTCAGCCCGGATGAGATCCGGATCCTGTCCGAGGCGGCCACTGTGCTGGATCGCCTGGGTTCGGAGTGACGGCCTCGCCGGTCGCCGACGGCCAAGCCGAGGTGACACCGGCGGTTCCGCCGATCGAAAGTACCGCCCGACTGAATCCGCTGCGCTCGCTGAAGGTGCGCAACTACCGGCTCTACTTCGGCGGGCAGCTGGTGTCACTGACCGGCACCTGGGCCCAGCGGGTGGCGCAGGACTGGCTGGTGCTGCAGCTCACCAACTCCGGCACCGCGCTCGGCATCGTCACCGCGTTGCAGTTCGCGCCGGCGCTGCTGCTGTCGCTGTACGGCGGTGCGCTGGCCGACCGGGGGAACAAGCGCCGGTTGCTGCTGGTCACCCAGACCGGTATCGCGCTCACCGCGTTGGCGCTGGGCCTGCTGGACGTCAGCGGCGCGGTCCGGTACTGGCAGGTGCTGCTGTTGGCCGGGGTGCTGGGCGTGGTGTCGGCGTTGGACACCCCGATCCGGCAGTCCTTCGTGGTCGAGATGGTCGGCCCGGCCGATCTGTCCAACGCGGTGGCGCTGAACTCGACCACCTTCAACCTGGCCCGCATCTTGGGACCGGCGATCGCCGGCGTGGTGATCACCGCCTTCGGCACCGGCTGGGCGTTCCTCGGCAACGCCGCTTCCTCGATCGCGGTGCTCGCCGGCCTGGCGTTGATGCGGACCGCCGAGCTGTTCCCGGCCAAGCCGGTCGACCGGGCTCCCGGCCAGTACCGGGCCGCTTTGCGGTACGTGCGCAACCGGTCGGATCTGCTGCTGCCGATGGTGCTGATCTTCGTGCTGGGTACGTTCGGCTACAACTACCAGATCACCATCGCGGTGATCGCCAAGCAGGTGTTCCATCGCGGTGCCGGCTCCTTCGGCCTGCTCTCCACCAGCCTGGCGGTCGGTGCGACCGCCGGCGCGCTGGCGGCCACCTTCCGCCGGAACCGGCCGACCCGGCTGTTCCTGCTGCTGGCGGCGGTCGGTTTCAGCCTGACCGAGATGCTGGCCGGCGCAATGCCGAGTTTCGGATTGACCGCGTTGGCTTTGATTCCGGCCGGCTTCACGATGATCACGCTGGCGCAGGCGGCCAACGCGACGGTGCAGCTGGGTGTCGAACCGACCATGCGAGGCCGGGTGATGGGCCTGTATATCTTGTGTTTCATGGGAGGAACTCCGCTCGGCGCGCCGATCGTGGGTTGGGTGGCCGAGGTCGCCGGGCCACGCTGGGGGATGCTCGGCGGTGGGCTGATCTGCCTGCTCGCCACGTTCCTGATCGCCGGCTGGGTGGCTCGCAGCCGGCAGGTCGGGCTGGCCGAGTTGCGCGACCGGCTCGAGTTCTCCCGCGAGTGAGCGGGGACGGCCGCCGACCCGACGTGGTCGAGGTGGACGACCCGGCCGACGAGCGGCTCGCCGACTTTCGTAACCTGACCGACGCCGACGTGCGGCCGGACCGACGCGGCATCGTCATTGCCGAGGGCGTCAACGTGGTCCAGCGACTGATCCGATCGTCCTATCGGATCAGGGCAATCGTCGGGGTGGCGGGCAAGCTCGGCGAGCTGGCACCGGCGCTGGCCGGCACGGACAGCCCGGTGTACCGGGTGGACAAGTGGACGCTGTCGGAACTGGTCGGTTTCCGGGTTACCCGAGGCGTGCTGGCTGCCGCCGACCGGCCGGTGGCCACGCCGGCGGCCGACCTGCTGGATTCCGGCAGCCGGTTCGTGGTCTGCGAGGCGATCAACGACTTCGAGAACCTGGGCTCGATCTTCCGCAACTGCGCGGCCTTCGGAGTGGACGGCGTGCTGCTGGATCCGCGCTGCGCCGATCCGCTGTATCGGCGCAGCGTGCGGGTGTCGATGGGCAACGTGTTCGGGATCGGCTTCGCGGTGCTGCCCGGCGATTGGCCGGATTCGCTGCGGTTGCTGACCGAACGTCGCATCGAGCTGCTCGCGCTGACGCCGCGATCGGAGGCCGATCCGTTGCGTTCGGTGCGGCCGGCCGGCCGGTGGGCGGTGCTGCTCGGCGCGGAGGGGCCGGGCCTGACCGAGGCGGTGCTGGCGCGGGCCGATCGGTGGGTCCGGATTCCGATGGCCGCCGGGGTCGATTCGCTCAACGTGGCCACGGCGGGCGCGGTGGCGCTGGCCACCTTGACGGGATGATCTTCCTGGCCAGCTTGACGGATGATCTTCCTGGCCGCCTTGGCGGATGATCTTCCGGAGCCGCGTGTGATGCCCGCGCTAGCTGGCAAACGTTCTATTTGACACCCGCTGGACGGCCGGGTAATCCGTAGATCACGGCTACTCGTCACCCTGGGGGTTCTCGATGCGTTCCCGTCTGCTCGCAACATCGGTGATCGCGGCGGCGGTGGCCGCCGCGCTGGTCTCGAACGGTTCCTCGGCGGTCGCTCGGCCGACGAACCACACCAACTATTCCAAGCAGCCGGTGGCGACCGGCAGCGGCGGGGCGGTGGCCTCGGCCGAGTTCAACGCGAGCAAGGCCGGCATCGAGGTCCTGAAGTCCGGTGGTAACGCGATCGACGCCGCGGTCGCGGTGGCTTCGACGCTCGGCGTCACCGAGCCGTTCGTGGCCGGTCCCGGCGGTGGCGGTTTCATGGTGATCTACCTGGCCAAGACCCACCAGGTGGTGACCATCGACGGCCGGGAGATGTGCCCCGCGGCCTGCACCCCGACCTTCTTCATCGACCCGAATACCGGCAAGCCGCTGGCGTTCGAGGACGCCCGCCGTTCTGGGCTGTCGGTGGGCGTGCCGGGCATGGTGGCAACCTGGGCCAAGGCCGTCCAGCTGTACGGCAAGAAGAGTTTCGGCGCCGACCTGAAGCCGGCCATCCGGGTGGCCGACCACGGCTTCCCGGTGACCGCCGACTTCAACCAGCAGGAGCAGAAGGCGCTGGCCGACCTGCAGACCTTCACCAGCAGCCGCAAGCTGTTCCTGACCAAGGACGGCCAGCCGCTGCCGGTCGGCACCATCTTCCGTAACCCGGATCTGGCCGAGACCTACGAGAAGCTGGCCAGTCACGGCCCGGACTACCTCTACCAAGGTCCGCTGGGCAGCCAGATCGCGCACACCGTGCAGCACCCGCCGGTGTACTCGGGCAGCACCTTCAACGTCCGGCCCGGCGTGATGACCGCCGCCGACGTGGCCAACTACACCGCGAAGCTGCGGCCGCCGACCCACGTCAACTACCGCGGCCTGGACGTGTACAGCATGCCGCCGCCGTCCAGCGGCGGGATCACCGTCGGCGAGGCGCTGAACATCCTGAGCCACTGGGACCTGTCCGCCGAACCGCGGGCGCAGGCGCTGTTCCAGTACCTGGAGGCGTCCCGGCTGGCCTTCGCCGATCGCAACGCCTACATCGGCGACTCCGACTACCAGCTGGTGCCGCAGGCCGGCCTGCTCGATCCGGCCTATGCCGCCACCCGCAGCTGCCTGATCACCGACCACGCTTTGACATCACCGGCGGCGCCGGGCCACCCGTTCCCGCCCTACTCCGGTTGTGCTGCCGGTGCCGCAACGCCGAACCCGGCGCAGGAGGGCACCTCGACCAACCACCTGGTGGTGGCCGACAAGTACGGCAACGTGGTCAGCTACACCAACACCATCGAGCAGATCGCCGGCAGCGGCATCACCGTGCCGGGCCGCGGCTTCCTGCTGAACAACGAGATGACCGACTTCGACTTCGCACCGTCCGCGCCGGGGGTGTACGACCCGAACCTGCCGGCGCCGGGCAAGCGGCCGCGGTCCAGCATGAGCCCGACCATCGTGTTGTCCGGCGGTTCACCGCTCTTCGCGGTCGGCTCGCCGGGTGGCTCGACGATCATCACCACCGTGCTGCAGATCCTGATCAACCACATCGATTTCGGGATGAGCCTGCCGGATGCGATTGCCGCGCCGCGGGCCAGCCAGCGCAACGGAGCCAAGACCGATGCCGAGCCGGACTTCTACAACAGCCCGGTGGCGCAGCAACTGATGTCGCAGTACGGCGAGGTGTTCAACGAGCTGTCCGGGCCGATCATGCCGCGGGACAGCTTCATCGGCAACGCCACCGGCATCCAGTTGCTAGGTGGCAACCGGTTCACCGCGGCGGCCGAACCGGTCCGGTTGGGTGGCGGCAGCGCGCTGGTGGTCAGGCCGTAGTAGTAACGACGAGCCTAGTAACGACGAGCGAACGGTGCGTCATGCTCTCGCGCTGTCAGCGCGACGGATGGGCATGACGCACCGGTCGCTGGCCCAGGTTTACGCCCAGTAGAAGTGGCAGTTGTCGTAGTAGACCTGGTACGGGTCGGCGGCCGAGTCGCCGTCCAGTTGCATCGCCGCCACCAGGAAGTCGCCGGTGCCGCCGGTCGGGTTGAAGCTGTACTGGGTCAGCGAGTGGCTGGCGCCGTTGACGATGAAGTCCAGATAGTGCACCTTGCCGCTCACGATGTCGCCGTCGATGGTGAGGGTGTACCAGGTGCTGGCGTTCAGGGTTTGCGCGATGCCGACGCCGGACCAGGCGGTGCCGGTCCAGATTCGCCAGGTGCCGCCGGTCGCCTTCAACTCGTACTGCATCGCCCACTGGTAGCGGGTGTTGGAGACGTAGTCGTTCATCGGGAATTCCAGCGCCTGGATCGGGGCCTTGTTCGGGAAGTAGAAGTCGTAGTTGATCTGGAAGCGAGTGGCCGCGTGGTCGGCCGCCCACTTCCGGTAGGCGTAGATGCCCATGTACTGCGGGTTGCCGGATTGGTAGTCGATCTTCAGCGCATCGCCGTCCTCGCTGGGTGAGGCCACGTCGCTGACCGCTCCGTGGCCCGGGCAGGGATTCTGACCCTGCCGGCAGTCGTAGAAGATGCTGAACTGGGACGCCTCGTCGTCGAAGCCGGGCGAGGTGGTGGCGCGGGCCGCCGGGCTGATGCCCAGGGTGAGCAGCACTGTCGCCAGCAGTGCGACGAACGAGGTAATCCTGGCCTGGCGTGTCCTGAACATGCCGCCTTCTTCCGTCCGCGCGGCTTAGGCCTGCCAGCCGAGGCTGCTAATCCGACATTTACCCCATAAGAACTGTAGATCGTTGATCGCTCAGGGCGAACGCCGCGCGGGAAAACAGCGGAAACAATCAGCTCGCGGATGAGGTTGAGTGGACATGGCTCAAGTTCTCGAATGAGCCATCAGACAGTGAGGACGAAGATGGCTGAGACTTCTCCACTACCCATGCTTCCGCTGGACGATGTGGTGGTGTTGCCCGGGATGGTCGTCCCGGTTCCGATGTCCGACTCCGAGGTACGTGCCGCGGTCGAGGCCGCGCAGGCGTCCGTGTCGGGCGGTGGTCAGGCGCAGGTGCTGCTGGTACCCCGGCTGAACGGCAAGTATTCCGGCTTCGGCACCGTCGGCGTGATCGAGCAGGTCGGCCGGTTGCGCGGCGGCGAGCATGCCGCGGTGGTGCGAGGCACCCGCCGGGCCAGGATCGGCACCGGCACCACCGGGCCTGGCGCGGCCCTCTGGGTCGAGGCGACAGAACTGGAGACCCCGGCTGCGGATCAGCGCGAGCTGACCGAGTTGGCCCGGGAGTACAAGTCGATCGCGACCACGATCCTGCAGCAGCGCGGCGCCTTCCAGTTCGTCGACACTGTGCAGTCGATGACCGACCCGGCAGCGCTGGCGGATCTCGCCGGCTACGCCGGTTACCTGGACGACGAGCAGAAGGTCTGGTTGCTGGAGACCGCCGACGTGGCTGAGCGGCTGCGCAGGCTGATCGGTTGGGGCCGGGATCACCTGGCCGAACTGGACGTCGCCGAGACCATCCGCAAGGACGTCCAGGAAGGCATGGACAAGCAGCAGCGGGAGTTCCTGCTGCGCCAGCAGCTGACCGCGATCCGTAAGGAACTGGCCGAGCTGAACGGCAAGACGCCTGGCGAGGAGCAGGACTACCGCGCGCGGGTGGAGGCGGCCGAGCTGCCGGAGAAGGTAGCCGAGGCGGCGCTCGCCGAGGTCGACAAGCTGGAGCGGACGTCGGACCAGTCACCCGAGGTCGGCTGGATTCGTACCTGGCTGGACACCGTGCTGGAACTGCCCTGGAACACCCGTACCGACGACTCGTACGACATCGCGGGCGCCCGTGCGGTGCTCGATGCCGACCACGCCGGCCTGGACGACGTGAAGGAGCGGATCGTCGAGTACCTGGCCGTGCGCCGGCGCCGGGCCGACCGTGGCCTGGGGGTGATCGGCGGCCGGCGGAGCGGCGCGGTGCTGGCCCTGGTCGGGCCGCCCGGCGTGGGCAAGACCTCGCTGGGCGAGTCGGTGGCCCGGGCGATGGACCGCAAGTTCGTCCGGGTGGCGCTCGGTGGCGTCCGGGACGAGGCCGAGCTCCGCGGCCACCGGCGTACCTACGTCGGCGCGCTGCCGGGCCGGATCGTCCGGGCGATCAAGGAGGCCGGCTCGATGAACCCGGTGGTGCTGCTGGACGAGGTGGACAAGCTCGGCTCGGACTATCGGGGCGACCCGACCGCGGCGCTGCTCGAGGTGCTCGACCCCGCGCAGAACCACACCTTCCGCGACCACTACCTCGAGGTCGAACTGGATCTGTCCGACGTGCTGTTCCTGGCGACGGCGAACGTGCTGGAGTCGATCCCGGCTCCGCTGCTGGACCGGATGGAACTGGTCACCCTCGATGGCTACACCGAGGACGAGAAGCTGACGATCGCGAGGGACCACCTGCTGCCCCGGCAACTGGAACGGGCCGGTCTGCAGCCGACGGAGGTGGCGATCACCAACGACGCGCTGCGCACGCTGGCTGCCGAGTACAGCCGGGAGGCCGGGGTGCGGGAGCTGGAACGGCTGATCGCGCGGATCCTGCGCAAGGTCACCGCGGCCGCCGCGCTGTCCTCGGACGGTTCGGAGTCGCCGGTGACCGTGGGTCCGGACGACCTGCGGAGCTACCTGGGCCGGCCACGGCACACGCCGGAGATCGCCGAGCGCACCGCGGTGCCCGGCGTGGCGACCGGGCTGGCGGTGACCGGCGCCGGTGGCGACGTGCTGTTCGTCGAGGCGGCGCTGGCCGAGCAGGGCACCGGCTCGACCGAGCTGCGGCTGACCGGCCAACTCGGTGACGTGATGAAGGAATCGGCGCAGATCGCGCTGTCCTACCTGCGCTCGCACGGGACGGAGCTCGCGCTGCCGGTCGGCTCGCTGGCCGAGCGGGGAGTGCACATCCACTTCCCGGCCGGCGCGGTGCCCAAGGACGGTCCGAGTGCCGGAATCACGCTGACCACCGCGCTGGCCTCGCTGCTGTCCGGCCGGCTGGTCCGCTCGGACGTGGCGATGACCGGTGAGGTCTCGCTGACCGGACGGGTGCTGCCGATCGGCGGGCTGAAGCAGAAGCTGCTGGCGGCGCACCGGGCGGGCATTCGCACGGTGCTGATCCCGAGCCGGAATGCACCGGATCTGGACGACGTGCCGGCCGAGGTGCGCGAAGCGTTGGCCATCCACCCGGTCAGCGACGTGCGCGAGGTGCTGCAGCGTGCCCTGGAACCCGCGACAGCCGCCGCGAATGGCGCCGACCGCGCGGCGTAGTCGGTCAGCTGAACCGGACGGCCCGGTAGCTCTGTCGAGCTACCGGGCTTTGTTCAGCAATATCTGCGCTATTGGGCCGGTCATGCTTGGCTAGTTGCCGGTGCACCCTTGCACTGTCAAAGTCTGATCATGCTTATTGGCGCCTATGGCGAGTTCTGGGATGCGTATCTCGTTGATTGGCATCCGGGATCCGGTTCAAGAAGCTGGCGTCTGCTCGGCAGGAGTGGCCAATACCTTCCGGGGCTTCGAGTGGTCGATTTCCGCCACGCGCGCGGAGTCTATGTGCTCTATGACCACCATGGCGCATACTATGCCGGCCTGGCCCGGGGTACAGGAGGAATCGGAGGGCGCCTCAAGAAGCATCTGACCGACGACCACGCCGGGCGTTGGCAGCGGTTCTCGTGGTACTCATTCGACTCGGTTTCCAAGCGTCACGACCGCACAACTGGCCTTCATGAGGTCGCTCGCCGCGACAAACCCGTCCCCGCCAGCGACGAAGCAGTCATTCGTGAACTCAGGCATTGTTGATCACGGTCCTAGGGACTCGAGGCCAACGACGCATGAAGTTCCAGTCTGCCGATCAATGGGACCAAGTGGCGATGTTCGATCACGCTGACCTATTCAACAAGGTCAGGTCGCGGTAGGCGTGAGGCGTGGTGATCTTGCCGCCGGCAATCATCCCGAGTGCTTTGCCCAGCGGTACTCTCTGTAGCGCCTGGAGACCTTCAGTTAGTCAGCGGGTGGCAACGGAGAAGGATGGACGGACCGCAGGGTGGCGAAGCCGAGTTGATGGCGCGCCTGGCTCAACTCTTGGACGATGCCCGCCGTCTCATCGCAGGTTCCCTCATGGCCTCAGGAACTCCGTTCACCGCTGGGGAACCACGCTTGACCGTGATTCCCAACGAAGACGGAACCGGCACAAGCAGCCAGTACGTCACCGTTGAGAGCAACGTATTGAAGCTCGTGCCACGACCGAACTTTGCAGTAGATCTGCAACCGTGGCTAACTCGAGCACGGACGATTGCTGCTGATCTTGCCCAGAGGTTTACCGAACATGTTCCGTTGACGCTGGTTTTCCCCGCGCCAGGTCTCGGTCTCGTCGGCTTGAGCCAGGACGACATCCGTGGGGATGATCCTGCGCTATGGGTACTAGGGTTTGTCGTGCTTCCCGGTACCTATTGGTACTTGACCGGTCTTCCCAGCGTTGCGAACTCTGATCAGGCTTTCGCGGAGCGGATCGCCGAAGAGGCCCTTGAGGTGCTGGGTACGGGCAAGCTGATGGCCCGGCAGGCTATCGCCGTGAATGGTTTGGATACTCAGAACAAGGAACTTCTACACGGTCGATTCCGGCTGCGTCCCTTGGCTCCTATGGAGCGGGGAGATCTGATCGGCAGTCTTCGTAACGACCGCGGTGCTGCTTATCTAGCTCCGCTGAGGCTCGACGTGGTCCAGCCCGCCAGCCATGTGCTGGAAATGGATTGCGACGCGGGACGCCCTAACGAAATTGGCCTTCTTCCGGTGCCTGCGCTCTTGACGGCTCTGCAATTGCACGATGTCACTTTGTCAGGCCCTGGGAGCCTCGTCACGTATCTGCTGCCCGAATGGCTGTCGTTCGGCCGAACAAGTCGAACGTTGCCGATGCCGAGCATGCAGAACGAGCTATGCGTCTTGAACCAGTGGCAGTTCGAGAACGCGTGCTCCACTGCCGAACGCCTCAGTTCCTACCGGATCGACTCCCCCGAGCGGTCTTCCGAGCTCGCGCTGCATCGTTTCGGGCTTGGCTGCTCACGATCAGATGCATCCGACAGCTTGATCGATTTCGTAATTGCCCTCGAAGCTTTGCTGCTGCCATACGACCGCGAGGTTCGACAGGCGGATCTCTCCTATCGGTTCCGTCTGCACGGCGCGCTGTTCATCGCGGACCACCCACACGGGCGTCGGAGCATCTTCCGGATGCTGTCCAAGCTTTACGACTTTCGCTCACGGTTGGTGCACGGCGGCGATTACCCCGATCCGGCCGAGACGCACGCGGCATCGCGAGACGCCCGACGGCTCGCAGCACGCGCATTGCTCAAGGCAGTAGACGCTGGTTTTCCGGACATCGCATTTTTCAATAGGTTGGCCCTCGGCGAAGCGAACGTGTAGCCCGCGTCCCTAGCGCCCCGGCCCTTGTCGTGCAGGCGATCTGCCGGTCATCGCCGGCCCAGTGCATGCGTGTCGGGCTGCGCCTAGACCAGCGAGCCCACGGCTAGACCAGCGAGCCCACGGCTATACCAGCGAGCCCGCGGCTAGGCCAGCGAAGCCACGGTTAGACCAGCGAATCGCGCCACGCCGTGTGCAGTGCGGCGAACCGTCCGTCGGCCGTGCCGGTCAGCACCTCGGGCGTGCCGTCCTCGACCACCCGGCCGGCATCCAGCACCAACACCCGGTCGGCGATCTCCACGGTGGACAGCCGGTGCGCGATGATCAGCGCCGTCCGGCCGGTCAGCACGGTACGCAGCGCGCGCTGCACCGCCCGCTCGCTCGGGATGTCCAGCGACGACGTCGCCTCGTCCAGGATCAGCACCGCCGGATCGGCCAGGAACGCCCGGGCGAACGCGACCAGTTGCCGCTGGCCGGCCGACAACCGGCCACCGCGCTTGCGCACGTCGGTGTCGTAGCCGTCCGGCAGCCGGCTGATGAACTCGTGCGCCCCGACCGCGGTGGCGGCCGCGATCACCTCATCTCGACTGGCGCCGGGCCGGCCGAAGGCGATGTTGTCGGCCACCGAGCCGGAGAACAGGAAGCCGTCCTGGGTGATCATCACCACTGCCCGGCGCAAATCGGAATCGGCCAGTTGCCGCAGCGGGATCCCGTCCAGCCGGACGGTGCCGGCGGTCGGGTCGTAGAACCGGCTGATCAGCTTGGCGATGGTGGTCTTGCCGGCCCCGGTGGCCCCCACCAGCGCCACCGTCTGGCCACTGTCGATGACCAGGTCCAGCTCGTGCAGCACCGGCCGGTTGGCCTCGTAGCCGAACTCCACCCGCTCGAAGCTGACCGTGCCGGCCACCGGTTGCGGCAGCGCGACCGGGTCGTCCGGCTCGGCCACCGCAGGTCGTTCGGCCATCACCAGGGCCAGCTTCTCCAACGCGGCGGTCGCCGACTGCAGCGAGTTGAAGAACATCGCCACGTCTTCCATCGGGCCGTAGAACTCCCGCAGGTACAGCAGGAACGCGGTCAGCACGCCGAGCGCCAGGCCGCCGTCGGCGACCCGGATGCCCCCGATGAACAGCACCGCCACGGTGGCGATGTTGCCGATCAGGGTGACGCCCGGAATGAAAACCGCGTGCAGCCGGAAGACCTCCTGGTTGGCCCGCTTGTAGTTGTCGTTGAGCCCGTCGAAGATCGCATCGTTGCGCGGCTCCCGGCGAAACGCCTGCACCGCGCGGATGCCGTTGAAGGTCTCGACGAACTGCACGATGAGCAGCGCGATGGTTTCGCGGGTGCGCCGGAACGCCACCGTGGATCGTGCCGAGAACCAGCGGAACAGCACCCACAGCGGCAGTACGGCGCTCAGCGCGATCAGCGCGAGCCAGGGATCCAGCACCAGCATCAGCACGGTGATCACGGTGATGTTCAGCACCGCCAGCAGCAGCCCGTCCAGGCTGGCGTCGAGCAGCTCGCGCAACGTGTCCACGTCCGAGGTCAGCCGGCTGATCACCCGGCCCGAGGTGAACCGTTCGTGCCAGGACACCGACAGCCGCTGGGTATGGTCGAACACCCGCCGCCGCAGGTCGAACAGCACCGCCTGCCCGATCGTGCCGATCCGGCGCAGGAACAGCCATTGCAGCACTCCGGAGATCAGCGCGGCCACACCGAGCAGCACGGTAAGCCGCAGCAGCGTCCGGTACTGGCCGTGCAGCGCGTCCGGCAGCCCGTGGTCGATGACCAGGCCGATCAGCCACGGCGCGACCATGGTGGCCAGCACCTGCCCGATCACCAGGGCGAAGATCACCGTGATCTGGGTGCGGTACGGGCGCAGCAGATCGCCGAGCAGTGACCTGGCCTCGGCCCGCAGCCGTGGCTTGCGGTCGGCCGCGAACTGCTCGTCGTCCGGATCCCGCTCGTCCCACCGGCCGCGCCACTCCTCGACCCGTACCGGCTCCTCGGTGCCCTCGCCGTATTCGTGGTAGCCGGGTTCGGTGGTGGTCATACCCGCACCTCCGACGCCGATTCGGCCTTCTGGGACAGCAGATTCCGGTATTCCGGGTTGTCGGCCAGCAGCTGCGAGTGGGTGCCCACCGCGGCGATCCGGCCGCCGGACAGCAACGCCACCCGGTCGGCGAGCAGCACGGTGGACGCCCGGTGCGCCACCACCAGCGCGGTGGTCTGGCCGAGCACCCGGCGTAGCGCACGCTCGACCTGGGCCTCGGTATGTACGTCCAGCGCGGAGAGCGGATCGTCCAGCACCAGCACCCGAGGCCGGCCGAGCACCGCGCGGGCCAGCGCCAGTCGTTGTCGCTGGCCACCGGACAGCGACAGCCCCTGCTCGCCGACCCGGGTGTCCAGGCCGTGCGGCAGCTCGTGGACGAAGCCGGCCTGCGCCACCTCGATCGCCTCGATGAGCTCTTGCTCGCCCGCCTCCGGCCGGCCCAGCAGCAGGTTCTCCCGGACGCTCGCCGAGAACAGCGTCGGCTCCTCGAAGGCCATGCTCACCGTGCTGCGCAACTCGACCAGCGGCAACCGGTTCACCGGCACGCCGTCGATCAGCACCGCGCCGGCGGTGACGTCGTGCAGTCGGGGAACCAGCGCGGTCAGGATGGTCTTGCCAGCACCGGTCGCGCCGACCAGGGCCATCGTCTCGCCCGGCTCGATGTCCAGCTCCAGCTCGTGCAGGACGTCGGATTGCGCGCCGGGGAAGCGGAAGCTGACGCCGGCGAACTGCAGCCGGGCCGGCCGTACCGAACCGTCGGCGGCGATCGTCCGTGGCAGGCTGAGCGGTTCGGCGGGCTCGGTGATGTCACTGGTGGCGTCGAGCACCTCGAACAGCCGCGCGGTGGCGGCCACCGTCTCCTCGGTGCCGGCGATCAGCCAGCCCATCGCCATCAGCGGCCAGTTCAGCCGCAGTTGCAGGGTGATGAAGGCGACCAGGTCACCCTTGCTCAGCGATCCGTGCGCCACCGCGATGACGCCGACGCAGCTCACCCCGGCCAACACCAGCTGCGGATAGGTGCCGATCACCGTCCACAGGTTGGCCAGCGTCCGGTTCTTGGCGAGCTCGGTCTGCCGGAGCCGTTCGGCGGTGCCGGAGAAGGACCGCAGCACCCGGCCGCGCCGGCCGAACGCCTTGACCACCCGGATGCCCAGCACCGACTCCTCGACCTCGGTGGCCAGATCACCGGTCAGGTCCTGGGCCTGCCGGGCCTGGATGTTGTAGATCCGCTCGTATTTGCGGGTGACCACCGCCAGCGGCGCCATCACCAGGCAGACGGAGATGCCGAGCAGCGGATGCAGATGCACCATCAGCAGCAGCACCACCACGATCATGGTCAGGTTCGCGACGAAGAAGATCGCCATGAACGCCACGAAGCGCCGCAGCGTGGACAGGTCGCTGGTCACCCGGGACAGCAACTGACCGGACGGCCACCGGTCGTGGAAGCTGACCGGCAACCGTTGCAGGTGCTGGTAGAAGTCGCGGCGCAGGTCGGTCTCGATCGCCAGCGCCGAGACGGTCACCGCGCGCCGCCGGACGCCGAACAGCACCGCCTCCAGCACCCCGAACAGCAGCGCCAGGCCGATCAGCGGCAGCATGCCCGCGGTGTCGTGCCGGGCGATCGGGCCGTCGATCAGCGCGGCGGTGATGATCGGCAGCAGCGACTGCACCACCATGGCCGTGGTAGCGACCGCCAGCATGAAGATCAGGTAGCCCTTGTAGGGCCGCAACCATGGCCAGAGTCGCAGCAGATCTTTGAGTGATCCGTGCACGTCCTGGGCCGGGCCGGCGAGCGCGGTGGTCTGTTCGGGCGGCTCCTCGGCTGCTCGGGGCTCGTTCTCCATCGCCTGCATCGCCCCGTTCGCCACGATGACTCACCTTACGACGGGGTACCGACATCGGGCGAACGAATTTCACCGCGAGCGTAGGCACCCGACAGCGCCGGACGGGGAACCCGGCACCGATGGCAAACTCAGCGGCATGACAGCGCACGGCCCGATCCGGAACTGGGCCGGCAACATCGCCTTCACCGCCACCGAGGTAGCCAGACCGACCTCGATCGCCGAGCTTCAGTCGCTGGTGAGCGGCTCGGCCCGGGTCAAGGTGCTCGGCACCGGGCACTCGTTCAACCGGATCGCCGACACCGACGGAGCGCTGGTCTCGGTGGCCGGGCTGCCGGAGTTGCTCGAGCTCGACTCCGAGCGCGGGCTGGTCCGGCTGAGCGCCGGCCTGCGCTACGGCGAGTTGACCGCCTTCCTGGACCGGCACGGCTTCGCACTGCCGAACCTGGGCTCGCTGCCGCACATCTCGGTGGCCGGCGCCTGCGCCACCGGCACCCACGGTTCGGGCGACTCCAACGGCATCCTGGCCACCGCCGTCCGGGCGCAACAGCTGGTGACCGGCAACGGCGAGCTGATCGAGCTGGCAGCAACCGATCCGGACTTCGCCGGCACCGTGGTCGGGCTCGGTGCGCTCGGCGTGGTCACCGCACTGACCCTGGCGCTGGTGCCGGCGTTCGAGATCCGCCAGTACGTCTATGACCAGCTGGCCTTCGCCGAACTGATCGAGCACTTCGACGAGATCACCGCGGCCGCCTACAGCGTCAGCGTGTTCACCCGGTGGCAGGACGGCTGCGCGGTCTGGCTCAAGTCCCGCGAGCTCCGTCCGGACGAGCCGTTCTTCGGCGCTTCCCCGGCGACCGGGCCGAGACACCCGATGCCCGACGGCGATCGGAACTCGGCCACCGAGCAGCTCGGCGTGCCCGGCCGGTGGCAACACCGGCTGCCGCACTTCCGGCTGGAGTTCACCCCGAGCCACGGCGAGGAGATCCAGTCGGAGTACTTCGTCGACCGCGAGCAGGCGATGCCGGCGATCGAGGCGATCCGGTCACTGGCACCACAGCTGGCTCCGGTGCTGCTGATCGGCGAGATCCGCACCGTGGCCGCCGACCAGTTCTGGCTCAGCCCCTGCTATCAGCGCGACCGGGTGGCGTTCCACTTCACCTGGGCGCCGGACGCCGATGCGGTCGCTCCGGTGGTGGCCGAGTTGGAGACCCGGCTGGCGCCGCTGGCGGCGGTGCCACATTGGGGCAAGAACTTCGGTACGCCGCCCGAGACGCTGGCCGCGCTGCACCCACGGCTGGCTGATTTCGGCGCGCTGGCCCGCCGCTACGACCCGGCCGGCAGATTCACCAACGACTTCCTGCGCCGAAACGTGCTGACCTGACGCCTGGCCACTGCGCCCCGGTTACTCCTTGTGCCGGACGCCGAGCAGGATGTCGTCCCAGGATGGCATCCGCGGCTTCTCGCCCCGCCGGCCACCTCGCCGGTGCCGGCCTTCCCCTTCGCCGTCGTCGTCCGGCTCGATGCCTTGACCGGTCAGCTCCAGCGGCAACGGCGCTTCCTGCCAGCTGCCGCCGGCGGAGTCGAAGGCCTCTTGGTCGAACAGCTCGTCGTCGCTGTCGATCGGGATCGGCCGGGTGTGCGCCTTCTGCCGACGGAACGGTCGCACGGCCGGGGTCGCGGCCAGACCGGATTCCTCGGCGTCGGACTCCGGCTCCGGCTGGTCCGGTACCGCGGACAGCCGAACCGGGATCGGCTCGGTGAGCTCGGACACCGGATCCGGCTCCGGCGGCAGCAGCGCCCGAACCGGGCGGTCGGAGAGCAGGTCAGCGGCCAGCGCGTCCAGCGCCGAGACCGTTCGGTTCAGCAGTCCGAAGGAGAACTTGGCCAGCCGGTCCTGCTCGATCGCGGTGAAGCCGGCGGTCACCGTCCAGCCACCGTCCGGTCGCCGGTAGGCGTCCCAGCGCACCGCGGTGGGATCCAGCCCGTGCCGGGACAGCCGGTCGGCGATCAGCTCACCGAACGGCACCGGGTGGCCCTCGCCGGCTCGCCGGGCCCGTGCCCGCTTGGCCTCCTCGACCACCCGGATGCGCTCGGCCAGCACCGGGCCGGCGAACCGCATGACCTTCTCCAGTGCCATCCCGGCGCTCTCGGCGACCGCCTGGGGGGACTCACCGGACCGCACCCGCGTCTGGATGTCGCGCGGGCTGAGCGACTGGGCCGTCGGCTCCCGCGCGGCCGGCGGTTCTGGGGGCTGCTCAAGTGCCACGTCACGCAACCGCTCGTCGAGGGGCAGGGAGAATCGCTCCGCTCCGTCCGGTGTTTCCAGGATGACGGACGTGCCGTCCTCACCTGGTCCCACCAAGCGCAGCGACTGCATTATGTGACCATACGGTCTGGCCAGGGATTTTCGAGGACTCCACGCCGGTAACCGGTGCCAGCCGGTGCAGGTTGGCGGAGCCGGGCATCGGGGACCGATTCAGCCCAGCCGGGGGACCAGCCAGTCGATGCACGCGGTGAGCGCGGACACGTCGTCCGGATCGACCGCCGGGTACATGCCGATCCGCAGCTGGTTGCGCGCCAGCCCGCGGTACGGCTCGGTGTCCACCACCCCATTGGCGCGCAGCGCGGCGGCCAGCCGGCCGGCGTCGACCGAGTCGACGAAGTCGATGGTGCCCACCACCGAACTGCGCAGCTCGGGTGTGAGCACGAACGGGCTGGCGTACTCCGACTTCTCCGCCCAGCCGTACAGCCGCCGGGCCGACTCGGCGGTCCGCTCGACCGCCCACCGCAGACCACCGGCGGCCAGCATCGCCTCGAGTTGGGTGGCAAGCAGCCACAGGGTGGCGATGGCCGGGGTGTTGTAGGTCTGGTCCTTGGCGCTGTTGTCGATGGCCAGTCGCAGATCCAGCGACGGCGGGATCCAGCGGCCGGCGGCGTGCAGTTCGGCGACCCGCGCCACGGCGGCCGGCGACAGCAGGGCAAGCCACAGCCCGGCCTCACCGGCGAATCCCTTCTGCGGGGCGAAGTAGTACGCGTCGGCCTGCCCGACGTCGACCGACAGCCCGGCCGCCGCCGAGGTGGCATCGACCAGGTGCAGCGCGCCGTCGGCCACCCGGCGGACGTCGAGCATCACGCCGGTGGAGGTCTCGTTCTGCGGCCAGCAGTAGGCGTCGATGCCGTCCTCGGCCGCCGGCAGCACGCCCTGTCCCGGCGGCGCCTGCCGGACGCTCGGCTCGGCCAGGAACGGCGCCCCCCGGGTCACCGCGGTGAACTTGGCGGAGAACTCACCGATCTGCACGTGCTGTGCCCGGTGCCGGATCAGGCTGAACGCGGCGACGTCCCAGAAGGCCGTCGAGCCGCCGTTGCCGAGCACCACCTGGTAGCCGTCCGGCAGCGCGAACAGCTCGGCCAGGCCGGCTCGAATCCGGCCGATCAGCTGCTTGACCGGCGGCTGCCGGTGCGAGGTGCCGAGCAGGCGCCGGCCGTCGGCGGCGAACGAGTCGAGCAACTCGGCCGGCACCTTGGACGGTCCCGAGCCGAACCGGCCGTCGCGGGGCAGCAGTTGTTCGGGCAGTCGGAGCTCGGTCACCTGAGCAAGTATTCCCGAGCCGGCGCGCCACCCCGGCGATGGCTCAGTAGCCGGTGTTCAATCCGCGGTCGCCCGCAGTGTGGCGAGCTCGTCCGGGCTGAGGCTGAAGTCGCCGACCTGCAGTAGTTCTGTCAGCTGCTCGACGCTGCGCGCGGAGGCGATCGGAGCCAGCACGCCCGGCTGCTGGACCAGCCAGCGCAGCGCCACCGCGGCCACCGACACCCGATGCGCCTCGGCGATCCGGTCCAGCTCGGCCAGCACCCCGAAGCCGCGATCGTTCAGGTAGCGGGCGACCGAACGGGATCGGACCGACTGCACGTCGGCACCGGGACGGTACTTGCCGGTCAGGAAACCCGAGGCCAGCCCGTAGTACGGCCAGGTCGCCAACTGGTGGTCCAGGGCCACCCTGCCGGCGCCGTTCTCCCAGTCCGCATGCTCGAGCAGGTTGTAGTGCGGCTGCACCGCGACGTAACCGGCCAGCCCGCGCTCGGCGGCCAACTCGAGTGCTGACCGTAGCCGCTCGGCGGAGAAGTTGGACGCGCCGAGGTAGCGCACCTTGCCCGCTTGGACCAGCGCGTCGAAGGCGGCCAGCGTCTCCTCCTGCGGTGTCGCCGGGTCGTCCTTGTGCGCCCAGTACAGGTCGATGTGGTCGGTACGCAGCCGGTGCAGCGAGTCCTCCACCGCGCGGGCGATGGTGTCGGCACGCAGGTTGTCCAGCGGCGGCAGCGAGCCCACCTTGGTGGCCAGGAACACCCGATCCCGGCAACCACGAGATGACATCCACTCGCCGATGATGGTCTCCGATTCGCCGCCGGTGTTGCCGGGTGCCGAGCGGGTGTAGCTGTCGGCGGTGTCGATCTGACTGCCGCCGGCGCCCAGGAAGGCGTCCAGCACGGCGAACGAGGCGTTCTTGTCGGCCGACCAGCCGAACACGTTGCCGCCCAGCACCAGGGGCAGCTCGGACTTGGGGTCGAAGGGATAGGCGTCGAAGGCGAATGCCATCTGTTACTCCAGCCGTTCCGACGCCGGTCCGCTGTCGGCTCAGCTGCCCAGTACGCGCCGCAGGTAGTCGTTGGAAAATCTACGCTCGGGGTCGAGCCGGTCGCGCAGCCGGACGAAGTCTGCGAACCGCGGATACACCGGGGCCAGGTCGTCGGCCGAGCGGTAGTGCAGTTTTCCCCAGTGCGGCCGACCATCCACGGTGCGCGCGATCGCCTCCACCGCCAGGAAGTACTTCTCGTGTGAGCGCCGGTGGTACTGGTGCACCGCGACGTAGCAGGTGTCGCGGCCGTAGGCGGTGGACAGCGGGATGTTGTCGGCGGCCGCCAACCGCACCTCGATCGGAAAACCGATCCGCTCGTCCGATCGCTTCAGCCAGCTGTCGATCTCGTCCAGCACGTAGGCCAGCGACTTGCGCGGCACCGCGTACTCCATCTCCCGGAACACCACCCGCCGTGGTGAGGTGAAGACCTTGTACGCGCGGTCTATGTATTCCCGTTCGCTGAACGCCCGGGCGGCGAGTTGGTTGGCGCCGCGGATCAATTTCGGATGGGCGGTGGTGAGCCGGTTCAGGCCGCCGAACACCGTGTTGGAGAGGAAGTCGTCGGCCAGCCAGCTCTTCAGCCGGCCGAGCGGCTTGGGTTCGGTGTCGATCGGCATTCGGGTGTTCGTCTTGGTCAGTACCCGCCGGGTATGCGGGAACCAGTAGAACTCGAAATGATCGCTGTTCTCCAGCACGCCGAGCACTTCGAGCAGATCGTCGTAGTCGGCCGGTGCCTCCATCGCGTGCAACAGGAATGCCGGCTCGCACTGCAGGGTGACCGCGGTGAGGATGCCCAGCGCGCCGAGTCCGATCCGGGCTGCGGCGTAGATGTCGGCATGTTGCTCGGGTGAGCAGTCCAGCAGCTCGCCCTCGGCGGTCACCAGTTGCAGGCCGCGTACCTGGGTGGCCAGGCCGCCGAACGCGCGACCGGTGCCGTGGGTGCCGGTGGAGATCGCGCCGCTGATCGTCTGGGCGTCGATGTCACCCAGGTTGGACATCGAAAGCCCCATCTTCCACAGGGCGATGTTCAACTCGTGCAGGGTGGTGCCGGCGGCCACGGTGACCAGGCCGGTGTTCCGGTCGGCGCTGATGATGCCGGTCAGCAGGCTCAGGTCGACCAGCACGCCGCGGGTCAGCGCGATGTCGGTGAAGCTGTGCCCAGCACCGACCGCCTTGATCGACAGGTTGTCCGCGATTGCCCGGTGCACCTCGTCCGCGACCTGCTCCGGGCTGCGCGGCCGGACGATCCGGGCAGGATTGACCGAGAACGTGCCGGCCCAGTTCTGCCAGCCGGATGTACCGCTTTCAGCCATGATGCGAGAACTATATGACCCTGCCAGATCATGCCTCCGACGAGGTGCAGACACTTCTGTCGAATCCGTCAGCTCGAATCCGTCAGCTCGAATCCGTCAGCTCGAACGGGGTGAGCATCGATCCAATAGGTTTGGGGTAAGCGAAGGAGACATCCATGCGTGGGACGCACGCTTCCGGCGGCCGGTCGGCGGGCGACGAGCCGCTCGGCCGGTTGGCGGCGGCGACCGCGGACCTCGACCCGCCGTTCGCGGCGCTGGACCTCTGCTCGCTCTGGCGCAATGCCGACACGCTGGTACGGCGGGCCGGCGGCACGCCGATCCGGGTCGCCTCGAAGTCGGTACGGTGCCGCTGGGTCTTGCAGAACGTCCTTACCAGGCAAGGCTTTTCCGGCCTGATGTGCTACTCGCTGGCGGAGGCCTGCTGGCTGGCCGGGCAGGGTTTCACCGGCATCCTGCTCGGCTATCCGAGCGCCGACCGGCAGGCGCTGCGCGAGCTGGCCGGCGACCCGGAGTTGCTGGCCCGGATCACCCTGATGGTGGACGACGAGGCTCAGCTGGACTTCGTCCGGCGGGTGGTCGGGAAACCGGCGCGGCCGATCCGGATCTGCCTGGATGTGGATGCCTCGCTGCGGATCGGACGACTGCACCTGGGTGTCCGCCGCTCACCGGTGCGCACGCCGGCCGAGGCGGCGGCGTTTGCCGAACGAATACCGGCCGATTTCACGCTGGTCGGGATGATGCTCTACGAGGCGCAGATCGCCGGGTTGCCGGACACCTCACCCGCGGTCGGTTGGGTGAAGCGGCGATCGGCACGGGAGCTGAGCACTCGGCGGACCGAGGTGGTGCAGGCGATCCGGGCGACCGGGGCGCGACTGGAATTCGTCAACTGCGGCGGCACCGGCAGCCTGGAGGTATCGGCCGCCGATCCGTCGGTCACCGAAGTGACCGCGGGCAGCGGGCTCTACCACCCGACGCTGTTCGACGGTTACCGGACGTTCCGCGGCGAACCGGCGATGTTCTTCGCGCTCCCGGTGGTCCGGCGGCCGACCGGTGAGGTGGCGACGGTGTACGGCGGCGGCTATCCGGCCTCCGGCCCGGCGGGCAGCTCCCGGCTGCCCCGGCCGGTGTCGGATGGGCTTTCGCTGCTCGGTACCGAGGGTGCCGGTGAGGTGCAGACCCCGGTGACCGGACCGGTCGCCGAACAATTGCGGATCGGCGATGCCGTCTGGTTCCGGCACGCCAAGGCCGGTGAGCTGCTGGAGCGCTTCGATCAGGTGCACCTGGTCGAACGAGCCGAGGACGGCACGCTCAGCCGACGAGCCGTGCCGTCCTATCGCGGCGAGAGCAAGAACTTCGGCTGATCCGCCGACCTGGCGTCCGGACCGTCCGGCCTAGGACGGCTGGCGTCCGGACCGTCCGGCCTAGAAGGGCTAGCGTCCAGACCGTCCGGCCTAGGACGCCGAGCTGCCGTGGTGGGCGATGTTGTCCCAGCCCTCGACGTCCTTCGGGCTGCGCGGCGCGGGGCCGACGTACCGGGCGGACGGGCGCACCAGCCGGCCGGTCTTCTTCTGCTCCATGACGTGCGCGGCCCAGCCGGCGGTACGGGCGCAGCTGAACAGCGCCGGCATCATGTGCGGCGGTACCTCGGCGAAGTCCAGGATCACCGCGGCCCAGAACTCGACGTTGGTCTCGATCGGATGGTCCGGCCGGCGTTCGCGCAGTTCGGCCAGCGCGGCCTGTTCCAGTGCCTGGGCGGCGTCGTAGCGTGGCGCGTTCAACTCCTTGCAGGTGCGGCGCAGCACTCGGGCCCGCGGATCCTCGGCCCGGTATACCCGGTGCCCGAAGCCCATCAGCCGCTCCTTGCGGTCGAGGATGCCGCGCACCACCTTGCCGGCGTCGCCGGTCCGCTCCACCTCCTCCAGCATCGGCAGCACCCGGGCCGGCGCGCCGCCGTGCAAGGGGCCGGACATGGCGCCGATCGCACCGGACAGCGCGGCCGCCACGTCCGCCCCGGTGGAGGCGATCACCCGGGCGGTGAAGGTGGAGGCGTTCATGCCGTGCTCGGCGGCGGAGACGAAGTAGGCATCGACGGCGTCGACATGCTTGGGATCCGGCTCACCCCGCCAGCGGACCATGAACCGTTCGACGATAGTGCGGGACTTGTCGATCCGGGACTGCGGCACGGCCGGAAGCCCGATCCCGCGGGCCGACTGCGCGACGTAGGACAGCGCCATCACCGAGGCGCGGGCGGCCTGCTCGCGGGCCTCGTCGTCGCTGATGTCCAGCAGCGGGCGGTATCCCCAGATCGGCGAGAGCATCGCCAGCGCGGCCTGCATGTCGACCCGGACGTCGCCGGTGTGCACCGGGATCGGGAACGGCTCGGCCGGCGGCAGCCCGGGGCCGAACTTGCCGTCCACCAGCAGCGCCCACACGTTGCCGAAGGTCACGTGGCCGACCAGGTCTTCGATGTCGACGCCCCGGTAACGCAGCGCGCCGCCGTCCTTGTCCGGCTCGGCGATCTCGGTTTCGAACGCGATGACGCCCTCGAGTCCAGGGCTGTAGTCCGTGGCCATGTTCGTGACTCCGTTCGTCGAAAAGCGAACTCCCTAGTCATTCTTGCTCATGGACTTCACCAGCGGCCACGCGGACGGTGCAGAGACAACTGAGACAATGATCGCTGTGAGACCTTCCGCCGACCCCGCCGCCCTACGCCGTTCTTACGAGTCCGGCGAGCTCACCGAGTCGGCACTGGCCGACAGCTGGCTCGAACAGTTGCAGCGTTGGTACGACGAGGCCGCCGCCGACGCCCGGATCGGTGAGCCGAACGCGATGCAGGTCGCCACCGTGGACGCGGCCGGCCGGCCGGATGTACGCACCGTGCTGGCCCGTGGCTTCGACCGGCGCGGTGTGGTGTTCTACACCAATTACTCCTCGGCCAAGGGTCAGCAGCTGGCCGAGCACTCGGTGGCCGCGGCGGTGTTCGCCTGGTTGCCGGCCGAACGGCAGGTACGGCTGCGCGGCCCGGTGAGCAAGGTCAGCCGCGCCGAGACCGAGGCGTACTTCGCCGGCCGGCCGCGTGGCTCGCAGCTGGCCACCTGGGCCTCGCCCCAATCGGAGATCCTGACCAGCCGGCAGCAGCTGGACGATCTGCTGACCGAGGTGACCGCTCGGTTCGGCAACGTGGCGGAGATCCCGGCACCGCCGCACTGGGGCGGCTATCGGATCGAGGTGACCGAGGCCGAGTTCTGGCAGGGCCGGCAGTTCCGGCTGCACGATCGGCTGCGGTTCCGGCAGCAGCCGGCAGACGGAACCGCTGGCGCTGCCTGGATCGTCGAGCGCCTGGCCCCGTGACCGAACCCGTTCGGTCTGAGCATCCGACAACACCCGCTAAGCGTCCGACACCGGCGGTCGATCCGGCGGTCACCGGCCCGTCGACGGTCGCCGAGCCACCTCGGCCGCGGCGCGGCTGGCTGCGCAACCATGCCATCGACACCCGGCCGCTGGCCATCGCGCCGTTCCGGCGGCAGGTGCTCGGGCAGGGCACCTCGTTCATCGGGGCGATGCTGACCCAGGTAGCGGTCCCGGTGCAGGTGTACGCGCTGTCCGGCTCCTCGCTGCAGGTCGGCCTGGTCGGCCTGGTCGGGCTGGTGCCGCTGGTCGCGTTCGGGCTGTGGGGCGGCGCGGTTGCCGACGCCATCGACCGCCGGCTGCTGTACCTGGTCAGCTCGGTGGGCAGCTGGGTGATGACGCTCGGCCTGCTGATCCAGACAACGGTAGGGCTGGACAGCGTGCCGGTGATCCTGCTGCTGGTGGCCATCCAGTCCGGCTTCTTCGCGGTGGCCTCCTCGGCGCGCGGGGCGATCGTGCCGCGGATTGTGCCGCCCGAACTGGTGCCGGCGGCGAACACGCTGACCTTCACCACCAGCAACGTCGGCCAGGTGGTCGGGCCGCTGATCGCCGGGGTGCTGGTCACCCGGCACAACGGTTTCCAATACGCCTACACCGTCGATGCGATCCTGTTCACGCTGGCGCTGTACGCGGCCCTCCGGCTGCCGTCGATCCCGCCTGAGCCGGGCAGCGGTGCGCCCGGTTTGCGCTCGGTGTTCGACGGGCTGGCCTTCATCGTGGTCCGGCCGGTGCTGCTGATGTCGTTCGTGGTGGACATCGTCGCGATGGTGTTCGCGATGCCCCGCGCGCTCTATCCGCAGGCAGCGGCCGAGCGCTGGCACGGCCAGGTCGGGCCGCTGTATGCCGCCATCGCGATCGGCGCGGTGCTGGCCGGCCTGTCCAGTGGCTGGATCGGCCGGGTACGCCGGCAGGGCGTGGCGCTGACGCTGGCCATCGTCGGCTGGGGCGTGTGTGTGACCGTGTCCGGGCTGGCGCACCCGCTGTGGCTGGCGGTGCTGATGCTGGCATTCGCCGGTGCCGCCGACCTGGTCAGCGCGGTGTATCGGCAGACCATCCTGCAGACCTACGCGCCGGATCAGATGCGCGGCCGGATGCAGGGCGTCTTCGTCGTGGTGGTGGCCGGTGGCCCGCGGCTCGGCGACCTGCGGGCCGGTGCCACCGCGGCGGCCACCGGCGTCACCCTGTCCTGGGTCGGTGGTGGCCTGCTGTGCGCGGTCGGCGTGCTGATCGCCGCGCAGCTGGTCCGGCCGTTCTGGCGCTATGACGCCAGCTTCGCCCCGGACGACACCAGCTTCGCCCCGGACGACGCCGGCTTCGCCCCGGACGGCGACTCGGTACCGGCCGAATCGCCCGACTGAGCCCGCGATACGGTGCCCGCGATACGGTTCCGGGATGGCTATGTCGGGTGCCCGGTTCACCATCGCCGACGGTGGCTACCGGGCCGAGGTGGCCGAGGTCGGCGCCGCGCTGGCCGGATTCTGGCAGGACGACGAGCCGGTCACCGTCGAGTGCCGGCCGGACCAGCTGCCGCCGAAGTCGACCGGTTGCGTGCTGGTGCCCTGGCCCAACCGGATCCGCGACGGCCGGTATCACTTCGACGGCGTCGACTACCAGTTGCCGCTGACCGAGCCGGCCACGTCGAACGCCAGCCACGGCTTGGTGAAGTGGGCTCGCTGGCAGTGCCTGGAGCAGACCGCGGCGAGCGTGCTGATGGGCTTCGACGTGGTGCCGCAGACCGGCTATCCGTTCCAGATTCGGCTGCGGTTGCGGTATTCGGTCGCTGCCGGCTCCGGTCTGAGCGTGCGGCTGGAGGCGACCAATGTCGGCTCGGCGGCCGCCCCGTTCGGTGCCGGCTTCCATCCGTTCCTGGATCTGGCCGAGCATCCGCTCGACGACGCCGAGTTGCTGATCCCGGCCGAGACGGTGCTGCGTGCCGACGAGCAGCAGATCCCGGTTGACCGGCTGCCGGTGGCTGGCACCGCCTTCGACCTGCGCCGGCTCCGACCGATCGGGGAGCTGCGGCTGGACCACGGCTTCGCCGACCTGACCGGCTCGGTCGCGGTGCTGCGCACCGAGCGTCGCCGGCTGGAGCTGCACTGGGACTCGGCATTCCACTACCTGCAGGTGTTCACGCCGCCGGCCATCACACCCGGGCGCAATGCGGTCGCCATCGAGCCGATGAGCTGCCCGGCGAACGCCTTCAACTCCGGTGCGGGGCTCGTCCGGCTGGCGCCCGACCAGGAATGGGCCGGCAGTTGGGGACTGACGGCCGGCCAGCCCTAGGCAGCTAACCGTTCTGCTCGCGAACCCGCTGGTAGTCGGCCAGGCTGGCCGCCCGCTCGACGGCGTGATCCACGATCGGCTCCGGATAGTCGGCCGGGAGGCCGCCCGGCGCCCGCCACGGCTCGTGCAGGTAGCTCGCCGGCAGCTCGGCCAGCTCAGGTAGGTAGCGCCGGACGTAGCGTCCGTCCGGGTCGAACTTCTTGCCCTGCAGCACCGGATTGAAGATCCGGTAGTACGGAGCCGCGTCGGTTCCGGTGCCGGCCACCCACTGCCAGCCGTGGTTGTTGCTGGCCAGGTCGCCGTCGATCAGGTGGCGCATGAAGTGCCGGGCACCGGCCGTCCACTCGAGGTGCAGGTCCTTGACCAGGAAGGAGGCGACGATCATCCGGACCCGGTTGTGCATCCAGCCCTCGGCCAGCAGTTGGCGCATGCCGGCGTCCACGATCGGATAGCCGGTCCGGCCAGCGGCCCAGGCAGCCAACCGCTGCTCGGCCAGCCGGCCGGTGGCGTAGTGCAGGCCCTGCAGCTGTCGGTGGTAGTAGTCGCGCGCCGAGTCCGGACGGTGGAACAGCACGTCGGCGTAGAACTCCCGCCAGGCCAGCTCCTTGCGATATGCCTCGTGGTGATCGGACAAGTGCCGGCCGGACAGCTCGGGCAGCATGGTGCGCGGATGGATGGTGCCCCACTTCAGGTGCACCGACATGTGCGAGGTCCGATCCAGATCCGGTCGGTCGCGGTGGTCGGCGTAGTCGTCGAGCCGCTCGGCCAGGAAGCTTCGCCAGGCCCGCCGTGCCGCCGCCTCGCCGACCGCCGGCAGCCGCAGCCCGGCCGGCAGCTCGGGCTCGTCGAGCGGGCCGTCGGAGGCAGCGGTGATCCAGTTCGGGCGCACCGAGCGGGCCGGCTGCGGCCAGCCGCGATCCCGCCAGGCCCGGTAGAAGGCCGAGTAGACCTTGAAGTGCTCCCCGCTGCCGTTGACCACGCTGCCCGGCGGCACCGCGTACGGCGAACCGATCCGGTGCAACGGGATGTGCCGCAGCGCGTCGGTCACCGCCTCGTCGCGGCGGGCGCCGTACGGCCCGTAGTCGCCGGCGCAGTAGACGGCCTCGGCCCCGACCTCTCGGCAGAGCCGAGGCAGGACGGTGCGCGGATCGCCGTGCCGGACGACGAGGCGGCCGCCGAGCTGCTGGTCGAGTTCGTGCAACGTCCGGCTGAGCACGGCGAGCCTGGGTGCGCCGGCCGGCCGGATGAGCGCAGGGTCCAGCACGAACAGGCCGAGCACCCGGTGGTCGGGTTCGGCTGCCGCTACCAGTGCCGGGTTGTCGTGCAGGCGGAGGTCTCTGCGAAACCACATCACGGAGGGCACCCTGCTAGACGGTAGCCGGTAGGCGGTGTGGATAGCGATGTGGTGAAGTGGACTCATGCTGCTGACCAAGTTCACCCATTCCTGCGTGCGGATCAGCGACGAGGGCCGCGCGCTGGTGATCGATCCGGGTTCGTTCAGCGAGGTGGAGACCGCGTTGGCCGAGGTGGACGCGGTGCTGATCACCCACGAGCACCCGGATCATGTCGACGCCGAGCGGTTGGCGGCGATCGCGACGGCGAACCCTGACCTGCGGATCTGGGCGCCGAAGGCGGTGACCGACCAACTGTCCGCAGTCGCCGCACTCGCCGACCGGCTGACCTCGGTCGGACCGGGGGAGGAGTTCACCGCCGGTGGCTTTCGAACCCACACCTTCGGTGGCCAGCATGCGCTGATCCACTCCTCGATACCGGTGGTGTCCAACGTGGCCTATCTGGTGGAGGGCGCCGTCTATCACCCGGGCGACTCCTACGTGGTGCCGACCGCGGCGGTGGAGTTGGCGCTGATCCCGATCAATGCGCCGTGGGCGAAGATCGCCGAGACGATGGATTTCGCGGTCGCACTGCGTGCCCCGCGGGCGATCGGCATCCACGACGCGCTGCTGTCCGATGCCGGCCGGTCGCTGTACGGCACGCAGGTCGGCCGGATGGGCCTGCCGTACGGCACGGTGTATCAGCCGCTGATGCCGGGGGAAAGCGTCGAACTCTGAGGTTGGCGAGCGCCACCGACCGGGCGATGGCACCGCCCATCTTCACAGATTTGGGCAAACGTTTACTTAACCGCTACAGAACTTCAAAGGCTCTACAGTGCGCCAAGATCAATAAATCGGGCACTTAGGTCAATCGGAGGTTTTGTGATGCGGAGAAGGCCTGCGCTGATATCTCGACGGACGCCCGGGCTTGCCCGGCGGATCGGCGGGGCGGCAGTCGCGGTGGTGACCGGTGCGGCGGCGTTGACCACCGCATCACTGGTGAGCGGCGCGCCAGCCGCCCAGGCCGCTACCCCCTACAAGGTGCTGTTCGACAACACATTGGCCGAGACTGCCGGTAATGCCGACTGGATCATCTCCACCTCGCAGCCGGATCCGCTTGCCCAGAACTCCAATCCGACCTCGGAGACGTCCTGGACCGGTGCCATCTCGGCCTGGGGCGTCGCGCTGCAGCAGAGCGGCCGGTACTCGCTGAAGACACTGCCGTCCGGCAACAGCATCACCTACGGAACCAGCGGTTCGCTGGACCTGAAGAACTTCAACGCCTTCGTGCTGCCGGAGCCGAACATCCTGCTCACCGCCGCCGAGAAGACCGCGATCATGACGTTCGTGCAGAACGGCGGCGGCCTGTTCATGATCTCCGACCACAACGGCAGCGACCGCAACAACGACGGTGCCGACTCGGTGAAGGTCCTCAACGACCTGATGACTAACAACTCGGTGGATTCCACCGACCCGTTCGGCTTCTCCATCGACGTGCTCGACATCTCCAACGAGAACCCGAACGTGATCGGTTCGTCCGCCGGTTCCGACCCGATCATCCGAGGCCCGTTCGGCACCGCCACCGGCACCATCATCCGGGACGGCACCACCGTGACGATGCATCCGTCCGACAACTCCTCGGTACGCGGGGAGATCTACCGCACCGGCTACTCCTCCTCGGGCACCACCGGGGTGGCGGTGGCTACCTCGACGTTCGGGGCCGGTCGGGTGATGTTCATCGGTGACTCCTCGACGATCGACGACGGCACCGGGCAGTCCGGCAACACCCTGTTCAACGGCTGGAACGATCCGGCCGGCACCGACTCGACGGTGATGCTGAACTGCACCGAGTGGCTGGCCAGCGGCAGTTCCGGCGGCACCGGCGGGGTTACCGTCACCAACCCGGGTTCCCGGAGCGGCACGGTGGGCACCGCGACCAGCCTGCAGTTGACGGCCAGTGGCGGCACATCGCCGTACACCTGGTCGGCCACCGGCCTGCCGGCCGGGCTGTCGATCAGCTCGTCCGGCCTGATCTCCGGCACCCCGACCACCGCCGGCAGTTACTCGGTCACCGCGACCGCGCGCGATGCCACCGGGGCCACCGGTTCGGCCACCTTCAGCTGGACGATCAGCACCACCGGTGGCGGCTGCTCCGGGCAGCAGCTCGGCAACCCCGGCTTCGAGACCGGCAGCGCCGCGCCGTGGACCGCGTCCAGCGGCGTGATCAGCAGTAGCAGCAGCGAGCCGCCGCACAGTGGTAGCTGGGATGCGTGGCTGGACGGCTACGGCGTCACCACCACCGACACGCTGACCCAGTCGGTGACCATTCCGGCAGGCTGCCACGCGACGCTGTCGTTCTACCTGCATATCGACACGGCCGAGACGACGACCAGCATCGCCTACGACAAGCTGACCGTGAAGGTGGGCTCGACCACGCTGGCCACCTACTCCAATCTCAACCACAACAGCGGGTACGCGCTGAAAAGCTTCGACGTCTCCTCGCTGGCGGGTCAGACCGTGACGGTCAGCTTCACCGGCACTGAAGGTAACCAGCTGCAGACCTCGTTCGTCATCGACGACACGGCGTTGACCCTCAGTTAGCCGGCTGCGCGATCGGGTGGGTTCGCGAGTAAAAAGCGTCGTTACACTCGCGAATCCACCCGACCGCTCCGCCCGATCCGTGGTGAACCCAGCCGGTCGCCCGACGGTCGCCGCTTGATGGCTGACCACTCCGCTCGATGGTCGCTGCGGAGCGGCCCTTGGGTCGGTGATGTTGCTGTCCATTCGTTCGCTAGAACGGTGGCTCGTCGAGATCGGTGCTCTCAGCTTGGCGCCGCTCCTGTGGCGGCGTGGGCTTGGCCGGTCGCGGGGGTGGTTGAGGTTCCCCACTCCACATCGTCCTTCGACCGCTGGTGTAACTGTGGCCGGTGTCGGTGGTCCAGGTGAAGGTGTCGTCCGGGTTGCGCCGGTAATGCCAGCCGGTGCCGGCCGCCTTCGTCCGGTTATGCCGTCGGCAGGCGAGGGCTCCGTTGCGGCGGCTGGTCGTTCCACCCGCGCGGTAGGGCTGGATGTGCTCGTATTCGCAGCGGTAGCCGGGTTGGTTGCACGTTGGAAAGGCGCAGATATCGTCCCGGGCGGAGACGTAGTCGCGCAGCCGTTGTGCGGGTCGGTAACGGTGTTCGCTGATGTCGAGCAGCGCGCCGGCGTCCGGGTCGGTGAGAAGTCGCCGCCAGGTTCCAGACTCGTCTGCCGCCAATCTTCGAGCGGTCTGAGCGGTGATGGGTCCGTACCCGGTGAGGTGGGCGGGTTGGTCGTCCAGATTGAGCAGGGTGTCGGCCGCGACCACCACATTGATGGCGGGCCGCCTCCCTTGCAGGACCGGCAACCCCTCGACCGGCAAACCGGTAAGGACCGCATCGACTAGCAGGTCGGCGCGTTTCTGGTCCATGGTTCGTGGATCGGTCGCCGGCAGCAAGGTCGCCGCGGCGGTCAGCCGGCCGTAGATCAACTGGGCCTCGGGTGCGCCCAGCACCACCGGCAGCATGGCCATGCCGTCCTCACCCGGCGAATACCCCACCGTGCGATCAGCCAGTGCGCGCTGGTGCCGTTGCTCGGCGGTGACCGGATCCAGCGTCATCACCGCCCGGCGGACCCGGCGGCGGAACTGTGGCACCGTGACGCACCGGCCGGTCAGCAACGGCGGCAACGCCGCCTCTTCCAGGGCCGGCGGAAGCAGTGGATCGGCCGGCAGTCGCCAGACCGCCTCGGCGACCACCCGAGCATGTTCTCCGGACATCATCCCGGCGCTGACCGCGGCCAACGTCCTGGGTAGCTCGCTGACGAGGGTGTGCGCCTGGGCGAGCTTGTGCTGCGCGGCCCGTAAGGACACCTGCAGAGCGAGAGATACCGACTCCTGCGCCAGGCCGAGCCTGGAGGTGTCCTGCTCCTGCATCGCGGCCAGCACCCGCAACTGCGCCGCTTCGAACCAGCGTCGCTGTTCCTCCAATACCACCAGCAGATCCACCCGCCCCGCCGCCGACAGCGAACCGGGATCGATGCGGTCAAGTTCGGCGCCGAGCCGGAAGGACGGGTGCTCACCCTGGACGCAGGCCAGCAGCTCACCGCCGCTCAAGCCGTCAAAATCGTCCATAGATTCGATTCTAGCCAGTAGCGGCTAAACCCGTCAACAAAGAATTATCATAGAAATAAAGCTAAATCTCAATCAATCAACCTAACTGATCAACGCTAGACCACCGGTCCGACACTTCTCGCGAACAGATCGAGAGCGCCGACGTAGAGTGAGGCGTCGTCGGAGCGGCCGGCGGCAGGGAGTGCCTTCGATGCAGCAGCGCGGCCGGCTTCGGGTGTACCTCGGCGCCGCTCCCGGTGTCGGCAAGACCTACCGGATGCTGGACGAGGGAAACCGTCGGCTGGCTCGTGGCACCGACGTGGTGGTGGCCTTCGTCGAGACGCACGGGCGGCAGCTCACCGCCGACCGGGTGGGTGCCCTACCGGTGTTGCCGCGCAAGCGAATCTCCCACCACGGCACCGAATTCGCCGAGCTGGACCTGGCCGCGGTGCTCGCCCGACGGCCCGAGGTGGCGCTGGTCGATGAGCTGGCGCACACCAACTCCCCGGGCGTCGGCAACGCCAAGCGCTGGCAGGACGTGCAGGCGATGTTGGCTGCCGGCATCGACGTGATCAGCACGGTGGACGTCCAGCACCTGGAGTCGGTGGTTGACGTGGTGGAGGCGATCACCGGTGTGCGGCAAGCAGAAACCGTGCCGGATGCGGTGGTGCGCGCCGCCGAGCAGGTGGAGTTGGTGGACATGACGCCGGAGGCGCTGCGGCGCCGGATGGCGCACGGCAACATCTACCCGCCGGACGAGGTCGACGCCGCGTTGGCGAACTATTTCCGGCCCGGCAACCTCACCGCGTTGCGCGAGTTGGCGCTGCTCTGGTTGGCCGACCGGGTCGAGGAGGGCCTGCAGCGATACCGGGAGCAGCATGGCATCGCTGCCACCTGGGAGACCAAGGAGCGGGTGGTGGTGGCGCTGACCGGCGGCCCGGAAGGGGAGGCCTTGATCCGGCGGGCCGCTCGGATCGCCGATCGTACGGGCGGGGAGTTCCTGGCTGTGCACATCGCCCGCAGTGACGACCTGGCCGGCTCGTCGGTGGTGGCGCTGGACTCCCAGCGAGTACTGGTGCAATCTCTCGGCGGCAGCTTCCACTCGATCATCGGGCAGAACGTGCCGAACGCGGTACTGGAATTCGCCCGGGCCAACAACGCCACCCAGATCGTGATCGGAGCCAGCCGCCGGCATCCGCTGGCCGCGGCGCTGACCGGACCAGGCACCGGCATGACCATCACCCGCCGCTCCGGCACCATCGACGTACATGTGGTCAGCCACGAATATGTAAGCAGAGCAAGGGTATTGCCCAGCCTGGCCGGCGGTCTCAGCCGGCGTCGGCGGCTGACCGGGCTACTGGTGGCCGCCGCCCTGCTGGCGATCCTGGTACCGGTGTGCGGCCGGTTCCGTCCGGATCTGAGCTTCGGCAGCGACCTGTTGCTGTTCCTGCTGGCGGTGGTCGTCTGCAGCCTGATCGGTGGGTTCTGGCCGGCCCTGGCGGCGGCGGTGGCGGCGAGTCTGCTGCTGAACTTCTACTTCGCCGAGCCGCTGCACACGCTGACCATCTCCGAACCGGAGAACGTGTTGGCCCTGGCGGTGTTCGTGCTGATCGCGGTGCTGGTATCCCGGGTCGTCGACCAGGCCGCCCGGCGCAGCGCGGAGGCGGCCCGCTCGAATGCCGAGGCCGAGACGCTGGCCACCCTGGCCGGCAGCCTGCTGCGCGGCGCGGAGGCGTTGCCGGCTCTGCTGCAACGGGTCGCCGAGACCTTCGCGACCAGCAGTGTCACCCTGCTGCGCAGGCAGCTCGAAGCCGGTCCCGGCGCCTGGCAGGTGCTTGCCTCGGTCGGCGAACCGGTCTGCTCGCGACCGGAGGATGCCGACGCCGAGGCGCCGATCGCTGAGGATCTGGTGCTGGCGCTGCGCGGCCGCCGGCTGGCCGCTGCCGATCAGCGGATGCTGGTCGCCTTCGCCACCGAGGTTGCGGTGGCCTACCGGCAGCGTCAGCTCGCCGAGACGGCGGCGGCGGCCCGCGAGCTGGCCGAGACCGACCGTGCCCGGACGGCGCTGCTGAACGCGGTGAGCCACGATCTGCGCACGCCGCTGGCCTCGGCCAAGGCGGCGGTGTCGAGCCTGCGCAGCACCGAGATCAGTTGGCCGGAGGCGGACCGCGCGCAGTTGCTGGCGGCGGCCGACCAGGCGCTGGACCGGCTCACCGCGCTGGTCACCAACCTGCTGGACCTGTCCCGGCTGCAGGCCGGCGTGCTATCGGCCGACCCGCAACCGGTGGGCATCGACGACCTGGTCAACCGTGCGCTCGGCACCCTCGCCGAGCCGGCCGCGGTGGACGTCGCGGTGTCGCCGGAACTGCCCGAGGTGCTGGCCGACGTGGGACTCGCCGAGCGGGTGATCGCCAACGTGCTGGAGAACGCGCTGCGCTACAGCCCGCCCGGCGCTCGGGTGCGGGTGGTGGCCGGTCAGCAAGACGGCACGGTCGAGCTGCGGGTGATCGACCGGGGCCCCGGTATTCCAGCGGCGGCCCGGGCGGCGGTGTTCGAACCGTTCCAGCGCCGCGACGACCGTGCGGTGAGCACCGGTGCCGGGGTCGGCCTGGGTCTTGCCATCGCGCGCGGCTTCGTCGTGGCCATGCGCGGCACGATCAACCTGGACGACACGCCGGGTGGTGGATTGGTGGTGACGATCGCGCTGCCGGTCGCCGGACAAGGACCTCAGATGCCGGAGCCGGCCCCGGCGTAGCGCAACCGCACCGTCACGCCGACGCAGGCCGGCCGGCTCGGCAGGTTGCGCATGCGCAGTTGCGGCCAGCGGCTGGCCGGCACCCGGAGTGAGGACAGGGTGCTGGTGCGACCGGCCGGCACCCGGAGCGGATAGCCACCTCGATGCGGGACGATCACGAAGTTTTCGGCCCGACAGGCCGGCTTGCTGGTGCCGGCCACCGTCACCGTCAGGCTGGCCACGCTCAGCTCGTACGGGTTGGCGTTCACCAGTCGCAGGTCGATCGGCAGCGAACCACCCGGCCGCAGCATGCCGTGCGGGCTGCCCGAGACGGTGAAGCTTGCCCGGTCCACGCTGGAGACCACCGGCGCGGGTGGCGAGGCCGGATCGGTGATGCCGGCCGGCACGATCTGCACCTGGATCAGGCTGGTCTCGGTGTCCTTGCCGGCACGACCGATCACCTCGATGCCGACCGCGCTGGCCGCCGTGGTGTCACTGGTTCGCAACTGGCCGGAAACGCTCACCTCGGGCTGCTCGGCCGAGACCGCCACCGTCGGAGTGTCCAGATCCAGTTGCACGCCGGGTGGCAACGCGGTGGTGGCCAGCGTGACCGTCGTGGCGAAGCCGTGCTGGGCCGACACGGTGACCACCACCGGCGCGCTGTCCCCGGCGGTCAGCGAGACCGCCGACGGGCTGGTGCGCAGCTCGAATCGGACCGCCGCGTCACCTCGAGTACCGGTCAGCAACAGCACCCCGACCACTGCCAGCAGCGCCAGCAGGGTAAGGGTCAGCGTCGGCCACGCCGCTCGGCGGGGCATCGGGGCCACCGCGGTGTTGGTCGTCATGTCGCCTGCCGGCTCGCGCGGTCGGAGTCGCCGGCCGGGGTTCGGCCGACGGCTTCGAAGCCGCTAGGAGCAGCTGACCTCACGGGTCGGCGAGCCGCGACGAGCGTCGAGCTCGTCGGGTCTGACGCTGCTGGTCCTGGTACTGGTACTGCCCACCATCGATGGCCCCCCGCCGTCATCAATCCGGGTGCCGGTTTCGCCCTGCTCCCCGCCGGACCATGGCGACCAGATTCGCCCGGCGGATCAGCACTCACCCGACCGCTATCGCAGCGGTAATCGCACGATCCCCTAACGTAGACTTCATGTCAAGTCCCGGTTAGTGTCGCGATTATCCTTATGACGAAAGGTGATTGTCTCGTCACGGTGAGCAATGGATGGATGCTTACCCACCGTGCTCGAACCGCTTACGGATCCAGCAGAATGCGGGTATGGCAGAGCTGGAGATCCGCGACGTCGGCTACCGTCACCCGGACGCCGTCCGGTTGATCGCCGAGGTGCAGGCCGAGTACGTAGTCCGCTACGGCGGTCCGGACGATGCAGTGATCGACGGCAGCCAGTTCGACCCGCCCGCGGGGCTGTTCGCGGTCGGTTACTGCGACGGCTCACCCGTGGCGATGGGCGGCTGGCGCACGTTGGACCCGGACGATCCCACCACCAGCTGGGCCAATCCGGTCGCCGAGCTCAAGCGGATGTACGTCACCGCCGCGATGCGCGGCGCCGGCTTCGCCCGAGCGATGCTGGCCTACCTCGAACGCAGCGCCGCCGAGCACGGCCTGCGCTGGCTGGTGCTGGAGACCGGTTCGAAGCAGCCGGAGGCGCTGGCGCTCTATCAGTCCGCCGGCTACCACGAGGTGCCGGCGTTCGGTCACTACGCCGACCAGCCGCTGGCCCGCCACCTGGGTAAGCAGCTCGGCCCAAGCAGCTCGGCGAGCGACTGACGCGACGATGGACCTGGACACCGCGGCCGACCAGCTCTATGCGCTCTCGCCCGACGAGCTGGACAGCTTCGCCACCCGGCGCTCGGAACTGGCCGCCGAGGCCAAGGCGGACGGCGACCGGGCGTTGGCCGGCCAGATCGCCAAGCTGCGCAAGCCGGTGCAGGCCGCCGCGCTGGTCAACCTGCTGGTGCGCAGCCAGCCGGCGGCGGTGGCCGAACTGACCGAGCTCGCCGGCGGCCTGCGAGATGCGCACCGGCACCTGCGCGGCACCGAGCTGCGCAAGCTCTCCGAGCGCCGCCAACAGGTGCTCGGCAAGCTGGTCACGCTCGCCCGCAAGGCCGCTCGCCGCTCGGTCACCGACAGCGTGCTGGACCAGCTGCGGGCCACCTTCGAGGCCGCCATCGCCGACGAGGCGGCCGAGCAGGCGGTGCTGTCCGGACGGCTGACCGCGACGCTGAGTTACTCCGGCTTCGGCGCGGTGGACATCGGTGATGCCGTCGCGGTGCCGCGCCGGCTCTCGGCGGTGCCGGATCTGCCTGCGGACAAGCCTAGGGACCTCGACGGCGCCGACTCGAAACAGGCCGCTCGCAAGCCGGCCGAGCGGGAGCTGGCTCGCGCCGAGCGTACGCACACCGAGGCACTGGACGGCCTGGATCGCGCCGTGGAGGAACTGGATGCCGCCCGGGCCCAGCAGGCCGAACTGGCCGAGCGGATCAAGGAGTTGGAGAAGCAGTTGGCGGCACTCCGCAAGGATGCCGAACGGGCGGCCAAGGACAGCGAGGCCGCCGAGCGGGAACACCGGCGAGCGGCGCGGGCGGTGGAGCGGGCCGAACGGGCGGTCGCCTCGGCCCAGGCCGACCTGGACGAGCTGGGCTGACCCGCTCCGTCAAGACCGAGCAGCCGAACACCGACCTTGGTTGGAAGTGTTATGCAGCAGGCAGGCCGTATCGCTGGCGGTACGTTCGGATCGCACGCCAACCAGCCGCAGCGTCTATCTCCAATCGGCGACGGGCCTCGGCGAGGCTCTCGAAACGCGCGATCACCTCGTCGGCGTCGCTACTGAAGGTGGTACTCGCCAGGAACGACTCCCGGACGGTGTCGGCGAAGTACAGGTAGGTGTAGAGCTGCCGGCGGGTTCGTTCGATCCAATCGTGGGTCGCCTCGAGGTCCTCACCGTTGCAGAGCCGAGCGAATGCCTCGTCACGGAGCAGAAATTCAGCACAGGTCGCTGCAGTAGCGGCCGTCACTCCGGTGCGTTCCAGCTTCTCCATCTCGGAGATGAAGGCCGTTGAGCGAACGTCGTCGATTCGGCCGAGCACGGCTGCGGTCACGCCGCTGATCCGGCTCTGGAGGTCTTCGAAGAGCAGTTGGGTGACCAGCGGTTCGAGGTGCTGGCTGCGGTCGGCGCGGGAGCTGAGCTCGGAAAGTTGTCGCGCGTAGCGCAGCAGATCTCGGGGGAGTCCGCCGGCCATGGTGTGACAGAGCAGCAGCTGGGTGTCGGAGATGTCATCGCCGTGGTCGCTGGTACGCCGGGCACGGACCAGCCGGCGCGCTTCCAAGAAGCTTGGGTGCTCCACCCAGATGACCTCGTCCAGCGAGCTGTCGAAGACGTCTCGGATCGGCATGCCGCGCTGGGCGAACTGGGCGAAGGCGTTGTCGGAGACGGTGAGGATGAACGAGCAGTTCCGAACATCGAACAACACCTTGATGCCGTTGAGGAATTCTGTCGCCTTGTCGCCAGCCACTTGCTTGTCCAGCTCGTCGATCCCGACGATTACGTTGTAGCCGCCGGCGTGCAGGGCGGTAACGAATGTTTGGAATTCGCCAACCAGATCCGCCTCGGTGTGCGCGAACTGGGCCAGGCTGAATCCGTCGGTCGACCTGGCGCCAAGCTTGCCCACGGCTGCCGAGGTTTCCAGGCTCGACGTCCGAGTCTCCAAGTACCGCATTCGTTGAGCCACCTCCTCCGCTCGCTCAGCTAGTTGCAGCCGGGCCAGTCTGGTGAGCCGCGCACCGGCCGCAGTGAGATCGGTCGGCTGCCTGAACGACGGCCGTGATTGCCGCGCGAGCCGGTAGGTATCCACGAACCGGAGCTTGAACCAGCCGAGCACGATGAGCAGCGCCAGCGCGAGCAGCAGCCAGCCGACCCCGTGCCGATGACGTGAAACCGTGTCGAGCAGCGACAGTGCAACGGCAAGGCACGTCACCAAGCCGCCCAGCGCAACCAGATCCACGTTTGTGAGCTGCCAGCTCCGGCGTGCCACGCCCAGACGGTAGCCCGGCACCTGCTCGGCAATCCGCTTGATCAGCAGCCGGAGGAAGTCGGCTGGGACATAAGCGACCGGGGCTGCCACCACCACGCCGATGGTGCCGGCGTTGTCCAGTGATGCTCGCTCATAGGGATTGTCACAGAAGGCGCGCAGCAGCTCCGACTTGCCGACACCTCGGTTGCCGGCCAAACCGATGGTCGCGCCACCCGTCCGGCGCAGGCTGATGAGCACCCGCCGGTACGAGCTGGTCTGCACCCGACTGCCCGGCAGTATTCGCGCGCTGAGATAGCGGGTTTCAGTGAGCCGGACCTCATCCTCGCTCGGGAGCCGGAATGCGATGGAGGCGAGCCGCTCGATCGCAGGCACTAGGAGCAGGGAGGTTATCTGCTCATCGAGATCGGCCGCCGACCGCTCCGCCGCTAACGCGGCGGAACTTTCCTCAGTAGAGAAACGAGGTTGGATGAACGGTAAGACGAGAATTCGAAAGAAAAACAGAACTGCACTGAAGGTTATGAGGAGTTTAGGCGCCGTTGAAGCTGACCTAGTGTCCAAGATCAGAGCGCTAATCGCAGCACCCAGCGAGAGCGGCATCAATGAGGACACAACACTCGCGCCAAGCCGCCACCGAAGTCTGAACAACACGCTGCGTTCCTTGTGGGCTACGGCGGCATAGCGATCCTCAAGCCGGGCTTGTAGTTCGTGAAACCTCACCTGCAAATCAGGTAGATGCGGACTGGCCGCTAGCTTCAGCGCCTCGTTCAATATGTCTCTGTTACCAAGGTGCTCGCTGCGCGCCAGCGCTTGGACGTGATCGTCTCGACGGAGTACTGCTCTCACGTAATCGACCCACAGCTGGTCAGCTTGTACTTGTGCTGGTGTCGATTCCGAACGTTGCTCCGTTTGTGTCACGGTCATCCGTCACCCCCGGAAGGGATTGTGGCACCGAAGCGCGGATTATGAACGCCGTTCGGCTCAGCCGGCCCGATAGCGCAAGGCCAGTTGCACGTTGCGCTGGTGCACCTCGGCCATGCCGGGGTTGGCGCAACGCTCGTCGGCCGGCTCGACGCCGGCGATCAGCGCATCCAGGTAGCGGCGGTCGGCTTCCAGCCGGGCCGCCGGGCGATTCGTCGCAGTGCCATGGCCGGGCACCAGCACCTTCGCCCGACTGACGTAAGGCGCCAGCACCTCCAACCCGGCCAGGTAGGTGGCCAGGTCGTCCGGGTCGTGCGGCAGCGGCAACTCCAGATCGCTGAGCATGTCGCCGGCCAGCAGCACGCCCCGGGCCGGCAGCCAGAGCGCGCTGTGGCCGGGCGCGTGCCCGTCATGGGTCACCAGCATGATCGGGTCATCGGCATTGCCGAACGGATCCGGTTCGGCGACGCTCAGCCGGCCGAACACCTCGCCAAGTTCGGCCGGCCAGTCCGGGCCGAGCGCGGCCAGCAACTCCGCTCGATGCTCGCTCGCCAATTGCACCGTGCGCGGGGACGCCCAGCGCGGCACGTCGCCGAACCGTGGATGCCAGAGCAGGTGGTCGTGGTGGGCATGGGTGGCCATCCCGGCCTCGATGGTCAGGCCGCGGGCCTGCACGGCATCGGCGAGCGCATCCAGCTCGTCCGGATCCCACGCCGGGTCGACCAGCACCGCCTGGTCGCCGCTGACCACCACCGTGCTGGTGGTGGCGTATCTGCGGCTGGTTGCCACCAGCACCCCGTCGGCGACCTCGCGCAACTCCCGCATACGGCCATCCTGCCGCGTCGGCCGAGAGCCTAGAAAAATCGATCGGCTTACGACCTCAGCCGGTGACGGGCTTACGTGTCTATGCTGACGAACTTACGTCGCCGTGCTGACCGGCTTACGTCCCCAGGCCGAGATCATCGGGGCGGTGGCCACGTCCAGCCGGCCGCTCGCCACCGTGGCAATATGCCGTTCGAGCTGCTGCTCGCCGGCCAGCCCGGCGGCGACCAGCCGGTCCCGTACCTGCGAGATGGTGGCAATCTCCAACTGGTCGCACAGCGGGCCGCCGACCGGAAAGTGGCAGTCGGCCGCCACCTCGGTGAGGCCGGCCGCCCGCAGCAGCCGAGGCAGCGTCCGGCCGTAGCCGAGGTCCGCACCGCGCTGCACGAGCAGCGCCCGGAAGCCGCGCCGCAGCTCGTTGGCCAGCCGTTCGTCCGGCCCCGACTCCTCCAGGCATGCCAGTGGTTGCAGCGCCGGGTCGGCGTCCTCCAGCAGCAGCCAGCCGCCCGGCCGAAGGGCCGCGACCATCGCGGCCAGCGCTGCCGCCCGGTCGGGCACGTGCACCAGCACCAGCCGGGCGTGCACCAGGTCGAACGGGCCGGGCGGTGGCGGCTCGGCCGCCACGTCGTGCCGAAGTACCTCGAAGCTCGGACGTTCGGCCGGCGAATCAGGTCGTCCCGCGGTCAGCCAGGAGGGATCCAGATCGGTGGCCAGCACCCGGCCGTCCGGGCCGACCTGCTCGGCCAACCACGTCGGCACGCTCGACCCACCGGCGCCGACCTCCCATACCCGCCAGCCGGCCGCGATGCCGAGCCCGGTCAGCCTGCTGAACGTATGGGGATTGAACAGCTCGGCCAGCACGTCCAACCGCCGGCCGGCCTCCACCTGCTGGTTGTCCAACAGGTAACCATCCTCCGATGTCATGCGCCGATCATCCCGCATGCGCCGTGACCTCTGTCGATCTGAAAAGACAGCGCTCTCACGGGCCGCGACGGCTATTCAGCCGATAAGAATCCGTTCACCGGTATATCGGAACCTCGTCAAAGCGGAGGAATACCTCGTAAACTTGCCTGGCCCGAGGGTGGCAACGCCGGCAAGACATGCCCGGCGTTCGGGCATGGACCGACAGGAGTGCCTTGAGTGGGCACAGTCTCTGCAGCGCCCGAGCTGGCTAAGGGCCCGCAGCCCCTCGAGCTGTCACCGGCTACCGCCGTGTGGCATGCCTTCTTGCTGCGCAAGGCAGCGCAACGGGTAACCGGCATGGTCGAGGAGGTGCTGCATCCGTACGGGCTGACCATTCGGCACTTCAACCTGCTGAACGTGATCCAGGCCGAGCCCGGCCAGAACCAGCGGGGGGTCGGCGAGCGGTTGCGCATCGACCGGACCACGGTGGTGGCGCTCGCCGACGACTTGGAGCGCGCCGGTTTGCTGGAGCGGCGCCGGGGCAATGACCGGCGGATGTTCGCGCTTCACCTGACTCCCACCGGCCAGGATCGGCTGACGGAGCTGGCGGAGCTGACGACCACGGTGCATGAGAAGTTCCTGGCCAACCTCTCGCCGGACGAGCGGGAGCTGCTGCGTGAGCTGCTGCTCAAAGTACTCATTTATTAATAATCAGCTCTCCCGATAGTTTTTTCAGCGCGGAAAGCCTCCTCTACGCTATTGCCAAGCATTGGCAACAAGGACAAGACTGGTCCTGCCTGATGCGGGGGAGCGTTCGTGCACATACCTGATGGCTACCTCTCGCCGGTCACCTGCGCGGTCGGCTACGCGGTGGTCGCGCCGATGGTGGCCGCTTCGTCCCGCCGGGTCCGCAAGCGGGTGAAGAACCGGCAGGTGCCGACGCTGGCGATGCTGTCAGCGATGTGCTTCCTGGTGATGATGTTCAACATCCCGATTCCGGACGGCACCACCGCCCACGCCATCGGCGGCGCTCTGGTGGCCGTCCTGCTCGGTCCGTGGGCCGGGATGATCGCGGTCAGCGTGGCGCTGGCCTTCCAGGCCCTGCTGTTCGGGGATGGCGGCGTGCTGGTCTACGGGGTGAACGTCTTCAACATGGCCATCGTGCTGCCGTTCGTCGGCTACGCGGTGTACCGGCTGATCGCCGGCCGGGCCCCGCTCACCTCGCGCCGCCGGATGGTCGCCGCGGCGGTCGGCGGCTACGTCGGGTTGAACGCGGCCGCGCTGGCCTGCGGCATCGAACTAGGCATTCAGCCGGAGCTGTTCCACAACTCCGCCGGCGCGCCGCTGTACTCGCCGTATCACCTGTCCCAGGCGATCCCGGCGATGCTGCTGGCCCACCTCACGGTGGCCGGCGTGGTCGAGGCCGCACTGACCGGTGGCGTGGTCGCCTACCTGCAGCGGGCCAACCTGCCGCTGCTGCGGATCAACCACCCGGACGTGCCGGTCGACGCATCCTCGGCGAAGCCGGTCGACGGCCCCGCGAAGCCGGTCGACGGCCCCGCGAAGCCGGCCGACGGATCCGTGGCGAAGCCCAGCCGGCTCCGGCCGATCCAGCTGGCGATCGCCGCCGTCGTGGTGATGGCGCTGCTCACCCCGATCGGGCTGCTGGCACCCGGCGGCGCGTTCGGGGAGAACTCGCCGGACAGCCTGGATCTGAAGAAGACCCACCTGTCGGCGGTGCCCACCGGGCTGCAGAAGTACAACGGCTTCTGGCATCACGCGATGTTCTCCGGCTACGACTTCGGCAGCGACGCGCACCCGGCGTTCGGCTACCTGCTCTCGGCGCTGGTGGGCATCGCGGTGATCGCGGTCGTGGTGTTCGGGGCGACCTACCTGGCCGGGCGGCTCTCCAGGTCACGGCGGCGTGGCACGCCGGAGCCGGCCGAGTCCCGGCTCGCTCGCGTTCCGTCCAGCTGACATGACCACCTCCACGACCACTCCGGCCTGGCTGCTGGCCAAGGACGCCGCGCTGTGCCCGTGCGGCTGCATCGGCAGGCGCCGCAAGGGTTCCTACGTGCAGAAGACGCTGACCGGCGGCGCCGACCTGCTCCGTCAGGTGATCTTCTCGCAAGCCACCAGTTCCGTCCCCGGCCTGCTGCAGCGGCTGGATCCACGGGCCAAGGTGGTCGGCCTGCTCGCCCTGGTGTTGGCCGGCGCCTTCCTGCGGACGATCCCGGCGCTACTGGTGCTCTATGTGACCGCCCTGGGCCTGGCCGCGGCCAGCAGGATTCCGCTGGCCTTCTTCCTCAAGCGGGTCTGGCTGTTCGTGCCGATCTTCACCGGCATCGTGCTGATCCCGGCCACCCTCAGCGTGGTCACCGGTGGGCACGTGGTGCTGACGCTGTGGCACTGGCACGGCCACCCGGAGGGCTTCACCAGCCAGGGCCTGACCTCGGCCGGGTTGGTGGTGTGCCGGGTGGCCTGCTCGATCAGCCTGGTGGTGCTGCTCGCGCTGACCACTCCGTGGACCCGGTTGCTCGCCTCGCTGCGGACCCTCGGCGTGCCGCGGATGTTCATCCTGGTGATCGGAATGGCCTACCGCTACCTGTTCCTGCTGCTCGGCTCGGTCACCGACATGTACCAGGCGCGGGCATCCCGCACGGTCGGCACCGAGAAGCACGACCGGACGGCCCGGGCCTTCGTCTCGGCCACGGCCGGTGCGCTGCTCGGCCGCACCATGGCGATGTCGGAAGAGGTGCACCAGGCGATGACCGCGCGTGGCTACCGCGGTGACGCCCGGGTGCTGGCCCAACCGCGGCCTGCGCTGCCCGACTTCGCGTTCCTGTTCGGTGTGGCCGTGATCGCCGCGGTCCTGCTCGGTGCGGACCGGGTGCTCGGTGGCTGACCATGAGCATGGCCCCGTGCCCGGGCATGAGCCCCTGCACGAGCACGTGCACGTCCAGCAGATCCGGCACAGCCACCCCGAATCGGTGCACGGGCGGCCCCCGCAGCGTCCGCTCGGCGAGCCGATCCTGATCTGCCGGGAGCTGAGCTACAGCTACCTGGACCGGTTCGTCGCGCTGGACGGCGTCGACCTGACCGTGCACCGGGGAGAGAAGCTGGCGCTGCTCGGCGCCAACGGCTGCGGCAAGTCGACCCTGCTCAAGATCCTGGACGGGCTGATCTTTCCGTCGGCCGGCACGCTGACCGCCTATGGCCAGCCGATCACCGAGGACACCCTGGAGGACGAGCAGCTCAACGCCGGCTTCCGGTCCCGGATCGGCTTCGTCTTCCAGAACAGCGATGCTCAGGTGTTCTCGCCGACGGTGCGGGAGGAACTCAGCTTCGGCCCGCTGCAGCTCGGCCTGGACCGGGCCGAGATCAACCGGCGGATCTCCGACGTGCTGGAGTTGTTGCAGATCGGCGACCTGGCCGACCGGGCGCCGTTCCAGCTGTCCGGCGGTCAGAAGAAGCGGGTGGCGATCGGCACCGTGCTGGCCATGAACCCCGAGGTGCTGCTGTTCGACGAGCCGACCGCGGCGCTGGATCCGCGCACCTCGGAGTGGCTCACCGGGCTGATCGAGGACCTGGCCGAGGCCGGCAAGACGATCGTGCTGGCCACCCACGACCTGGACAGCCTGGAGCGGCTGGCCGACCGCTGTGTGGTCTTCAGCGAGCAGCACCGGATCGTGGCCGAAGGCACGCCGGCCGAGGTACTCGGCCGGCGGGACCTGCTGCTCGAGGTCAACCTGATCCACCAGCACACCCAGCTGCCGGTGCCGATCCACGCGCACTGAGCCAGCCCGGCGGGGGAGATCCCAGCAGTGGGATAATCATCGGGGCCTCAGCCGAGCGAGACCCTGCTGAGCGAGACCCTGTTGCGCCCAATCTCCGAGCGAGCGGTCTTACCGATATCCGGGAGCTGACCATGTCCTTGTCGGCACGGTCCTTCTTCGCAGCTGGGAACGCGCCGGCAGCGGGGAACGCGCCGGCAGGGCCGCGATGAACCCCATCCTGCCCTCCGTCCTCGCCGCCGGCGAGCCGGCGCAGTTGCTGCCGGCGCGCGAGCAGATGGCATTCACCTTGGGCTTCCACATCATCCTGGTGCCGTTCGGGGTGGCGTTCACCTTCATCACGATGATGGCCAACTACCGGGCCATCCGCCGGGATGATGCCGAGGCGCTGCTGCTGGCGCAGCGCTGGTCGAAGGTCGCCGCCGTGCTGTTCGCAGTCGGCGCCGTTTCCGGCACCGTGCTCTCGTTCGAACTGGGCTTGCTCTGGCCCGGGCTGATGGGCCGGTTCGGTGCTGCCTACGGCATCCCGTTCGTGGTCGAGGGCATCTTCTTCTTCCTGGAAGCGATCTTCGTGGCGATCTACATCTACGGTTGGCGCCGGCTGTCGCCGTGGCCGCACTTCTGGAGTGGTTTGCCGGTGGTACTGGCCGGCATCGGCGGCACGTTCTCGGTCGTCGCCGCCAACAGCTGGATGAACACCCCGGGCGGCATAACCCTGCGCGACGGCCGGGTGGTGGACGTCGACGTGTGGCAGGTCTTGTTCAACGATGCCTTCTGGTACGAGGCGATCCATATGCTGCTGGCTGCCTATGTCGTCGCCGGTTTCACCGTCGCCGGCGTGTACGCAGCGGGCATGCTGCGCGGCCGCCGCGACCGCTACCACCGCCTCGGCCTGCTGATGCCACTCACCGTGGGCTCGGTCGCGATCGGACTGCAGATCGTCATGGGCGACTTCATCGCCCGTTACGTCTTCCACTCCGAACCGGCCAAGTTCGCCGCCCTCGAGGCGTTGCCGCGCACTCGCACGCACGCGCCGGAGGTGCTCGGCGGAGCCATCGTCAACGGCAAGGTCCGCTACGGGATCCCGCTGCCCGACGGCGCCTCCCTGCTGTCCGGCTTCAGTCCGTCCACCCGGGTGCGGGGCCTCGACGCCATCCCCACCGGTGTCCGCCCGGCGGACCGGCTGGTCACGATCGTCCATCTGGCCTTCGATGTCATGGTCGGCACCGGCTTCGCACTGGCCGGGCTGGCCCTGTGGTTCGCGCTGTCCTGGTGGCGCAGCCGCGCCGCGGCACCGAAGCTCTGGTTCCTGCGCGCGGTGGCCGTCAGCGGCTTCGTCTCGATCGTCAGTCTGGAATCCGGCTGGGTGGTCACCGAGGTCGGGCGGCAACCCTGGACCGTTGTCGGCCTGCTGCTCACCCGCGACGCGGTGCAGACGTCGGGCAACCTGTGGCCGCTGTTCGCCGGTGCGCTGGTCATCTATCTCGGCGTCACGATCGGCGCTTGGTACGCGTTGCGTGCGTTGCGGCATCGCTGGGCGCGAGGGCTGGACACCCCAGCGCCGTACGGGCCGGAGGACGAGGCTGAACCGGTGGCCAGCCTATGACCACCTTCATCGCGTGCGTCCTGCTGGTCGGCATCGTGCTCTACGGCGTCTTCGGCGGCGCGGACTTCGGCACCGGCCTATGGGATCTCACGGCCGGCGGCGCCGACCGCGGCGCCCGGCCGCGGGCGCTGATCGATCACGCCATCGGTCCGGTGTGGGAGGCCAACCACACCTGGTTGATCTTCTGCCTGGTCGTGCTCTGGACCGGTTTTCCGACCGCGTTCGCCGCCATCATGACCACGCTCCAGATCCCGCTCGGCATCGCCGCGTTCGGCATCGTGCTGCGCGGCTCCGGCTTCGCCTTCCGGAAGGTGTCCATGCATACCGCCGAGCAGCGTCTCAACGGCATCGCCTTCGCGTCCTCCTCGATCATCACGCCGTTCTGCTTCGGCGCCGTCGCCGGCGGCATCGCATCCGGCCGGGTTCCCACCTCGGGCCACGGGGATCGGCTCACCAGCTGGCTCAACCCGACCAGCATCCTCGGTGGCGTGCTCGCGGTGCTCACCTGCGGCTACCTCGCGGCCATCTTCCTCATCGCTGAGGCGCACCGCTCCGGTCAGCCCGACCTCGACCGGTGGGCACGGCGGCGGGCCATCGCTGCCGCCGTCGCGACCGGCGGTGTAGCGGCGGGCGGCCTGTTCATCCTCGACCACGACGCGCACCGGCTCTATGCACACCTGCTGGACACCGGCTGGCCGCTGCTGGCCGCCTCGGCCGGCTCGGGCGTCGCCGCCCTGGTCGCCACCTCGCTGCCGCGGCTGCGCAGCCGGCCCGACATACTTCGGCCGCTCGGCGCGCTGGCGGTCGCGACGGTGCTCGGCGGCTGGGGAGTCGCCCAGTATCCCTACCTGCTCGGCACCCGGCTCAGCATTACTGCCGGCGCTGCCCCGGCTGCCACGATGAGCGCCCTGACGATCATCACCGTGCTCGCCGTCGTGCTGGTCGTCCCGTCGCTCTGCTGGCTGTTCCTGCTCACCCACCGCGGCCAATTGGCCGACGCCGAGACCTGATCCGCCACCGCCGGGCCTACTGGTACGGGCGGCGGGCCAGCGAGGCGTGCACATAGTTGGTCAGCGTCACGATGTCGAACACCGGTACGCCCAGCAGCCGCTGGATATCGCAGGCGAACGGCACCAGATCGGTGCACTCGATGACCACCGCGCCGAGTGCCGGATCGTCGGCCAGCCGGCCGGCCACCGTCAGCACCTCGCCGCGCAGCCGCTCGACATCGAGCTCGGCCCGCCGGCCCTCTAGCATCACCTCGCGAAACTCCTGCTGATCGGCCATGCCGGCCACCCGGATCGGTACCGCCTCGGCGCCGATGGTGGCCAGGTGCCGCGACGTCAACGCCTCCCGCTTGGCGGTCAGCACGCCGACGTGCTGCCCGGCGGCCAGCATCCGGTGCACCATCGGCAGTTGGACGAGGCTGGAGGCGAACACCGGAACGTCCACCGCGTCGGCCAGTTGCTGCTGGAACAGCACCAGGAAGCCGCAGCCGGAGGTGATCGCACCGGCGCCGCGCGCGACCAGGTCCCGACTTGCCTGGCAGAACGGCTCGATCAGGCTGGGGTCGCCCTGGTTCACCACCCGATCCGCGGTGGCACCGGAAACCACCTGGTACAACACGGGAAAGTCGAACGTGCTGGGGTTGCGGATGTGCCCGGGGATCTTGTCGAAGATGGTCTCCAGGCAGAGCACCCCGATCGGGACGTCGGCCGGGGCGCTCACCGGAACCTCCGCCGAGCAGGCGCGAACCGGTTCACGTCGAACAACGAGGCGTCCACTGCCACATCCTGATCCGTGAGTAGCTGCGCGACGAGCTCACCCGCCGCCGGTGCCAACGACATGCCGTTGTGGCCGTGGCCGGTGGCGATCGTGACGTTCGAATACTCCTGCACCCGGCCGAGCAGCGGCAGGCTGTCCGGCGTGCACGGCCGGAAGCCGGTCCACACATCGATCGGCTCGGCCAGTTCCAGCGCCGGCAGGTGGCTCCGCACGGTGGCCAGCATCCGGTCGACCCGGCGCTGGGCGATCGCCCGGTCCAGCCCGGCCAGCGCCAGGTCACCGGCGAAGCGCAGCCGGTCGCCGAGCGGCCGCACCGCCACCGTGCCCTCGCTCAGCAACACCGGGTGCCGCGGCGCGTTGGCCGGCGCCTTCACGGTGACGGCGTAACCCTTCACCGGTTGCACCGGCAAGGTCAGCTCGAGCAACCCGGCCAACGCAGCGGTCCAACTGCCGGCCGCCAGCACCAGCTCGGCCGGCCGGATGCTGCCGCTGCTGGTACGAACCTCGGTGACCTTGCCGGCCGCGGTGCCGAACCTGGTCACCGCCGCGTGCTGGCGAACCTCCACGCCCATGCCGGTCAGCGTCCGGGCGAGGTTGACGCTGAACTCCGGCGCGGCGAAGAATCCGGCATCCGGGTTGTAGAGCGCGCCGGCGATGGCGAACTCGGTGTCCGGTTCCAGCGTTCGCAACTCAGCCGGGGTCAGTACCCGCATCGGCACGCCCGACTCGACCAGCCGCGATACGTCCTGGCGGGCACGGGCGAAACCCGCCTCGGTCCGGTACGCGTGCAGCATCCCGCTGGCGGTGAATCCGGCGGCCGGCAACTCCTCGACCAGTTGCCAGCTGCGTCGCTTCAACGCGAGCATGCCGGTGACGCTGCGCCGCACCTGCTGCGCCGAACCCGCCCGGTGGAACTGGCCCAGCCAGCGCAGCCGGTCCGCTCGCAGGGTGGGTGGCAGCGCCAGCCGGTCGTCCGGCCGCAGCAGCGAGCGCAGCCCGTCGCGCAACGCGCCGGGACCGGCCAGCGGCACGCCGCCGGCCCCGAGAAAGCCGGTATTGCCGGACGAGCAGGCGGCCGGGTCGCCGACCGCCGTCCGGTCCAGCAGGGTCACCCGCAGCCCGGCCCGGCGCAGGAAGTACGCGCACCACAGCCCGGCGACCCCAGCGCCGACCACCAGCACGTCCGGTTCCGACCCGTCCTGCATCGAGGAGCTACAGGGTTACCAGGTAGAAGGTGAACGGCAGGTTCACCACCACCCGCTCGTAGATCTCGGCCTTCACGGCGATCCCCGGCTCGGCCAGCGTGCCCGGCGGCGGCTCGGCGAAGCAGATCGTCGACCGGCCCGCATCGAACAGCTGGGCGCCATGGCCGAAGTCGCCGACCAGCGCCGTACCCGGTTCCACCAGCCGGGTACGGACGATGAATACCCCGCTCTCGTCGAGGGTCTGCATCAGCCGGCCGGTCTCGAGGTAGCGGTAGTAGTCGACCGGGTTGATGACCAGCCCGTCGGCGGTGCAGCCCATCTGCTCCACCTCGTTGCAGGCCGCCAGGATGCTCGACTCGAACGGCGGGCTGGCGCTCAGCCGGCCGATCCGCGGCATGTTGAGCAGGCCGTCCTCGCCACACAGCAGGGTGTGGTTCTCGGCGGTGCCGAGCCGCATGATCAACCGGGCATTGAGGTAGGACTCGAACGCCACCGGGTCGTCGGCCAGCCCGGCCGGCAGCTGCACCCAGGCGGTGGTGGTGAGCAGCTCCGGGATCGGCGAGGCGTGGAAGTGGTTGGCCAGCTCCTTGCGTTCGGCGCCGTGCAGCACCGCCGGGTCGTCCGGCTCCCCGACGGTCTCGTGCCAGTACGCCTGCCGCGGTTGCTCGGACAGGTACACCACGTTCTTGAGCAGGTAGCGGGTCGGCCGGCGGGGCTTGCGCCGGGTGCTGCCCAGCGAGGCGGTGATCGTGAAGTCGCAGTCCACCCGGGCGGCCAGGCCGTCCCGCTGGTAGGCCTCGACGAACTGCCGCCCGGCCGAAACCTGCTGGGTGGGCTCGGCCACCCCGGTCGAATCGGTGACGTGCATGTGGTCCTCTCGTGCCGAAGACGTGCGGCGATCAGGCCGGCTTGCGGCGATCAGGCGGGTTTGCGGGCGACGAAGATACCCCAACCGAACTCGTCCCGGTCGATCGCGTGCTCGATCTCGCCGCATGACTCGGCGAAGGCGAGCATCCAGTCCCGGGCCTCGGTGTTCTCGGTGACGGCGGCCCGCTCGGTCGCCGCCTTGCCGATCACTCGGTAGGTCTGGCGGATCTGCGGCTCCAGGTTGCGGGCCAGCACCAGCTCGAAGCCGGCTCGCTGCAGCGCCTCCTGGTAGCCGAGGTAGGAGAAGCCCGAGTTCCAGCGCACCCGGTCGTAGACGTGCTTGCGGCCACGTTCGCTGATCTCCTCCTTCGGCTGCAGGAAGTCGGAGAAGGCGAAGATGCCGCCGGGACGCAGCACCCGAAAGATCTCGGCGTGCGTGGTGGCCTTGTCCGGGATCAGGCACATCGAGTCCTGGCTCACCACGTGGCTGAAGGTGTTGTCCGCATACGGCATCTTGGTGGCCGAGCCATGGGTGAAGTTCACGTCCAGGCCGGCCCGCTCGCCGGTGAGTTGCTGCTGGGCGAAGTTGATCCGCTCGATGGACAGATCCAGGCCCTCACCGCGGCATCCGAACCGCTCGGCCAGGTAGATCAGGAACGGCCCGCAGCCGCAGCCGACATCGAGCACGTAGGAGTCGGCGGTGATGCCGGCGTCGTCGGCCACCACATCCGAGGTGCGCTTGGCCGCCGCCTGGTAGTCGGTGTCGTCCGCGCCGAGGAAGTAGCCGGTGTGCAGCACGCCCGAGCTGTCCCAGAAGTCGAGGTAGGTCTGGGTGGTCTGGTCGAAGAACTTCTCGACGTCGTCCTCGGTGAAGGACTGGCCGGTAGTGGTCATCGTTTTCCTTTCAGATCCTGGTTGATCGTGAATGCTCTTGGGTTGTCAGGGAAAAATAGCTTGGTTGTCAGGGAGAAGCCCGCGGTCAGGTGAAGGTATTTCGGTCGGTGCCGGTCAGGTGCGGCAGGTCCGGACCCACCACGCTCGCGCCGCCGTCGACCAGGTGCACGCAGCCGGTCACGAACGAGGCCCGCTCGCTGGCCAGGAACGCGGCCACCGCGCCGACCTCCTCCGGCCGGGCCAGCCGGCCCAGTGCGCTGTGCGCGCCGATCGAGGCCAGCGTCGTCTCGAAGGACGCGCTGTCCGAGGCCAACCGAGCCGCGGCCCGTTCCACCGGCGGGGTACGTACGCTGCCCGGCGCGAGCATGTTGACGGTGATGCCGGTCGGACCCAGATCGGCAGCCAGCGCCTGGGTGAACCGCATCAGCGCGGCCCGGGTCATGCCGGACAGGGCGAGCGGCCTGACCGGGGCCACGGCGGTTTCGGAGCCGAGGATCAACAGCCGGCCCCAGCCCGCGGCACGCAGGTGCGGCAGCGCGGCCAGCGCCAGCCCGACCGCCGGGTAGACCACTCGCTCGATGGCGGCCTGGTAGTCGGCGAAGGAGAACTGGCCGGCCGGCCCGATCGGTGGGCTGGCGCTGTTGGTCAGCACGATGTGCAGCCCGCCGAACTCGGCGACCACCGCCTCGACCCAGCGCGCGGTGGCAGCCTGATCGGTCAGGTCCACCCTGGTCACCGAGATCCGGCCCGGCGCGATCTCCTCCAGGCTTTGCTGGGCCAGCTTCAGCTGCTCCGCGCCGCGCGCACCGATGGCCACCCGGGCACCCTCGCGGGCCAGTTCGGTCGCCACCGCCAGCCCGATGCCGCTCGAGCCGCCGGCCACGAGGGCGACCTTGTCCTCAAGCCCCAGATCCAACGGTTCCGTCCTCCAAACCTGGCTCCATCGAAGCTGGTTGCATCGCAGGTGATTCCATCGATGCTGACGGGGGAATCGTGGCCGGCCGAGCCGGCACCCGCACGCCACCGGCATGGTGGTAGCCGTATCGCCAGGCCATCGGCCAGGCCATCAGCGCGGTGGCGAGCCGGGCCGTCCATGGCAGCCCGGTACGCCAGGAATCGTCCCGCGGCCGGATCGTCGTGTCGCCGGTACGGAACCGGTCGGGGTTGCCGGTGACGGTGTGGTTGGTGTGCAGCGAGACGGTCTGCCCGTGTACCGGGTTACCGGCCGGGTCGGCTCCGCACCTGCGCAGCAGGGTATCCACGGTGCCGGCCGGGTCGGCGATGAAGTCCTCGTAGCGCAGCAGCATCGACTGCTCCGGATAGCGGCGCAGCAGAGCTCGGGACGCGATGTTGAAGGCGCGCCAGTAGGCGGTGTTCTTGGTCGCGGACATCGTGTAGACGTAGTCCTTGGGGGAGCGCCAGGAGTTCGACACGGCTGCCGGATCCCGAACCAAGTGCACGAAGACCGTCCGGATGCCGGGCAGTCGGGGCAGCAGGGACGCCTCACCGGGGATCTTGGTGGTGTCCACCAGCACCCACGCACCGGTGCGTTCGGCCACCGCGCGGTAGATGGCCGTCATCAGCTCGGCGTGCTCGCGCAGGTCGGCGGAGTCGATGCCGTTGCGCATCACCCGCCAGGTGTGCCGGGTCCGCACCACCGCGCGCTGCCGCCGGATCACGTTCTTGGCATGCTCGGCCGGCGACACCCCCGCCGGCCGGCCGACCGGCAGGATCTCCGACCAGACCGGGCATTCGGGCAGGGTGGCGCCGCAGCCGCACAGGTTGTTCACGCCTAGGCCGGTCGAGTTCTTCCAGAGGAAATGGATCTCGCCGACGTGGAAGAAACCGGGCACCTCGTTGAGCACGTTGCCGAGGATGGTGCTGCCGTTTCGACACCATCCGGTGATGCACAGGACGGTGAGTTCCGGCTGGTCCACAGGTTCTCCCATCTAGCTGACTGCCGCTGGCGCCGTCGATGGTTGCATGCGGGGTTCGGCGATCAACAGCGCCATCGCCGCCGACACCCCGGCGCAGCAGGCGCCGACCACGAAGACGGCCTGGTAGCCCAGCACGCCGGCCACCGCGCCACCGAGCGGCCCCCAGACCGCGACCCCCAGATCCCAGAACGAGGTGTAGGCACCGAGCGCCGCGCCCTGCGCGGAGGAGTCGGTACGGTTCATCACCATCAGCGCCAGCGACGGGTGCAGCAGCGAGAAGCCGATCCCCATCACCAGCGCCCCGACGATGGCCGTCGCCAGGTTCGGCGCCAGCGCAATGATGAGCAGGCCGATCGCCTCGCCGATCGCGCACACGGTCGCGACCGGACGCGGGCCGTACTTGTCCGGCAGGTGTCCGATGACCAACCGGGTGCCGGCGTACACCCCGCTGAAGCAGCCCAGGACCACCACTCCGGAGTGGATGCCACGCGACTGTAGGTACAGCACCACGAAGGCGGCCAGGGCGGCGTAGCCACCGGCGGCCAGCGCGAGCGCGATGCCCGGCGTGAGTGCCGGTCGCAGCATCAGGCCGGCCCGCTTGCGCGGTCCGGCCGCGAGCGGCGGCGCGGCCACCGAGGAGATCAGGACCAGCCCGATCAACGGTGCCACGGTGCACAGTGCCCACACCGCGTGGTAGCTGACGCTGCGCAGCACCGCGCCCAGGAAGGTGCCGGCCGAGATGCCGCCCCACATGCTGACGCCGTACAGCCCGATCAACTGCCCACGCCGGTTATGCGAGGCCAGCGACACCGTCCAGACCGCGCCGGCGGTGAACAGCGCGGCCTCGCCCACGCCCAGCATCAGCCGGTCGACGACCAGGCCGGCCAATCCGAGCGGCAGGTAGTAGGCCGCTCCGCCGAGCGCGATGATCAGCGCGCCGACCTGCATGATCCGCTGTTGTCCATGGTTGTCGGCCAGCCCGCCGGCGATCGGCCGGACCAGCAACGCGGTGAGCGCGGTTGCGGTGACCACCAGCCCGACCATGAAGTCGACCGCGTCGTAGCGGTCCCGGACGAAGCCGGGCAGCACCGGAATCGCCGCGGTCAAGCCGACATAGCCGAAGAACAGCCCACCGAACGGGCCGATCAGGGCGGCCCGCGGATTGGCCGGCCGCGCCTCGACCGTGGTCATCGCCGGATCAGCGAGCCCGGCTGTCCGCTCTGCTCGGCCATCGCGCCGGCCACCCGGCGTACCGCGGCGATCAGGTCGTCGCAGTCGGACAGTTCGAGCGAGGACGACAGCGGCACGTCCACCGCGTCGCAGAGGTAGCGGGTGGTCGCCGGCAGCTGGGCCTGTATGTCGGCGATGTCGGCGGCTTCGAACAGGAACCGCCAGTTCCAGAACACCCGGACGTTCGTATCGCCGGCCGAGCCGAGGTTGCGCGCGTCGATCCCCTCGGCGCACAGCGCGTCGGCGAACCAGTTCGCGTTGCCGCCCGGCACCCGGAAGATGAACGCCTCACCCAGGTAGGCACCCGGCGCCACCGGTTGCCGGATCTCGATGCCGGCCAGGCCGGCCAGCGCCTCGGCGACATATTCATAGTTGCGCCGGAACGCCGCCAGCCGGATCGGCAGCCGCTGCAACTCCGAGCGCAGCAGGGCGGCTCGGATCTCGTCCATCCGCATGCTCAGCAGCGGCAGGTCCAGGTCGGTCTCCAACGGCGGCTCGACGCCACCGAAGTGCCGTCGGCAGCGGCCCTCGTAGGCGCCGGCGAGCACCGTCGCGCGGGCGTAGAGGGCACTGTCGTCGGTGATCAGGAAGCCGCCCTCGCCGCTGTTGAGCGACTTGTCCGACTGGGTGCTGAACGCGCCGGCCACGCCGAACGTGCCGAGCTTGCGTCCGTTCAGCTCTGCGCCGAGTGCCGGCACCGCATCCTCGAACAGCGGCACGCCCATCTCGGCGGCGAAGTCGGCCAGCGCCTCGACGTCGGAGGCGAACCCGCGCATGTGTACCACCATGATCGCCTTGATCTCGGGGTTCCAGCGTTGCCGCAGGTCAGCCCGATCCAGGTGCAGGTCCTGATCCACCTCGATCAGCAGCGGACGGCAGCCGGCCAGCACGATGGCGCTCGGGGTGGCCGTGAAGGTGAACCCCGGGCAGGCGATGAGCGAGCCCGTCGGGATGCCGGCGGCCAGAATGGCGATGGCGAGCGCAGCGGTGCCGCTGCTCACCGAGAGTGCATGCCGGCTACCGAAGTATTCGCACAATTCCTGTTCGAATTGCCCGCATTCGGTCTCGGCGTAATCGCGATAGTCGTAACGGAAGTACAAATGACTGCGAATCGCGCGGAGCGCGGCCTCCTCATCCTCGGGCTGGATGAATACCGCACCCTTGTCGTACGTCGGCCAGGGGGTTCGACGGATAGGTGTCCCGCCGTCCATCGCCAGCGGGCCGACCTCCGTTATCACCGGGGTGAGGGCGGTCAACACACTGCCGTCGGTGATCGTCAAGGTCTCTTCGGCTAGTTCACCCATAGCGGCCTCCGCAGTCAAAGAGAAAGTAGTAAAGCATGTTGGGGGATAAGCGTCGATGGACAAACCGGACTCGCACCTATTTTTACTGCCTAAAACTCCTGCGAGTATTGCGAACGTGAACGCGCAGCCAACTAGAGGGCCGCTGGATAGGCCGGCGTTACCGTGACGTGATGGCCAGCGGCCCTATTCGGCCGCCGGGTCGCGCTCGGCGGTGGTCGCAAATTCGCCGCTTATGGTGGCATCTCGGGCTGACCGGATGGAAAGGATGCAACGTGACGGCATCGGCTTCTCTGGCGCGCCGATTGTGGCAGCGCTACGAGGCGATCCACGACCTGATCTACTTCAGCCGGCAGGCCCTCGACAGCGCCACGGCACTCGGTCTGCGCGGGTTCTGGATGGGCTACTTCGGCTTCCGGATGGCGCCGCTGGGCGCAGTGGATCCGGCGGTGGCAACGGCGATCTGCTACGGCTTTCATCCCAGCCGGGTGTATCGAGCGCTGCCCGATGCCTGGTCCTACGCCAGCCCGGCCGATGCGATCGCGGCGCGAGAGGCCGCCATGGACGAGTCGTTGCGTTCGGTGCTCGGTCCGGCGGTCGAGTTCCCGGAACTGGCCGAAGCGGCCGAGCTGGCCTGGACCGCCGCGCAGCTGGCCGAGATCGCCGGTCGGCCGCTGGCCGCGGCGAACCAGGCGCTGCCCCGACCGGCGCTGGCACATGTCGCGCTGTGGCAGGCCAGCACCGTGCTGCGCGAACACCGCGGGGACGGCCACAACGCGGTACTGGTCAGCCGGTCGATCAGCCCGGTGCAGGCGCATCTGCTCAAGCTGGCGGCCGGTGAGTCCGATCCGGAACTGCTGCGGATCGGCCGGGGTTTCGCGGCTGCCGACTGGGCCGCCGGGCAGCTCGAACTCACCGAGCGCGGCCTGCTGGACGAGCGTGGCGAGCTGACTTCGGCCGGTCACCATGAGCACGAGCTCATCGAGCAACTCACCGACGCGGCCGCTGAGCAGCCGTGGCTGGCGTTGGGTGAAGCCGGCGCGATCCGGCTGCTGACGCTGCTGCACCCGTTGGCCGCCACGGTGGTCGGCAGCGGCGTGGTGCCGGCCCTCAGCCCGGTCGGCGTGGTCTGGCCGGACTGAGGGCCGTACCCACCTGCCATCGCTATGTCGAGTGGTCAGTTCTGGGTCGAGTGGTCGGTTATAGCTGACCACTCGGCGCCGAAATGACCACTCGCCCGAGCGGCGGCCGGGCTGAGGACCCATGCTCATGCGGATGGTCATCTGCGTCCGCTGTCGGCTTCGACTACATTTGGTATTGGCTGAATCGGCAGCCGGCAGCTAGCCGAGGCTGATTCTGATGAAATGGTTCTCCCGAAAGACTTCCGCCGCTGACGTCGAGCAGGCCGGCCCACCCGAGGAACACTCCGACGGCCAACATTGCGACGGCATCGTCGAGCAGTTCCACAGCGCCTGGTTGGCGGCCGGTACGCGGGATCCCGCCCCGGAGCTGATGCCGGTCCGGTTGGCCCGTGCCTGCGTGGCGGTGCTGCCCGTGTCCGGTGCCGGCATCAGCCTGCTCTACGACGACTTCCGGGTGCCGCTCGGCGCCAGCGACGACGCCGCCAGCTGCGCCGAACGGCTGCAGTTCACCACCGGCCAGGGACCCTGCCTGGATGCCGTGCGCACCGGTGACACGGTGCTGGCCGGCCCCGAGCAGATCCGTGACAGCTGGCCGGAGTACGGCAACGAACTGTTCACCCAGACCCCGTACGGCGCGGTGATCTCGCTGCCACTGGAGATCACCGCGGCGGCACCCGGCGCGCTGGATCTCTTCTTCACCGACCAGCCGATGATGAGCCGGGTCAGCCTGGCCGACGCCATCGCGGTTCGCGCGCAGATCTCCGATGTGTTCCAGCAGGCCTCGGCGACCAGCACCGTCGAGGAGACCCTGTCCGAACTGCCGGAACCGGCCTGGCTGCACGGGCCGTCGGCAGAGGACCGCAGCCATGTCTGGATAGCCATGGGCATGGCGATGACCCGGTACGGCCTGGTGGCCGCCGACGCGCTGGCGTTGCTGCGCGCGCACGCGTACGGCGCCGGAATCACGCTCGACCAGCTTGCCGAGGAACTGATCAAGGGAAAGCAGGACATCGCCGCGCTACAGCCCTGAGGCGGCCAGCAAAGGACGATGCCGCCTTGCAGCCCTGAGCCGTCCGGCAACAAAAGCCGAAACGGCTCAGGCCGGTTCGGTCGCCGCGAGCGGCAGTCGCAGCACGAACTCGGTGCCGGCCGGGCTGCTGGCCACCGTCACCGTGCCGTCGTGGGCCAGCAGGATCTGGCGCACCACCGACAGCCCCAGGCCGACGCCGGTGAGTCCGTCGTACCGGCTGTCGTCACCGGAGCGGACGAACCGGTCGAACACGTTCGGCAGGATGTCCGGCGGAATCCCCGGTCCGTTGTCGGCAATGCTCAACTCGGCCACCTCGGCCAACCGGCGCAGGGTGACCCGGACCGTCGTGCCGGGCGGGGTGTGCGCTCGGGCGTTGGCCAGCAGCGCCACCACCGCCTGGAACAGCCAACGACCGTCGCCGATCACCGCCACCGGCTCGTCCGGCGCGGCCAGCGCCCAGTGGTCCTGCCGACCGGCGACCCGGGCGTCGTCTACGGCGTCAAGCACCAGCTTGGTCAGATCCACCTCGGTCAACGGTGGCCGGTAGCCGCCCTGGAACTTGGAGAGCACCAGCAGGTCCTCCACCATCCGGCCCATCCGGGCCGACTCCGACTCGATCCGCTGCAGCGCCCGGTCCACCGATGGTGGCAGCGTGGGCGAGCTCTGCTCGGCCAGCTCCGCGTAGCTGTGGATCACCGCCGCCGGCGTCCGGAGTTCGTGGCTCGCCTCGGCAATCAGCGCCTGTAGGCCGGCCTCCGCGACCGGCCGACCGCCGGCCCGACCGGTACGGCCGCCGCCGCGGCCGGTGTCTCGTCGGATGAAGTACGTCGCCAGGCCCGCCAGCAGCGCGGTGAACAGCACGAGCAGCACCACCTCGGCGGTCAGCAGCCGGCCGAGTGACCGGCTGACCGGCCGCAGCGGCAGGCCGACCACCTCTCTTCGGTTACCGCCGGCATCGCGCACCAGCACCCGGTAGCTGCCCAGGCCGGGCAGCCCGACGGTCCGCACGCCGGTCGCCGGCGGCAGCGCGTCCAGCCGCTGGACGACCGGGTCGGGCACCGGCGCACCTCGCCCGAGCACCTCGAGCGACATCAGCCGGCTGCCGGCGAACACCGCGCCGAGGGTGCCGGTGGTAGGTCCGACCATCCGGCCGAAGTCGTCGTCGGCATCGTGGTCGTTGTCGCTGGGGTCGTCCATCAGGGCCGCGTACCGATCGCTGGCCGAGCGAACCTGGCCGTCCAGGCTCTTGACCAGCGAGCGGCGCAGTAGCCCGAGCGACACCGCCGAGGCCACCAGCAGCACGACGATCACCAGGCTCAGCAGCACGATCAACCCGCGATGCCCACCGAGTCGGTCGGACCGTCCGAGGCCGGCCGGCGGCAGGTGGAGTCGGCCGCTGCCCGACCGTGCGCTGGTATTGCCAGTGGCCGGCCGGCGTTGATCGAGTGCCGGCCGGATCATGAGTCCGGCGGCCGCAACAGATAACCGACGCCGCGCACGGTACGGATCATCGGGGTGAAGCCGGTGTCGACCTTCTTGCGCAGGTAGCTGATGTACAGCTCGACGATGTGGCCCTGCACCGCGAAGCCCTGGCCCCAGACGCCCTCCAGGATCTCCGACTTGCTCACCACCCGGCCGGCGTTGACCATCAGCAGCCGCAGCAGCTCGAACTCGGTGGCGGTGAGTTCGATCGAGCTGGCCGCCCGCCGGACCTCGCGGGTGGCCGGATCCAGTACGAGGTCGCCCACCTGCAGCAGCGCCTGGCTGGTCGAGGTGGTCAGGCCGGACCGCCGGACCAGCCCCTGCAGCCGTACCAGAACTTCCTGGAAACTAAACGGTTTAGTCACATAATCGTCCGCGCCCGCACGCAACCCCGCGATCCGATCCTCGATCGAGTTCCGGGACGAAAGGAACAGCACGCACAGTTCGGGCTGGGCCTTGCGCATCTCGGTGAGCAGCTGGATGCCGTCGCTGTCCGGCAGCCTGATGTCCAGGATCACCACGTCCGGCTCCAGCCGCTGCCGAGCCTGCAACGCCGAGCGGCCGTCGACCGCGGTGGCCACCTGCCAGCCTTCCAGCCGCAGCATGTCGGAGATGATCTCGGCCAGTTGTTGCTCATCGTCGACGACCAGCGCGCGCAGCGCTCCACCGTCCCGTCGCGTCAGCGGCGGGCCGTATGCCGAAGCAACCTGACGTGCGGTCACGGCGGGTAGCCCCCTCGGTCGCGGACGCGCATTGCCTGCGCTGAATCCAGCCGACCAGTCGAGCAAAGCTTAGGCCACGCCGGGTCGGCTGCGGGGTGCTTTGTCATGCGCAGGTCACCACCAATCGCGGATCCTGGCTGGTGCTGGCCTGCCGGGAGAAGTAGGCGGCGGCGTCCCCGCTGCTGTTCTTCACCCGGAAGGACCAGGAACCGTTGCCGGTGACCGCGGCGGTGACGTCCACCGACACGGTCTCACCGAGGCTGACCGCGCCCAGCGTGGCCAGCGGGCTGCCTCCGGTACCCGGCGCGTTGGCCCAGGTGACCGAGTTCTCCGTCCATAGGTTGCTGTCGGCCAGGTAGAAGGTGCCGCCAGACACCGAGTTGTTGTTGGTGCCGGTGCCCACGGTCAACTGCAGCGTCACCTTACTGAACGTGCAGCCGGCCGGTGCGTCGACCGCGACCTTGGCGAGGAAGTCCTCCACCGGGCTGCCGTCGGCGGTCAGCCTGCTGGAGGTTCCGGCGTTGGCCGTGGGATTGGTCGAGTCGATGGTCGCGTCGTCGGTGGCATGGAAGACGAGCACCGTGCCGCGGCTGACGTCGGCCGACGTGGTCGCGCTGGCGGCCGCGCTCTGTCCGGACACATTGCCGGCCGCATCCACCGCCTGCACCGTGTAGCTGTAGCTGGTCGCCGGGCTGACCGAGTTGTCGACGTAGCTCAGCGCCGAGGCGGCCACCGTGGTGAGCAGCGAACCGCCGCGGGAGATCCGGTAGCCGGTCACCCCGACGTTGTCGGTGCTGGCCGACCAGGCCAGCTTGATCGAGGTCGGGCCGGTAGCGGTCGCGGTCAGGTCGGCCGGCGTGCTCGGCGCGGTGGTGTCGATGCCGCTGCCCACCGAGGCCGGTGCGCTGTTCGCCGACTGGTTGCCGGCCAGATCGTGCGCGCGAACGGTGTAGCTCGCGCCGGCCACCGGGCTGGTGTCGGTGTAGTTGAGCACGTCGGCGGGCACCGTTGCCAGGTACGTGCCGTTGCGGTAGACGTCCTGCGCGCTGACGTCGCCGCTGGAGCTGGGCAGCCAGGACAGCCCCACCCCCGTTCCGAGCGGAACCGCGAGCAATGCGGTCGGCGCGGCCGGCGCGGTGCTGTCGGTGGCGAAGTTGTAGGTCATCGAGTCGAAGGCGGTGCCGGCGGAATTGATCGGGGTGACCGTCACACTCCTGCCGTTGATAGTGACCTTGAGGAAGTGGTAGACCTGCGCCACCGAATCGGGCACCGGTGCCGCACCGCACTTGCTACCCGTGCCGTTGGTGTATCCCCAGCCGATCGCGTACGCGGTCGTCGGGCTGCAGTTGGCCTTGTTCACCGGCACCAGCATCGCGCCGCCACCGCCGGTGACGTAACTGGTCACGCCGCCGGGCGGTGCGACGTTGCGCTGATAGATGTGCGCGTGGCCGTTGAACGCCAGGTTTACCCCGTTGTTGGCCAGCAGCCCCTCCAGGGTGCTGATCGACTTCGGGTTGTTCGGGTCGTTCTGCAGATAGGTGTCCGACGGCTCGGTGGCGTCGTCCGAGCGCAGTGGGAAGTGGAAGAAGGCGAACTTCAGGCCACCCGGGTGCGCTGCCAGATCTGCCTTGAGCCACTGGTATTCGGGGCTGGTGGTCTGCCAGTGGTAGTCGCGATCGACCTGGTAGGGGTTCGCCGCGGTGCCGTTGTTGCTGTCGCCCCAGTCGGCGGTGATCACGTAGAACCGGGCGCCGGCGGTGGAGAAGGCGTACCAGTTGGACGGGTAGGACGTCGGGGTGGTGTTGTCGATGCCGGAGTAGGTCTGCATCGCGTACACGCCGTTGGACGCGGCCACCGTGGTCGGCTGCCGCCAGTTCTGCAGGTACGTGTTGCTGCGGCCGTGGTTGCCGGTGGTCGAGAACAGCGGTATCTGGTCACCGGCCACCGTCCAGAAGTTCGGGCCGAACACCTCGCTGGTGGCAGAGCCGGTGGCGATCAGGTTGCCGTAGTTGGTCTGGGAGCCGTTCGGGTAGGCGATATCCCCGGTGGACACGGCGAACTTGGCGCCGCTGCTGGCGATCAGCGAGTCGACGTTGGCCTGCCCGCTGCCACCGGTGATGCCGGTATCACCCCAGTCGCCGAAGACGTCGAAGGTCAGCGAGGTGCTCGAGGACATGGTGCTGAATCGCGGGGCCGGATCGGTGCCCAGCAGATCCACCGGCTTGCTGCCGCCGGTGTAGACGCGATAGCAGTAGCTGGTGCCGGCGGCCAGCCCGGACATCGTGATCGAATTCTGGTACTCGGTCACGCCGGCGACCGTGATCGGTGCGTTGACCGAGTTCGTGGTCAAGCTGGCCGAGGATCCGCTGAGCGTGCAACCGGTGCTGCCGCTCGGCGTGCCCCAGCGCACCGCGCCGTTGGCGCTGGTGATCTTCGTCTTGGTGTCGAAGGTGACCTGCACCGACGAACTGGTCAGGTCGGTCAGGTACGGGTAACGAACCAGCGTGCTGCTCGCGGCGGCGCCGGCCGCGCCCGACCCGGCGAGCAGGCCGGCCAGCACAGCAAGCAGCGCCGCGAGGCAACCCGTCGCCGACAGCGGCAGGCAGGACGGCGCGAACAGCGGCCGGCGCCGCCGGTGCGACCGATGCCGCGGCGTGCGGGCGTTCGAGTATCCCCCCATGGTTGAACGTCCTCTGATTCGAGCCAGGCGCCGAGTGGCTGCCTACTTGCGACTGGCGAGGTGATAACTCCGAACCTGCTGCTCAGGTCGTTTTTCGGTCGAACGTTGCTGGCGGCGCAGCCATCCCCAGGTGGTCACGCAACCGAACAGGACGAGCAGGAAGAGGATCCCCAACAGGGCCGGCCAGATAGTGGACGGACCGGCCGGGCCGGCCGGATCGCTGGAGTCGGCGCCGCTGGCCAGCGCGGGCGGGGTTGCCAACCGCAGTTGGGCGAGCAGCCGCAGGAACGTATCGCCATACTTCTGCGACGGTTCGACGTAGGTGTTCTCGCTGAACTCGTTCCAGCTGATCAGGCCCAGCGCATCCGGCGACGAGCTGAGCGCGGTGGCGTACTCGACCCGCATGGTCTGGCCGTTCTTGCGGTCGACCCGCTGCGCACCGCCGACCAGCCGAGCGTCGAAGCCGGCGGCGAACGGTGCGATCCAGTACTTCTGGTCCAGATGGATCGCCCGGCCCATGTCGTCGAGCTTGCCGGCGTAGCCGGAGTTGGTGTCCGGGTTCACCGAGGACCAGTAGTAGGCATCGCCGTCGGTCCAGGGTGCGATCCGCTGGTAGCCGGCGACGCTCTTCTCACTCGACAGCACCAGCATGCTGGACCGGACCGGTGTGGTCACCCGGGCGACGTCAGGCGCCGAGAACGCCCAGGTGCCGCTCCAGATGGTCAGCGTCTTGCCGCCCATCCGGTAGAACACCGGACTGGGTGCGAAGTGCTGCTGGAAGTACTTGAAGTCGGCGGCGACCCGGCCGGCCGGCAGCGGATGCCGGGCGAAGTCCAGGCCCTGATAGATCATCGCGAGTTGGAACTTCTGCTCGGCGGCGACCGACATCAGGGTCTGTAGCCGTCGGTTGTTCACGGCGGTGCTCTTCCAACTGACGATGAAGCCGGTGATGCCGGACTGCTTGGCCCACTGGATCTGCTGTCGCATGACCGCGACGTCGTCGCTGGAATACCGGCCGAGCTGGGGATAGTCGATCTTCGCCCGGTTCCAGGAACTCGGGTCGAACCACTGGTAGAAGTAGGCGAACAGTGGCGTCGAGGTCAGCGCCGGGCCGGCCACCGGGGGCTGCGATGGGCCGATCCGGGCCGCACCGGCCGCCGCCCCGGCGCGAGCCGCCCCGGCCGGGGCAAGCCGGATCAGGCCGGCGGTGCCGACCGAACTGATGAGGCCCGCAGCGACTACGGCGGCCACCACGGAGATGACCGCCGAGCCGTACCGCCGGCCGCCGCGACCGGTCATCGCAACAGTTGCTCCAGCGGCGTTCCCGGATTCCGCCTCGCCCGCCGGCCTCGTGCCCATCGACCTCGTGCCCATCGGCCGCGCGCCACGGTGCGGGACAGCACCCGGTGGGCCCAGTCGGTACGGCCGAGCACCAGCAGCAGCACCGCCACCAACACCGCCGAGACGAGCACGGTGAGCAGGTCCAGCACGGTCACCGCACGGGCCTGGAACGCCATCGTGCGCGACAGCGTGACCTTCGCGGCGCTGACGATGGAGCCGGTCGCCGAGATGGATACCTGATACTTGCCGCGGGGCAGGTTAGCCACTATCGCCCGGTGCTGCCGGCCGAGGTCGACCACCAGCTTGGTGCCGTCCGGGTACCGGATGGTGGCCCGGCTGCCCAGCGGTCGGCCGAACAGCGAGTCCCGTCCCTCGACGGTCAGGTCGAAGAACAGCGCGGTCAGCGTCGGCGTCGAGGACTTGGTGACGTCGAAGTGCTGCCGGCCCGCGTCCACCACGTTGCTGCCGTGCACGATCACCGATTGCACGGAATAGCCGACTGGTTGGGCGTAGAGCACATTGCGCTGGAAGGACGGCAGGATCCCGTCCAGCCAGGCCTGCTGGCCGGGCTTCAGCACGGTGACCACGCCGGTGCTGTCCCGGACGGTGATCGAGTCGATGTCGGAGTCCAGCACCGGTGCGCTGCGCTGGGTGACGACGCGCGGCGTGGCGGGATACTGCACCGAGATGGCCGCGTAGATGGTGGCGTCGGCCCGCATCGGCAGTCCGGTGACGGTGGGCAGCAACTGCTCGTTCGGATTACGCTGACCGACCCAGCGGGTGACCCGGAACTTCAGCCCGGTGTCCTCCTGGCCGAGGTCGCCGATCCGCAGGTTGTGCAGCGCCAGGTTGTGTTCCTCGGTGACGGTGGCGACCCCGTACTGGTCGGTGGTGACCCAACGGCCGTCGAAGGCGAACTCGACGTTGGCCAGGCTCGGCACCGTCTTGATGGTCAGGGTGATCGGCCACGGCTTGCGGTGCGGGTGCGGGCGGGCCGGCAGGTGCAGCCGGTGCACCCTGGTGATCGGCTTGTGCGGGTGCCGCGCCTTCGGGTGGTGACCGGGCAGCGGCGGAACTCCGGTCGAGCCGGTGATGATCGGACCGCCACCGGACGATCCGACCGGCGGTGGATAGGGCGGCACCGACGAGGCCTGCAGGGTTACCGGATCGCCGCCACCGGTCGGCAGCGAGTCGCTCGGCACCGAGGTGTCGGTCGGCCCGGCCGAGTCGGTCGGCACCGAGGAGTCGGTGGGCACTGCCGAGTCGGTCGGCACCGAACTGTCGGTGGGCGGCGCCGAGTCGGTCGGCACCGAACTGTCGGTGGGCACTGCCGAGTCGGTCGGCACCGAACTGTCGGTGGGCGGCGCCGAGTCGGTCGGCGCCGCGGTGGTGGCCGTCGGGTCGGTCGAATCGAGGCTGGTCGACACCGACGGGGTGGTGTCGGCCGCGGCCCACCCGGCGGGCAGGCCGAGGCCGATCGTGGCGAACGTCAGCAGCAGTGCGAGCGATAGCGCTCGTCCACGGGATAACCGGGATCTCATCGGCTGTCAGCTCCGATCCGCAGTGCGGTTATCGATTCTCCGGACGTGACCGGCGGGGTCGCCGGTCGTCGGATCCGCGATCTGAGAAAGGCGAACCCGACCGTTGCGAGCACCAGCGCCATCGCGCAGCCGTAGGCGATATAGACGATGCCGGTGGATCGCAACTTGGCGCGCAGCGGTGGCGGCGATCCGTTGGTGATCAGCTCCGGCTGGCGAGGTGCGGCGCGGAATTCGAATGCCGATAGCAATGAGTGGGCCTGGCGATCCCGGGTGGCCAGCGGCGCCACCGCCCAGTTGTACTCGATGAAGGACAGCGCGCTGGTGTAGTCCAGCGGGGTGGGATCAATCACTCCGTGCTTGGCATAGGAGCTGATCAGCAGGGCCGGCACCCGCAACCCGAGCCCGTGCGCGTCCACCCGCGGCGGCACGACGTGGTCGTAGAAGCCACCGGTGCCGTCGTAGGAGAGCAGGAACGCCGAGCTGGACCAGAACTGGGAGAGCATCAGCTGCCCGGTCAGCGAGGTGACCAGGCTCTGGCCCTCGCTGATCGAACGCGCCGACCGTTCGCTGGAACCGGAGGTGGCGAAGTACGCCACCGCGGGCAGCGTGCCCCGCTGCAGATCCTGGTAGTACTCGCCAAGGTCGACGATGTGCGAGCGCAGCGCCGGATCGGTGGTGAATCGCTGGTAGTTCAGCAACGGCACCGCCGCGCTCTGGGTGTTGCTGGCGGTCTGCGAACCGGTCAGCGGCCCGGTCACCGGCCGGTAGTTCTGCACGTAGAACTTCCAGCTGATCCCGGCCGCCTGCAGCCGATCGAAGATGGTGACCGGCTGGCCCGCGGCATCGGTCGCCGCCACCCAGTACGACCGGTTGGACCGAACGCCATCCATGGTCGCGGAGAAGAACCGGTCGAACAGCACGTATTGCTGGGCGGCCCGCCAGTAGGCCGGTAGGTCCCGCTGGTCGTAGTAGCCCATCGCCTTGGTGCCGTCCCGGCCGACGGACTGCAGGGCCGAGACGAAACCGTCCAGCTTGCCGCCGTCGTACTGGTTGGCCAGCACCGATGGCGTCGCGCCGAGCGGCTGCACCGACTGGCCGTGCAGCGGGAACGGTTTGACGCAGGTGGCCGACTTGCCGTCGGCCTGCCGCTGGCAGGTGGCGTTGGCCAGGCCGTCCGCGCCGGGGTAGGTACCGAAGTAGTTGTCGAAGCTGCGATCGCCCTGCAGCAGGAACAGGAAATGCTTGATCGAGGTCTTGGTCTTGGCGTCCCGGGCGTTGGTGTGCACGGTGCTGGCCTGCACGGTGCCGGTCGGTATCAGCAGCGCGAAGATCGTCAACGCGAGCGGCAGCAGCAGCCGCAGTGGACGGCTCATCGCTGCCTCACCTGGTAGATCACCACGGTGGCGAAGGCGCTCCGGTCGGTTCCCGAGCCGCTGGTGGAGGTGGCGGTGAACACCGCGATGCCGTGGAACCGGTTGACCAGTTCGGTCATCTTCCTGGCGAATGACGGCGTTCGGCGCGCGGTGTAGGCATCCCACACCAGGTATTGGAACTGCCCTTGTCGGATCGACAGATCCGCGTTCGGCACCGGTACGTAGGAGGGGTTGCGGCCGTTCGGCGACGGGCTCACCGACAGCGCGTACGAGCGCCGGCCGCCGTAGAACTGCAGGATGTTGGCCATCGACGGGCCGATGGTGAGCAGCGTGGCGTCGCTCGGTACGTGGCCGGCCACCCAGCGGCCGGCCTCTCGGCCACCGGCAACCCCACCGGTGCCGGCCAGCGTGCTACCCCGGCCGGACAGCTTCGGCCAGCTGGTGACGGCCAGCGTGCTGGCGACCAGCAGCGCCAGCACCACCGGCACCGCGATCGCCCGCACCCGGTTGCCGCGCAGTAGCGAGGCGCTGCCGATGCGCCAGATTGTCCGGCCGGCCAGGATCGCCGCGATCGGCGCCAGCGGCAGCAGGTACTGGTAGCCCTTCACCGGCCAGACGGTGAAGAACGCGATCGGTACCAGCACCCAGCACAGCAGCAGCCGCTCGCGCCAGGTGTTCTCCCGGCGCAGCCAGAGCAGACCACCGATCCCGAAGGCGAGCACCAGCCAGCCCAACGCCGGCGGAACCTGCTTGAAGTAGAAGAACAAACCGTGGTTCGCTCGGCGGAACAGTTGCCACAGCAGGTAATGCTGACCGGTGTTGGCACGGCCCGAGGCCGCCAGTGCCAGCGGGAAGGCCACCACCACCACGACCAGCATCGTCAGGCCGGCGAGCACATGGCGCATCCGTACCCGCACGCTCGGGGTCAGCGCGAAGAACGCATACAGCCCGCCGAGCAGGATCAGGCTGGTCTCCTTGCACAGCACGGTGGCGCCGAGCGCCGCGCCGGCCGACAGCATCCAGGACAGCGCCCCCGACTCGCTGTAGCGGATGACGCAGTACAGCACCAGCAGTGAGAGCAGGGTCATCGGCCCGTCGAGCAGCACCTGCCGGCTCACCACGACGTGGTACGGCATCACCGCGAGCAGCCCGGCGGCGACCAGCCCGGCGCCTGGACCGTAGAGCTTGCGCCCGAGCGCGTAGGTCGCCAGCACCGTGCCGACGCCGACGGTCGCGGCGATCGCCCGGGGCGCCCAGTCGGTGAGCCGGCCGTGTTCGGTGAACGAGACGGCCAGTTGCAGCAACAGCGGATGCGCCCGGAAGATCGGGAACAGCGAGCGCATGGAGTCGTTACCCGCCAGCGACGCGCTGGTGCCGGTGTACACCGCCTCGTCGCTGTTGAAACCGACCGCGCCGAGCTCCCGGAACCGGAAGACCGCGGCGACCGCGGTGATGACGGCCAGCACCAGCAGCTGGCCACCTACCGGCAGCCAGCGCCGGCGAACCTCCCGAACCTGACCGACCGGTACGGCGTCCGGGCCACCCATCGGGTAGTCCGGGGCCGCCGACCCGCCGGTCGGCTCGGTGACCGATCGGGTCATAGCGCAGCCGTTGCGGCGGCTGGCTGGCTGGTCAGCACCGGAGCGACGTGCCGGTCGTCGCTGCGTTCGGTGGCGCCGAGCAGCCGAGCGATGTCCTCGGCCCAGGAGAAGGTGTTCGAGCCGAGCCGGCGCATTCGGATGTTGCGCATCGCCTGCTCCAGCAGGCTGCGTTCGGTCAGCCGCAACTGGGCGTAATCCGCTGCCCCGATCGCGATGGACGGGGCCATCTGCTTGAACGGCGGGAAGCCGTAGGCGTCGTCGGTGTTCTCCACCAGCGTGTCGATGCCCTCGGTGAACTCGATCTGATGCAGGCCGGGCTCGCCGCGTTCGATCACGAACAGGTCCCGCACGGTGGTGCTGCGGATGACGGTGCAGTCGACCAGTCGGTCCACGTCGTACTTCGGCGGCGGGACGATCCGCTGGGTGAGCGAGTTGATGCCCATGATCGGGATGTTCAGGCTGGCCAGCAGCATGCCGAACTGACGGCCCTCCTTGGAGTGCAGCCGGCTCTGCAACTGCAGGCGTCGCCATTCGGACCGGGTCAGGTCGCCGGCGTTGACCGCCCGCAGCGTGTGGTGGCTGATGGTCAGCGGCTTCGGGAAGCAGGTCGCGGTGCCGTCCGGCGCGACGATGGTCATGTCGTCGGACAGGAACTTCGCGCCGAACTCACGAATCAGCCGTAGCACGCTGCCGGTCTTGCCGGTGTCGGTTCGCGCGGACAGCAGCAGGCCGTGCCCGTCGAGTTCCAGGCAGGCCGAGTGCAGCAGGATCTTCCCCTTCGACACCGCAAGGAACCGCAACAGCGCCTCGATCACGTTGGTGTAGAGCACGTGCGGCGAGTTGGCCAGCGATGGTGAGCAGACCACCTCGATCGGGTCGCCGATCTCGACGTGGAAGTTGGCACCTAGCCGGCGCAGGTGTTCCTCGTACCGGATGGCCGGCGGCGAGGTGTACTGGGTCATCAGCGCGCGCGAGCGGACCGCGGAAGTGCCGACCCGACCGATCCGGACCGCCATGTCCACGTCTGCGCCCACCCATTGCGCCCGGAAGTACTCCAGTTCCGGCAGCGGTACCTGAGAGCCGACCGTGATCAGCCCGTCGATGGCGTACCGGTAGGGCAGATGCCTGCGTACGGTGGCCGGCATCCGCGCCGGTACGACCGGCTTGGTCTGCCGCTCGTCGGCGACCGGAGCCGGTAGCGGCGCCGGATCCACGATGATCCGCATCGGCTGCTTGGCCGCCAGCGGCAGTGCCTCGGCCTTGGCATAGATCGCCGAGTCGGCGATGACGAACCGGCCGATGAACAGCAGCGCCAGGGTGATCGCGTTGGCGATCAGCACGCCGAGCCCGAACGCCGACACCAGCAGTGCGAGGATCGGCAGCCGCAGCAGCAATGCCACGTGGTTGACCAGGTAGAACCGCACGCCCCGGCCGACCAGGGTGCCCGGCTTGGCACCGCGGAACACCAGCGTCTCGGTGAGCAGGAAGTTCCAGGTGGTGGAGAACTCGGTCGCCAGCACCGCCGCCACCAGGTAGTGGTGCTGTCCCGGCTGGGTGAACATCCACAGCGCGAGGGTGTTGACCGCCACGCCGGACAGCCCGACCAGCCCGAATGCGATCAGCCGGGTGAGCCGTTGTTGCCAGGCGGTGGTCGAGGACCGCTTCACCTGCTGGCGCAGCACCATCAGCCGCAGTCGGAGCAGGTGGTGGGCGAACCGCAGGCCCTCCCGGGCGCTGGCCTTGCTCTCTTCCGCGAACCGGGTGCCGAAGGCGAACGGCACCTCGGCGATCCGCAGTCGCGGCTGGCGTACCGCGATCTCGAGCAGGATCTTGAAGCCGGTCGGGTTCAGCCTGGCCGGATTGACCGCTGCCAGCCGGACGGCGAAGAAGCCCGACATCGGGTCGGACAGCCGACTGAGCCGGCGGGGGAACAGCGCCTTGGTCAGTGCGGTGGAGAGGCTGGAAACGGTGCGGCGGACGCCGCCGGACAGCCCGGCCGCGTCGCCGGAACCCTGATAGCGGGTTGCCGCGACCAGATCCAGTTCGCGGGACTGCCCGATCGCGACCAGTTTGGCCGCCAGTTCGGGCGGATGCTGCAGATCGCCGTCCATCACCACCGCCCAGGCGCCGCGGGCCACCCGCAGACCCTCGGTCACCGCGGAGCTCAGCCCGCCGTGCCGCTGGCCGGCCGGACGATGCAGCAGCCGGACCGGCAGGCCGGCGGTACGTGCCGCCGACCGGATCACCTCAGGTGTGGCGTCGTCGCTGTCATCGACGAACAGCACTTCGGCGGGCACGTTCCCGATCCCGGCCTTGAGCCGCTGCAGCAGGCTCTCGATGTTGCCCGCCTCGTTGCGCGTCGGCACGATCACCGTGAACCAAGCGGATTGATCGAGGCCTACGGTGAGTAGATCCTCCGGACCGTCGGACGAGTCGATAATTACGGCTGGTCCGTTATCAAGGCGCGCCGGATCGATAATTCCCGTCATTTACTGCTCCCCCCGGATATTCACGACAACCGGCGGATATAAATCTTCTCGGAAGATGAACGTGGCTCGAACATCATCCGAACGCCAGATGCCGTAGCGGAAAGCTAGCAACCGCCTGTTGAGCGCGTAAAGGTTTCAGACGGCTTATTTACATTCCGGAAAGAGGCGACCTGCGCCGTCCGATTCAGTCGGTATGCTGGTGTTTGCGGTCCGCGCGGTTACGAACGGTAGCCAAATTGACCCACTAATGCAACGGAGCGTGGCCACTCTCTCAAGCAACGGTCGAAGCTCAGATAACATTCAGAAGAACTCGATAACAAAGAGATGGGTTTCGTTAAGCCTCCGCAGATGCCGGCAACGCGTAGACAGCGGGGTTCCGCCGAGCATTCATCTCATTGGAAACCAACCTTAGATCGCAGGATCCGGACTTGCCCGGCGAGTGGCTCAACCCGGTGCTTGCGGATCTTTCTCGGCGTGCCGGTCGGTTAAGTGGGCGACGACGCGCGTTAACCTCAGGTTTGCGTAGGAGGAACCGACAGGAGAGTAAGGTTCGATGTAACAAAACGATCGGATGTGAGAGTGGATCAACGCCAATCCCACGAGGACGGTCTGCTGGCCGAACTGGCCGCCGCTATCCCGCTTGCCGATCCCGCCGTTGTCGCGGTGGTGAAGGAATTGACCGCCGAGATAAATCGGCTGCGATCGGCCGATTCCCTTCCCGACGGTGGCACCTCCCCGACCATCCAGGCGCTGACCGAACTGCTGCTCGGTCAAGCCGCCGAACTGCAGGAGATGCGTGATCGGCTGCAGCGCGTTCAAGCGCTGATCGAGTTCAGCAGTTGGGCCGCCACGGCCGACAGCAACCCCTCGGATCCGGCCATCCGGGCCAGCGACATCCTGCACGCCATCAAGGGCCCGACGGCCGAACAGCCGAGCTAAGGGCGTGTCTGACACACCCTGAATCCCTTACCGGACTGGCGATCATGGCCGGGCAGCGGCTAACGTCTGCCGGGTTGCCAGACAACACATCGGTGGAAATCCTCAGGATCCAGCCGTTGCCTACCCACAACCGGATATCCCTCCAGCACCGGATCCCCCAACCGCTACCGGAGAAAAACCCCCGTGAACAGACACGCCATGCCTAGCAGACTGCCCGCCGCCCGAATCGCTGCCGTGCTCGCCGTGCTCGCCGTCGCCGTCGCGACGCTGGTCGGCACCGGAAGCCACCGGGTCGCCGCGAGCACCACCGCTACCACCAGCCGACCGAAGATGTTCGCCTTCTACTACCTGTGGTGGAGCAAATCGCACTGGGTGAACACGCTGGGCAGTTCCTACCCGACCGGCAGCACGCCACTGCCGCTGCCGGCCCGGCTCGCCTCCACCGGGTGCAACCCGGTGTCCAACTACCCGGGCAACACCCTGACCGACGTACCACCGGCGCTGTTCAGCCAGGACGACCCGGGCCGGATCGCCACCGACGTCCGGCAGGCCGCGGCCGCCGGGTTGGCCGGCTTCATCGTGAACTGGGCAGGCTCGGGCACCGCAAGCCAGACCGTGGCCAGTAACCCGTATAACCGCCGGCTGCAGGCGGTGGTCGACGCGGTGCACGCGATCAACGCCGCGGGCGTGCCGTTCAAACTCTGGATCAGTTACAAGGCATCGGCGTCGATCCTGCCGATGTCCTCGATCATCAATGACCTCGGCTACTTGCGCAGTCACTATGCAACCGATTCGGCTTTTGACCGCAGTCAATCCACCCGACCGACGCTGATTTGGCAGGGCAGCCGGAAGTACTCGGTGACCAGCCTGCAGCAGGTGGCCAGCCGGTACCGGACCACCTTCCGGATTCTGGGCGATGAGTCCAGCTGGTCCACCAGCCGGGCGCCCTACCTGGACGGCGATGCCTACTACTGGTCGTCGCAGGACCCATACCGCAACCCGCAGTCCTTCACCCAGCTGGCGACGCTGGCGGCGGCGGTACGCAATTCCGGCACGAACCCGGATGGCTCGCGCAAGGCCTGGATCGCGCCGATCACTCCCGGCTATGACAAGCAACTCGCCGGCGGAACGAACTGCGTGCCGCGCCGCGCCGGTCAGACCATGAAGACGCTGTACGCGGGCAATGCCCGCACGGCCCCGGATGCCTGGGGACTGATCAGCTGGAACGAGGTAGTGGAGGGAACCTACATCGAGCCGCTGCAGCGGTACGGCCAGCAGGATCTGAACTCCGTGCACACCCTGGTCACCGGCAGCTGATCGCTCAGCCGGCCGGCGCCGCCACGGCGCCGGCCGGCCGAGATTCCCGAGATTCCATCGTGTAATACAGGCCGGCGATGCCCACCGTGGCAACGACGAAGCCAGCGGTGAACAGCCAGCTTAACGGCCTGGTCGAGTCGAACTCCGAATGCGCCCGCAGGCCGGCGAGCAGGATCAGCACCAGCATGATGCCCGCGACCTGGAGCGGGATCCGCACCGCGCTCCACCGGCGCTCGCCGATCGCGCCCAGGCCCGCCCCGCCGAGGATGAAGATGGCACCGAGGGTGCGGGCGGTCAGCGGTGTCAGTTGCCAGGGCCAGACGTCGATCGCCCTGGCCGGAAACAGGTAGACGAAGGCGCTGGTCACCACCGAGAGGCCACCGGCCGCCACGATAACCGCGGCCGCGGCGCCCGACAGCCGCAGCTCGCCGGCCGTTCCGGGCCGATACTCCCGCTGATTCAGCACGAATACCGCGAACACCAGGACCGGCGTGCTGAAGTACAGCCCGACCCAGAGCCAGAACGCCACATTGCCGTGCAGGAACCGGTCCCAGTGCAGGATCGTGGTGATGCCCATCAGGCTGGCGAAGCTGCCGACCGGTAGGAACCCGCCCGCAACGGTGTGCCATTGCTTGGCGAGCACCGCGCGCAGGAAGAAGTAGGCGCCACCGAGATACACCGCGCCGAGCACCATCGGCGTCATGGTGGGCCTGATCTGCCAGGCGAACAGCCGTTTGGTGTCGGTCGGCACCGGATACAGCACGCAGAACGCAACCAGCAGGAACGGGATAATGCAGGCGGCCAGGATCCGAGTCGGGCGCAGTACTCGATCTTGCCGCGCTTGCGGCGATCTCATGAACGCCAGATGCTACTCCGGCTCGGCCGTCCAGCCAGGCCTTATTCGTTTTATGCGATATGCCTATTCCTCGATCGCGCCGCTGACCGAGCGCAGGTGCTCGCGGAAGGTCAGCGCCGGCTGCTCGGCCCGCCGGGCCAGATAGGCCGCGAACCGCACCTGCTGGCGCAGCGAAGTGCCTGCGCGCATCCGTTCGGCCTGGGCACGTTCGGTGTCGCGAATCTGCTCGGCCAGTGAGAACAATTCGGCCGCACGCTCGGCGGGCAGGAACAGCACGCCGTCGTCATCGGCGACCGCGAGGTCGGACCGGTCGAGAACCCAGTTCCCGACGCGGGCCGAGTCCAGTGCGTCCGGCGGGCGGGCAGCCAGGCTCAGCGGTCCGGTCGGAGTGGATCCGAGGCTGAAGATCGGCAGCCCGATCGTCCGGATATCGGCCGTGTCGCGATGCAGGCCCCAGGCAACGACACCGGCCAGCCCGGCCCTGGCCGCTTCGAGCACGATCAGATCCCCCACGCACGCCGCATCCAGCCGGCCGCCGTCGTCCACCACCAGCACGTCACCGACCGCGGCCTGCTCCAGCGCCTCCAGGAAGATGTCGACGCTGCCAGCATGCCGGGCCGGCGCCACCCGGCCCGCCAGCCGATGGCCGGCCAGCACCGGGCGCATGCCCGCCGGCGCGCACCGAACCGGTACGCCGGCTCGGATGCACGCATCCGCCAGGTGTGCCGTGGTCAGCTCGGCGAACCGCCGGCCGAGTTCCGCGGAATCCATCTGCCCTCCCCGAATGTGGACCAGTTGCGGGTTGAAAGCTAGTGAATACTGGGCCTAGCAGCCAAGGTATGGATTTACAGTTATGCCAATGGCCCATTATCGAGGCCAGCTGTTGCTGGCGGACGGGACCAATGGCCGATGCAACTGGACGACCTCGACCTCGAGTTGATCCGACTGCTGCTCACCGCGCCGCGGGCCGGTTCCCGGGAGTATGCCCGGCAGCTCGGAATCGCCCGCGGCACGGTGCAGTCCCGAATCGGGCGGCTGGAACGGGCCGGCGTGGTGACCGGCTACGCCGCACACGTCTCGCCCGCCGGGCTGGGATACGCGGTGGAGGCCTTCGTCCACCTGAACCTGGCCCAGGGCAAGCTGGACGAGGTGACCGACCGGCTGGCCGAGATTCCGGAGTTGCTGGAGGCGCACTCGACCACCGGGGATCCGGACGTGCTGTGCCGGGTCGCCGCCCGGGACAACCAGCAGCTGGAGCTGATCGTGCAGCGGATCCTGGCGCTGCCCGGCGTGGTTCGCACCCGGACCGAGATCGCCATGCGCAAGCGGGTGCCGTACCGGGTGCTACCGCTGCTGCAGGCGGTGTCGGCACCTGAGGACCGGTGACCGGTCGCTACTGCCGCCGATGCCTCGGTGATCCGGCCGAGGACGGTCGGCCGGGCCGGTGCGGGTCCGGCCGGTGGCCCGCGCGCGGGGGGCCGATGGGGGCCGTTGGGGGCGTACAATGAAGCAACCGGCAAGGGCTCGGCGTGGCTGACAACAGGTCAGCTCGTCCTCGCGACAACGACGGACTCGTCCGCGGGTCGATAGGCGTTCAGATGGCACTCGCTCAGAGCCTTACCAATCCGCTTGGCGCATGACCCTCGACGGACGGGAAGGGATTGGCTCGCCAGCCTCGCCCGGCAGCCAGCTCGATCGCCGGCGGGTGACGATCCACCTCACGGCGCAGGCCACCATCGACTTCACCGCCGACCAGTTGTGGCCGCAGCACGGCGACTACAGCCGGTTCGGGCCTGACCTGCCGGCCTTCGCCGAGGAGGTGGCTCGTCGGCTGCGGGTGGATGGCTACGTCGGCTACCGGCCGGCCGACGAGCGGATCACGCTGATCCCGATCGGCTCCATCAAGCGCATGGACTTCAACCAGCGATCATGACGCCTGTTGCTCCGCTGACCCAGGCCGGTCGCCCGACTAGAAGGAGTTGCACATGTCCGGGAAGAACAAGGGTGGTCGAGAGGTCCGCAAGGTCAAGCAGGTGGCCAAGCCCAAGGAGGCCAAGACCGGGACGGATGCGTCCAAGCTCGATCGCAACACCAAGCTGCCGCACAGCAAGTAGGCCGCCCAGCAGTAGGCCGCACAGCAAGTAGGCCGCACGCACCCGCCACGCGGGTCCGAGCAGCTTGTCCGAGTCGCCGGAAGGAAATTGGCATGGTTCACCCCGACACCACCGCGGCACCGAAGTACGGGCCGACGCCGTATTACGGCCGGTGTGAATCCGGCTCGTGTGCGGCGAGGGCTCGCGCGACGTGTCCGCGCTGCGGTGGCCAGCACTGCCTCAGTCATGCGAGCCATGAGGCCCACCACCCGCGCTAGGCGCACCAGCACCCGATAGCGTTCAGCGCGCAGGCCGGGCCGGCGGCCGGTCGTTCAGCCGGCCAGGCCGTCGACCACCTCGGCACCGGGCAGTTCGGCCAGCGCGTCCGGTGGCAGTGCGATCTTCGACCGGCGCAACCCACTGCCGATGACGACCATGCCGCGCTCCAGCACCGCGCGGTCGATCAGCACCGGCCAGCCGGTCGGCAGCCCGATCGGGGTGATGCCGCCGTATTCCATGCCGGTCAGCGCGACCGCCTCGTCCATCGCGGCGAAGGACGCCTTGCGCGCGTCCAGCCGTCGGCGCACCACGCCGTTGACGTCGGCGCGAGTGGTCGCGAGCACCACGCAGGCCGCGTACCGGGTGGCCTCACCGCGCCGCCCGGCGATCACCACGCAGTTGGCCGAATCGGCCAGCTCCACCCCGTAGTGCGCGCAGAAGGCGGCGGTGTCGGCAAGGTCGGCCTCGATCGGCGCGGCGAGCACGTCGGTACGGCCCCAGCCGGTGAGCGCGTCGACCACCGGTGCGGCGACCAGGTCGGCGTCGGCGGGGCGCCAGTTCAGGGTTCCGGGTCCGGTCACGCAGCCGACCGTACCCAAGACCGGATCCCCGCTCGACGCTGGTCGCCTCCGCTTCGTCGGGGCTAGGCTGGCGCCGGCCGAACGGGCCGCCTGCGGGGACGGTTCAGGCCTTCGTCTCGTCGCGAGCCGAGGCGTCCAGCACGGTGACCGCTCCCAGGCCAGTTCGGGACGACAGACCAGCTCGGGATGAGAGGGTGCTGACATGGGCGAGCCGACCGACCGGGTACGCGCACTGCTGCACGAAGTAGCCGAGACCCATCATCAGGTCTACCGGATCACCGACGGCACGGACGAGGATTGGGCGAGCTGGTATGCCGATTGGCTGACCAGGCTGTCCGAACTGCCCGACCTGCTGCCGCGCCGCCCGGTCCGCAGCGAGCTGACTTCTCAACTCGTCACGCTGGACCGGGCGTACACGGCAGCCGGCTCGACGAAGCCGTGGGAGGAGTTCTACGCCGAACGGCTCATCGAGACGTTCTCCTGACCTGTCGACTGACCCGGTTCGCCGGAGCGGTGCTGTTGCCATCGTCCGGCGGCCAGTACCCGGCGGACGATGGCCGGCTTGAAGAAGGACTCCGGCCCTTCGATGAAGCCGGCGACCAGCAGGAACTGCCGGCTGAGCACCGGGTCGGTGCGCGCCGCGAGGGTCAGTTTGTCCAGGTAGCGATTCATGATCTTGCCGCTGGCGGTGCGCCGGCCGTCCACGGCGTCGAAACGCAGGTCACCGCCGGTGGCGATCTTCCAGGCCACGTCGGCGATGCGGTGCGCGCGCCCGAAGAACTTCCGAGCATCGATCGGACCGCGCGCCAGGTGATCGCGCAGGGCCACCGCCTGCAGTGCGGCCACCGTCATGCCCTGGCCATACATCGGGTTGAACGAGGCGATCGAGTCACCGAGCGCGAGCAGGCCCGCGGGGAAGCTGTGTAGCTTGTCGTACCGGCGCCGGACACTGGCCGGGAAGTGGGACGGCTGCAACTCGGTCAGCGGGGTGGCGCCGACCAGCGCCTCGGCGATCGCGGTATTCGGCAGGCTGGCGGCGAAGGCGAGGTACGCCTCGTCGGTACGTGCCGGTCCGGAGTCGAGCAGGCCGCCGAGCGTGACGATGTGCGAGCCGTCCTCCTGGGCGAGCATCACCCCGAAGTGCGGCGTCTCGGCCGGCGTGACCACCACCGCCAGATCCCGGGCGGCTGCTGGCGCGGGCAGCTGCCAACGCCGGGTCAGGTAGGACATCCGGCACCGCACCTGCTCCTCGGCCGGTGCCGGATAGCCGAGCGCGGTGAGCCACTGCGGCAGCTTGGACACCTTGCCGGTGGCGTCCAGCACGAGGTCGGCACGAAGCTGCTCGCTGGCACCGCCGCCGACCGGCGCGAGCTCGACACCGTCCACCCGGCTCGGGTCGTCGGCGATCGGGTGGAGCACCTCCACGCCATCTCGGATGGTGACGGCGGGCAGCGCGGCAACCCGTGCCCGGACGTGGTGTTCCAGGAACGGCCGCGCCACGCCGATGCCGAGCACGCCGGCCTGGCCGCGGGCAAGATGGCCGCCGCCGACCAGCCAGGAACAGTCCAGGCTGAGATCACCGGTCGGGGTGCCGTCGGCGACCAATTCCTCCACGAGACCCGGCAGCAGGGTGTCCAACGCTCGCGCGCCACCCGGATGCAGGCCGTGGGCATGCTTGCCCTGCGGAACCCCGCGCCGGTTCTGCGGTCCTTCGGGCAGCGTGTCCCGTTCGAGAATCGTGACCCGCTGATAGCACTGCGCCAGCGCCGCGGCGGCTGCCAGGCCACCCATGCTCGCGCCGATCACTATCGCGTGTTGCCGCGGTTCGTGCACAACCGGCTTGCTCATGTCTTCTCCCTCGTGGTCTGGTTTAGCGTTGTTTCGCTTGCACTTCAGCGCCCGGATCACTGGAAGGCGCGCTGCGGATCTCCAAATCGGGCCGAATGCGAGTGATCCGGGCCGGGGTTGGCCGACGAATTGTTGAAGTGCTCCTGACGGCGAGCCTCGAACGGCGTAGCGTGTCGCCGGTGGCCGCCGTTGCGCCTGCAGATGCGGTGCTGTTGGCCCGCGTCCAGGCGGGTGACGAGCGCGCCCTGAGCGCTGTCTATGACCAGCACGCCGACCTGGTGTTCGGTCTGGCTCGTCGGGTCACCCGCGACGAGCAGCTGGCTCGCGACATCACCCAGGAGGTGTTCACCTACCTGTGGGAGCTTCCCGACCGGGTGGACCTGACCCGCGGCTCGCTGCGTGCCTATCTCGCCGTGGTCACGCATCGTCGCGCGGTCGACGAGATTCGCCGCAGCGAACGCCGGGCCCGGACCGAGGCGGCGGCTCCGCAGGTCGGAATCGAGGACGGCCCGGAGACCGGTGTGGTCGAGGCGGCGGCGCGGCAGTGGTGCCGGGCGCGGCTGGCGGACGGCCTGGCCCAGCTGCCCGACGAACAGCGCGCCGCGGTGGAATTGGCCTATTTCGACGGCTTGAGCTACAAGCAGGTTGCCCGGGTGCTCGGCGTTCCGGAGGGCACCGCGAAGTCCCGGCTGCGGTTGGCGATGGCCCGGCTGCGGACACTGCTGGGCGATGAGATGCGGTCGGCAATCTAGATGACCGACTTCGAGGAGGAACTGGCCGCGTTGCTCGCGCTGGACGCGCTGGAGCCGGACGAGCAGGCCGACGGGGAACTGCACCTGGGCACCTTCCCGCCCGGATTCGCCGAGGTCAGCGGCGCGCTTGCCGGACTGGTGGCCGCCGAACCGCCGCCGGGGCTGCGCGCGGCGATGCTGGATCGAGCTACCGACCGCCGGCGCGGCGGACGGCCGGTGGACGCCGTGCCGCCCTGCTCCCCGGCCGAGGCATTTGCCCGTACGGTCGCGGATCTCCAGCGGTTGCTGGCAACCCTGACCGACGGCGAGTGGAATGCTCCGGCACACCCCGAACACGGTCGGGTGCGCGACCTGGTGGCGCATCTGGTGGGCATCGAGCGACTGTCGCTGCGCTGGCTGCAACCGGACGAGTCGCTGCCGACGCTGTCCGATCACGTCGCCGCCACTCGGGCGGTGGTTGCCGAGCTTGCCGAAACCGATCCATGGGAGGTTGCCCGGATCTGGCACGGAGCTGCTCAGGCGGTCAGCGCGGCTGCGGCGAGCTGCCCGGCGCAGTCGGTGAGTTTCCATGACCTACAGGTGAGCGTGCCGGGCCTGCTGGTGATACGTACGTTCGAGTTGTGGGCGCATGCGATGGATATCTCAGTCGCCACCGGCCGATCGCTGTTGCGCCTGGATTCGGCACGGATGACCTTGATGTCCGGCCAACTGATGACGGTGCTGCCCGACGCGCTGGCCTACCGCGGTGGCGCGCTGCCTGGCCGTAGCGCGCGGTTCGTGCTGACCGGTGCGGCGGGTGGCTGCTACACGGTACCGCTCGCACCGGTAGCGCAGGCTCCGTCAGCGCCGGCTGGTGAACCTGACTTCACCCTGGTTGCCGACGCGATCGAGCTCTGCCGGCTGGCGGCTCGCCGGTTACGTCCGGACGAGTTGGCCGTCACGGTCGAGGGCGACCGCGAACTGGCCGAGTTGGTACTGGCCGACCTGGACGCCTTCGCTCGCGACTGAACCGAGCCTCTCGCGACCGAACCGAGCCTCCGGACCGGATCAGGCCTGCTGCAACAGCGAACCCGCACCCGAGCTCTGCGCGAACTCAGCGATCTGTCGGCTGTCCCGATACACCGCACCGGACCACTGGTAGCACTGGCCGAAGCCGCCGGTGCGATGGCGGGCGAACCGCAGCGTGATCTGATCGCCGGGCCGGACCTCGATGGGGGTGCGGATCGGCAGGTAGCAGTGCTTCCAGCTGTCGGAGGTGGCACCGGCGGCGATGTCGTCGCCGGAGATGTCCATCACCGTGGCAGGGGAGAGGTCGGCGACGAAGTAGCCCTTGAAACCGGTGAACTGGCCGCCGTGGCGGCAGGCGAAGGCCAGCGAGATCGCGTACTCGTCGGTCTCGGCCTCGGTGAATCGGTACGACCGCGCCAATCTCGCCGTGGCCAGGTGCCGGTCCGTCGGGATGATCGCGTCGTAGTAGGTGTCGAAGGGGCTACTCGCACCGAGCTGGCTCAGCTGCTGCTCGACCGGCAACGACTCGTTCCCGCCGCGTACCCGGAACTCGGCGACGGCTGAATGGGCCTCGGTGGCGGCCACCGGAACGAGGTAGCTCTCCGCCCGGGACGGCAGCAGGGCACCGTCTGGTGCCAGGAACCGCTGCCGGGCATCGGCCAGGATCGGCACGCAGCTCTCGTTGTCGGCGAGGTTCCCCAAGGTCTCCGACAACACCACCGATGCCAGTTCCGGCAGCGTGATGTCGTAGGACAGCCCGTGCATCGGGATGAAGGTGTCCCGGTAGCCGGCCGCGGCCAGCCGCTGGGTGGCGTCGGCCAGTACGTCGGCGTTGAAGTCGATGGCGTAGACCCGGGCTGCGCCCGACTCCAGCGCCCACTGCGCGAGAATGCCGGTTCCGGTGCCCAGGTCGACCACCACGTCGCCGGGTTTGACCAGCTCCGCGATGGCACTGCGGAAGGTCCGCATCCGCAGCCGGTCACCGAGCAGCAGGGCGTGAAAGTCCTGCCCCCATTCGATCAGGCTCTCCGACACCGGCAGCCAGGGTTCCTCGGCTCGGTAACCGGCAGCGGTCATCGCACTTCCTCCACGTTCAGCGCGCAGGCGGCCGGCCCGGAGATCTGGTGGCCATCGGTCAGGTCGTAGGTGGAACGGTGCAGCGGGCAGGTGATCCGCAAGGTGTTGGCGTTGACATGGCCGAAGACCAGTCGCCCCTTGCGGTGCGGGCAGGCCGCGTCGATGAGGAACGTGCGATCTCCCGCGGTGATCAGCACCTTCTCCACCGGCTGCTCGTCCTGCTCGGCCTCTTGCGCAACAGGCTGTGCCGCCCGCTCAGGCTGCGCCCCTTGCTCAGGCTGTGCCGCCCGCTCAGGCTGTGCCGCCCGCTCAGCAAGCTGCACCTCCTGCTCAGTGCCCGGCATGGACGGCGCTCCTCGCCCGCTCGACCGCGTTCTCCACCGCGGCGCCCAGCACCTGGGACAGCAACCTGGCGCCGATCCACACCTTGGTCGCGTCCAGGCCGTGCACCACCTCGTACTCGCGGATGGCGGTCTGCAATTCCTTCATGTGAAAGCCATCGATGTGCACGTGCTCGGAGTAGTAGGCGCCGTTCTGGATGCCGAGCCGGCGACAGCCATCGGCGAGCAGGGTGAAGGCCGCCGGGATGCTCGCCTCCAGGTAGGCGAGCGCACCGAGGAAGTACTCGGGCTGAGGTGCCCGCGATGCCAGCCAATAGAAGGAGTTCAGGAAGGCGAAGGTGGGCTCGGAGGTGTATTCCAACACCTGGTCGAGTTCGGTGGGCAGGCCGAGCTCGGTGAGCAGTTTGATGTAGAGGTAGGAGTGTGACTGCTGCAGGTTGCCGCAGCCGAACTCGTCGATCAACACTCGCATCAGGGCGAGCTGGGCCTTGATCGGCACCCGGGCGATGGCCGGGAAGAAGTTCTGCGCCTCGGTCAGCCCGTCCGGTGCGAACTCCAGTACGAAGGCCCGGAACTCCTCATAGCTGGCCGAGTGGGCGAGGTAGCCGAGCGCGCCGGGATCGGCCGCCTCGGCCCGCAGCTGCTCGGCCAGCAACTCCAGCCAGTCGGCACGTGAGGCAACCGGGTCCAGCTGGGCCGTGGTCTCGGCGAGCAGCCCGTCGATCCAGGGTTGCTCGATCTCGGCGATCTCGGCGTACACGGTCGGATCGGGAACGCTGCGGTTGAGCAGGAACAGCCGCCGCAGCGGTGCCGTCTCGGTTACCAGGGTCATGTCGTCCTCACTTGCCGGATCGGCTCATCGTGGGTGATGAGCCCATCCTCCTTCAGCGCAAGCTTGACCTTGGCGTACCAGCAGGGATCGAACAGCGACTTCTGCTGGCAGACGTCGAGGATCTGCTCGGCGAGCTTCGGATCCTTACTGCGCCACCAGCGTTGGCACAGTTCGGGTATCAGGTTGGCCACCGCCAGCAGCACCCCGTCGGCATCTCCCACGCTGCCGATGAGTTCCTCGCGGCCGAGCCACAGCACCACGTCGGGGTTGGCGTCCAACAGTGCCGACCAACGGTGCAGCTCACCCTGGGAGTCCTTGACCGCGACCACGCCGGGCAGCTTGCAGATGCCCAGCAGGGTGCTCAGCTCGAGGGAGTTGCCGGACTGATCGACCTCGTCATAGACGATCACCGGTATCGGGCTTGCGGCATAGACCTCGGCGTAGTGCTGGAACATCTGTTGCTGGGTCACGTCCATGCCGTACGGCGTGCTGGCGATGATCGCGTCCGCGCCGAGCCCGGCGGCCTGAACCGCCCGCTCGATCACGCCGGCGGTGGTCGGGCAGAGCGCGCCGGCATACACCGGAAGCCCGTTCGCGTGATCGACGGTGGTGGCCACCATGTCGCGCCATTGCCGCTCGTCGAGCTGGCCGCCCTCGCCGGTGCTCAGCGCCGGTACCAGTCCGTCGACGTGCGGGCGCACGAAGTCGATCATCGACCGGACGTCCGACCGGGACACGGTGCCCGCCGAGTCCACCGGCGTCACCAGCGGAACGTGTATTCCCCGGGAGATCATGGCGTCAATACCCCCACCGGTGGCACCCGGAGCGCCAGCGACGTCCGGTAGAGCTGATCGAGCCAGTCCGGGAAGGCGGCGTCCTGCTCGGCCCCGGCGGCCGGATGGCGGACCGGTGCGTCCGGCAGCGCCAGCAGCCGCGGGTTGAGCGTGTACAGGACCGCGTCGTGGTTGCTCACCATGGCCAAGGTCAACCGGTCGGTAACCGGCAGGCCCGGGTAGTCGCTGCTCAGTGCGCTAGCCAGGTCGGCCTCGGTGTAGGTCAACCGCTCGAACCTCAGCACGGTGTGCAGGTTGTCCATGAACGGGTAGTAGTCGTCCTGCTCCTGCCGGCTGAATCCCCAGACCGTGTCGTCGCAGATGCCCACCTGCTCGGCGCTGATGCCGAGCGATCCGTCCAGCCGCGCGGCGAAGAACCGCAAGCAGCTGAGCCGCTCCTGTTCCTCGGCACTGTTCATGCCGAGGAACGAGGTTGCGTCGACGAATTCCTTAGAAGTCATTGCGATAACCGTCCAGCGTGGTGCGGAGCTTGTCCATCGCGCTGGTGAACATGTCGGAGTCCCGGGCCAGTGCGATCCGGATGTACTGGTCGCCCAGGCTGGGCTCGCTCCACAGGAAGAACTTGCCGGGCAGGACGTAGACGTCGTTGTCCGCGCCCAGTTGTTGCAGTTCGGTGGCGGTCAGCGTCGGGTGGTCGATCCGGAACCAGGCGACGCTGGTGTTGCAGGTCGGCTCCAGGTAGGTCAGCGCGGTTCCGTCCAGGGCGGTACGGGCGATCTCCCGGTTCCGGTCGAGCAGGCTGCGCACCGAGTGCATCTTGTCCTTGATGGATTCCTCGATGTACTCGGTCAGCATGTTGAGCACGAACGGTGAGACGTTGAGCAGCACGCTGGTGTGCAGGTCGAAGACGATGCGCTGGATGTCGTCGCTCGGCGTGAGCATCGCGCACTTGGCGTCCTGCACCGGCCAGGTCTTACCGGTGTCCTCGATGGCCAGATAGGTGATCTGGGAATCCTCGAGCATCTGGTAGATGTCGAACCGGCTCGGCCCGCTGCCGTGCAGGGTGAAGGACGCGAAGCAGAAGTCGATCAGCAGCAGCTTGCGGTAGTCGCGGCAGTACCGGATGACCTCGGCGAAACCCGCCTTGCCGTGCTGCAGCAGGCTGCTGCCGGTGGGGTTGTTCGGATCGACCAGGAAGAGCGCGTCGGTCTTGACCTGCCGTCGCAGGTTGTCATAGATCGTGTCCACGTCGGAGAATGCCTGCTCGTGGATCTGGTAGAGCGGCACACCCATGTTCGCGAGCACGTCGTGCAGGTTGTCGAAGCAGGGCTCGATCAGGGTGACCGACATTCGCTCCCGAGTGAGGTACATGGCCGCGACGACGGTGGAGATGGATGCCGCGTAGGACAGCATCGTCTTGTTCTTGGCCCGCGCGGTGGGCTGGCCGTGCAGTCGGAAGAAGGCGTCCAGGAACCGCTGCTCGAACTCGGCCTGGGTCTTCTGCTCGGCTTCATACCAGAGTTCCGGCAGCCGGCTGACGATCTCCCGCTGGGCCGGCGACTGACTCTGATGGGTGTGCGCGTCAGCCAGGTTGTGGCGCATCTTCAGCGCCTGGATCTCGTGCTGTGTCAGGTCTCGGACGTCGTCTGACAACAGGTCTTGGACCGGTACGTCGATGCTCACTGCTCAACTCCAATTGTGGTGGGAGGGCGGACTGCAGTCGGAGGGTCGTCAGCGAGGGTGCACGCTGCGTGGCCGTCGGCGGGTTCGTCGATGGCCGGGCGGGGGTGCTCCGAAGGGATGACCGAGCTAAGGCTTGTGCAGAGGTGCGGTTGGTCGTGCTGACGTACGCCGGGTGCGGCGGGGGAGGGCCGCACCCGGCGCGCCGGGCTTAGTGCTGCAGGATGGTCTCCACCTCGATCTCCAGGTCGATCTCCTTGGAGACCAGCAGGCCGCCGTTGGCCAGCGGCATGTTCCAGGTCAGGTTCCAGTCCTCGCGGTTGACCTTGCCGCGGGCGGAGAACACCGCACGGTCGTTGTCCCACGGGTCCCGGGCGTAGCCGACGTAGGTGATGTCCAAGGTGACCGGCCGGGCGGTGTCCTTGATGGTCAGGTTGCCGGTCATCGTGCCGCTCTGGCCGTTCCAGGTGACCGTGTCCGATTCGAAGACAGCGGTGGGGTGGTTCTCCACGTCGAAGAAGTCCGCCGACCGCAGGTGGTTGTCCCGGGAGTCGTCGCCGCTGTTGACCGACTGCATGTCGATCTTGACGGTTACCTTGCTGTCGTTGGGGTTCTCGGCAATGACGACGCTGCCCTCGATGCCGGTGAACCGGCCGCGGACCTTGGTCAGCATGAAGTGTCTGCCGACGAAGCCGACCTCGGCGTGGCCGGGGTCGATCTGCCAGGTGCCGGCAGCCGGCACCTCGTGCCCGTCGATGGTGCGGGTGACCGCACTCGCTGTGGTCATCGAAATCTCCTCTGTTGCGTGAGACATCAGTCTTGGCAGGAATCGCCCGATTACTGCGATCGGCTACGCTAACAGATGCGTGCGAACGCACGCAACAGCGCATAGGATGCCGCCATGACCTCTCGAGACGAAGCCGGGTTGAACGCGTGGCGTGCCATGCTGCTGGCCTACAACGCGGCCATGCGGGCCATCGACGGCGACCTGGAGAGGTCCGGCAGCGTTCCACTCACCTGGTACGACGTGCTGCTGGAACTCAACGCGGCGCCGGACGGGCGGCTGCGCATGCAGGAGCTGGCCGATCGAGTGGTGCTGAGCCGGACCCGGGTCTCCCGGCTGGTAGACGAGATGGTTACCGACAACATGGTGGTGAAGATTCGAGACGACATCGACCGTCGGGTGGTGTGGGCCCAGATCACCGACGTCGGCCGCAAGAGCTTTCGACAGACCGCGCCGCGCTACCTGCGCGGTATCGACGAGCATTTCTCCTCCTTCCTGACCGACCTCGAACGTGAGGTGCTGGCCACGGCCCTCGGCAAGGTCAGCGACGCACACGACCCCTTCCATCCCGGCGCGCTGCCGGTGGCCGCGGGTACCAGAATGAAAGGCACCAACCGATGAATGCATCCCTCGACCTGTCCACCGTCGCGCGTGACGACCCCCGGCTACCGTTCGACGCCGACACCGTCTCGGTGTACACCGATCTGAACTGCTCGTTCGCCCACGTCGCGGTGTACCGGTTGCATCAGACCCGCAGCCGGTTGGGCTTGGACGACGTGATCCATTTCGACCACCGGGCGTTTCCGCTGGAGCTGTTCAACAAGTCGGTCAACGAACGGCCGGGGGTGGACTCGGAGATCGCCGTGGTCGGCGCGCTGGAGCCGGCCGCCGGTTGGCGGCTGTGGCAGGGGCCGGACTGGCGCTATCCGGTCAGCACGCTGCCCGCGCTGGAGGCGGTGCAGGCCGCCAAGGCGCAGGGTTGGCACGCCAGCGAGATGCTCGACCTGGCACTGCGCCGGGCGTTCTGGCAGCAGAACCGATGCATCACCATGCGGCACGAAATCCTCGACATCGCCGAGTCGACCGGTGTGGTGGATGTCACTGAATTGGCCAAGCATCTGGACAGCGGCTCGGCTCGATCGGCGATCTTCGCCCAGTACGACAGCGCCCGGAACGACCAGGTGATCTGCAGCCCGCACATCTTCCTCAGTGACGGGACCAACGCCGCCAACCCGGGCGTCGAGGCGCACTGGGTCAACGGCGGCTTCGGGGAGGGTTTCCCGGTGATCGACTCCGACGAGCCGGCCATCTATGAACAGCTGCTGACGCACGCCGCGGAGCTCGTCCGATGACCCTGGCGGAGGACTCGCGCACGGCGGGGCTGCGGCAGGTCGCCGAACTGGCCGCTGCCGAGCGTTATCTCGCGGTGCTGGTGACCAGTCGCGGCGAGCGCGACCCCAGCGTGTGCATCGTGAACGTCGGCATCCTCGCGCATCCGGTGACCGGTGAGTCGGTGCTGGCCTTCGTCTCGCGCGGCGGCACCGCCAAGCTCGCCAACCTGCGCCGATCGCCCCGCGCGCAGCTGGTCTTCCGGTCCGGCTGGGAGTGGGTCGGGGTCACCGGCACGGTCGAGCTGGCCGGCCCGGATGACGAACTCGAGGGCCTGCCGGCCGACCAGCACGCCCAGCTGTTCCGCGACATCTACCATGCGGCAGGCGGCAACCACACCGACCTGACCGAGTACGACCGGGTGATGGTCGCCGAGCGCCGTACCGCGGTGCTGCTGCGACCCATCCGCTTCTCTTCCAACCCACCTGGCACCGATCACGAGGAACCCAATGACTGACTCAGCAGTGCAGCGTCCCACCCCCGCCCCGGACACCATCCAGATCTGGTCCGACCTGCTGTGCCCGTTCGCCTATGTCGCGATCCACCGGCTGATGGCCGCCCGGGAGCGGCTCGGGCTGACCGAGCAGGTACACATCGACCACCACAGTTTCCCGCTGGAGCTCTTCAACGGCCCGCACCCGCGGCAGGGCACCGACAGCGAGGCGGTCGGTCTCGGTCACATCGAGCCGGACGCCCAATTCCGGCTCTGGACCGGTCCGGACTGGCTGTACCCGTCCACGGTGCTGCTCGCCGCCGAGGCGGTGCTGGCGGCCAAGGAGCAGAGCCTGGACGCCTCGGCGGACCTGGATCTGGCGCTGCGGCGCGGGTTCTGGACGAACTCCCGCTCGATCGCGCATCGGCAGGTGATCCTGGACATCGCCGGTGAGGTGGCCAGCGTCGACGTGCCGGCGCTGGCTGCGGCACTGGACAGCGGCCGGCACCGCGCCGAGCTGATGACCGACTTCGAGATCAGCAAGACCGACGAGGTCAAGGGCAGCCCGCACCTGTTCCTGGCCGACGGCTACGAGGTCAACAACCCCGGCATCTCGGTGCACTGGCAGGGTCCGTGGGCCGAGGGCTTCCCGGTGGTGGACAGCCACAACAGCGACTGGATCGAGGAGATCTTCCAGCGACTGGGGGTCGGAGCCGCCGTATAGACCGATGACCGGGTGCGCCGGTTTCCGACGCGCCCGGATAGAACGCCCTTTTGCCGCTGACCGCCGGATATCCTCTGCTCGCTCGAGGAAGCCGGCTGGTCAGCGCGAAGGAGCCTGGGTGGGGGCGCGGTCTACCGATTCGGTCCGCAAGGCGGAGGTCGAACCGAAGTCCGATCGCGCCGCCGACCCGGAGCTAACTCATGGTGATGAGCCTGTCGCGCTCGTCCCGCTGCCCGGGCTTGCATCGCCGGCTCCGTCGGCGGCCGGCCTGCATGCCCTGGGAGCATTGCCCAAGCTGATCGTCGGCAAGGCCGATGACGAGGCGGAACTGGCCGCTGACGCGCTGGCGGACGCGGTCGTGCACCGGCTACGGCGGATGGCCAGCACCGCGACTGAGGGGCCGGTCGGTGGCGCACCGGCGGATGGCGCACCGGGCCATGGCACACCTATCGGTGGCGCGCCTGCCTTTGACGCCCCCGTCGATGCCGGCCGGTCTGACGACGTGGTCGGCCGGCTGCGCCGGGCGGCGGCCCACCTCCCGGCCGGCGGCCGGGGATCGACCAACCTCCCGGCCGCCGGCCGGGATGCTCAGGCTTCCTCCGAGTCGGTCATCGGGCCGACCGGTGGGGAGGTGGCCGCCTCGACCGTGCAGGCACTGCAGCAGGTACGCAGGACCGGTGTGCCGCTCGCCGCGAACATTCGCCGGGCCTATGAGGCGGCGTTCGACGCCGACCTGAGTGCGGTTCGGGTGCACTCGGGGCCGGCGTCGGCCCGGCTGAACACCGCGCTCGGGGCGCGGGCGTTCACCCTCGGCTCCGACATCTACTTCGGCGACCGGATGCCGGGCATGTCCGACGCCGACGACCAGCACCTGCTGGCTCACGAGTTGGCGCATACCCTGCAGCACGGCGGCGGCACCGCGCACCGGACGGTGCGTCGGTTGGCGGTCCAGCTCACCGTCAGCTCGGCCAAGGCAGCGAAGCCCGACACCGGTGAGGACCTCGTCGTCGGTGAGCCGGCTGCCGTTCCACCGGAGGTCGTCCCATCGGGGAGCATCTCGCCGGAGGTCGTTCCGCCGACGGTCGTCTCACCGGAGGCCGTCTCGCCGGCGGTTGTCTCTCCAGAGATTGTCTCGTCGGAGGTTGTCTCGCCGGACAGCATGATGGCGGAATCGCACGCACCGGTCGAAGAAGCGCGAGCCGAGAACGACCCGGTGATCACGAAGGTGGCGATCGTCGGACGGCCGGACCGGCTGTTCAGCGGTTCGATGGGCGATCACATGACCGCTTTCGTCGTACACCGCAAGGGCATCGAGCATGCGGTCTCCAACAAGTCACTGCCCGCCGCGATGGCGGCGGTCAGCGCCATCATCGACGACCTGCCCAAGCTGCCGGGATGGGGATTGGTCGAGTCGCTCAAGCCAGCTCCCGAAGTAGTGCTGCCCAGCGGGGAGGGTGTCGGCCTACCTCCCGCCACGGACACCGGGCTGGCAACCGGGATGTCTGTCGACAGCCTCGGCAGTGAGGCAAGGCTCGAGACCATGCCGGCGTCGGCTCCGTCAAGCAGCGATGCCGGGCCGGCGTCGGAGGCGAAGACCAAGGGCAAGAAGGCCAGGACCTCGCACTACGAGAGGTTCACGACCGCTCAGGCCGAACTGAACACCAGCCGAGAACTGCTCGCGAGTGCGTCAACTCCCGACGAGCAGTTGTTGCGCCTGCAGGACTGCATCTCCGGCTACCTCGAGCTGCGCGAACTGGTGCCGCTGTCGGTAACCGACTGGAAGGGAGCCAGCGGCAGCCGGGGTGGTCGTGGTGACGGCGAGCCGCCGCTGTCCGGCCTGACCGCTCCGCCGGGCACCCTCGAGCCTGGCCTGCTCCTGCATGAGTTCCTGGCCTCCATCGCCACGGATCGGATGGCGCAGGCCGCGGTCGAGCCGAATCCGGAGACGCTCGCGAAACTGATGCCCGGCCTGCCGCCGGCACTGACCGCCGACGAACGTACCGAGCTGATGGCTCGCCAGCATGTGCAGTCGGTATTGACAAACTTCGAACCCCAATTCGACATTCTCGCCGGCGCCATCCTGAAGTACTCCGGGGCCGGGGCGCCGATGGAGGTCGAGGGCATGCCGGAGGAGAAGTCGGGCGAGCCCGCGCCCCGGACGCAGGAACAGAACTTCAAGATCGTGCTCGGCCATCTGGTCGGCATCGTCCAGGCGCAGTACGCCGACGCGGCCGCCGAGGGCTATGACTATTACCTTCGCTGCGCAAAGGTGATGAACGACGACGCGGAGCGGGCCAGCCAGGCGCTGGCGGATGCCAAGAAGCTGCAGAAGTTCCTGCCGAAGGAGTACCTGAAGACGTTGCCTGCCGAGCCGGTCCCCGATACCGGTGGTTCCAAGCGGCGCCGGAACCCCTACAACGCCGCCGCGGCATACGAGGAGCAGACCGATCCGAGCCGGATCAAGGAGAAGAAGGCAGCCGAATCCGCCAAGAAGCAGAAGCGGAAGAAGTCCAAGGGCCGGGACGCCTTCACCGGAGTGGCGCGGATCCGCTCCGCCGAGCCGGCAGCCGACCTGGCTGTCCAGCTCGTCCTCGATGAGGACGGATCGATCCGTGACGCGACCGTCGAGCGTGCCGGCAAGCACAACAAGGGAGCGCACACCACACCCTGGACGCGGTGGGTTCGGGTGATGTCGGCCGACATTCGAGGCAAGCAACCGGCGGTGGCGCTGGCGGTTTTCCGTGCCAAGACCGTTCCGAAGATCCAGCGGATGCTGCAGGTGCACCTCGACGCGCCGGCCGTCACCGAACCGATCGTCCCTGGGCTGAGTGCTCCTGAGCTGAGTGCTCCTGCTCCGAGCGCACCGGCGCCGTTGCCCGGCGGGCCGTCCCCGATGCTGGCCACGGACGGGATGGAGGACGTCGAGGCGCACGGACTCGAGGAGGAGCACAAGGAGGCCGAGATCGTCGAGATCGAGCCGGCCGCCGACGATCCGCTGCCGCTCATGCAGTTGCAGTCTGAGATGAGCGCGGCATTCGAGTTGATCACTGCCAGCGTCGGGGTCAGCGTGCTCGATGCGGTGGACACCGGGCACAAGGCCGAGGCCCACCACCGGAACATGCTGCAGGCCTTCGAGAACGGCGACGAAGAGCTCAGTCAGGACGAGTGTTTCGAGCACATCCTCGGCCTGTGTGATGTCGTGGAAGCCGATGAGGACACCGCCGCGGGTGCCATCAAGCTCGCGCTGGCCGAAGCCGAGGAGAACTACCCGACCGCCTATGCCAAGAGCGGCATCAAGGCGCGCAAGCTGTCCGAGTTGGTCGGCCTGGCCAAGGCAGGCAAGGACCGGGACTTCGAGAGCGAGGACGCGGTCGTATCCAGCGGTGACGAGGACGAGAAGACCCGGCTGAAGAAGAAGCAGAAGAAGAAGGGCAGTGGCGGTCTCTGATCGGCATCCGATCCCGTCGGCGGCTAGGGCTGGGCACGCCGTTCCCGACGTGTGGTGTGATCTCAAGGCATGAGGGTCAGGGTGCTCGGTGCCGGAGTCGTGGGGTTGACCAGTGCGCTGCGGCTGGCGCAGGCCGGGCACGACGTGGAGGTTGTCGCGGCGAGCATCGGTGACGGCACGACCTCCTCGGTCGCCGCCGCGCTCTGGTATCCCTACCGTGCCTACCCGACCGACGCCGTCACCCGATGGTCGGCGACCACGTACGGCGTGCTGTGCGGGCTGACCGCCGATCCATCGGCCGGGGTTCGGTTACGGCTCGGCCGGGAGTTGTTCCGCCAGCCCACCGCCGACCCGTGGTGGCGCGCGGCGGTGCCCGCGCTCGACCGGGCCAGCGGCGAGCGACTTCCGCCGGGTTACCTCGACGGCTACGAACTGACCGTTCCGATCGTGGACATGGCGATGCACCTGCCCTGGTTGCGCGATCAGCTGGCATTGTCGGATGTCGGCGTTCGGATCGGACACATCGAGGAGTTGGCGGCGGCCTTCGCCGGCGTGGATGCGGTGGTGAACTGCACCGGGCTGGGGTCCCGGGAGCTGGTCGGCGACCGGACCCTGACGCCGGTACGCGGCCAGGTGATCGTGGTGGCGCAGTTCGGGCTGACCGAATGGCTGCTGGATCAGAACGATCCCCGGCAGCTGCGCTACATCGTGCCGCGGGACGAGACGGTGCTGCTCGGCGGCACCGCCGAGGACGACGATGCGGATCTGACGATTCGCCGGGATACCGCTGCCGCCATCCTGCAACGGTGCGTCGAGCTACTGCCGGAACTGAGCACCGCGCGCATCCTCGATCACCGGGTGGGACTTCGCCCGGCTCGCCCGTCGGTGCGGTTGGAGACGGAACCGAGCAGTCATGGGCCGGTGGTGCATTGCTACGGGCACGGCGGTGCCGGGATCACCGTGTCCTACGGCTGCGCCGAGGACGTCGCGGCCCAGATCGGCCGGCTGGTCTGAGTGGAGTACTGGTTGCTGTTCTGGGGTGCCGCGACCGGTGAGTTAATCGAGGCCAGCGATGCGCAGATCGCCGCGGAGTTGCGGCTGGGCAGGTGGCAGTGCGTCCGGCCGTGCCCCGAGCTGGCCGAGTTCCGCCGCGACCTGCTGGCCAGCGATCCGGACTGGACGACGATGACCTTCCTGCCGCGGCCGGGCGCCGGGCAGCCGGCCGATCGCTATCTGGCCGTGGTGTTCACGACGCCGCCCACCGAGGACGAGCTTCGGGATCTGCGCTACGTCGCGGCTCGCAACCGCCTGCGGACGTATGACCCGCAGGCCGGGAGATAGCTGAGTGGGCCGCGTTCGGTAATCACCGCTCACGAGCCCTGCGTTCGTCGGGCTAGCGCAGCTAGCCCTATGTCCGCTGGGCTAGCGCAGCTAGCCCGGTGTTGGTTGGGCTAGCGCAGCGCGTGCCCGGATCTGGGCCTGGCTGGACGTGCCGGCCAGTTCCAGTGCCCTGGCCAGCGCCCCTGCCACCGGGGCGACGTCCAGCACCCGTACCGCAACGCTAGGCGCCGCTGCCTGGAACTGCGCCCGGATCCGGCTCAGCAGCGTCTCATTGCCCGATTGCAGCGTGCCACCACCCAGCACCACGTCGGCGTCGGAGTCCAGCAGCTCCAGCCGTCGGAGTAGGGCCACCGCCATAGTGACGATCTCGTCGGCCAGCCGCTCGACGATCGAACATGCGACAGCGTCGCCGGCTGAGGCGGCACCGAACACCACCGGTGTCAGGGCAAGCAACGAGTGCTCGGGATCCGGCTCGCGGTGTAGCTGGATCGCCACGGCTTCCGGATCCGGCTTGCCGAAGTGCCGCGCGACGAGCTGCCGCAGTTCGGTCGCCGGCCCGCGGCCATCGCCGGCCCGGACCGCCGCCCCCAGGCCAGCCAGGCCGACGGCGTAACCGCCGCCCCAGTCGCCGCTGACGTCGCCCATGGCCAGGAACCGTTCCTCCCTCCCGTCCGGATGAACGCCGACCGCGTTGATGCCCGCGCCCGAGACGACTGCCACCCCCCAGCCGCGGCTGCTTCCGGCACGCAGCACGGCGAACACGTCGTTGCGTACCTCGAGATGCTGAGCGACTGCCAGCCCTTGCAGGCCGGCCAAGGCTGCGGCCTCCTCGTCCGGAAGGTCGACATTGGCCAGGTAGAAGCTGCCCACCGCGATCGGTGTGCTCATCGGCAGGCCCGCCTTCGCAACGGCGTGCCGCGTCAGCTCCGCCAGTGCCTGGACGGTGGCTGCCATGCCGTCGATGTGTGGCCGGCTACCGCCGGCCTGGACTTGCGCGAGTATCTCGCCCTGGTCGGTGGCCAGCACCAGTTCTGTCTTGGAGTTGCCGCCATCGGCTGCGACGACATAGCTGGGCTCGATGACATAGCTGGGCTCGATCGGCGGCTCCGAGTTGGCCGGCGTACCCGGCTCGGTCGGTGGCTCCAGCCTCACGACGCACCCGAGGCATCGTCGGTCACCTCGGTCGGACGAAGCGCGCTGGTCACCAGATCCCAGGCTCGCTCGCTGCCTGCGGCCAGGCAGCCGTCGACGACCGCATCGACGCCGAGTGCGCTTACCCGCAGTTCCGGCTGCACCGGGGCCAGCACCCGGAGTTCCCGTCGGACCGCGTCGCAGAATCCGATTGCCTGTCCGATTCCGCCGCCCAGCACGACAAGTTCCGGATCGGCGACCGCAATCACCGAGCAGATCGCCTGGGCAACCAACTTGGCCTCGTCGGCAACCACCCGCATCGCACGCTCGTCACGCGCCGCGGCGGCCGCGAAGACCGAACGTGCTGAGACCGGCCGCCTGATCCCGGCCCGGCGAGCGGCTCGTAGGATGCCCGCGGCCGATGCGGCAGCTTCCAGCGCGCCGCGCCGGCGAGCGTCGCGGGCATCGGTACGCGCCCCGGTACCCAACGGCAGGAAGCCGATCTCGCCGGCCGCGCCGTGCGCACCGCGATGCAACCGACCATTCAGCACCAGCCCCATGCCGATCCCGGTACCGATCGAGACGAAGGCGAAGCTGTCGACGTGCCGACCGTGCCCGTGCGCGCGTTCGGCCAATGCGGCGGCGTCCGCGTCGTTCTCGATCATCAGCGAGTCGGAGAAGGTTCGTCGCAATTCGTCCAGCACGATCGGTTGATCCCAGCCCGGCAGCGCACCGGCCAGCGCCAGCGCGTCTCGTCGTGGGTCGTACACCCCGGGGCTGCCCAGCACGGTTTGGGTGATGTCACCGGCGCGCAATCCCGCCTCGGCATACAGCTTGCCGGCCAACTCGCCGAGTTCGGCGACCAACCCGTGGCTGGTAGCAGCCTTGACCGGCAGCGCCGAGCGGGCGCGGACCGTACCGGCGATATCGCAGATCGCGCCGCGCAGGAAGTGGCTGCCGATGTCGAGCGCCAGCACGAAGCCCGCTTCCGGCCGGACCTCGTACAACACTGCCGCCGGCCCCGGTGCGCCGGTGCGGACGCCGGAGGCCTGAGCCAGCCCGGCGCGTTCGAGGTTGCTCAGCGCCAATGACACCGTGGGCTTGGACAGCCGGGACAGCCGGGCCAACTCCGCACGCGAGACCTTGCCGCCCTCACGGATGAGACCGAGCAGAAGCTGCTCGTTCATGGCTCGAATCAGTTGCGGGCCCGCAGGCGTCCCGCGTCCGGCACCCCCAGTCACTCGTCCTCCCGATGGGTGGTGGTCTAAACCAACCTGGCTGGGGTCTTGTGCTCGATTAATTGTCAGCCTACTTTACTAACAACCAGAGCGTCTATAGCTGAGGGGGCCCGGGGTGAGTTCACCGGTCGTGCTCGGCATGGACTTCGGCGGTACCAAGATCGCTGCGGCGGTGTGCGACGTCGCGGGGAACCGACTCGGCTCGGTGACCATTCCGTCACTGGCCGACCACGGTGGGCAGGCCGCCCTGGAGCGAGGTATCTCCGCAGCACAGGCGTTGCTGGACGAAGCCGCCGCCGGCCGGCACTTACTCGCGGTGGGTGCGTGCACCTTCGGCATCCCCGACGAGGACGGTGTGCGGCTGGCCCCCACCATCCGCGGCTGGAGCGAAGTCGCGTTCGGTCGTGAGCTCAGGCGGGCGTTCGACGGGGCGGAAGTCCGGTTCGCCACCGATGTCAAGGCCGCGGCCCGGGCCGAGGCGGAATGGGGCGCCCTGGTGGGCTGCGACCCCGGGATCTATCTCAACCTTGGTACCGGCTTGGCGGTGGCGATAATCGCTAACGGCTCGGTGCTGCACGGGCACAACGGTGCCGCTGGCGAGATCGGTTACAACCTGCGCCATCGCGGTGACCTCGAGACCGGGCCGGAACGTGTACCGCTGGAGGATGCCGTCAGCGGCCAGGCGCTGATGCGAGCCTCGTGGAGCCTGTTGCCGGCCGGTGACGGTGCCGAGGCGGTCTTCCGACGTGCCGGAGACGATCCGAAGGCGGCTACCTTGCTGGCCGACTTCATCGCAGAACTGTCCTTCCACCTGGTCAACCTGGCAATCGCCATCGACCCGGAGCGCATCGTCGTCGGTGGCGGCCTGGCGAACTCGTGGGACCAGCTCCGCCCTGGCCTGCGCAGTGCGCTCGACTCGGCGATGCCTTATCCACCCGAGCTGACGCTCGCCAGTTTCCCGTTCGACGCACCGCTGATGGGTGCGCTGGCGATGAGCACCGCGGTCGCTCGCGAGATCTTGAGCCAGACAGCACCGGCATGAGTTCCAGATCAGCACCCACCGTCTGCAGAGGAGCGTCATGATGAGGCGCAACACAATCACTAGGGCACTGATTCTGGTAGTAGCAATGGCCCTTCTTGCCACCGGCTGCACGAGCGCCAAGAAGAAGGTCAGCGCGAGGCCGTCCGGTTCGGCCAGTCAGGAAGGCAGTAGCACCGAGAAGGCCAGCCACAAGCAGGGCGGGACGGTCACCATCTCCAACGAGCAGGGGCAGACCTGGACCTGCCAGTTCAACCCGTTCAATCCGGCCGTGTACCTGGAATCCGTCGGCTTCGTGTACGAGCCGCTGGTGTTCGTGAATCTGTTGAACAACCAGGCGGAAACACCGATGCTAGCCAAGTCCTACACCTGGGGACCGGGCAAGAGATCGATAGCCTTCACCATCCGGGACGGGGTGAAGTGGAACGACGGGCAGCCCTTCTCGGCCACCGATGTCGCCTTCACCTTCAACCTGATGAAGCGGGTGCCGGCGACCGACGCCTACGCGTTGTGGACCGCGGCCGGCCTGCAGAGCGTGACCGCCAGCGGCAGCCAGGTCACGATGACGTTCGACAAGCCGGCAGAGCCGTACTTCTTCAACTTCGCCAATCAGATCGGCATCGTGCCCGAGCACGTGTTCTCCACCGGCGAGGCAGCGGCACACCCGGACACCTGGGCCGATCCTGATCCGGTCGGCACCGGCCCGTTCAAGGTGAGCCCATGCAAGCCGAACAACATCCAGTATGTGGCGAACCCCAGCTACTGGCAGGCCGGTAAGCCCTACATCCAGAAGGTGGAGTATCCGGCCTACCTGGACAACGGGCCGGCGAATCTCGACCTGGCCAACGGCAAGGCGCAGTGGGGCAGTCAATTCATCCCCAATATCAAGCAGTTCTACCTGTCCAAGTCCGCTGACAACCACACCTGGTCGCCGCCGGTGACCCTGGTGAACATCTTCCCCAACCTCGATCCCTCCCATGCCGCCACCAGTAAGCTCGAGGTACGCCAGGCGATCGCCACCGCCATCGACCGTAACCAGATCTCCGCGATCGGTGAGGGTGGCCAGCAGCCTCCGGCCAACCAGGCCGGCATCGTCGTGCCGACCTTCGAAAAGTACTACGACGCTGCCGCGGTGAGCGCGGCCGGCTACGACAAGCCGAACCCGGACAAGGCTCGGCAGCTGCTGTCGACCGCTGGCTACTCCCCATCGCATCCGCTCAAGCTCTCCGTCATCACCATCACCGGTTACACCGACTGGGACGCCTCGCTGGCCGTCATCAAGCAGCAGCTCAAACCGATCGGCATCGACCTGACCGTGCAGGATCTGGCACAGCAGACCTTCGACTCCAGGCTGTTCACCGGCGACTTCGACCTGGCCTATTACGGCGAGCCGGGGGGACCCACGCCGTACTACGAGCTGCGCCAAATGCTGCACTCGAAGAACTCCGCGCCACTGGGCAAGCAGGCCAACAGCAACTACGAACGGTACGACAACCCGACGATCGACGGGCTGTTCAACTCCTACCCGAGTGCTGACGACGCCGGCCAGGTCGCGATCATGAAGCAGGTGCAGGCCGCCATGCTCGCCGACATTCCGGTGATCCCGACGACCGAGTCGGTGGACTGGTTCCAGTACAACACCAGTGACATCGGTGGCTGGCCAACGGCCGACGATCCGTACGCGCAGCCATCGGCCTTCACCGTTCCCGATGTGGAACAGGTGCTGCTGCACCTGTACTCACGGTCCGCGCAGTAGCGCCCCAGACTCGGACCAGCCGAGAACGGCCCTATCGAAGACGAAGCAGGGGAGTTGATGGCCGTGAGATATGTGTTCCGCCGGCTCGGATTCTTCCTGCTCACCCTCTGGGCCGCGTTGACGCTGAACTTCTTCATCCCCCGGTTCATGCCGGGAAGCCCGCTGCAGGCACTCAGGGACCGAACGCACAACAAGTTGTCGCCGGCCGCGTTGGAGCAGCTGCTCACCTCCTTCGGGTTCAAGCCGCACCAGAACATCGCGATGCAGTACCTTGAGTATCTGAAGAACATGGTCACCGGTAACTGGGGTATTTCGATCGGGGCGACCATGGGGGAGCCGGTCAGCACGATCGTCAAGCAGGCATTGCCCTGGACGCTCGGCCTGGTCGGGGTGGCCACCCTGCTGGCGTTCGGGCTCGGTTCGCTGATCGGCATCGTGGCCGGATGGAAGCGGGGCGGCAAGCTCGACTCGGTGTTGCCGCCGGTCTTCGTGGTGACGTCCGCGTTGCCGTACTTCTGGGTGGGCCTGTTGCTGATCCTGGTCTTCTCGGTCTGGACCAACGGCTTCCTGCCCAGTGACTTCAACTACGACACCGACCTACAACCCGAATGGTCACTGGGTTTCGTCGAGAACGTGCTGAAGCACGCGATACTGCCGGCGGCCACCATTCTGATCACGTCCGTCGGCGGCTGGATCTTGACCATGCGGAACAACATGATCACCACGCTGGCGGAGGACTATGTGCGGATGGGGCGTGCCAAGGGGTTGTCGAACCGGCGGATCATGTCCAGCTATGCCGCGCGTAACGCGCTGCTGCCGAACCTGTCCGGCTTCGCGATGTCGCTCGGCTTCGTCATTTCCGGCGCGATCCTGGTCGAATACGTCTTCAATTACCCAGGCCTCGGTTACCTGCTGTACAACGCGGTGCAGAACAGCGACTACCCCCTGATGCAGGCACTCTTCATGCTGTTCACCGTCGCGGTGCTGCTCGCCCTGCTCATCTGCGACTTCGCGATCGCGTGGCTTGATCCGCGTGCCCGGGCGAACGGCTGACTGCGATGACCGCGCTGCTGGTCGATACCACTGCGGCGGCCGGAGGCAGTCCGCCGATCCGCCACCGAGGCGGTGGCCTGCTGACCGCGATTCGCGCCAGTCGCAAGGCGATGGTGGGTTCGATCATCTTCGCGGTGTTCTGCGTGCTGGCGGTGGCACCCGGGTTGTTCACCTCGGTTCACCATCCGAATGACCTCGCGTTCGCACCGTCGTTGTCCCCCTCGGCTCAGCACTGGCTCGGCACCACCTCGTTGGGCCAGGACATCTGGGCACAGCTCGTCTACGGCACCCGGCAGTCACTGGTCATAGCTCTGGTCGCAGGGCTGTTCGCCACGGCCCTGTCGGTGCTGGTCGGGGTGAGTGCGGGCTATCTCGGCGGCATCGCGGATGAGGTGCTGTCCATGATCACCGGTATCTTCCTGGTGATCCCCACCTTTCCACTAATCATCATCTTCGCCACTTACGCCGGCAAGGGCACGCTGCTGGTCATTCTCATCGTCCTCGTCGTGACCGGCTGGTCCTACGGAGCCAACCAACTACGCGCGCAGACCTTGTCGTTGCGAAATAGGGACTTCCTCGAATCCGCCCGGGTACGCGGCGAGCGGCGCTCCTACATCATTCTCGCCGAGGTGCTGCCGACCATGACCTCGCTCATCGTGGCCAACTTCCTGGGGGCGGCCCTGTACTCGGTGCTGACCGCGGCCGGTCTGCAGTTCCTCGGCCTGGGTGATCCCAACTCGATGAGTTGGGGGACGATGCTCTACTGGTCGCAGAGCCAACAGGCCCTGCAGACCGGCATGCCGCTGTGGTCCATCGCTCCAGGACTCTGTGTCGCCCTGCTCGGCGTTTCGTTCGCCCTGATCAACTATGCCTTCGACGAGATCAGCAACCCGGCGCTGCGGCCGGTAAGGAGGCGACGTGCTCACCGCGCCGATGCTTGAGGTGCACGACCTCACGGTCTGCTACGCGACCGACCACGGGAGCGTCACGGCCGTCGACGGGGTCAGCTTCGAGGTGGGCCGGGCTGAGTTCGTGGGCGTGGTGGGTGAGTCCGGTTGTGGCAAGTCCACCCTGCTGTTCGCCATCGCGCGGTTGCTGAGCCCGCCCGCAGCGATAACCGCCGGCAACGTCGTCTTCCAGGCGCAGAACCTGGTCACGATGACCGAGAAGAAGTTGAATGTGCTGCGGTGGCGGGACATGTCATTGGTCATGCAGAGCGCGATGAACGCCCTCAACCCGGTGCTGAGCATCGGCGCGCAGTTCGCCGACGCGATCGAGGCGCATACCAAGTCCTCGGCCCAGCAGACGCTGGAACGGTCGAGGGAGGTGCTTCGGCTGGTTGGCATCGATCCGATTCACCTCAAGAGCTATCCGCACCAGCTCAGTGGCGGCATGCGGCAACGCGCCATGATCGCGATGGCCTTGCTGTTCACGCCAGATCTGGTGATCATGGACGAGCCGACCTCGGCATTGGACGTGGTGGCGCAACGCTCACTCATGGTGCAGATCAAGCAGTTGCAGCAACGGTTGGGCTTTGCGGTGCTGTTCGTGACGCACGACATGTCGTTGGTGAGCCACTTCTCCGACCGGCTGCTGGTCATGTATGCCGGTCAGGTTGTCGAGACCGGACCCACCCGTACCGTGTTCGACACACCGGCCCATCCGTACAGCCGCGGGCTGCTCGAGGCGTTTCCGTCGATCCGGGGGCCGCGGGTGGAACTTGCCGGCATCCCCGGTAGCCCGCCGGAACTTGCCCGATTGCCGAGCGGCTGCCGCTTCCACCCACGGTGCCCGGTGGTGCAGCCTGAGTGCCCGGTCACCGCGCCACCGCTGTACGACGTCGGAGCGGCGCAGGCGCGCTGCCTGCTACACGCGCCGGGTGGGGTCGGCCTCGAGCTGATCGAACGGGCACGGTCATGACCGCCCCGTTATTGCAGACGCGCGGCCTCAGCAAGCAGTTCAAGGTCGGCGGCAGCCTGGCCCGGAGGACGCTGCACGCGGTCGACGACGCGGATCTGGTCATCAATCGCAAGGAGATCGTGGCGCTGGTCGGAGAGAGTGGTAGCGGCAAGAGCACCATCGCGCGGCTGCTCGCCCGGGTGTATCGGCCGACCAGCGGCGAGATCCTCTACCAGGGACGTTCGCTGGCCACGATGCGTACCCGTCGACAGACCATGGCCTACCGAAGCGATGTTCCCATGGTCTTCCAGGACCCGTTCAGCTCGTTGAATCCGGCCTATCGCGTTTCCCATGGCATCCTGCGTGGATTGAAACTGCACCGCCGGGAGCTGACCCGAGCCCAGCGGCTGGCCGAGGCCGAACGCGTGGTGGAGGCGGTCGGGCTCACGCCGGCCGCCCAGATACTGGACCGCTTTCCCCATGAGCTGAGCGGCGGTCAGCGACAGCGCATCGGTTTCGCCCAGGCGCTGGCATACGAACCGAAGCTCGTCATCGCCGACGAACCGGTATCGATGCTGGATGTGTCCATTCGGCTCGGGCTGTTGAACCTGATGGCGAAGTTGCGTGCGGACTCCGGCGTCTCCTTCCTCTACATCACGCATGACATCGCCAGCGCGCGCTATCTTGCTGACCGCCTGTTGGTGATGTATGCCGGCCATATCGTCGAGTCCGGCCCGACCGAAACTGTGCTCGCTGACCCCAAGCACCCGTACACCCAGCTGTTGTTGTCCGCGGTACCGGACCCGCGGGCGCCACTGGCGGTCGGTGCCGACTCCGATACCGGTGAGCCGCCTCGGGTGATCGACCCAGGCCCGGGCTGCCGGTTCCGCTGGCGGTGCCCGCTGGCCATCGACACCTGCGCGAACATCACGCCGCAACCGCGGCTGCTGGCCGCCGAGCACGTGGCGGCCTGCCACGTCGCCGAATCCGAACTACCGGCGCCCGTGGCCGCCGACAATTGAGTACGAGGTGGCTGTGAAGATCGCGGTGATCGGCGGTGGCAGCACCTACACCCCTGAGTTGATCGAGGGTTTCACCCGGCGGGCTGAGACGCTGACCGTTGACGAGCTGGTGCTGCACGACATCGCGGCGGACCGGCTCGACGTGGTGGGCGGACTGGCCCAACGGATCCTGGCCAGGCAGGAATACCGAGGCCGGCTGACTACGACGACCTCGTTGGAGGAGGCAGTCGATGGCGCCGCGGCCGTCCTCATCCAGTTGCGGGTAGGCGGCCAGCAGGCCCGCCTGGTCGATGAGACCCTGCCGGGCAAGTTCGGCCTGCTCGGCCAGGAGACCATCGGGCCAGGTGGTTTCGCCAAGGCGCTGCGCACCGTCCCGGTCGTGCTTGGCATCGCTGACGTGGTCGTCGAGCGTGCGCTGCCGCAGGCCTGGATCGTGGACTTCACCAACCCGGTCGGCATAATCACACGAGCCCTGCTGGACGAGGGGCATCGCGCGCTTGGGCTGTGCAACGTCGCGATCGGCTTCCAGCGGCGGCTGGCCAGCCGGTTCGGGGTGACGCCGGACCGGGTGCGGCTGGATCATGCCGGGCTCAACCATCTCTCCTGGATCCGGCAGGTGCTGGTGGATGGCGTGGATCGACTGCCCGAGCTGCTCGCCGGCGATCGGATCGCTGAACTCGCCGACGAGGTCGACCTACCGGCCGAACTGCTGCGCACCCTGGGGGCCGTCCCGTCGTACTACCTGCACTACTTCTACTGCACCGATCAGGCGGTCTTCGCCCAGGCAACCGGCCCACAGCGCGCCGAGGAGGTCCTGGAGATCGAGCGCGTGCTGCTCGACATGTACGCCGACCCGACGCTCGATCACAAGCCGGAACTTCTCGAGCAGCGGGGCGGGGCCTACTACAGCGAGGCGGCGGCCGCCCTTGTCACGTCGCTGCTCACCGGGGATGGTGGCCACCACTACGTCGACCTGCGCAACAACGGCACAATCGCGGGGCTGCCCGACGAGGCCGTGGTTGAGGTGCCTGCGATCGTCGATGCTGCCGGCGCCCATCCGCTGCCGGTAGCGCCGCTGGCCCCCGAGCTGCTCGGCCTGGTCCAGGCGATAACCGCCTATGAGGTCTTGACTATTCAGGCCGCCCGGACCGGCGACCGGCAAGTGGCACTCCGTGCGCTACTGGCCAACCCGCTGGTGCGGCAATGGGACTTGGCATCCCCGTTGCTGGATGCCCTCCTCGAGGCCAACCGCGAACGCCTGCCGCAATTCTGGTGAGGCTCGTCCGTGCGGACGTACGACCCGCAGCCCGGGCGATAGCTGAGTTGGTTCGAGCCACTCCGGCGCCGTGCTTGACGAACGATGCTTGCTCTGAATTGATTGATCGATGAGGGTTGCCGCGCTCGTGACCTGGCTTCTTGCTGCCCTCGTGGGGATCTATCTGCTCCGTACCTGGATCGTCAACGGCGGCTTGCGGACCCGGGACGAGGCTCAGCGGTCGCGGTTCTCGCCCGTGCTGATCCTTGGGCACGGCGGCCTGGCGGCTTCGGGGCTCATCGTGTGGATCGGCTACCTGGCCTTCGGCGCCGGGTCACTGGCCTGGATCGCGGTTGGCGTGCTGGCGCCGGTGGCCACGCTGGGCTTCACCATGTTCGGGTTGTGGATACGGGCGGGGCATGGCCGGCCGCGTGGTCGGCATGCGTATGTACCGCGCCATGCCGCCGAGGACAACTTCCCGCCGCCGGCGGTGCTGGCGCACGGCCTTTTCGCGGTGGCGACGGTGGTTCTGGTGTTGACGGCGGCCGTGCGCTGAATCAGTCGACCGGCACGTCGAGAAGGGGCCGGTGTACAAAAGCGCCGGGACCGTCGAAGTGCCACCACTCGCCGGAGTACACCTCGATGCCACCGGCGTTCATGGCTGATCGCAAGATCGCGCGGTTCGACTGTGCTCGTGCGCTGACGCCATCGGTGGCGAAGGCGTGGGCGCGGGAGGTGAAGTCGTCGAAGCGGGTGCCCATGTCCAGCAGGCAATGACCATCGATGCGCTGAGTGGCACAGGCGACGCCGGTGGCCGCACGGGCGAGTGTCACATCCACCGACCGGGCCGCTTCGTGGCTGCGCGCGTACGGTCCCGGCCGGGCGACCCAGGCAGGGTTCGGGACGATCTGGAACATGCGCACCTGCACCGCGTGCGGCCGGTAGCAGTCCCAGAAGACCAGGACGTCACCCTGGCCTCTGACCCTGGTCGCGGCCTCCCGCAGGCCGGCCGCCATTGACTCGTGCACCAGACAGCGCGCGTTCGCCGGATAGAGCCGCACGTGGACGAAGTTGTTGCTGGTGGCATAGCGCAGGTCGATGATCGCGTCCGGCACGATCGTCCGGACGTCGATCAGGCCGGCCGCCCGGGCCTTGGCAGAAACCGGTGGCACCTGCCCGGCGGCGCCCGGCGTGCTGGGCGGTGCCGATGGCCGGGGCGGGCTGGAGATTGGTTTCGTCCTGGTCGGGTCCGCGCTGGCCGAGATCGCGCTGGCCGGGCTCATGCTGGCGGGGCTCATGCTTGTGGGGCTAGCGGGACTGGTCGTGGTTCGGGTGGCCTGGAGCGGCGCCTGCGTGCAGCCGGCGCAGAGCGCGACCAGCAGCAGCACACAGCACCGGATCCCGACCATCCGGCCATCCTGCCGCACGGCCGGCCCGGTTGCTGCTAGTCGTGGTCGCGGCCACGCAGGATGTTCAAGAATTTCGAGCCATATCCGGGGCCCTGCACATTCTCATACAGGTAGGCGGAGTCCGCCTCGATGTCATCGGCTCGCTTGGCCCACCGGCGCATCCAATACCCGGCGAGGCCGAGGGCGGGCAGCGCCACCAACCAGTACACGAGAGCCTCCCTCGTTTCGTGGGTACAGTATGCGCCGCGATCCGGCGGTTGCCGCCGCTGAAATGTGAACGCGGGTCAGAGGTCGTAGCGAACGATCGCACGACGCAGGGACGGCACGTGCACGACCTGGAACCCGGCAGCGAGAAAGGAGCTGAGCGCTCCGACGTGCAGCTCGCCCCAGGGCACGTCCGTGCCCGGGGCCGGCTTCATCGGGTACGCCTCGACGGCCCGGGCGCCAGCATCGCGCGCCAGATCGGTCGTGCCGGCGACCAGTGCACGGCTGATTCCCTGCCGGCGGAAGCCGGCCCTGATCACGAAGCAGGTGGCCGCCCAGACACTCGCATCGTCCTTATCCTCGTGGCGGCCCTTCCAGGTCGGCTGGCGCAAGTACCTGTAGTCGCACCGCGGTGCCATCGAGCACCAGCCCACCGGCTCGCCGTCGAGGTAGGCCAGCAGTCCGTGCCCCTCGTTCACCTGATCCCGGAGCAACTCGCGGCGGCCGTCCACGTTGTCGGATTGTTGGTCGTACCAGCCCATTCGGTAGCGCTGGCATTGGCATCGGGCGGCCTGACCGCGAGCGCCGAATACCGTCTGGACGTCCTCGAAGAGTGCCTCGCCGACCGGCTGGATGGTGACTGCCACGGGCTCACCATCGCAGATCGGAAACGCCCACGCGAGAGTCGCCTGCTCGCTGCATGGACGGGCGGCTCACCCGAAGGTGAGCCGCCCGTCGTCGACCTGCGCCATGCCGCAGTGTTCAGACGGCGGACACGGCGTGCTGGGGCGGGGTGGTTGCCGCGTTCAGAGCGGTCAGCGCGGCCGGCCGGAAGCCCTTGACGGTCAGCCACACGCCGAGGGAGAACTCCCACGCGGCGATCGGCAGGGCGAGTGCGGCTCCGGTGCTGGAGACCTGATCCCAGAGGCCGAACATCGTGCCGCTGGCCGAGATCAGGATCATGGGTACGCCGATGAGGCCGACGATCGGGATGATGCGCGGGACGAGCCGGGACCGGTACATCGCGTAGCCGAGGAAGAGCCCGTTGATGCCCGCGACGAGGCCGGGACCGAGCAGGAAGGTCCACTGGCGCAACTCGACCAGTGCGTGAGCGGCGACGCGGAGTGCGTCCGCACGGGCACCGGTGGCGCCGGCGAGGTCATCGCGCATCGTCACGACGGTCAGCAGGCTGACGACGCCGACGAGGATGAGTGCGGCTTCTACGGTGCGGGAGGTGACGAAGCCGATCGCGGCGGTCCTGCTGACCCGCCGGGTAACCGGGTACAGCGCGACGGCGGTACCGATGCCGGCGAAGGCGGTGATGACCTCGAGCCAGCTGCCCCAGAGCAGCGCGGTGTTGCTGCCGTGGCCCGTGACGTAGCCCTCGGGATCGTCGACGATCTTGGCGAACAGCTTCAACTGCGGGACAGAGGCGGCGAAGGTGATGAGGTACAACACGCCGCCGGCGAGGGCGATCCTTCGCAGCGGGTCCATCCGGTGACGGCGGGCAGGTTGCGCGGTGGCGGTCGTTGGCGGTGCGGTGCTGATGGTGGTCATGTCGTGCTCCTTGTCGAGTGTGCCTACAGCGGAACGGTTCTTCAGTTGGGGTCGGTGGTGCGGTTGGCGGGAGCTGCCCCGGCCACGGACCTGACGGAGACGATCGGCAGGCCGAGGTCGCTGAGTTTGCGGAGTAGCCCGTGCAGTGCGGACTGGTCGATGACCGGACCTTCGATGACGGTGCTGCCGTCGTGCTGCGGGGTGAGGGTCATGCCGTCGAACCAGGCGGCCCACCGGGCAGCGAGGTGGCCGGTCACGCGGATTTCGTATCGGCCGGGTGCGGGCGGCCGCGGGGTCCGGCTGGTCGGTGTCTCGCCCAGGTCAGCGTTCATGTGGCAAAGGTGGCCGTCGATGTGGTGAGCGGTCATCACCACATGTGGTGAGCGGTGTGGTGATTTCCGCGGCGCCGCGCTGCGCGCTTAGGGCGTGGCGGCGTAAGAGGGACGAATCCCTGGGGTTCAGCCGGGTCGCTGGCCGGGGATCAGGTGCAGCTCGCGGGCCTGACGGACGGCCTCCCGGCGACTGGTCACGCCGAGCTTCGCGTAGATGTTCTTGGTGTGCGTGCGCAGGGTGTTGAGGGATACCGACAGCGCGCGGGCGATGTCCGGTCCGCCGAGGTCGCCGGCGAGCAGTCGGAGCACGTCGAGTTCGCGTTCGCTCAGCGGCTCGACCCACTGCTGAGCAGACGATGCGCCCGTCCTCGCCGTACTGGTCGCGGCGAGTAGGCGATTCAGGTAGGCCGGCGCAACCGGTTGCTTCCGGAGCGCCTTGAGCAGCGCTGCCATCGGCATTGCCTCGTCGACGAACAGGCGCAGGTAGCCTTCCGGCTGGGCGAGGGTGACGGCGCGACGCAGCGCGGTGAGCGCGGCCGGTGCGTTCCCGGCAGCATCGTGCGCGATCGCCTGCAGGATCAGGACCTCGATGACGCTCGCGCCTCGTCCGCCGCGTTCGGCGGCGGCGAGCAGCCGATCGAGGAACCTCAGCGCGTCCCCGAGTTCGTGGCCGCCCGGATCGGCGCGGTGCCGGGCGATCATCAGCCGGGCCAGGGTGAGGTGCTCGTACTCGTGCAGGTAGGACGGGCTGTCGTCGGTACTCAGCTGCCGTTGCCGGACCCACTCCTCGGCGTACCCGAACTCGCCGCGCCGCAACCGTAACCGGGCGCGCACCGCTGGCACCGGCTGCACGTTCGGGGCGTAGTCGCCGGCGTAGACGCGCTCGGCCTCGTCAAGCAGCGCGAGCGCGTCGTCGAGGTCACCTTCGGCCTCCCGCAGCCGGGCCATGGTGACTCGCCACCGGTACGGGTTCTGCGGCAGGCCGTTGTGCTCACCGAGCCGCTGGCTGACGGCCAGGTGTTCCCGAGCCGCCACGAGGTCGTTGCGCTCGAGCAGCACCCCTGCCATTCCGACGTGCATGTCGGCCGTTCCGCGCAGCGGATCGGCGCCCGGCGCCGGCGCCGTCAGCTCAAGAGCACCCCGATAGGTGCGCAGTGCGTCAGCGAGGCGGCCCTGGGTGCGTCGGATGTCGCCGAGCGTGATGGTGCAGCCGAGGACGTCGGGGAGGAACCCCGCTCCGTAGAGGCCGGCGGCGGATTCGGTGTAGGCGGCGTGGGCGCCGGAAAGGTCACCGATGGTCCACGAAGCGAGCCCAGCGAGTGCGCCGGCCGCGGCTCTGGCGAGGGCATCGTCGATCGGTGCCAGCGACAGCGCTTCTCGAGCGTGCGTGATGGTGCCGTCCAGATCCGCGTTCGCGAGCGCCAGCGCGGCTCGGTACATCTCGATGTGGGCCGGAAGCGACCGGTAGTTGTCCCGGTCGACGACGGTGACATGCGGCGGCGGGTGCTCCTGCCAGGTGCCGTCTGGCGCACGCACGAGTTCTTCGATCCGGTCGAGCCGCTCGCCGACGGTACCGAAGTCCAGGGCTTGGGCCAGCGCTCCGACGAACGCGACGCCGAGTACCGGCCGGTCCCGGACCACGTCGTCGGGTAGTGCACGTAGCCAACGAGCGAGGTCGGCCTCGCGCCGTTCCCGCCGCATCACCGGCATGGCGAGTTCCATGAGGTCCGCGGCCCGGCCCAGGTCACCGGCGGCCAGTGCGTGATTGATCGCCTGCGACGTGTCCTGGTGGGCCGCGAACCAGTCGCTGGCCCGTCGGTGCAACTCGGCCACCTGGTCGGGTTGCTCGTCGATCAGATGGGCGTGCAGCACGTCGGCGAACAGATGGTGGTACCGGTACCACTGTCGCCGGTCATCGAGTGGGACGAGGAACAGGTTCGCCCGCTCGAGTGCGGTCAGCGTGGCCTTGCCGTACTTTCGGCCGGTTACGGCGTCGCAGAGCGGGCCGGTAAGGCGCTCCAGGATCGAGGTCTGGAGCAGGAAGTTCCGGACATCGGCGGCCTGGCGAGCAAGGACCTCATCGGCGAGGTAGTCCACGACGTAGCGGTCATCGCCTGCGAAACCGGCAATGAACGCGCTGACGTCCGCGTGACCCCGCAACGACAGCGCGGCCAACTGCAGGGCGGCGATCCACCCCTCGGTGCGTCCCTCGAGCGCGGCGACGTCATCGTCGGTCAGACCCAGGCCCATCGGGCCGTTGAGGTACGCCGCGGCCTCCGCCGGAGTGAAACGCAGGTCGGCGGCCCGTACCTCGACCAGTCGGCCGCGTGCGCGCAGCTGCGCCAGGGGCAGCGGCGGGTCGGAGCGGGTGGCGAGGACGAGGTGCAGTGAAGGCGGCTGGTGCTCGAGAAGGAACGTCATTTGGTCGTTCACCTCGGGCGTCTCGACGAGGTGGAAGTCGTCCAACACCACCACCAGGTCGGTCGGCAGCGCGTCGAGGTCGTTCAGCAGCGCACCGAGCGCGGTTTCGACTGGCGGCGAGGACGACGCCAACAGTTGGAGCGCCCCAGTGCCGAGTTCGCCGCCGAGTCCCTTCACGGCGGTTTGCAATGCCGTTACCACATAGGTCCAGAACAGCGCGGGGTCGTTGTCCCGTCGGTCCAATGACAGCCACGCCACGTCCGCCTCGCCGGCGCCACCGGCGGCTAGCCACTCCGCGAGCAGGGTTGTCTTTCCGAAACCGGCCGGTGCGGACAGGATCGTGAGCGCCGACCGGGATGCCGATCCGAGACGTTCGGCCAGCCGCCGCCGCGGGACCGTACCCGGCCGCGGTTTCGGCAGGCGGTACTTGCTGCTTAGGAGCGGACCGACCACCCGCTGTTCCTACCACCTGGGAGGCAGCCTCGCCTCCACGTAGTGGATGCCATGGTGCCTAAAGTGTCGGTGCCTCAAATGTCGGTGCCTCAAGTGTCGGCCGGACGAGGACGGACCAGGCCTTCGGGTCGTATGTTGGGAAAGTCGACTCCGGAATGGTGAGGTTCGGAAATCGCGTCGGCCCACTAGCGCGCGAGGGGCGTCGCCCTGTTGAACCGGGCGAGTTTGTCGGGGTTGCGTACCGCGAAGATCCGGCTGATCCGGCCGCCATCGAAGGCGAAGCCGATCACGGTGTCGACGGCGCCGTCGAGCAGGATGCGGGCGCCTGGCGCACCGTTGAGCAGGACCGGCTCGACCGCGCCGGTCGAGGCTACCCGCGCGAATCCGCCGAGCAGATTGACGATCTTCTTCGCGCCCAGGACGGGCTGCCGCACCGCGGCGACCACGCCACCGCCGTCCGCGATCAGCACCGCGTCGGGCGCGAGCGCGTCCATCAGCCCTTGGAGGTCGCCGGTCCGCAGAGCGGTGAGAAAGCGGGCGACCACCCGCTGCTGTTCGGTGCGGTCCACCGCCACCCGCGGCTGCCGGGCCGCCACGTGCGACCGTGCCCGGTGTGCGATCTGACGCACCGCCGGCGTCGATTTGCCAGTGGCTGCAGCGATTTCGTCGAACGGCAGGTCGAAGACCTCGCGCAACACGAACACCGCCCGCTCGGTCGGGGTCAGCGTCTCCAGCACCGTCAGCATCGCCATCGACACGCTCTCGGCCAGCTCGACGTCCTCGGCCACGTCCGGGCTGGTCAGCAGCGGTTCGGGCAGCCATTCGCCGACGTAGTCCTCCTTGCGCCGGGCCAGTGTCCGCAGCCGGTTGAGTGCCAATCGGCTGACGATCCGTACCAGGTACGCGCGCGGGTCGGCCACCTCAGCCTGGCCCTCCGGGCCGACCCCTTCCCACCGCAGCCAGGTCTCCTGGACGGTGTCCTCGGCGTCGGCTGCCGAGCCAAGCAGCTCGTAGGCAACGGTGAACAGGAGGCTGCGGTGGCGGACGAACGGATCGTCGGTCATACGTTTTCGGGCAGGGCCGTCGTTGGTGACCAGCAGCGTTGGCCATGCCTGCGGAAGCACGCGCGACTTCGTAGGGTGCTCATGCCAGCGAGCGTAGAGCGGGTGTCGCCAGCGGCTTGAGGTTGCACGAGTCCGCGTAGCCCTCGGACTCGATGCCGAGTGCGACGTTGCCGCGGGTGTTCATATTGGCGAGCGCGATGAACGCGGTCAGCTCGACCAGCGCCGCCGGCCCGAGCTGATCGAGCAGTTCGGCGACCATCTCATCGGTCACGCTCGGCGGGGTTTGGGTCATTGCCTCGGCGTAGCTCATCACCGCGCGCTCCAGCGGCGTGAACACCACCGCCTCGCGCCAGCGCGGCACCTCGCGGGCCTTGTCCAGGTCAAGGTGCTCGTTGAAAGCCTGGAAGTAGCCGAAGTCCAGGCACCAGCTGCAGCCGACCTGCGACGCTACCGCCATGTGCGCGAACGACTTCAGGCTGGGATCACAGGCGTCCCACCTCTGAGCCTTGGCGCCGATACCCATGGTGGCCCTCAGCACGGCGCGGTTATGCCAATACACGCCCAGCGGTTCCGGCACCCTGCCGAGCAGCTTCTTGCTGAACCGCTTGGCCAAAGCGCCATAGAAGCCGGTGATCTCTGCCTTGGGGATTCGGGTGGTGCTCATCTGTCCTCCTCGTGCGTGGTGTCGGCATCAAGACACCGGCGACCCACCAGATGTGACACCGCGGAGTTGGCTGGACGCACGCTTGGACTGCCAGGCAACGGCGCGGTCCGCCCTGGTGGCCACAGCTGAGGTGATGCCGCTATTTCGTTCCCACGATGCACCGCGCCACGCCCGGAACCCGGACCTTGCCGTCCTTCTCGTACGCGCTGACCTTCCCGATGGCGTTGGCCTGAATCCGCTCCCGTGCTGGTTCGTCGACCTGCTGGAGCGCCGTAGCCACCGGCGAGACGTGCTCGCTGGTCAGCTGCCAATACTGCTCGGGCGATTGCGTGACGAGTTCGACGTCGACATCCCACTCGTCCACGTCGTGCAGTCCCGCGGCCTCGTACAGGGCACTGACATACCCAGGGGTGGCGCAGCGAAACATGTTCGGTCCGTCCGGGTCGGGTGGTGCCACCTCCACCTCGGTCGCGATCGCCTGCATGGCGATCGTCGTCCACGGGTTCTCCTCGGGCTTCACCCAGACCGCCGAGCAGAGGCGGCCGCCCGGCTTGAGCACCCGCGCGAACTCGGCAGTCGCCTTGGCCGGGTCGGGAAAGAACATGTACCCGAGACGCACCGAGACGCTGTCGAATGTGCCGTCGGAGAAGGGCAGATCATCGCCGCTGCACACCTTCGTCGCGATGTTGGTGATCCCTTGCGCCTTGGCTCGTCGGGTGGCCACGTCCAGCATCTCCGCTGCGAGGTCGGTCAGCACGACGCGTCCCTTCGGGAGGAGCCTCGCGATGCTTAGGCCGGGCTCACCCGTGCCCGCGGCGATGTCGAGATGCTGATGGTCTTCAGCGAGGTTCAGACGCTCGATGATCGCTGCGCCGATCGGAGCCAGCTGCGCCATGATGATCGAGTCCCACTTCTCCCAGCTCGCAGAGAGCGTGGCCCACCTCGCTCGCTGAACCTCTCGGATCTCATCGGCGCTGGTCATCGGCCCTCCCGCGATCTATGCACCCACCGAACACGATGGCATTCCTTGGCGGAAATGCAAGATGTGGGCGTGCCAGCTGGTGAGGCGCGTCCGGACATGAGCGCCGTAGTATGCGGCGGTGACGCTGCGCGTGGTGGGGCCGGGGCTTGGTCGGACGGGCACCTACTCCCTGAAGCTGGCGCTGGAAAGGCTGCTGGGCGGCCGCTGCCACCACATGGCGGAGGTGCTCGCCGACCGCGAGCGCCACCTCGCCTTGTGGAGCCCCGTTCTGCGGGGTGAAGAGGTGGACTGGGAAGAGGTCTTCGCCGGCTACGTCGCCCAGGTCGACTTCCCCGGGGCGGCGTTCTGGCCGGAGATCAGCGTGGCGTTCCCCGACGCCCTCGTCGTCCTCTCGACCCGTCCCGCCGATGCCTGGTATCGCAGCGCGGCGTCGACCATCTTCCAGCTCGACGACGACCACGGGTCGTCCCCGTTTCGCGACCTGTGGCGGGAGCGGTTCGGCGATCGGTTCGACGATCCCCCGGCGATGATCGCCACCTACGAGCGGCACAACGCCGCCGTCCGGTCCGCCATCCCTTCGAGCCGCCTCCTCGAGTGGAGCGTCGCCGACGGCTGGGAGCCCCTTTGCGACTGGCTAGGGTTACCGGTCCCCGATGAGCCGTTCCCCTGGACCAACACCACTGAGGAGTTCCGGGTCGACAACGGCCTGGACGCCGGACCGACGTGATCCCCTGGTGCCAGCCTTGGCTGAGGCGTCGCCACATAATGTCCGATCCGCGCGCCCAGGAGGCCAGGCGTGTGGCGCTGCGTGCGGATATCCGCACGCCGATTCGGGTATATCCTGGTTATGACGATTAATCGGCCGGGCTACAGACGACGCTCCGGGTTGGGCAGTCTCTTAGCCCTCATTTTGATCCTTTGGTTCATCGTCGGGGCAATCGCAGCCGGACAGCGCCACTATTACAGCGGTTCCGCGTCCAACTGCGCCCACACGAGCACTGTGATCGTCACGATTCTCGCCGGGCCATTGAACTACGTCGGCGCGAATCCCAAGGTAAGCTGCCACGTCCCGCAACCCAGCAAGTAGCTGCCGGGCCAGCGATGCTGATCGCCGGGCAATCGCCTTAGCTCGGCGAGCCGGGCCAGCGGTTCGGTTTCAGCACGCGCGAAGAGCCGTCGGGCCCGGTCCAGCCAACCTGCAGAGAGCGTGGACAACACGCCGGAATGCGCTGAGCGACGCGGCAATTCCACACCCGATCGAATCGCAGGGCGTAGGGGCGAGACGATAAGCCGAAACGGGCTCGCAGGATGGCCGGACGTGGTAGCAGACCGACGCTGCGTAGTCGCATCTGCGGATCCACCCCTTTACGGCTGTGGGTAGAAGTTGACGGGCACCACGTTGCTGCGGATGTTGCCTTTGCGCACCAGACGGATATACCCCCCGGACAGGCCGCTCGGAACCTGGACCTGCAAGAAGTACGGATTGCTGACCTGAGCCGGCACCGTGACGGTGTGTGTTGCATCGGTGAACGCGACGCGGTCACCCACGGCGAAACCGGTGCCGCCGATGTACGCGGTCTGTCCCCAGTACATGATGTCTGACGTGAAGTAGCTGACGTATGGGTCGCGCGCGCGCCACGCGTTCCGTCGCATCGCGAGGTCATTGCGCAAGATGTCGATCTCCCACGGATTCAACGACGTGTCCGGGTAGTCGCCATGCCAAGCCATCAGGCTGTGACCTTCATACCCATCCGGGTGGAGCAGCCCGAAGGTGTGTCCGAGCTCGTGCGCCGCTGCGCCCTTCGGCGCACCACCGCTGCACTGCCAATCGGCGAAGCTGCAGGGGATCGCTTCGGGTTCGGCGACGCCTGAGATCGGCTCGAGCACCCAGTCGCCGAGCAGCGCGAAGCCGGCGAAGTTGTCGAGCCGGTTCGCACCGGCGAAGCCGCCGCCTCCTTGACCGAACACCCACGCGCTGCGGAACGACTTGAAGCCCTCGGTCAGTGACAGCATCGATCCCCACCAGTTGCGCAGGTCTTGGCGATTATCGATGCACTCTTGCGGAGCAGGTGTGCCGCAGCGCATGTCGATGTAGGTTCCGCCCCGCACGATCTTCAGCGGCTTGAGCCGGAATGTGACGCCGGCGTGATCGCGATACCACCGCTGCACCTCGACCGCGAGCGCGTTGATCGCGTCGACATACTCCGGGTGGAAGGGCTGGTCCGACGGATAGACGTAGTACGGCTCGACGTAGATCTGCGGCGGCGGAGCCGCCTGTGCTGGCGCAGGAGCGATGAGCGCGGCTGTAGTTGAGACCAAAGCGACGATCGCGGCTCGTATCGCCAGCAAAATTCGCGTCCGCGTGCTTCTCGGCATCGCGTCACCATCCGGTCACTTCAGCGATTGCTGAAATACATGATAAGCCCCGCCGTGCCAGCGCCGCCCACTGATCTGGCGAAGGGCGTGACGACCAATCTGCGCGAGTAATGCACGCCTCTGGGTCGGCGCATCACCGACCGGAGCACGCCGACACGGCGTACTTCCGGACGGTGTTTACCCAAAGTGGCGTCGGATCGGTGAGTCAGCGCGTCGGCCCGCCTGCTTCGGGTTATCCGGGTCGAACAATTGCGAGGGGATGCTTCGGCTGGTAGAGACCGATGATGCCGCCGCCCGGTAGCGCGATCTTCGTCATAGAGCCCCACCGCGCCTCCTCGACTGGTGAACACGCCACACCACGCGCGCCGAGTGATTCGACTTCCGCGCCGAGGTCCTCGCACATCAGGTACAGCTCGACTCCCGGCGCGTCGGCCGGATGGACGGCAACCTCGGCCGGCGGAATCGCGAAGATCAACCAGCCGTGGCCAGCGTCAACAGATCGCAGACCGAGCAACTCTGCGAGAAACCGACGATCAGCATC